>Ga0265339_10001413_pt1 | contig 17817 bp, 18 predicted proteins | sample 4CB219metaG_FD_202085 | JGI IMG/M metagenome (GOLD analysis project Ga0265339, IMG submission 202085) | Rhizosphere microbial communities from Carex aquatilis grown in University of Washington, Seatle, WA, United States - 4-CB2-19 metaG | ecosystem: Host-associated > Plants > Roots >... | reverse complement strand
GCGCTCGTATTGCGGAATGCGGCTCCATAGAATGTGGTGGTGGCAGCGCTCGATCACGTTGATCGTGTCGATCTGCACATAGCCGAGATGGGCGACGGCGGCGGCCACCGCCGGCGCCCCCTCGCCGAACGGAGCTGAAACCTCGAGGCGCTGGGCGCGCAGCCAGATGCGCCTGCCCTCAAGCCTGCTCAGCGGATAGTGCGTCTTGCTGCCCGACATCAGCGCGGCAATCTAGCCGGATTCGCCGACGGGAAAAGAGCAAGACCTGCCGCCTAGGGTTTCGGGGAGCCGATGCTGCCGGTTGCGGTCTCGGGTTCGCACGACGCCCGGCCGCGCCCGGCAACCTCGCACTTGTAGACATTGCCGGTCAGGCGGTCGACCAGCCAGGCGCTGTCCTCGGTGGGGCCTTCGATCCCCACATAGCGCCCACCCAGCGCGCTGACCAAGGTGGACAGCAGAATCGCCGCCGCGATCATGGCCGCGCCAACCAGAATCGGCATCGAACCGGTCGAACCCGTGCGGTCTGCGCTACCTGCGCGATACGGCTGATACTCTTTTGCCCGTTTGACTGGCGAAAACACGACCCGCTGCTTCACAATTCTGGTTCTTGCTCTTGGTCCCGCTTGATGGGCGCCACTCCTAGGTGCGCAATTGGCCGATTTCTTGTTCGCGGGTCGGCGCCGGCGCGACCGCTTTGCGGCCTGTGACGCGCATCACATTCATCCGGTTTGAACCTGCCTATGTTGTCAAGCATCCAACGCCAGAGAAGCGGCATCGCCGCCAGCGATCTGGTCACCGTCGCCTACGGCAAGACCAAATTGAAGGATGCGGCCGATCCGACCGACCTGATCAACCGCCGCGTCGAAGTCATCAATATGGACACCAAGACCGCGTCAAAGTGACGGTTGGCGGCGCTTGACGGCTCTGCATTGAATCCGTGCTTCCCGACCATCGCGCTTTCGCCTGCTACGCCGGTGGCGGGCGGCCGGTGACACCGCAACTCGTCAAATCCAGCTCTGAAAGAGCATCGGGCGGCTGAACGTCCGGATGCGCCGGCCGCATCCCACACAATCGTGACCGCGCGCTCCCCTATTGTATTAGGGCCGTCATAATATATGATGGCTATCATTCAATTGTGCTGGCGAGCCTTGTCCCGCGGACCCGGCGCCACCCCCGACGGAACGACACGATGAAGGCACGAGAAGCGACGGCGCGGCTTGCGGGCTTCGAGCCTGACGGTACGGCCGGCGATGCCACCGCCGCGGATCAAAGGCAATCGGTCCTGACGAAGCCGCCGCAACTCCAGCCGCGCGCACAATCGCGCGGCGAGGCCACCCGCGCGACACTTTTGACCGGTCCGGTGCTCTCGACCCTGTTGAAGCTGGCGTCCCCAACCGTCGTCGTGCTGCTGGCGCAGACCGCCGTCAACATTGCCGAAGCCTATTATGTCGGCTTTCTCGGCACCGCTGCGCTCGCCGGGGTTGCGCTGGTGTTCCCGGTGTTCATGCTGATGACCATGATGTCCAACGGCGGGCTCGGCAGCGGCGTCTCCTCGGCGGTGGCGCGGGCGGTTGGCGCCGGACGCAGGCAGGATGCCGACGCGCTGGTATTCCATGCGCTGGTGCTCGCCGTGGTGGTCGGCGCGCTGTTCACATTCGCTGCGCTATACGGCGGTCCGTTCATGTATCGGGCGCTGGGAGGCCACAACGCGGCGCTCGAAGCCGCAGTGAAATATTCCAACTACCTGTTTGCCGGCGCGATTCCTGTCTGGATGGTCAACCTGCAGGCCGCGGCACTACGCGGCTCCGGCAATGTCCGCATCCCGGCCGCGGTGACGCTACTGGGCGCATTGGTGATGATTCCCGCATCTCCCGCGCTGATTTTCGGCCTCGGCCCGCTGCGGGGTCTTGGCATCGCCGGCGCCGGAGTTGCCTTCGGTCTCTACTACTGCGCGGCGATGCTGTTTTTGGTGCGCTACATGGCGTCGGGACGTGCCGGCCTGACGCTCAAATTGGTGCCGCTGCAGCGTCGGCTCTTCGCGGACATTCTCAGGGTCGGTGTGCCGACCGCGGTCAATGCCGTTCTCTCCAATCTGACCGTGATCCTCGTGACCGGCGCAGTCGGCTCGTTCGGCACCACAGCGCTTGCGGCGTATGGCATCGCCTCGCGGCTGGATTACGTGTTGATCCCGATCCTGTTCGGGCTGTGCACCGCGACCTTGACCATGGTCGGCATCAATATTGGTGCGGGCGAGATTGCGCGGGCCAGGCGAATCGCCTGGATCAGCGTCATCGTCGGAGTAGCCATTACCGGGACGATTGGCTTGACCGTCGCGCTGTATCCGCCGCTCTGGCTCAACCTGTTCAGCCGTGATGCCGAAGTGCTGCGCGAGGGCTCGATCTATCTGCGCATCGTGGCGCCGGCCTATGCCGCCTACGGCTTCGGCTTCGTGATCGGATTTGCCGCGCAAGGCGCCGGTCACGTGCTCTGGCCTTTTGTCGCTTCGCTCACGCGCATCCTGATTGCGGCGGGCTGCGGCTGGCTTGCGGTGGGCTATTTCGGCGGAGGCATGACGGCGCTGGCGGGCACGGTGGCTGTCTCGATGGTCGCTTATGCTGCGATCTGCACGATCGTGATGCTCTCGCGCTCGGTCTGGCATCCCGACCGATCGTAATCGCTACCGCGACGGGCGGGACGCGTTCCATCTCAACGGTTGGAACTGCGGGGAACAGCGGGAACAAACGCCTTTCGTCAGCCATTGTTCGCCGGGCCCGTTTCGTCGGGCTCAGCTATCAGAGCGATGGAGTAATGCTGATGAAACGATTGTCGCTGGCCCTGGGCCTCTTGGCTGCGTGCGCCGCCACCGGCGCCTCGGCCGAAACGGTCAACCTGACCGGCACCTACCGGTGCATCCAAATGTGCCGTGACGGCATGCTCGGCGCTCCCGCCTTCGTCACGCAGAACGGAGAGGCCGTCAACCTCACGACGGAAACGGGCGAGGCCTATCGGGCCTGGCCCGACTGGAACGCGCCCTACGGCCGAATCTGGATCGATGCGCGCGACGAGGGCGCAGTCTATTCGCCCGATGGCATGCGCATTCAGTTCGACGATGGCCGCGTCTGGCAGCGCGACTTCGGCCCGCCGCCGCCCGTCGTGTTCCAGCGCGCGCCCGTGGTCTACCCCAGGTAGTTTCCATCATTGGGAGCACAAGCAATCCAGGGCCGCATGAAGGCCCTGGATCGCTTCGGAGTTCACGCTCGTCGCAACGACAAAAGCCACGATGCAAGGCGCGCGTTCCAACAACAGAGTGAACTTCGCGTTCCGGTGTAGCCGCAGTGTGCGGTCGTTCAGATTCGCCGGTGGCTCAGCACATCCGGATTGACGACGTTGGTCGGCGTGCCCTCAGCATAGGCGACGATCTGATCAAAGATATCGGTGAACTGGATTTCATATTCGTCGCGCGAGACATAGCCGATATGCGGTGTCGCCACGACGTTGTCCATGTTCAGCAGGGGGTCGCCGGTATCGCGCAGCGGCTCCTTCTCGAAGACGTCGACGGCCGCAAAGCCGGGACGGCCCGCACGCAGCGCGCTGACCAGCGCGTTCGGCTCGATCAGCGGGGCGCGGCTGGTGTTGACCAGGATCGCCGTGGGCTTCATCCGCGCCAGATCCTCCGCCTTGACGATGCCGCGGGTCGCCTCGACCAGGCGCATGTGCAGCGAGAGCACGTCGGATTGCGCGAAAAACGCCGCCTTGCTGCTCGCGGTCTCGTAACCGTCGGCCCGCGCCTTCACCATCGCGGGCTCGCGCGCCCAGACCAGCACCTTCATGCCGAACGCCCTGGCGTAGCCGGCGACGACGAAGCCGATCCGGCCGTAACCATAGATGCCGCACGTCTTGCCGCGCAAGGTCGAGCCGACGCCGAACTGCCAATTGCCCGCCTTCAGCGACGCGACCTGCTGCGGGATCATCCGCGCCGCCGCGAGCACCAGGCCCCAGGTCAATTCGGCCGTTGCGTAGGAGGGCGTGTCCGCATGCTGGCTCGATGAGACGACGATGCCGAGCCGGGTGCAGGTGTCGATATCGATATGCGGATAGACGCTGCGCTGGCTGATCAGCTTGAGTTTCGGCAAGCGCTCCAGCAGCGGCGTGCGAATCTGCGTGCGCTCGCGGATCAGCACAAGCGCTTCGGTGTCGGACAGCCGCGCGGCCAGCGCATCGACATCCTGGACGTGATCGTTCCAGATCGTGACGTCGTGGCCGGAGAGCTTCCTGAAACAATCGAGGGTGCGCAGCGTGTCGAAATAGTCGTCGAGGATGGAGACCTTCACGACGCGCCCCCGCGCTTGCTACTTCACCGCCAGCAGCTCGACATCGAACATCAGGGTCGCATTCGGCGGAATAACCCCACCGGCGCCGCGAGCGCCGTAGCCGAGCGCGGGCGGAATGATCAGCGTGCGCTTGCCGCCGACCTTCATGCTGGCAACGCCCTCGTCCCAGCCTGCGATCACCCTGTGCTGCCCGATCGGAAATTCGAACGGCTCGTTGCGATCGACCGAGGAGTCGAATTTCTTGCCCTTCTGGCCGTTCTCGTAGAGCCAGCCGGTGTAGTGCATCACGCAGATCTGGCCGGGTTTGGGCGAGGCACCCGTACCGACCTTGGTGTCGATGATCTGCAATCCCGAAGGTGTGGTCACGGCTTTTCCTGTGTTCTGGGCAAGTGCTGCGGCCGGCGCAATAAAGAGGAAGACGGCCAGAATGGTCGAAACGTCTCGAAAGCGGAACCGTCGCATGTTGTCAACCTTTCCTGTGACTGCGCGTTGAAGCCGTCGCTCAATAGCCGAGCGCGCAACCGTCTTTGCGCGGATCGGAACCGCCGGTGAGCGTGCCCTTGTCCCAATCGATCCAGATCGCCTGACCGCCGCCGAGCGGAGACACGAGGCTGGTGGTCTTGTGGCCGAGTTTCTTCAGGCCTTCCACCGTCTCGGCAGGCACGCCATCCTCGAGCTGGTAGACGCCCTCATAGTGCAGGCCGCGCGGCATATCGATCGCTTCCTGCACGTCGCAGCCGTAGTCGAGCATATTGGTCAGCACATGCGCCTGTCCCACCGGCTGATATTGTCCGCCCATCACGCCGTAAGGCATCACCGCGCGGCCGCCTTTCGTGACGAGGCAGGGAATGATCGTATGCAACGGCCGTTTGCCCGGCGCGATGCAATTGGGGTGGCCAGGCTGGATGCGAAAACCGCCGGCGCGGTTTTGCAGGAGAATGCCGGTCTTGTTGGACACGATAGCCGAGCCGAACGAGTGCGCGATCGAATTGATGAACGAGCAGACGTTGCGTTCGCTGTCCACCACCGTGATGTAGATCGTCGACGGGTTCATCGGCGGCGCCACATCGGGCAGGTCGAGCAGGCGGTCCATCGCGATCCTGCCGATGTGCTGCTCGGCGAATTCCTTCGCCAGGATCTTGGCCACGTCGATCTTCATGTGCGCGGGATCGGCGATGTGTTCCTCGCGCATCATATAGGCGATCCGCGCGGCTTCCGCTTCGAGATGAAAGCGCTCGACGCTCAAGGGAGCGAATTTCGTCAGGTCGAAACGCGACAGGATGTTCAGCATCACCAGCATGGTGATGCCGGGGCCGTTTGGCGGGCACTGCCAGACGTCGAGCCCCTTGTACACGGTGCCGATCGGCGCGGTGATCTCGGTGGTATGGGCGGCAAAGTCGTCGAGCGTGTGCAGGCCCCCGATGCCCCGCAGCGTCTCCACCATATCCTCGGCGATTTCGCCCTTGTAAAAGGCGTCGCGGCCGCCTTTGGCGATCGCCCGCAAGGTCTTGCCGAGCTCGGGTTGCCGGATGACGTCGCCGGCCACCGCGGGCCTGCCCTGCGGCAGCAGGTAGCGCCCGGTGTTATGGCCCTTCTTCAATTTCTCGAACTGGTTCTTCCAGTCGAAGGCGACGCGGGGGGCCACGACATAACCGTCCTCGGCGGCCTTGATTGCGGGCTGCAACAATCTCTCGAGGCCGAACTTGCCGTGATGGGCGAGGATCGTCTCCCAGGCGTCGATCGCGCCGGGAATGCTGACGGCATGCGCCGAGGTCAGGGGCACCGCGTGCATGCCGCGCTCGAGATACCAGGCGGCTTTTGCCGCCATCGGCGCACGCCCCGAGCCATTATAGGCGACGATCTTGCCCTCGCCGCGCGGTTGAACGAGCGCGAAGCAGTCGCCGCCGATCCCGGTGGATTGCGGCTCGATCACCCCGAGCAACGCACAGGCCGCCACCGCCGCATCGGCCGCGGTGCCGCCGGCCTTGAGCACCTCGACGGCCGCAAGCGAAGCCAGCGGATGCGAGGTCGCCACCATCGCGTTCTGCGCGTGGACCGTGGACCTGCCGGGGAAATGGAAACTCCTCATGCCAATCTGCTCACTTTGCCGTCACTTTTACCTCTTCCGCACCTTGTTTCCGCGAAAGCGGGCCTACATGGCACATTCCTGGCGGGCTCGGCAATGGTTGGCATGCCAGAGAGATGAGCTCCCAGCCCCGTACACGAGCCGCCTATTTGCGCGGTTTTCTCGCTTGTTCCGGCCTGCTAAACCGCCGCGATAACTGGAAGAAGTGCCGCAGGCCAAAAAGCCGCCGGCGCGGCGAATGTTTGTCGTTGGCGAACGCGTCGCACTCGGCCACGGTTTGCGGGGAGCGGGCAAAGGAGCGGTCCTCCCATGAACGAGACAGAGGCGCTCGCCGACCGGGTCGAAGCGTTGGAAGCCCGATTGATGTTTCAGGACGCGACCATCGAGACGCTAAATGAAACGGTGACCGCACAGTGGCGGGAGATCGACGCGCTGAAGCGCCGGATCGCCCAATTGAGCGAACGCCTGGACGAGGCGGAAGCCGGAGCGCCGCGGCCGACCAACGAGCAACCGCCGCATTACTGAGCGGTGTCATCCTCCGCCGGTTGCGGTTTTGCTGCCCTGCTCGCGGAGCGAGATTTATCGTCGCGATCCGCCTTCGTCGGCGCCGGCTGCGTGACGCTGACGGGATCGGATGCCGGAAAGGTGTCGATCAGGCCGGCTTCCAGCTGCGCATGTGTCTCCTGATCCGCACGAGCGGCTTCACGGGGATCAACGGCGAGCTTGTCGCGCGGTGCGGGATTGAATTTCTCGGCCATGTCCTGGTCTCCCTCCATTGGAGAGACAACGCCCGCGCCAAGGCGGCGTTCCCGGCAAATGGCTGCCGTCGGAACCCGGACATCGCCGGTCCTGATCGGCCGAAGGGGTTTCGCGGCTTGGCCAAGCCGGCATCCGCGGTGTATCAGGAGCGGCGACCGTCACCCCGATATCCTGCGGAGCCTGCTTTTGAATCGACTTCTTGCCACAAAACCCTTTCTCGACGTGCTCGCGGGACGCAGACAAAAGGTGCCGCCGCTCTGGATGATGCGACAGGCGGGCCGCTATCTGCCGGAGTACCGTGAGGTCCGGACCAAGGCCGGCGGCTTTCTCGACCTGTGCTTCACACCGGAATTGGCGGCCGAGGTCACGCTGCAGCCGATCCGCCGTTTCGGGTTCGACGCCGCAATCATCTTCTCCGATATCCTGGTCGTTCCTCACGCGCTCGGCCGCACCGTCCGGTTCGAGGTGGGCGAAGGCCCGCGGCTCGATCCCCTGGACTCCCCTGACAAGGTCGCGACGCTTGCCCGGCGCGCCGATTTCGGCAAACTTGAACCCGTTTATGAGGCGCTGCGGCGGGTGCGGACCGAGCTTGATCCGAATGTGGCGCTGATCGGCTTCTGCGGCGCGCCCTTTACCGTTGCGACCTACATGGTGGCCGGACAAGGCACGCCGGACCAGGCGCCTGCCCGCCTGATGGCCTATCGTCATCCGCAGGCGTTTTCGCAAATCATCGACGTGCTGGTTGCGAACTCGATCGAATATCTGCTCGGGCAGCTTTCAGCCGGCGCCGACGCCTTGCAGATTTTCGACACCTGGGCCGGCGTACTGAGCCCTCGCGAATTCGAGCGCTGGTCGATCGAGCCGACGCGCCGCATCGTGGAAGGCGTGCGCAAGGCGGCGCCGGATGCGAGAATCATCGGCTTTCCCCGCGGCGCCGGCGCGCAGCTGGAAGCCTATGTCGCCAGCACCGGCGTTGATGCCGTCAGCATCGACTGGACCGCCGAGCCTCGCCTGATCCGCGAGCGCGTGCAAAACAAGGTGGCGGTGCAGGGCAATCTCGATCCGCTGGCGCTGATCGCCGGCGGCGCTGCGCTCGATGGAGCGGTCGATGACGTGTTGTCGGATTACGCCGGCGGCCGGCTGATCTTCAATCTCGGCCACGGCATCCTGCCGGACACGCCGATCGCGCATGTCGAGCAGATGATCCGGCGCGTGCGAAGCTACGGGGGGTGAACTGAGAAGTTGGCGCCGCGAGCTCGCTCTGACCCTCTCCCACAAGGGAAGAGGGTAAGCCACCTCACTCCGGCCGGCTGCGCTCGATGATGTCGGAGGCGCCCTTCGCCAGCAATTCGAACGCCACCGCGCGGCCGAGTTCGCGCGGACGATCCATGGGACCGGAACGCGAGGCCTCGATGATGAGGCCGCCGGCATGGTCGAGCACCGAGGCTGTCAGCACCATCTGCGCGCCCTCGATCTGGGCAAATCCGGCGATCGGCGAGTTGCAATGGCCGTTCAGCACCCACAGCACCTCGCGCTCGGCATCGGCGCAGATGTGAGCGCTTCGATCATCGATGCTCGCGAGGATGCGCCGGGTCTGCCAGTCCGCCGCCGCGCATTCCACCGCGACGATGCCCTGCCCCACGGCGGGGAGCATTTCATCCACCGAAAACTCGTAGGCGATGCGATGGGCGAGGCCGACGCGGTCGAGCCCCGAACGCGCCATGATCAGCGCATCCGCCGGCCCCACCGTGCCGCCGCCCGGCAGCCGCTGCTTTTCGCCCTGATCGAGCTTGCGGACGCGGGTGTCGGCGGCGCCGCGAAAATGGATCACCTCGACGTCCGGAAACAGCCGGCGCGCGTAGGCCGCGCGGCGCACCGCGTTGGTGCCGATCTTGAATCCCCTGCCGCGCGAGCGCCTGAGATCGTCAGGCAGGACGCCGGAGCGCAGCACCAGTGCGTCGCCGGGCGGATCGCGTGACAAGGTCGCGCCGATCACGAGCCCCGGCGTGTCCTCGTTGCCCGGCATATCCTTGAGCGAATGCATCGCCGCGTGCAGTTCGCCGGACAGCACCGCGCTGCGGATTTGCGCCACGAACGCGCCGCCCTTGCCGCCATGCGGCAACAGCTTGCTGGTCTGGTCGGTATCGCCCGTGGTGTCGAACTTGACCACTTCGACGTCGAGGTCAGGAACAGCCGCGGTCAGCCGGCGCGCGATCTCCTCGGTCTGCGCCAGGGCCATCGCGCTCTTGCGCGTGCCGATCCGCAATCGATTGGCCACTAGCAGCACTCCCTCATGACCGCGCATCCTCCAGAATCATGTCGGAAGCTTTCTCCGCAATCATGATGACCGGCGCATTGGTGTTGCCCGACACCAGGTCCGGCATGATCGACGCATCGACCACGCGCAAGGCTTCGATGCCGCGAACCCGCAGCCGCTGATCGACCACGGCGAGCGGATCGTTGCCCATCCGGCATGTCGAGGTCGGGTGGTAGACCGTACTGCCCGTCTTGCGGCAATAGTCGAGCAGATCGTCGTCGCTGGTCACCTTCGATCCCGGATAGGCCTCCTCGACGCAATAGGACTTCAGCGCCGGTGCCGCCAAGATCTTCCGCAATATCTTGATGCCGTCGACGACGGCGGCGCGATCGGTTTCGGTGGCCAGATAGTTGATGCGAATCTCCGGCGGCACGGTCGGATCCGCGCTTCGGATGGTCAGGGATCCCCGGCTTTCCGGGCGCAACTGACAGACCGATGCGGTGAAACCTGAAAACAAATGTAGATTCTCGCCCATCTTGTCGGTCGAGAACGGAATAAAGTGGATCTGGATATCCGGCGTCGCGAGCCGCGGGCTGGTCCTGAAGAATGCGCCAGAAGTGCCGGCGGCGATCGTCAGCGGTCCCTTGCGAAGCGCGGCAAAGTGCACGCCGGCCCAGATCCGGCGCAACGGATGATTGACGATGTCGTTGAGCGTGATGGCTTTCGCGCACCGCGTCACCACGCGCACCTGCATGTGATCCTGCAGGTCGTTGCCGACGCCGAGCGCATCTAGCACGACATCGATGCCGTGCGTCTTGAGCAATTTTGCCGGGCCGACGCCTGAGAGCTGCAGCAATTGCGGTGAGTTATAGGCGCCGCCGCACACCAGGATTTCCCTGCGCGCCCGCGCCTTGCGCGGCTGTCCGCCCTGCCGGTACTCGACGGCGACCGCGCGGCGGCCCTCGAAGACGATACGCTCCGCCAGCGCCTCGGTGGCGACATGCAGATTGCGCCGCCCCTTCGCGGGTCGCAGATAGGCGACAGCCGCGCTCGCCCGCCAGCCGCGCCGTGTCGTGGTCTGGAAGAATCCGGCGCCTTCCTGCGCCGCGCCATTGAAATCGCGATTGAATGGAATGCCGGTCTCGACCGCGGCTGCGACGAAGGCTTCGGAAAGCGGGTCGGCATGCCGCCAGTCGGAGACCGGCAGCGGGCCGCCGACGCCGTGATAGTCGTCCGCGCCGCGACCCTGGTTTTCCGCCTTCTTGAAGTAGGGCAGCACGTCATCGTAGCCCCAGCCTGTGTTGCCACGCTGGCGCCAGCGATCATAGTCCTCATGCTGGCCGCGCACATAGAGCAGGCCGTTGATCGAGCTCGATCCGCCCAGCACCTTTCCGCGCGGCTGGAACACCTGGCGGCCGCCAAGGCCCGGTTCCGGCTCGGTCTGGTACATCCAGTTGACGGTCTTTTCCTTGAACAGCTTGCCGTAGCCGAGCGGCACGTGAATCCAGATATTCTTGTCCTTGGGACCCGCCTCCAGCAGCAGCACCGAATGCTTGCCGTTTGCGCTCAGGCGATTGGCCAGCACGCAGCCGGCCGATCCCGCGCCGACGATGACGTAGTCGAATTCGGAAGCGCCGTCGTTGCTCATTGTCTTTCCCCGCGGGCGAAACCGCCCGCCGCGCGGTCGAACAGGTAGCGAGGGCATCACACAGGGTCAATTGCAAAAAAGCCGGTTTTCGATTGACGATGCCGCGGGCTGGGCGAAAATGAGCCAAATAATCCGGGGAGGAAATGAAGCAATGAAACTCTCTCGCCGTCATGCGCTGGCGTCGCTGATCGCAACCGCCCTCTTTGTTTCACCGGCGGCCTCGCTCGCCGAAACCGTCCGGGTCGGCCTGCCGACCAAGACCTTCTGGCCGACGACGGTTGCCGAAACCGCCGTGCGGCAAAAGCTGTTCGAAAAGGAAGGCATCAGCGCGGAACTGACGATCTACCGCAGCGGTGCGGAGACCTTCGAAGGCATGGCGGCGGGCGCAGCCGACATCATCCTCGACCCGCCCTCGCTGGTGTCGGCCGGCCGCAAGAAAGGCGTGATGTCGAAGATCGTCGCCAACGCCACCATGGGCAATTTCGGCTGGCAGCTGATGGTGCCGGCCAAGTCGACGCTCGAGGTCAAGGATCTCAACGGCAAGAAGGTCGCGATCACCGCGGCCGGCTCCGGCTCTGATCTGCTGGCGCTGTGGACCATGCAGGACAGGAAGATCGACTTTACCCGCGTGCCAGTCGGCGGCGGCGGCCTCGTACCGAACTTGATGGCCGGCAACGTCGATGCCGCGGTGGTCTATTCCCCTCTGAGCTTCCAGATCCTCAAATCGGGCGATGCCCGCACCATCCTCGATTATGCGACGGCGGTGCCGGCGAACCTGACTGCGGGCTGGATCGTGCTCGATAAATTCGCGGCCGAGAAACCCGATATGGTGCAGAAGGCGGTGAACGCGCTGTACGGCGCGGTGGCGTTCATGCGCAACAACCGCGAAGCCACGGTCAAGCTGATCGCCGAACTCTACGAGATGCCCGCAGAGATCGCGGCCCTCGAATACGACAACACCATCATGAAGCTCGAGACAAGCGGCGACATGGGCGCGAGCAACGTCAAGGACGCGGTTCAGCTGTCGCTCGACCTCGCCAAGCTCGGCGGGTTCAAGGACATCGTTCCGACCGAGGACGTCATCTCGACCCAATTCAAGCCGGTGCCCACGAAACCCTAGGCAACAGGCGGCGATGACAGGGAGCCTCGCAATCAGGATCGCGCGGATCGCGGCTGTCGCGGCGATCTTCGCGCTGTGGGAAATGCTGTCGCGCACCGGTATGGTCAATCCGCGGCTGCTGCCGTCCGCATCCGACACGCTTCTCATGCTCGGCGAGCTGTTGCAGCGTGAAAGCGTGCGCAGCGACCTCGCCGTCACCGCAAGCGAAGTGCTGGCGGCATTCGCGCTTGCCGTCCCCCTTGGCGCGGCAATCGGATTTCTGATCGCGGAGAGCCGTTATTTCGCGGAAGTGGTGAAGCCGCTGCTGTTCTTCGCCTTCTCGATTCCGAAGTCGATCTTCCTACCGATGTTCATCCTGGTGTTCGGCGTCGGCTTTGCGCAGAAGGTCGGCTTCGGCTTCTTCTCTACGATCTTCATCGTCATCATGTCGACGACGACTGCGGTCGAATCCGTCAAGGTCGACTATCTGACCGTCGCCCGCTCCTATGGCGCCACGCCCGCGCAGACGGCGTTTCGCGTCTATCTGCCGAGCATGCTGCCGGTTCTTCTGGAAGCGCTGCGCATCGCGATGATCTTCAACCTGACGGGGGTGATCCTGGCGGAGATGTACGCCTCGCGCGACGGCATCGGCCATCAGATCGCGACCTGGGGCGAGAACTTTCAGATGAAGCAGCTCCTGGCCGGCGTTGTGCTGATTGCGGCGATCGCGATCGCCTTCAACGAAATGGTCCGATGGGTGGAAACGCGATGCAGCCACTGGCGAACATAACGCCGCTGAAGCCGGCCCCGCGCGCCGGCGCCATCGAGATCAGCCACGTCCGGCAGGTCTTCAGGACCACCGGCCCCGACGTGGTGGCGATTGCCGACGTCTCGCTCGACATCAGGCCCGGACGTTTCGTCGTGCTGGTGGGTCCGAGCGGCTGCGGCAAGTCGACGCTATTGATGATGCTCGCCGGCCTGCAGCGGCCGACGTCCGGAACCATCCTGATCAACGATGCGCCGATCGAACAACCAGATCCGGATCGGGTCGGCGTCGTTTTCCAGGAAGCGAGCCTGTTTCCGTGGCTGACGGCCGAAGAGAATATCGAATTTCCGCTGGCGCTGCGCGGCGTCGCCAGGGTCGAGCGCCGAGGCAGGGCGCAGGATGCGCTTAGACTTGTCGGGCTCGAAGGTTTCGGCAGGCGCCATCCGCACGAATTGTCCGGCGGCATGAAGCAGCGAGTCTCGATCGCGCGCGGGCTGGTGCAGGATCCGCCCGTGCTTTTGATGGACGAGCCGTTCGCAGCGCTCGACGAGCAGACCCGCATGACCATGGGCGACGAGCTGTTGCGCATCTGGGCCGCGACCGGCAAGACCGTCGTGTTCGTCACCCACAGCCTCACCGAGGCCGTCTACCTCGCCGACGAGGTCGCGGTGATGTCGGCGCGGCCCGGCCGCATCGTCGATCATCTACAGGTGCCGCTGCCCCGGCCGCGCACCTATGAGATGCTCAGAGGCGACGCCTTCGGGACACTGCGCGAGCGTATCTGGCGCCACATCAGGCAATCGGCATGAGGCAACCATGAAGGCGACGACGCTGCGCCGGCTGATTGTGATCGCCCTGCTCGCGCTCTGGGAACTGCTGCCGCGCAGCGGCGTGGTGCCCGAACTGTTTCTCCCCTCGCTGTCGTCGACGCTTGCGGCCGGCTTCAACGAGGCCACCGAGTACGGCGATGCGCTGATGGTGACGCTCTACGAGGTCGGGGTCTCGATGGCCATTGCCTGCGGCGGCGGCATTTTGCTGGGCGCCCTCGTCGGCAGCCTGCCGCGGCCGCGCCTCCTGATCATGCCGATGATCTCGAGTCTGTACGCCGTGCCGCTGGTCATCCTGTATCCGGTCTTTACCGTCTGGCTCGGCATCGGCTCCGAATCCAAGATCGCGTTCGCGTCCATCTACGGCTTCCTGCCGACCATGCTGGCCACGGCCGCCGGCATCAGGACCATCGATCCGCAACTGCTGCTTGCGGCCCGCAGCATGGGCGCCAGCCTTCCCCAGCGTCTCCTGCGCGTCGTCATCCCGGCGGCGATTCCAACGGTGTTGTCCGGGCTGCGCGTAGGGGGCGCGCTGGTCATCGTCGGCATCGTCGTCTCCGAAATGCTGATCTCGTCTGCCGGCATCGGCTATCTGATCTCGCGCTACCGCACCATTCTCGACAGTCCGCATGTGTTCGCCGGCGTGCTGCTGGTGCTGGCGCTGGCGGTCGCCTTCAACACCGCACTGAAATGGATCGAGCGCAAGGCCGCGATCTGGCAGACCGGAACGCGCGGCGCTCAAGGCGCCGCCGAGGATATCGCGTCCCACGCGCTGCAACCCGCGAGCTAGGGACCCACAAGAACAGACAGGGAGAACGAGCGTGAGCCTGCCAAAGCACCTGTTGCCGACGACCGTGGTCGGAAGCTACCCGCAGCCGGAATGGCTGGTGGATCGGGCATTGCTCTCGAAATCGGTGCCGCGCACGCGCATGCGCGAGATGTGGCGCCTGCCCGAGGAGCATCTGGAGGAGGCCCAGGACGATGCGACCATCGTCGCGATCCGCGACATGGAGCGCGCCGGCATCGATATCGTGACCGACGGAGAAATCCGCCGCGAGAGCTATTCGAACCGCTTTGCCACCGCGCTCGAAGGCGTCGATATCGACAATCCCGCCACCATTGTGTCGCGATCGGGCCACGAAACGCAGGTCCCCCGCGTGGTGGGACCGGTGCGGCGCGCGCGCCCTGTCGAGCTGCGCGACATGGAGTTCCTTCGGCGCAACACCGATCGTCCCGCCAAGATCACCCTGCCCGGCCCGTTCACCATGAGCCAGCAGGCGAGGAACGAATTCTACAAGGACGACGAAGAGCTGGCGATGGCGTTCGCGCAGGCCGTCAACGCGGAGGCGCTCGAGCTCGAGAAGGCCGGCGCCGACGTGATCCAGCTCGACGAGCCCTGGGTGCGCAACAACCCCGACCTGGCCAGGCGCTACGCGGTGAAGGCGATCAACCGCGCACTGGAGCGCATCACCGTGCCAACCGTGGTACACCTTTGTTTCGGCTATGCCGCGGTCGTGCCAGGCTCCACGAAGCCCGCCGGCTATTCCTTTCTTGCCGAGCTTGCGGACACCACCGCCGAGCAGATATCGATCGAGGCCGCGCAGCCGAAGCTCGACCTCGGCGTGCTCAAGGACCTGTCGGGCAAGAAGATCATGCTCGGGGTGCTCGATCTCGGCGATCCCGTGGTCGAAACCGTTGCCGCCGTCGCCGGTCGTATCCGCAACGGTCTGAAATACGTGACGCCAAACCGGCTCGCGGTCGCGCCGGACTGCGGCATGAAGTACATGCCGAGACATGTCGCGTTCGGAAAGCTGAAGGCGATGTGCGATGCGGCCGCCGAGGTGCGGAAGGAAGTCGGTTAGAGGTCCGCGCAGCCCGGCGGCCTGGCGACGCAGGCTCTCGCGCTGACGCATGCGGCAGGGCACCGCACCCAACATGGCGCAATAACATCGCGCAAAGCGAATAGAGAGAAAGTTTAACGGTCTATTTTACAAATTTAGGTAGAGCTTGCGCGATTTTACCCTCTTCAAGGATTTTACCTCCTGGTTCAAGGATGAAATATGCGATTTCTCCGCAGCACCGCATCAACCAAATCGGTTGCCACGATTGCCGCTGAACCGCAGTTCGACATCGATCGTTTTCTCTCGACGGTTTCCGCGCTGATCGCACGAAATCCGGACGTCGACCTCGGCGGTTTTCAACCTGAAGTCGCGGCGACGCTGAGCCGGACCCGAGCCGCTTTGGCTGCGACCGACGAGCAGAGCCTGCGCCAGACGGTGGAATTTTCCATCCATGCCAGCGAGGCGATGGCCGCGACTGCTCAGATCACCGGTGAAATCCGCGACCTGAATGGCCGGGTGAAGGCAATGACTACCGGCGTTGACGAACTCACCGGGTCAATCGATCGGATCGCCGCCACCGCGAAGAATGCGGCGACGTCAATGGAGACGGCCAACAGCGCCATCTCCGCAGGCGCGGAATCGACCCAGCAGGCGGCGATCGCCAGCCGCAATATCGGCCAGTCGTTCGCGCGCATGCAGCAGGCCGCCGAGCAACTCGCCGCAGCGGCCGGGCAGATCGGAACCTTCGTCGCGACAATCGATGCGCTGGCGCGGCAGACCAATCTGCTGGCGCTCAATGCAACGATCGAAGCGGCGCGCGCGGGGGAAGCCGGCCGCGGATTTTCCGTCGTCGCGTCCGAAGTCAAGGCGCTTTCCGGGCAAACCCAGAATGCCACGGATGACATTCGCAACCGTATCGAGCGGCTTGAATGCCATGTCGGCGAGGTGATGCAGTGTGTCACCGAAGTCCGTGAAAATGTCGATCTCAGCGTGCAGCAGTCGGATGCCGCCAGCGGCCAGATCGAACAGGTCCGCAATATCGTTGCCAGCAATTCCGGACAAATGGGCGAAATTGCCGCGGTGCTCGATCATCAAAATCAGGCCGTCGGCGAGATCGCCAGCGGGGTCAACGCCATCGCCGATGCCACCCGAACCGCGGATGAGTTCGCGAACCATGTGATCGCTGCCGTCGGCGCATCCGAAAAGGTGATCAACGAACAGTTTGGCGACCTCGAGAAGCGGAAGATCGCGCGTTACGTTCTGCACAGGGCAAAATCGGATCACCTGCTTTGGAAAAAACGGCTGTCGGAGATGCTGGCCGGGTTGAACACGTTGAAGGCCACGGAGTTGGCGGATCATCACCAATGCCGTCTGGGCAAATGGTACGACGCGGTCACTGACCGCGCGCTGCGCGACAATCCCGCTTTCGGCGCGCTTCTGGCGCCCCATGAAGCCGTTCATCGCAATGGCCGTGCCGCCGCAGATTGCCATGCACGCGGCGACCGGGCCGGAACGCTGGCGGCGCTGGCCGAAATGGAAAAGGCTTCCAAGGCGGTACTCAGCGGGCTGGATCAACTGCTTCGTTGACAGCCATCGCGCTTCAGGAGTTTTCCGGTCTTTTGACGATGGAAGCGACGTTTGCCCGGCGCGGGCCGGTCATTTTTCGGCAAAACTCCGTCCGACGAGCTGACGATGCACCTGGTTGGTGCCTTCCCAGATCTGGGTGATCTTGGCGTCGCGCATGAGCCGTTCGACGCGGTAGTCCTTGCAGTAGCCGTAGCCGCCATGCATCTGCACCGCCTCGGTCGCGGCACGGTTGGCCAGGTCGGACGCCCGCATCTTGGCAATCGAGGCTTCCAGGCCGAAATCCTCCACACCGGCCTCGACCAGGTCGGCGACGTGATCGAGCCACAGCTCCGCCATGGCAAGATCCGTGGCGAGATCGGCCACCATGAACTGGTTGGCCTGAAAGTCGATGATGCGGCGCCCCGATTGCCGGCGCTCGTTCATGTACGTCGTCATGTCCTTGAATGCGGCCCAGGCAATGCCGAGCGCGTGCGCCGCAATGCTCGGCCGCGAGCGGTTCAGCGACGCCAGCAGAATGGCGAGCCCGTCACCGGGCCGACCCAGCAGATTGGCGCGCGGCACGCGACACCCGTCGAACCGCAGTGCGGCGGTCGACGAGCCGCGGTGACCCATCTTG
>Ga0265339_10001408_pt1 | contig 17842 bp, 28 predicted proteins | sample 4CB219metaG_FD_202085 | JGI IMG/M metagenome (GOLD analysis project Ga0265339, IMG submission 202085) | Rhizosphere microbial communities from Carex aquatilis grown in University of Washington, Seatle, WA, United States - 4-CB2-19 metaG | ecosystem: Host-associated > Plants > Roots >... | reverse complement strand
GACGTCGACGAGGTATTTCTCGCCCTCGGCGTCGACGAACAGCAGGCAATGGGTGCGCGGCGTCTTGACGCCGGGCGGCACCGACCAGCGCACGCGCGCGGTCGCCTCCTGCACCGTGAAGCCAAGCTGGCGCAGGACGTTGGCGAACAGCGTGTTGTGCTCGAAGCAGTAGCCGCCGCGGCCGCCTTCGACGAGCTTCTCCTGCAGCGACGCGGGATCAAGCCTGACCGGCCGGCCGAGCAGCGGATCGAGGTTCTCGAACGGGATCGCCTGTGGATGCAGATAGTGCAGCTCTTTCAGCGCGCCGAGCGAGGCGTCGCGCGCACCGCCATAGCCGATGCGCTTGAAATAGGCGTCGAGATCGACGTTCATTCTGTCCCCCGCTCCCGGCGCAGCTTGGCCCAGTAGTCCAGGCGCTTGCGGATTTCGCGCTCGAAGCCGCGCTCCGGCGGATTGTAGAACTGCTGGCGCGGCAGCGCATCGGGAAAATAATTCTGGCCGGAGAAGGCTTCTTCCTCGTCGTGGTCGTAGGCGTAGCCGCGGCCATAGCCCTCCTCCTTCATGAGGTTGGTCGGCGCGTTGAGGATGTGCTTGGGCGGCACCAGCGAGCCGGCTTCCTTGGCCGCGCGCATGGCAGCGCCGAAGGCGGCGTAGCCGGCGTTCGATTTTGGCGCGGTGGCGACGTAGAGCACGGCCTGGGCGATGGCAAGCTCGCCTTCGGGGCTGCCGAGGAAATCGTAGGCGTCCTTGGCGGCGTTGGCGATGACGAGGGCCTGCGGATCGGCCATGCCGATGTCCTCGATCGCCATGCGTACGACGCGTCGGGCGATGTAGAGCGGCGGCTCGCCGGCATCGAGCATGCGCGCCAGATAATAGAGCGCGGCGTCGGGGTCGGAGCCGCGCACCGACTTGTGCAGCGCGCTGATGAGGTTGTAGTGGCCGTCCTGCGACTTGTCGTAGATCGGCGCGCGCCGCTGCACGATGTCCTGCAATTCGGCGGCGTTGAAGGTCTCGCCCTTGCGGGCGGCGCGCCAAACCTCCTCGACCAGCGTCAGCGCGGCGCGGCCGTCGCCGTCCGCCATGCTGATGAGTTGCTCGCGCGCGGCGGACTCAAGCGGCAGGGGGCGCGCCTCGATCTCTTCGGCGCGCGTGAGCAGCTTGCCGATCGCCTCGGCGTCGAGCGAGCGGAACACCAGCACGCGCCCGCGCGACAGCAGCGGCGCGTTGAGCTCGAACGACGGATTTTCCGTGGTGGCGCCGACCAGAATGATGGTGCCGTCCTCCATCACGGGGAGAAACGAGTCCTGCTGGGCGCGGTTGAAGCGGTGGATCTCGTCGACGAACAGCAGCGTGCCCTGCCCGCTTTCTCGTCTGGCCCGCGCGGCCTCGAAACCCTTCTTGAGGTCGGCGACGCCGGTGAAGATCGCCGAAATCTGCTCGAAATGCAGGTCGGTCGCCTGCGCCAGCAGCCGCGCCACCGTGGTCTTGCCGGTGCCGGGCGGGCCCCAGAACACCAGGCTGCCGAGCGAGCGCGTCGACAGCATGCGCGTGAGCGCACCGTCGGGCCCGAGCAGATGATCCTGGCCGACCACTTCTTCAAGCTTTGTGGGGCGCAGCCGGTCGGCGAGCGGGCGCGGCGCATCCTTGTCGAGTCCGGCGGCGGCGAACAGCGTCGGCCCCGATGTTTTGGCGCGGGGTGCCATCAGCCGTTGAACACCGCGGTGATCTGCTGCTGACCGCGGCGGATGACGATCTTCCAGGAGCGGCTCGGCTGGCTGGTCAGCCGCTCGAGCTCGCCGGTGCGCGCGACCGCCTCGCCGTTCACCGACACGATGACGTCGCCGCGCTGGAAGCCGAGATTGCTGGCGTAGGACCCGTTGTCGATGTCGATGATGACGACGCCTTGCGCCGCGCTGTCGAGCTGCAATTCATCGGCCAGCGCCGGCGACAAATTGGCGACCTTGGCGCCCGAGAACGGCGAGCGTGAGCGGATGACGAGCTCGTCGCGCGGCGTCTCAGGCGCAACCTGCAGCGCGACCGGCACGGTCAGGTCGTGCCCGCCGCGCAGCACGCCGAGACTGGCGGTGCCGCCGAGCGGTTTGGTGGCGAAGCGGTAGTCGAAGGCGTTGGGATCGTCGACGTCCTGGCCGTCGACCGAGACGATAACGTCGCCGGCTTTGAGCCCGGCGCTCGCCGCCGGGCTGACCGGCGTCACGTTGGCGATGAGCGCGCCGGCCGGGCGCTTGAGCCCCATGCTGTCGGCAAGCTCCGGAGTAACGACCTGCAGTTTGGCGCCGAGCCAGGGCCGCTTGACCGCGGCGCCGCCGCTCTTGGCGGATGCGACCACCACCTGCACCATGTTGGCGGGAATCGCGAAGCCGACGCCCTGCGAGCCGCCGGAGCGCGAAAAGATCGCGGTATTGATGCCGACCAGGCGGCCGGTGAGATCGACCAGCGCGCCGCCGGAATTGCCCGGGTTGATGGCGGCGTCGGTCTGGATGAAGAACTGGTAGTCGGTGACGCCGACCTGGGTGCGCGCCAGCGCCGAGACGATGCCGTGCGTCACCGTCTGTCCGACCCCGAACGGATTGCCGACCGCCAGCACGACGTCGCCGACCTCGAGCGTGTCGGAGTTGGCGAAGTCGAGCGTCGGGAAGCGCTCGTGCGCGTCCTTGAGCTTGAGCACAGCGAGATCGCTGCGCGGGTCCTTGAGCACGACGCTCGCCTCGAACTCGCGCTTGTCGGCGAGCGACACCTTGATGTCGTCGGCGCCCTCGATGACGTGGACGTTGGTGACGACGAGGCCGGTCGCATCGATGATGACGCCGGAGCCGAGCGAGCGCTGCACCTGCTGGCCGCCGTTACCCGGTACGCCGAAGAAGCGGCGGAAGATCGGGTCCTCGAACAGCGGATTACGGTTCTGCACCACCTTGGCGGCGTAGACGTTGACCACCGCCGGCGACACCCGGTGCACCACGGGCGCGTAGGACAGCCGAAGCTCCTCCGCGTTCGGCACACGCCGCTCCTGCGCCGCGGCCGATCCAACGGTCGCGGCAAAAGCGGCAATCACGGCAAGGGCGAAAAAACGGGGGCGCATGCGTTCGAATCCCGACAATAATGCCGAGATATAGGCCCCCCGCCTGGCTAAATGAAGGCCGGTTTTACTGGTTGGCCGGCACCGTGCGCAGGTAGGCGACGATAGCGTCGAGGTCGCCGGGGGTTAACGTGGCGTAATAGGAAAAGCCCATCGGCGGCTTGAGATGGCTGCCGTCGCGGCTGACACCGGTGGTGATGGCGCGTTTGATCTCATCGTCGCTCCAGCCGCCGATGCCCTTGTCCTTGCTCTGCGTGATGTTGCGCGAGGTCGAGACCCCCCATGGTCCCGGGAAGTCGAAACCGCCGGTACCGAGCTTGGTGGTCCATAGGCGCCCCTGCGGCCCCATCGGCGTGTGACATTCCATGCAGTGGGCGATTGTTGCGAGGTAGAAGCCCTTCTTCACCGTGTCGCTCATTATCGCTTCGGTATAGGGCGTCTCGCCGCCGGGCAGCACGGCTTCGACCTGCGGCATCTTGTAGACCGGATCGGCCACGCGATTGCTGATCGGCTTGATGGTGCGCAGATAGGCGACCACCGCATCGAGATCGCCCTCCGTCATGATGTGATAGAAACCGGTCGGCATGACCATGGCGATGTGCACGCCATTCGGCATGAGGCCCGTGCGCATCAGCTTCTTGATGTCGGCGTCGCTCCAGTTGCCGATGCCGGTCTCCTTGTCCTGCGTGATGTTCGGCGCCGTCACCTTGAACGGTGGCTCGTCCCAGGACAGCCCGCCGGAGAACGCCTTATCCTTGATGTCCCCGGTCGGGCCCTTCGGCGTGTGGCAGTTGCCGCAGGTGAGGATGCCGTTGACGAGATAATCGCCGCGCTTGACGAGTGCGGATTGCGCGTTGGCAGCGACGGTCGCGCCTGCGAGCGCCAGCAATGCAACGATGAGCCGGATCATGGTTTCTCCCCGAGCCACAATGACGCGCGAGGATGATACAGCCACGACAGGCGGGCAAGTCCGCGCCAACAAAAAAGGGCGGCGCAAGCGCCGCCCTTGTGGATTGGAACCGAGCGAAGCGTCAGGCCGGAACGGCTTCCTGCGCTTCCGCCTTCTTCTCCTGCACCGGACCGGAGTCGAGACCCTTGGCCGCCTCGTCGCGATCGACGAACTCGATCACGGCGCGCGCGGCGTTGTCGCCGTGGCGGAAGCCCGCCTTCATGATGCGGGTGTAACCGCCGGCGCGCTCCTTGTAGCGGGGACCGAGGACGTCGAACAGCTTCTTGGCCATAGCAACGTCGCGCATCTCGGCGACGGCCTGGCGGCGGGCGGCAAGCCCGCCCTTCTTCGCCAGCGTCACCAGCTTCTCGACGATCGGACGAAGTTCCTTCGCCTTCGGCAGCGTGGTGACGATCTGCTCGTGCTTGATCAGCGCGGCGCACATGTTGGCGAACATGGCCTTGCGATGCTCCGCCGTGCGGTTGAGCTTGCGGTGAACTTTTCCGTGGCGCATCGCTTATTGTCCTTGGCTAACCTGGTACACGAACTCAGTAGTGGTCTTCGAAGCGCTTGGCGAGCTCTTCGATGTTTTCCGGCGGCCAGCCCGGCACTTCCATGCCGAGATGCAGGCCCATCTGCGCCAGCACTTCCTTGATCTCATTGAGCGACTTGCGGCCGAAGTTCGGCGTGCGCAGCATTTCGGCTTCGCTCTTCTGCACGAGATCGCCGATGTAGACGATGTTGTCGTTCTTGAGACAATTGGCCGAACGTACGCTGAGCTCGAGCTCGTCGACCTTCTTGAGGAAGGCCGGGTTGAAGGCGAGATCGGGAATGGTCTCGGCGGCTTCCGCCTTGCGCGGCTCCTCGAAATTCACGAACACGTTGAGCTGGTCCTGAAGGATGCGCGCGGCATAAGCGAGCGCGTCCTCGGGGCTGAGCGCGCCGTTGGTCTCGATGCTCATCGTGAGCTTGTCGTAATCGAGGATCTGGCCCTCGCGGGTATTCTCGACCTTGTAGGAGACCTTGCGCACCGGCGAGTACAGGCTGTCGACCGGAATCAGACCGATCGGCGCGTCCTCGGGACGGTTGCGCTCGGCGGCGACATAGCCCTTGCCGGTGTTGACGGTGAATTCCATGCGGATCTCGGCGCCCTCGTCGAGGGTGCAGAGCACGAGATCGGGGTTGAGCACGACGACGTCGCCGACGGTCTGGATGTCGCCGGCGGTCACGGTGCCGGGCCCCTGCTTCTTCACCACCATGCGCTTGGGGCCTTCGCCCTGCATCTTGATGGCGATGTCCTTGATGTTGAGCACCATGTCGGTGACGTCCTCGCGGACGCCCGCGATGGACGAGAACTCGTGCAGCACGCCGTCGATGTGCACCGACTGCACCGCCGCACCCTGCAGCGAGGAGAGCAGAATGCGGCGCAGCGCATTGCCGAGCGTCACGCCGAAGCCGCGTTCGAGCGGCTCGGCAACAACGGTGGCATTGCGCGCCGGCTCGTTGCCGCCGGCGACCTGGAGCTTGTTCGGCCTGATCAGTTCCTGCCAATTCTTTTGAATGGTCACGTCTTCACCTTTTGAGCGCGGGCTTACCCGGCGCACCCCACCCGCCGTTGTGGGGGAAATCTCGGCGGTCGCGGGCTCAAGCCCGCTGGTATTAAAATTCATACGCGACGACGCTTACGCGGCCGGCACCCGTTGTGCGGGATCGTGGTCACGTCGCGGATCGACGTGATGGTGAAGCCGGCGGCCTGCAGCGAGCGCAGCGCCGACTCACGGCCCGAGCCCGGGCCCGACACCTCGACCTCGAGGGTGCGCATGCCGTGCTCCTGCGCCTTCTTGGCGGCGTCCTCGGCGGCGACCTGCGCCGCATAGGGCGTCGACTTGCGCGAACCCTTGAACCCCATCGTGCCCGACGACGACCAGGCAATCGTGTTGCCCTGCGCGTCGGTGATGGTGATCATCGTGTTGTTGAACGACGCGTTCACGTGCGCGACGCCCGACGCGATGTTCTTGCGTTCGCGCCGACGGACGCGGGCGGTAGCTTCCTTACCCATTCCAAATCCTTTCGCGGCCCGCGAGCTAAAGCTAAGCGGGCAATTCCTGTTACTTGCCTTCGACCTTCTTCTTGCCGGCGATGGTCTTGGCCGGGCCCTTGCGGGTGCGCGCGTTGGTGTGCGTGCGCTGGCCGCGGACCGGCAGGCCCTTGCGGTGACGCAGGCCGCGGTAGCAGCCGAGATCCATCAGGCGCTTGATGTTGAGTTGCACTTCGCGGCGCAGATCGCCCTCGACCATGTAGTCGTGGTCGATAAGCTCGCGAATCTGCAGCACCTCGGCGTCGGTCAACTGCGACACCCGCCGCTCCTGCGGCAGGTTAACCTTGGTCATAATGTCCTTGGCGATCTTGGGCCCGATGCCATGGATGTACTGCAGCGCGATGATGACGCGCTTGTTGGTCGGCAGATTGACGCCAGCGATACGAGCCAATGCTCTCTCCTGTTACCGTCCGGCCGCGTGGATCGCGCCGATTTCTGTAGTCCCTAGAAGGGGATAACGCAAAGCGTAACACGACGCCCCGCCCCGCTCTACCGGGGCCCGGCATCGTGCCAAGCTTCTGAATGTGCAGCTTATTAGGGGATTCATCGCGCCTTCGTCAACCTCCGCCGGCTACGGCTTTTGGCTTGTCCCGCCCTGTTTTTGCGGCGTCCGGAACCAGCTTTCTGACGGGTTTTGCGGCCTTTGGCGGCGGCCTTGCGGCGGGCGGCGGGCTTGGCCCGCGACCGCTTGTTGGCGGCGACCTTACGGCGGGCCGGCTTGGCGGCCTTGGCAGGCACCAGGATGCGGTCAATGGCCGCGGTGACCTCGTCGATGGGCGCCATGCCGTCCACGGCCTTGAGCATGCCTCTGCCGCCGTAATAGTCGGCCAGCGGGGCGGTCTGCGCCCGGTAGGCCTCGAGGCGGCCGCGCAGCACATCCGGTTTGTCGTCGGAGCGCACCTTCTCGCCGCTCGCCATCATCTGGGCGACCCGCTTCTCGATGCGCTTGACCAGGATGCCCTCGTCGACCTTGAGCTGGATGACGCCGTCGAGCTTGAGGCCGCGCTCGGCCAGCAGGCGGTCGAGCGCCTCGGCCTGCGGTACGGTGCGCGGAAAGCCGTCGAGCACGAAGCCGCGCTTGGCATCAGACTCGCCGATGCGATCGGCGATGATCGCCACCACCACCTCGTCGGGCACGAGCTGGCCCGCTTCCATGAGGCTCTTGGCGCGCAGCCCAACCGGCGTGCCGGCGGCGACTGCGGCGCGCAACATGTCGCCGGTGGAGAGTTGGACGATACCGTGTTTGGAAACCAGGCGCTGCGCTTGCGTGCCCTTCCCCGCCCCCGGCGGGCCGAGCAGGATTAGTCTCATCTTTGCCGCCCCCGCAGCTTCGAACGTTTGATCAAGCCTTCGTATTGATGCGCCAGCAGATAGCCCTGGATCTGCGCCACCGTGTCCATGGTCACGCTGACGACGATCAAGAGCGAGGTGCCGCCGAAGTAGAACGGCACTGCCGCGTATGACACCAGGATTTCGGGAATGAGGCAGACGATGGCAAGGTAGAGCGCGCCGATCACCGTGATGCGCGACAGCACATAGTCGATGTATTCCGCCGTGCGCTCGCCCGGTCTTATGCCGGGGATGAAGCCGCCGTGTTTCTTCAAGTTGTCCGCGGTCTCGGTCGGGTTGAACACGATCGCGGTGTAGAAGAACGCGAAGAACACGATCAGCGCGAGATAAAGGATCAGGAACAGCGGCCGGCCGTGGCCGAGCAGCGTGGTGATGGTGGTGAGCCAGCCGGGGCCGGAGCCGGCGTTGAAATTCGCGACCGTCGTCGGCAGCAGCAGCAGCGACGACGCAAAGATCGGCGGGATCACGCCCGAGGTGTTGAGCTTGAGCGGCAGATGCGAGGATTGGCCCTCGAACATCCGGTTGCCGACCTGCCGTTTAGGGTACTGGATCAGCAGGCGGCGTTGCGCGCGCTCCATGAAGACGATGAACATGATCACGGCAACCGCCATGACGATGACGGCGAGGATCAGGCCGGTCGACAGCGCGCCCTGACGGCCCAGTTCCAGCGTGCCGGCGATGGCCGCCGGAAGCCGCGCGACGATGCCGGCGAGGATGATGAGCGAGATGCCGTTGCCGATGCCGCGCGAGGTGATCTGCTCGCCGAGCCACATCAGGAACATGGTGCCGCCGGTCAGCGTCACGACGGTCGAGATGCGGAAGAACCAGCCGGGATCGGACACCACGTTGCCGGCACCCTCGAGACCGATGGCGATGCCGTAGGCCTGGAACGCCGCCAGCACCACGGTGAGATACCGCGTGTACTGGTTCATGATCTTGCGGCCGGCCTCGCCTTCCTTCTTCAGGGCTTCGAGCGTCGGCGATACCGTCGTCATCAACTGGATGATGATGGAGGCCGAGATGTACGGCATGATGTTGAGCGCAAAGATCGCCATGCGCTGGATGCCGCCCCCGGAGAACATGTTGAACATGCCGAGGATGCCGCCGGACTGGGTATTGAAGATCTGCTCCCAGGCATTGGGGTCGATGCCGGGCAGCGGGATGTAGGTGCCGAGACGGAACACCAGAAGCGCGCCGACCGTGAACCAGATGCGCTTCTTGAGCTCATCGGCCTTGGCGAGCGCCGAGAAGTTGAGATTGGCCGCCAGTTGTTCTGCCGCCGAAACCATCTGTCGCTCCTGCCCGCGCCCCCGCCCCGCCCTTAGATAGGCTTAGCCGCCCGATCCGGTAGTCAGGGGCTGGCTTCGCCCTCGGCCTTCGGCGCCTTGGCTTCGGCCTTGCCGCCCTTGGGCTTGCCGCCCTTTTCCGCCGCCAGCGCCGCGCGCTTGTTCTTGCCGCGCGGCTCCTCATCGACTTCCTTCGCCGGGGCGAGGATCTTGACCGAGCCGCCGGCCTTCTCGACCGCCTCGACCGCCGACTTCGACGCCCGCCACACGGCGAGGTCGACCTTAGTCTTGAGCTCGCCGCCGCCGAGCAGCTTCACGCCGCCCTTGGCGCGCCGCATCAGGCCGCCCTTGACCATCGCGGCGACGTCGATCGTCGCCTTCGGGTCGATGCGGCCGGCGTCGATCGCCGCCTGCAGCTTGCCGAGGCTGGTCTCGTTGAGCTTGACCGCGAACGAGGTGTTGCGGAAGCCGCGCTTGGGCAGGCGGCGATGCAGCGGCATCTGGCCGCCTTCGAAGCCCTTGATGCGCACGCCGCTACGCGCGGTCTGGCCCTTGCCGCCGCGGCCGCCGGTCTTGCCCATCCCTGAGCCAATGCCGCGGCCGACGCGCATGCGGTTTTTGCGCGAGCCGGGATTGTCGGCGATCTGATTGAGTTTCATCGCTCTTGGTCCTTACTTGTCGCCGATCACGCGCACCAGGTGCTGCAGCTTGCGGATCATGCCGCGGGTCGCCGGTGTGTCCGGCACGTCATTGATGCGGCCGATCTTGTTGAGGCCGAGGCCGATCAGCGTCGCGCGCTGATCGAAGTGGCGCCGCAACGGGCTGCCCACCTGCTCGACCTTGATGGTTTTTCCTGCCGCCATTGTTAAGCCTTTTCCTGTTCGCGCATGATCTTGTCCGAAAACCGGTTCCCACTTTTCGGGATCATGGGCTATTCCGCCGTCGCGTCGGCTTCGCCGCCCTCGCGGCGGCGCGCCTGCAGCGCCGAGACCTTGAGATTGCGCCGCGCCGCGACCGAACGCGGCGAGTCCTGGTGCTTGAGCGCCTCGAAGGTCGCACGCACCATGTTGTACGGGTTGGACGAACCGAGCGACTTCGCCACGACGTCCTGGATGCCGAGCGTCTCGAACACAGCGCGCATCGGGCCGCCGGCGATGATGCCGGTGCCGGGAGGCGCGGCGCGCAGGAACACCTTGCCGGCGCCGTGATGGCCGAGCACGTCGTGATGCAGCGTGCGGCCTTCGCGCAGCGGCACGCGGGTGAGCGCGCGCTTGGCGGCGTCGGTCGCCTTGCGGATCGCCTCTGGTACCTCACGCGCCTTGCCGTGGCCGAAGCCGGCACGGCCCTTCTGATCGCCGACCACCACCAGCGCCGCGAAAGCGAAGCGCCGGCCGCCCTTGACCACCTTGGCCACGCGGTTGATGTGCACGAGCTTGTCGATGAACTCGCTGTCGCGCTCTTCGCGATCGCGTCCGCCGCGCTCGCGCCGATGTTCCCGCCGGGGTTCCTGTGCCATGTAACCTACCTGTTAAACCCTTCGTTCATCTCGTTTTGTTTGCGCATGACCTTGTCCGAAAACCGGTCCCCACTTTTCGGGGTCATGCGCTTAAAAGTTAAGGCCGCCTTCGCGTGCCGCGTCTGCCAGCGCCTTGATGCGCCCGTGATAGAGATAGCCGCCGCGGTCGAACACGACGTCCTTGATGCCCTTTTCCTTAGCGCGCTCGGCGATCAGCTTGCCGACCGCTTTCGCGGCATCGATATTGGCGCCGGTCTTGGCGCTTTCGCGCAGCGTCTTTTCCAGCGACGAGGCTGTGGCGAGCGTCTCGCCCTTGGCGTCGTCGATGAGCTGCACGTAAATGTGCTTGGACGAACGGAACACCGACAGCCGCGCACGGCCCGAGCGCGCGGTTGCGAGCTTGACCTTGCGGCGGATCGTCGCCGTTCGCCGCGCAGTCCTGTCACTTAATCTCGACATCGCGCATCCCTTACTTCTTCTTGCCTTCCTTGCGGAAGATGTACTCGCCGGCGTATTTGACGCCCTTGCCCTTGTACGGCTCCGGCGGGCGGAAACCGCGGATCTCGGCGGCGACGTGGCCGACCTTCTGCTTGTCCGTGCCGGTGATCACGATCTCGGTCGGCTTCGGCGTCGCAATCGCGATCCCTTCCGGGATCGGGAAGTTGACGTCGTGGCTGTAGCCGAGCTGCAGCTGCAGGGTCTTGCCCTGCACCGCGGCGCGATAGCCGACGCCGGTGATCTCCAGCTTCTCCTCGAAGCCCTTGGTCACGCCCGACATCAGGTTGGCGACCAAAGTGCGTGAAGTGCCCCACAGCGAACGCGCGCGCTTGGTCTCGTTGCGCGGATCGAGGTGGATGCCGTCCTTGTCCATCTTGACTGTGACGTCGTCGCTGACGACGAACGAAAGCGCGCCCTTGGGGCCCTTGACCTTGACGGTCTGCCCCTCGACGTTGGCGGTAACGCCGGACGGCACCACAACCGCTTTTTTGCCGATACGCGACATCAGAACACCGTACAGATGATTTCGCCGCCGACATTGGCGTCGCGGGCGTCGTGGTCGGCCATCACGCCCTTCGGTGTCGACAGGATGGCGACACCGAGGCCGTTGTTGATGCGCGGCAGCGCTTTGACGGAAGCGTAGACGCGGCGGCCGGGCTTCGACACGCGGGAGATCTCGCGGATCACCGGCGCGCCGTCGTAATACTTGAGCTCGATTTCGAGCTCGTTGCGGCCAGACGTATGCGCGACGCTGGCATAGCCGCGGATGAACCCCTCGCTCTTGAGCACCTCGAGCACGCGCTCGCGCTGCTTGGAGCCGGGCATCGACACCTTCGACTTGTTCCGCATCTGCGCGTTGCGGATGCGCGCGATCATATCGCCGATCGGATCGTTCACTGACATTCTCGATCTCCTACCAGCTCGACTTCACGAGGCCGGGAATGAGCCCCTTGGAGCCAAGCTCGCGCAGCGCGATACGGCTGAGACGGTGCTTGCGGTAAAACCCGCGAGGCCGGCCCGTCATTTCGCAGCGATTGCGCACGCGATTGATGTTCGAATTGCGCGGCAGCTCGGACAGCTTGAGCGACGCGGCGAAACGCTCCTCTGTCGGCAGCTTCTTGTCGCGCGCAATCGCCTTGAGACGCTTACGCCGGCCGGCAAATTTCTTGGCCAGCTTGCGCCGTCTTTCGTTCTTCTCGATCGAACTCTTCTTCGCCATTCTATCGCTCCTTGTTTCCGCGTTTGAGGACGGCTTGCCGCCGCCTCACTGCCGGAACGGGAAGTTGAAAGCCGCCAACAGCGCGCGCGCTTCGTCGTCGGTGCGCGCCGTGGTGCAAACGGTGACGTCGAGACCCCAGGTATCGGTGACCTTGTCGAAGTCGATCTCCGGGAAAACGGTGTATTCCTTGATGCCGAGGCTGTAGTTGCCGCGGCCGTCGAAGCTCTTCGGGTTGAGACCGCGGAAGTCGCGCACGCGCGGCAGCACGATGTTGATGAGGCGGTCGATGAAATCGTACATGCGCGCCTTGCGCAGCGTCACCTTGCAGCCGATCGCCTGGCCATCGCGCAGCTTGTAGGTCGCGATCGACTTGCGCGACTTGGTGATGACGGCCTTCTGCCCGGCAATCATCGACAGGTCGGCGGCCGCGCCATCGACCTTCTTGCGGTCGGCGACGCCTTCGCCGATGCCCATGTTGAGCACCACCTTGGTGATCTTGGGCACCTGCATGCGGTTCTTGTAGCCGAACTGCTGGGTCAGCGCGGGGCGCACCGTCTGCTCGAAATGCGCGTTGAGCCGCGGCTTGTAGTCCGACGGCACGCGCGGCTTCTTCTCCTTCGGAGCGCCATCGCCTTTGGCTTCCTTGGGGGCTTTCGGCGCCTTCGCAGCACCGCCTTGCGGCGCCGGCTGCTTCGGCTTCTTGGTTTCAGCTTGCGTATCAGCCATCGATCTCGACTCCCGAGCGCTTGGCGACACGCACCTTCTTGCGCGCGTCACCCTCGCCGACGAACTTGAATCCCACCCGGGTCGGCTTGCCGTCCTTCGGATCGGCGAGCGCCAGGTTCGACATGTGGATCGCGCCTTCCTTGGAGATGATCCCGCCTTCCTGCTGCGCAGTCTGGCGCTGATGGCGCTTGACCATGTTGATGCCGCGCACCAGAGCGCGGCCGTCGGCGGTGCGCACTTCGACCACCTCGCCGGTGCGGCCCTTGTCGCGGCCGGTGAGCACGATCACGGTATCGCCCTTGCGGATCTTGGCGGCCATCACAGCACCTCCGGGGCGAGCGAGATGATCTTCATGTGATTCTTGGCGCGCAGCTCGCGCGGCACTGGCCCGAAGATGCGGGTGCCGACCGGCTCCATCTGCGGGGTGATCAGCACCGCCGCGTTGCGGTCGAAGCGTATGACCGAGCCGTCTGCACGCCTGATGTCCTTGCGGATGCGCACGACGACGGCCTTCATGACCTCGCCCTTCTTGACGCGGCCGCGCGGAATCGCCTCCTTCACCGACACGACGATGACGTCGCCGATGGTGGCGTATTTGCGCTTGGACCCGCCAAGCACCTTGATGCACATGACGCGGCGTGCGCCGGAATTGTCGGCGACGTCGAGATTGGTTTGCATCTGAATCATGGCGCTACTGCACTTTCTGCTTCTTCTCGCCGCGGATCACCGCCCAGCGCTTGAGCTTCGAAATCGGACGCCGCTCCTCGATCCACACCATGTCGCCGATCCCGTATTCGTTGGTCTCGTCATGGGCGTGGTACTTCTTCGAGCGCCGCACGGTCTTCTTCATCGTCGGGTGGGTGAAACGGCGTTCCACGCGCACGACCACGGTCTTGGCCTGCTTGTCGCTGACGACGACACCCTGGAGCGTACGCTTCGGCATCTAAAACCCCTTACTTCGCTTTCTTCGACTTGGTCGCCCGGGCGCGTGGCTTCGCGGCGGCTTTGGATTTCGGCTTGGCGGTCCTGGCTTTCTTCGGCGCCGGCGCAGCGGCTGCCGCAACGGCGGGCTCGGCGCCGGTGCGCTTCTGCGCGGCGATCGTCTTCATGCGCGCGATATCGCGGCGGATGACGCGCACGCGCGAGGTGTTCTCCAACTGCCCGGTGGCGCGCTGGAAGCGCAAGTTGAACTGCTCTTTCTTCAGCTTGAGGACTTCGTCGTCCAGCTGATCGAGCGTCATGGCTCTGACGTCGGCGGATTTCATTGGCATCACTCGGCGATACGTTCGATGAAACGGGTTTTGACGGGCAGCTTGGCCGCAGCGAGACCGAGCGCTTCCTTGGCGATGGCGAGCGGGATGCCGTCGACCTCGAATAGGATGCGGCCCGGCTTGACGCGGACGACCCAGACTTCCGGGTTGCCCTTGCCTTTGCCCATGCGCACTTCGATCGGCTTCTTCGACACCGGCACGTCCGGATAGACGCGGATCCACACGCGGCCCGACCGCTTCATGAAGCGGGTGAGCGCGCGGCGCGCGGCTTCGATCTGGCGCGCGGTGACGCGCTCGGGCTCGAGCGCCTTCAGGCCGTACTGCCCAAAGGCCAGCATCGCGCCGGAGGTGGCGACGCCGTGGATGCGGCCCTTGAACTGCTTGCGGAACTTGGAGCGTGTCGGTTGCAGCATGACTTACTCGTATTTCCTTTACGCGTTCTCGCGGCGCGGCCGACCGGCCTCGCCCTCGGCGAGCTTCTTGTCCTGCGCCATCGGATCGTGCTCGAGGATCTCGCCCTTGAAGATCCAGACCTTGACGCCGCAGGTGCCGTACGTGGTGAAAGCGGTGGCGACGCCGTAGTCGATGTCGGCGCGCAGCGTGTGCAGCGGCACGCGGCCCTCGCGGTACCATTCCATGCGCGCGATTTCCGCGCCGCCGAGGCGGCCGGAGCAGTTGATGCGGATGCCTTCGGCGCCGAGACGCATCGCCGACTGCACCGCGCGCTTCATGGCGCGGCGGAAGGCGACGCGGCGCTCTAGCTGCTGCGCGATCGATTCGGCGACCAGCTGCGCGTCGAGCTCGGGCTTGCGGATTTCGACGATGTTGATGACGACGTCGCTGTCGGTCATCTTGGCGACCGCCTTGCGCAGCTTCTCGATGTCGGCGCCCTTCTTGCCGATGACGACGCCGGGACGAGCCGAGTGAATGGTGACGCGGCACTTCTTGTGCGGGCGCTCGATGACGATGCGCGACACCGCCGCCTGCTTGAGCTGCTTCATCAGCTCGGCGCGGATCTTGATGTCCTCGTGCAGCAGCGCGCCGTATTCGGCCTTGCCCGAGTACCAACGCGAATCCCAGGTGCGGTTGACGCCGAGCCGCAAGCCGATTGGATTGACCTTTTGACCCATCCTCTACTCCCTAAGCCTTGCCTGCCTGCGCCTGCGCCTCGACCTCGCGTACGACGATGGTCAGGTTGGCAAACGGCTTCAGAATTCGTCCGACGCGACCGCGGCCGCGCGGGGTGAAACGCTTGATCACGAGCGCCTTGCCGACATGCGCCTCGGCGACGATGAGATCGTCGACGTCGAGGTCATGGTTGTTCTCGGCGTTGGCGACCGCCGATTCCAGGCACTTGCGCACTTCCTTGGCGATGCGCTTCTGCGAGAACTCGAGATCGGCGAGCGCGCTCGCGACCTTCTTGCCGCGGATCAATTGCGCGACCAGATTGAGCTTCTGCGGCGACACCCGCAGCATGCGGGCGACCGCTTTCGCTTCGTTGTCCTCGAGCTGACGCTCGCGTGAGCTCTTGCCCATATCCCTTGTCCCTTAGCTCGATGCCGCCGGCGCGGCAGGCGCTGCCGCAGGCGCCGCGGCCGGCGCCGACGAACGCTTGGCCTTGCGGTCCGACGTATGGCCGTAGAACATCCGGCCCGGGGCGAATTCGCCGAACTTGTGGCCGACCATTTCCTCGGTCACCTGGACCGGGATGTGCTTCTGCCCGTTGTAGACGCCGAAGTTGAGGCCGACGAACTGCGGCAGGATGGTCGAGCGGCGGCTCCAGATCTTGATCATCTCGTGACGGCCGGATGCGCGGGCGGCCTCCGCCTTGCGCAGCAGGTAGCCGTCGACGAACGGGCCTTTCCAAACTGAACGAGTCATCTCGAGTTTCCTACTGCTACTGCTACTGCTGCTACTGCTGCTACTGCTGCTGCTTCTTGCGGTCGTGGCGGCTTGCCACAATAAATTTGGTGGTGCGCTTGTTCTTGCGCGTCTTCGCGCCCTTGGTCGGCTTGCCCCACGGCGTGACCCAGTGCTTGCCGCCCTTGGTGCGGCCGCCGTGCGGGTGATCGACCGGGTTCATGACGATGCCGCGGTTGTGCGGCATGCGGCCGCGCCAGCGCTGGCGACCGGCCTTGCCGATCGTCGTGTTCATGTTGTCCGGGTTGGACACCGCGCCGATGGTGGCGAGGCAGCGGCCATGCACCAGGCGCTGCTCGGTCGAGTTGAGACGCAGGATGACGTAATCCTGGTCGCGGCCGACGATCTGCGCGTAGGACCCGGCCGAGCGCGCGATCTGGCCGCCCTTGCCGATCTTGATCTCGATGTTGTGCACGATGGTGCCGACCGGGATGTTGGCGATCGGCATCGCGTTGCCCGGCTTCACGTCGGCGGATTCGGCGGCGATCACGCTGTCGCCCGGCGACAGGCGCTGCGGCGCCAGGATGTAGCTGAGCTCGCCGTCCTGATACTTGATCAGGGCGATGAACGCCGTGCGGTTCGGATCGTATTCGATGCGCTCGACGGTCGCCGGCATGTCGCGCTTGGTGCGGCGAAAGTCGATCCGGCGATAGGCCTGCTTGTGGCCGCCGCCGCGGAAACGCGAGGTGATGCGGCCGTTGTTGTTGCGGCCGCCGGTCGAGTGCTGACCCTCGGTGAGCGATTTCACCGGCGCGCCCTTGTAGAGCGTCGAACGGTCGACGATCACCAGATGGCGCTGGCTCGGCGTGGTCGGATTGTATGTTTTCAATGCCATCGCGACTAATCCTTACAATCCCGTGGTCACGTCGATGCGGTGACCCTCTTCCAGGGTCACGATCGCGCGCTTGACGTCCGACTGCTGGCCGAGCCGGTTCTTGAACACCTTGCGCTTGCCGGGACGGATCAACGTGTTGACGTTCTTGACCTTGACGTCGAACAGCTTCTCCACCGCTTCCTTGATCTGCGGCTTGGTGGCGTCGCGGCGCACCTTGAACACGACCTTGTTGTGCTCGGACGCAATCGTCGCCTTCTCGGTGATCACCGGCGCGACGATGACGTCGTAGTGGCGTGGATCGCTCGTGGTCATTTGAAGCGCGCCTCCAGCGCATCGAGCGCGGCCTTGGTCAGCACCAAAGTCTTGCGTCGCATGATGTCGTAGACGTTGATGCCCTGCACCGGCAGCACGTCGATGTTCGGAATGTTGCGCGCCGCCGAGCGGAAGTTGGCTTCGACCTCCGAACCGTCGATGATCAGCGCGTTGTCGAACCCGAGCTTGCCGAACTGGGCGGCAAGCGCCTTGGTCTTGCCGTCCTTGATGCTCGCCTTGTCGATGACGATGAGACCGCCGTCCTTAGCCTTGGACGACAGCGCGTGCCTGAGCGCGAGCGCGCGCACTTTCTTCGGCAGGTCAATCGCATGGCTGCGCACGACCGGGCCGAAAGCACGGCCGCCGCCGCGGAACTGCGGCACGCGGGCCGAGCCGTGACGGGCGCCACCGGTGCCCTTCTGCGCGTACATCTTCTTGCCGGTGCGCCAGATTTCGGCGCGGCCCTTGGCCTTGTGCGTGCCGCGCTGGCGCTTGGCGAGTTGCCAGTTGACGCAGCGCTGCAGGATGTCGACGCGCGGCTCGAGACCGAAAATGGTGTCCGACAGAGTGACCTTGCCGGAGTCCTTGCCTTCGAGCGTGGTGATCTTGAGTTCCATGTTATGCGCCCTCCGTCTTGGAGGCTTCCGCCGCAGCCGGCTCAGCCGGCTGGACCTGCGGTTGCGACGGGTCGATCTTGGCCCCGGCATCGGCAAGACGGAACTTGCCGGGCTTCGGAGCTCCCTTCGGCAGCGACTTCTTCACGGCGTC
>Ga0265339_10001406_pt1 | contig 17891 bp, 9 predicted proteins | sample 4CB219metaG_FD_202085 | JGI IMG/M metagenome (GOLD analysis project Ga0265339, IMG submission 202085) | Rhizosphere microbial communities from Carex aquatilis grown in University of Washington, Seatle, WA, United States - 4-CB2-19 metaG | ecosystem: Host-associated > Plants > Roots > Rhizosphere... | reverse complement strand
CTTTCTTGTTGTCCAGGGCAGTTACGCCCTGCCAGCCTGACAGTACCTTCTTGGAAGGCTGATCAGCCATTTGGCCGACGAACAGCCCGAAGAACAGATTGTGGTCGGACTGGACATTGTCTGGAGTGTCGATATTAAGGCATACCCCGGAACCTGCAATGCAATTGTTGAACAGCACGGCGTTCCTGGTCGCGGCCAGGCTGATGCCCATCTCGGCGCAATCTGAAGTGGTGCAGTTGACCACAGCGCAGTCGGAGCCGCCGTTGACAATGATGCCGTAGTTGTTGCGGTCGGCTATGCAGTTGTCGATCAGGACCTTGTCTGACTTTCCGGCGAGGAAGCCAGTCCCGCAGCGGCTTGCCCACACACGGCTGATCTTTGTGGAGTTCCCGCCCAGCACCGCCACGCCGGCGCCCTTTGCGCCGCGAACCGTAAGGTCGCTGATAGTCGCGCCGCGGCCACCTTTGATGACAATGCCATTCTCGCAGCCTTTGAGGTCAATGAGGGTCTTGCCATAGCCAGCGCCCTTAAGGCTAACGCCATCTGGCAATGTCGCGCTGCCGTGAAAAGTCCCCGGGGGGAGTTCGACAGTCTGGCCCGGCTTGGCAGAAGCGACCATATCCTGAAGGCTTTGAGCAGCACAGTGAGACCAAGCCGGAGTCATCACCAGCAACAGGCAGGTTATCCGCAAACGTATATTCATTGACGGTCCTTTCACACAGCATGCGCTGCAATAACACCTTGAACAACATACCTGCCAGAACGGGTCGGCCATGCACATTGAAATGGCCGCGTGCGCCCAATCCGATCCGCAAATACGAACTCTCGCCAGGTTACTTCAACCAATGCTAGAGATTGCCGGATACCATGTCGATACATGCCGCTGGGCATCGTTTGCACAAGGCTGGCGCTACTTCTGCATCCTCGGATGACATCGCGTCATTACATGGAAGGCGGGCCTTCTTTGCACATAATTGTTGTACGACTTTATTTACGCGTAGCTTTCAGGTATTCTCTAAGTTATGAGCGAATCTCTGGACGTGACAAACGTTTGGTGTGGTCCCGAGGCTGGCCAACGCATGTCGGCGCCTGGGGCGACGACTGGACGCGCGGAGTACTCATCTTTTGCTTTCGAATGGGTTCGCCAAGGCAGGTCATTCTGCCGCATCGATAGCACAGCATACGAAGCCTGTCCTGGAGACATTTTCCTTATTAGACCCCAGCAGACTGTCGAGTGGGCTTTTGACCCCTTGGAGCCCGCGATCACGTCGAGTTTGTACTTTGATGTACAGTCGATCCCTTCGAGTCTTCCCCCTCGCGAGGAATGGCCCACCAAACGCACGTTGCCGCCAGATGATATTCTCAGCCCGATGCTGGACTACGTGATGGCGCACGGTTTTGACTGGGCCAAGGCGATGGCGAACGGGCTTGGCGCGGCCAAGCCGGTGCCGCCGTTTCTTGGGTCAATGATCACAACAATCACGACTGTCTTCATATCCGGTTCATTGAAGCGACCGCACGGCTTTGCCGCCTATCGCCCTGCGCCGGTGCAACGTGCATTGCAGTGGATGGCGAGCACGGTGAGCATCCGTCCGGACAATAAGGTCACCCTTGAAGACCTGGCGGCTGTCGCAAGGGTTTGCCCCACGCACCTTTGTCATCTGTTCCATGATTACGTGGGTTATCCGCCTCTTGAGGTGATGTACCTGTACCGTTTAACACGTTCGTTGATTGGACTCCGTGCAGGGCACAAACTTGAATCCTTGGCAGCCAGCTTTGGCTTTGCCAACACGGCACACTACGCACGGCGTTTCAAGGCCTTTTTCGGCAAGTCCCCCGGAGAAATGCGGATTGCATTGTCCAAGGGCTACAAGCCAAGACTCCCGAAGTTGCCCTTTATGGGAACATAGGACGAAGATGACGGGTTTGTACGCGGAACTATGCCAGATATTCCGGGTTAGAAAGAATATGCGTAATAGCGGAGTTGTAAAACCTTTGACCACTGATGGAAGGATATTTGAATGATCGCTGCCCACCCTTCACGGGACCCCGACATATGCAAGGCTGGACTCTCGCGAGTCTATCTAACCGCATCTTCCTTGATGTTAGCGACTTGCCTGCTTCTGCAGTCGCTCTCCGCCTCGGCCACGAGCCTTGAGCAGATCATCTCGCGGGAGCAGAAGGAGATGAACGTTACCGGCACCCAGTTGGGCGTTGGGCGTGACGGCCATGTCTTCGTGGTCGGCACGGGCTACATCCTTCGCTTCAACCGGGACGGCACGGGCAAGGTCGGCTTCAGGCCTTCGTATGCGGCCAACAACGCCACGTCCAACGCCGATGGCATCATTGCCGTTTCCTGCGGGCACATGGACGCCACCGTGCGGCTGTTCAGTCCACAGATGAACGAGTTGGCGTCTGTGTCAGGTTTCAGGGGCAGCGATCTGATCGGCTGGTTCGGCCCCAGCGATATCCAGGTTGGCCCCAGCGGCAGCTTCTACACCGTTGACCCGCATCATGGCTTTGTGGCCAAGATAAGCAATTCCGGCAAGAAGCTTGCCGAGATCTCGCTGGCCGAGGCCGGCGAAAAGTGGATCGTAAACCCAGTCCGCCTTCGCGTGGCCGAGCCACTGGAGCGGCTGTATGTGTCGGGAGCCAGCGGTGTGATCACGTGCCTGGGGTTCGACGGCAAGAAGATCTGGGCAATCTCGCCGGGCGTCAATGGCTTTCAGGCGTCGTGGAAGGACTTCGAGGGCGATTTTGACGTTGACGACGCGGGCAACCTTTACGTGCTAAAGACGATGTCCGACGTGATTGAGGTCTACAGCAAGGACGGCAAGCCCAGCGGAAAGATACAGTTGCAGGATGGCGACCCCAAGGGGCGCATGCTCAGCCTCCGAGTGACGCCCGACGCCATCTACGTCAAGCGTGCCCACAATACTGAGTTGTTCCAGATCTACGATCGCAAGACGGGCAGACTCCGCAAGGTCGTGCAGGCCGACGTGGAGACCGTGCGGGCCGATTATCCCAGCGACGTCTGGACGGCCGATCAGCCGACCGCCTTTGGCCTCACCATCGTGAGCCCCGGCAAGAAGCTCACACCGAACTGGCCGGTGCAGATCGCGATCTACGGCGACACTGACTGGCTGACGCTGCCGGTAGTGGATGGCAAGGTCACCCCGCCGGCCGACGCCTCCGGCCTCTACAGCCTGCGCGTGGGCTGCGGCGAGTACCGCCTGGATAGCGTGATCGAGATCCGCAAGCGCGGCGGCCGCGGGACTGTCAGCATCCTCACACCGCTCAATCGCGTGTACTACGGCCGAGGCGAGGAGATCAAGGTCAGCGTGATCGTTCGTGGCGGCCAGGCCGCCGACCTGTCCAAGATCGCCCTTAGCCTCCGCGATCGCTTCAGCAACACCGAGGTGCTTCGTCTGGCTGGGAACGACCTGAAATGGAACGCTGCCACCGCCACCGCGAGCATCCCGGCCGCCACCACCGCCAAGCTGCGGCCCGGCAGGTACATCCTGAATTCGGCCGTCCAGGGCCTGACGACATCGCCGCAGGTACTGGTCATTGGCCCAGGCCTGCGTGAGCGCCCCATCTTCAACATCATCTCCGGCGGCGACGGCGCCCATCCACTGTTGCCGGTCGGCCCGGATGCCCCGGAGGACGCGGCCGCCCAGATCGCCCGTGCGCAGCGGCAGGGGCTGAACATGTTCATGGATCGTGCCTTCGACGGGCTGATCCTTCTGCAGGCCCGGGGCACCGAGGCCCTGGTTGCCCGCCTCAAGGCCGACCCGGTCGGCGTGGCTCCGGAAAAGGGCCAGATGCTGCACTCGGACCTCCAGGCCGTCAGCGCCCGTGGCGCGTTCGGCATGGAGGAGCACCTGATCCTGCTGTCGATGGACGCCAGCCTGCCGCCGCTGAACGAAGGTGAGCCCAGCCCCGGCGGGCCTTTGCCTTTCGGCACGCTCAAGGTTTGGCAGCAGGGCGTCAAGAATTGCACGACGGCCATCGCGCCGTTCCCGGCCTACCGCGGATGGAGTTGGGCCATGAACTGGTGGTACAACCCCGATTACTGCCTCAAGCACATCGGTGCAAAGGAGCAGGACTGGGGCAAGGCCCGCCGCAAGGTTCTGGACTCCGGCAAGTGGGACGAGGATATCGTCCGCCTCAGCGATGCCTGGGTCAGCGTGATTCCGAAGGTAGACCGGGGCCTGACGGCTGCCATGAATAGTGTCATCCCCGGCAAGGTCAATGCCGTGACAGGCCCGTATCGTCAGTCCGGCGTAATTCCCACGATCAGCATGAGCACGGCCGGTGAGATCGACCTGTTCTGCCAAGGCGAGCAGATCCAGTACCCGCTGATGACGTACCACAACGTGGACTTCTACAAGCGCCCGGGCAAGCGGGCGATCGCCCATCCCGAGACGTTCAACGAGGACGGCTCGGGCGGGCAGATCACCTCGACCGTGCTGACCCAGTTCGTGCGCGGCGTTAACGGCACGGGCTGGGAAGGCGACGCGGCCGGCATGATCCACACCCGCAATGGCGCCGGCCTAAACCCCGAAGACCCGCGCGCCAGCTGGCAGGGAACGACGTCGGCCTACCGCGCAATGACGTCCATACTCAAGTCGTACGGCCCCTGGTCGACGACGCTCGAGACGGTGGACCACGTGGCGATAGTCGTGTCCACTCGAATGATGCGCCTGGACTGGTGGGACGGGCAGATTGGCGGCCTGTACTTCACACGGCTTTTTGAGGCCTATCAGGCCTGCATGCTCTCGCACCGGACGGCGGCGTACGTGTTTGTCGAGGATCTCAAACCCGACACGCTCAAGAAGTACAAGGCCGTGCTTGTCGTCGGCCAGATGGTCGAATTCGAGCCGGCGCTGGCCAAGGCGCTGACCGATGCGCAGGCCGCCGGTGTCCCCGTCTTCTATGACGGCACCTGCCGCCAGGAGCACGTCAAGTCCTTCAAGTCCCTGGGCGTGAAGTTCGATGGCGCCGAGAGGACCGTTCCGCTGTGGAACTGCGATCTGTCCTATTACGACTACCCGAAGATCCTCCGGGAGCAGGCGGCCGCACTGACGAAGGTCCTGGCCCCGATCGTCCAGCCGGTGGCCCAGGTCGAGAATCCCGAGGTCATGCTCACCGAACGCCGCAACGGCGAGGGCCGCTTCGTGTGGGTGCTGGCAAATGAAACGTCCCACCTTGAGCCTTGGGCTATGTGGCGGCTTGGCTCGTACGTAAATACCCGCGTCGCACAGGTTGTGCCCGTCACGCTCGATGCCAAGGACCAGGTGGTCTACGAGGCCATGGCACTTCAGAAGGTTAGCGCCGAGGCGCAGGCGGACATGCGGACCGTGCCGCTCAGGCTGTACGCGATCCTGCCCAAGCCGATCGAGGCGATCAGCCTGGCGGCCCCCGAAAAGGTTAACGCCGGCAGTGACGTCACCTGGCAGTGGAGCGTGCAGGGCCCGAAGATGACCTATCCCGTGCGGCTGCGGCTGATCGACGCCGACGGCACGGTGCTTGAAGAGACCTACCCGGTCAAGGACAGCGGCACGTTCACGGTGCCGACCATCGTCGGCCCAACGATGACGCTGGAGGCCGTCGAACTCATCAGCGGCAAGACGGCCCAGCGGCAGGTGCAGGTGCAGGGCGGGCTGGCCGCCAAGACACCGGCTGCCAAGCCGCTGGCGACGCTGCCAGTGGAGAAGCTCTTTGGCCCGCACATTCGTGATCTGGCAGTCAGCGCCGATGGCTCGTCCGCCGTGCTTGGCGCAATGAACTATGATGACAATTACTACCTGATCGACGTCGCCAACGGCAACGTCAAGGCGCAGGGTGCCCTGGGACACCACTGGGCCTACGGCCCGCAGGCCGGCGGCAATGGCTTCTACCTGCAGGGCTATGACCTCACGACCGGCGAGGGCTACCACCTCTACGACCTGGGCACCGACGGCAAGCCCGTCAGGCGGTTCGCCACCTACGGCCTGCCGCAGCGCATGTCCCTGTGGTTTGGCTTCCCCCTGGTCGATGGCATCAACCAGTTCGCGGTCTCACCCAAGGGCCAGTGGATCGCCAACGCCGGCAACCTGGGCATGGTCGTCTGGTCCAAGGACGGCAAGAAGCTCTGGTCGCTCGACTGGTGGAAGACCACCAGGCAGTTGGCCTACGTCGTTCCACAGGGCGAGGATACGCTCCTCGTGATGACGGGCATGACCGTCACCGCATACAAGGCCCAGACAGGCGACAAGCTCTGGGACATCAAGCTGGGCGAAGTCGGCTCGATCCAGGGCGGGGCTGCCAGCGACGACGGCAAGACCTTCGCCGCCTGGTCCGATACCTGGGGCGGCCGCATCTTCGTCGTCCGCGACGGCAAGGTCATCAACACGATCTATGCGGTTCCCGACAACGTGCACCTGACCCCCGACGGCAAGAGCCTGGTGATGAACATCAAGCGCGAGCTGCGATGGTACGCAGCCGACGGCGGCGTGCAGTGGATCTTCCGCGGCGACGACTGGCTGAGCAATGTGCGGCTGTCGCCTGACGGCAAGAAGTTGCTCTTCGGCAGCGACAGCGGCACGCTGTACATGCTCGACGATCAGAGCCACGTGCAGCTGAATCGCGACTTTGGTGCGGCCCCGGTGGCCCGCTGGTTGCCCGGCGGCGAGGTGCTGCTGGCCACGTGGCAAGGGCAGGTCGTCCGCCTGGGCGCCGACGGCAGCGAGAAGTGGCACGTGCTTGTGCAGCCCAAGGGTACCTCGCGGCTGCAGACGCCGCCGACGGCCGAGAAGATAGCGACGATCCGCGTGCCGTGGGGTGAGGTTGCCGCCGACAGCAAGCCCCAGCCGCTAACTGGTAACCTGCTGGCTGAAACCAAGGCCTCGGTGGGCTTCTGTTATCAGAACCTCCCCGTCAGCAACCCTGTGGAGAACATCCAGTCCCTGACCGACGGTAAGCCCGCGGCGCCGGACAAGATCCTGGTTCCCTGGGGGATGGTCATGTCGGCCGAGAACGAATGGTGCCCCAAGGTCGTGATGAGGGTCCAGAGTCCGCAGAACCTCAGCGTCGAGAGCATCACGTTCGTGGAGGATCCGAACCATCCCGAGTCGTGGCTGAGGAACATGGCGATGCAGGTCTGGGACGAGCAGCGAAAGACGTGGGTGGACTGCCCGCCACTGCTGTCGGACTCCGCGTGGCACACCCACACGTTCGCCAAGCCGATAGTCGGCTCGTGCTTCCGGTTCCTCGGTGACACCAGTACACCGTACTACCCCGAGCGGATGGGCTTGGGCGGCGTAGGTTGGCCTGTGGGCAGCGTCCGCCTGGCGGAGGTCGTCTTCCGCGGCAAGGCCCTTGGCCCGGTATCGCAAGCGACAAACAAGCACTAAGTGGCAGGGGGCGTGGCTCTGGCCACGCCCCCTTTTCCATTTCGGCGTCAGGGCTGACCGATGCCAGTCAGTTAGGGGAACTCACGTTCGCCAATAGGTCCTAAGGTGGCCTCGACACATCCAAACCACAAACGGCCGTGATTGACATAAACATGGATTTGGGTAATATCTCCACGTTCAATACCGCCTGCCAGAGGCGGGGTCGTGTTGTCGTGGATTCGAATCTTAATGATGAGCAACGTCGGTTGTCCGCTCGGTCGCGCTTCACGGCTTTAGCGAGTGCTTAACCGGGTGAAAGGAAACTTCATGTTAATTGCTGCACAGGTGGAGTCGTTGGGGATTAATGGCGTGGCGCTGGCCCAGGGGCTCGATGCCATCGGGTTTCGCGGCGTGCCGCTGCTGCCGGGCGCGGGGCGGTTTGACCATCAACTCGTCATCCCCACGATCAGCGAAATGGGACCGTACGATCCAGACGCCCGCTACGGGCACATCGCTTTTCGCGTGCCGGTAGGCGCCAAGGCTGTGCATGCATTCCTCCGCACGGAAACGTTCACCACCAACACGCCGTTTATTTTTGAATGGAGCGAGGACCAGGCCGCCACGGTGCACCTCCGCTGGACTTTTGACGGCGCGCGACTGCTGGCCAGCTACGAAAGTACCTTGCCGCTGGATTTCATGATCCTCCTTAATGGCGCCGTCCAGCTGGCCCAGGGAGCGGCCGCCCAAGCCACCGGCGGTACGCTTCAGCAGGGCGCCATGAAGGTGAACCTGAGCTTTGATCGTCCTGCGGACCAGTTTGTCGCGGCGTTTTCCGACGAGCACGCGGAAGTGGTTTTCCGCGGTGCCCCGTGGACTGGCAGTGCCGAAACGCATGTGACGGCCCATCGGTTCCAGTTGAAGCCTGGCGCCGCGCTGTGCCTGTCGCTGACGGCAGGGGCGGCGGCGTCGGTTACCTCGCGCGAGGTTCTGGAGGCCCTGGATAAGGCCCAGCAGCAGCTTAAGTCCAAGTGGATGGACAGCCAGGGCACCCACGCCGACTGTGCCGACGCCATCCAGCGCCTGGTGGGCTTTGGCATGGGCTACGATGCCCGACGCCAGAGCAAGACGATTGGCGTCAATCGCGACTGGGCAGGCCCCAACGGGCCGGTGCCAACATTCTTGTGGGACAACGTCTTCACGTCGGCCATGGCCAGCCTGTTCAGCCCGGAACTGGGCAAGCAGAATCTGATGCACCTGCTGGGGATCATGGACGACGGGATCCCCACGGCCCCGCCGCAGCGAAACCTGATTGTGCCGATCGTGTTATCCAAGATGTTGCGGTTCCTCGGCGACCGTGCGTTTGCCGAGAAGGCATTTGTCTCCATGATGAAGCTAGTCCGCTTCTTCTTCGCCGACCGCGGCGACGGCCACCCCTGGCGCGATGGCAACGATGACGGGCTGATCGAATTGGGCTCGTGCGAGAAGCCCGGGCGCGTACCCATGACCACGATCATCCAGAACGCCTTCGACGAGACGGGCTACGATGACTCGCCGATGTACTCGGCCGGCTTTTCGTTCCAGCGGCGGGGCCTGCTCGCCCCCGGCGTGGAGTACGATTTCCACCGCGGGACGCTGAACCTAACGATGGTCGGGCAGAACTGCCTCTACGTCGCATCCTGCCGCTCGATGGCCGTTGTCGCCCAGTGGCTGGACCGCCAGGATGACGCCAAGTGGCTGATCTCCGAGGCCGAGCGAGTGGCCGCACTGATTGGCGAACGCCTGTACTGCCCCGAAAAGGGCATCTTCCTGAATCGATTCTTCAACGGAGAGTTCTCACCGGTCAAGACGCCAGACATCTTCAGTCCGCTGCTGGCCGAAGTGGCCGACGACGCCGTGAGCGCCCGGCTGAAGTCCATTCTGCTGGACCCGGCCCAGTTCTGGGGCGATAACATCGTTCCCACCGTCAGCCGTGACGACCCGGCCTTCGGCGACGAGCCGTGGCGCGGGGAGCAGTGGAAGGGCAACTACTGGCGTGGCAACATCTGGGCGCCTACGAACTACATCGTGTACCTGTCTATCCGCCATGCCGGCTGGGATGATGTGGAACCGGAATTCGTCGCCAAGTGCCGCCGGCTGTTCATGGACGACTGGCGGCCGCACCAGTTCGGCATGGAGAACTACCCGCCCCAAGGTCACGCGACGAAGACGCGGATGTTCTTCGGCAACGGCGGGCAGGACGTCCACTACGTCTGGGGGGGGCTACTGGCGATGATCTCGCTGGAGGAGCTGTTCTCGGTGGAGGACGTCTGCGAAGGCCTGCGTTTCGGGACCACCGACAGCAAGAATTTCGGTTCCTGGCGAGGCTTCCAGTACCACGAAAAGCCGTCGTCAATTGAAGTCGGCGACGCCGGCGTGCACTTGGTCGTACCGGACGAACTGGAGTTCCACTCCAACGTGCCGATGTCCGTTCGGAAATTCGTGACGACGCGCCAGGGCGCCAGCTTCCAGTACACCTGTTCCGCGCCAGCCAAGGTCACCATTCGATGCGGCGGCCGCTCGGTGGAATTGCAATTGAGCCCCGCGAAGGGTCGGGCCCAGGAGATTAAGTTCTAGCAAGATTGTTGCTGCTGGCCGATGCATAGCCTCAATGACAAGAAACTTCTGATCGTGTGATGGTTCTAACCAGTGGCGGCGGATTCGTGTCCTGCCGCTACTGCTATCGTTAGTGTGCAAGTGTTGCCCTGAATAGGACGAGTTGTTTTGGAAATGGAAAGACCTCTGTGCCGTGGCAATGACCTGCTCAACGGTTTGCTGTCCAGTCAGGCTCACAGATAGTCATTAATACAAGAGGCAAACATGATCGGAGCAATTCTTCTGATCCTGGCGGGCATTGCGACGGTAGGTCTGGCAGCGAAGGGCTTTTCTCAGCAAGGGCTGCCGCTTAGCCACACCAAGTTCATTCGTGGCAAGGCTGGCAAAGTCGTTGGCATCTGCTGTGCCGCAATCGCACTGGTCTTCTTCCTGCTGGCCGGCATGATAATCCTGGTTGGCCGGTAGGGTACCCGCCGCAGCATTCTTATGGGTTCTTCACGTCTTGGTGGGGCTGTCGCTCAAGCCGTGGACGCTACGCCTGCGCCTATAATCAGATTAAGGGTCGGTAAGTGGGGCGATTAACCGGGGGGAAGATTTCAATGGCTATTAAGTCACGTATCAAGGGCTCTGTCACGAACCTGCAGACTGTCGAAGACCTATTCCTGGAGGAATTGAATGATCTTTACGACGCCGAGGATCAGATAATCAAGGCATTGCCGAAGATGGTGAAGGCGGCATCGTCCGTGCAACTCAAGGAAGCTTTCCGCGAGCACCTGGGGCAGACAAAGGTGCAGAAGCAACGCCTGGAAGACATCTTTACCAAGTTTGGCAAGAAGCCCAAATCCACGACCTGCGAAGGCATGAAGGGGCTATTGGCTGAGGGGGAAGTCTTCGTCACGGCCAAGGGCAATCCAAGCGTGAAGGATGCCGCTCTCATCTCCGCCGCCCAGAAGGTGGAGCATTACGAGATCGCGACGTACGGCACGCTGCGTACCTTCGCCCAGGACTTGGGAATGGGCCAGGCGGCCAGCATGCTGCAGCAAGCGCTTGATGAAGAGATGACCACGGATAAGATGCTCACGAGTCTTGCAATACAGGACGTGAATGTCCAGGCCAGGAAAGCGGGCTAGTGATGCCCATCTGACAACCAGCCGGACCGGCGCGCCCCTGCCGGTCCGCCTTTTGGCAGGCCCGTCGGTGTGGGGGAAGGGAGAGATATGGCCGGCCAAAGGAAGAAAGCAACCAAGTCCCGCAAGCCAATCTGGAGACGCCATTCTCTGAGCCTTACAGCGGCGGCGATCCTGGCCTTGTGGTTTATCCTCTACATCCAGTCTGACCCAAAATCACACCCTGGCTCGTTTTTCGGCAATGCTATCGCCGATTGGAGCGGTGTTGTCATAACCGTTCTGGCAACCAAGTGGTTCTTCGAAAAGGGATCGCGCGAGAGCCGTCAGCCGCACAAGACTCATAAGAGTCGTATCCTGGAGTTGTTGCATGAGCACTCGCTGACCATATTCCTGATTGTGACGGGATTGGGCTGGGTTGCGCTCTACGTAAGGGTGGATCCCGAAAGCAGGTGGGGCACGGTGGTCAGCAACGTGGTCTCGGAGTGGACGCAGCAATTGGGCCTGGTGCTGCTTACCAAGAAGCTCATAGAGACCGGATCCAAGGAAAGCGGCGGCGGCTGAGCCGTTTGTTGCCTGCCCTTCCCAAGATTTGGTTGGCCGATATAATAGAAGTGCTCCGTATGTATCCGTCCATTGCATGCCGAATGGCTGGTGTAGCCTGATGCCCCAAAGGGCTTTCGTTTTGAGAAAGCGCAGGTGCCCAATGAGCCGCATCGTCTGCCTGCTGCTGGCTGGACTGCTTGTGGCGCTCCCCTTGTACGCGGCCGATGACACGGCCGATCTCCTGGCGGCTGAGATCGCCAAGTTCCAGGTGAACGGCACGTTTGAAAAGGCCGTGGCCGACTTGTCAGCTGCGGGGAAGGTGAAGATCCTTCCGGATTGGCCGGTCCTGACGGCCGCCGGGGCGGTGCCTGACACCCGCGTGGCCCTTCGCGCCCGCGGGGAAACGCTCCAAGACCTGCTGGATACCTTGGTCCTGCGGGCAGCTGCTAAGGACAGCCCGCTGGCCTGGTACGTTGACGGCCAGGCGATTCGCATTACCACACAGGACAATGTGGTGCACCATATCGCTCCCTCGCCCGATGCGCCACGGGCCGCAACACCCGAGACCGCCGCACCGGCGCCGGCCGCGCCTGAAGTTGCCGCGCCGCCCGCCGCCGCGCCCAAGCCGCGCGACGTGATCCGCACCAACACCGACGGCGCAGTGAGCTTCAAGGAGATGCCCCTCAAGGACGTCATCAAGTACTTCGAGGACCACACCGGACTGAACATTGTCGTCAACTGGAGTTCACTGGAGGCCGTTGGCATCGCCAAGGACACCCCCGTAACGCTGGAGTGCCGCAAGCTGTCGGCCGGTCGCGTGCTGGACTTGGTGCTGGACAATATCAGCGGCAATCGCGACAAGTTCGAGCGGGTCTACTACGTGATCGACAACGGCGTGGTTACGATCGCCACGGGCAACACGCTGAACAGCAAGACCAAGTCGATCGTAATCGACGTCACCGACATGCTGATGGTGGTGCCGGATTTCAAGGGTCCGCGGCTGGACCTGAGCATGAACACGATCAATGGTAACGTCACGGGCACGACGAATACCACAGGCACCGATAACAACACCGACTCGACAACTGCCAACGAGCCCACGATGTCCGAGCAGCGGGCCAAGGTGCAGGAAAACCTGATCAATGCGATCAAGAACTCGATAGGCCCGGAGATGTGGCAGCCAGACGGCAAGGGGTCGATCACGGTATTTCAGGGCAAGCTTGTGATCACGCAGACGCAACTGGGCTTTAAGCTGATGGAGGCGTCGGTGAAGTAGGGGGTTAGCAGGTCTTGCCCCGCTGAAAAAAGCTCACCACAAATGACACGAATATCGGCCGAATGACACGAATCTCAGAAAACCGTTAGTCCACATCTCTGTCCGGTTGAGTCTCAGCAATCGCTCGCGCTGCCGTGATGTATTTGTTCAGATCCTCGCAACCGGTCCGCTTCTCATAGCGAACGTCGCCAGACCTTAGCACACATCCACCGCCCAGCAAGTCCACTTGATACCGCTTGCCTGACTTATAGCGAATCAGCAAGTCTCCATCAAATGCGGCCTTCGTCGGGAGTATCTCTCTGCTATGTTCATTTAACAGTTCCACTATGTGACCTATATCAGACTGTGGAATAGTTACCTGTCCATGTTTCCCCCACTCAATAACAGTCACTGTCATGCTCTCAATGCCATTTTGTGGCAGACTTGGGCCGGTAGTGGAGTACCAAAAGAAGAGCACTAACGCTACCGCAAGAGCAGCGATCCAAGGTAGCTTCCTCTTAACGAAAGTCACTTGTTTCAAATGCACAATTCCCTATTCGTGTCATTCGGTCGTTCTTTGTGTCATTCGTGGTGAACTGGCTTGGAACGTGCGAATCTCCCGCTACTGTCCGCCGGGTAGCTCTTTCGGCAGTTCGTAGAACCCGTGGCCGATGTATTTGAGTTTCCCTTGGCGGGCGAGTTCCTGCCAGACGGAATCGGGCCATTCAGCTGGTGGGATGATGGCAGTCGGCCGGGCGGCGGCGCCCTTCGATAGCGGGCTGCGTCCCAGTTGCGACTCCTCGTCCAGTTGTGTCAGCGCCTGGCGTTTGCGGTACGCCCGCAGTGCCAGGCGGCAGGTCTCCTCGCTGGGCACCTCGCCCGCGAGCGGGGCGGCCTCGGCGGGGGCGCGGAGTTCCTCGATCATCGTCGTGAGCCCGGCCACATCACGCATGCCAACTACACCCGTCACGCGTCCGGTGGGCAGGCCGGCCTTTTGGAGCAGGCGAAATGCCTGTTTCCATTCATCCGCCGCCCGACGCGGATCTGGATAAGCACGGATGGCGGCAAGGAGTTCATCGAGCTTCGCCACAGTTGTCGGATCACTGGTCATACGCGGTTCCTCGATTTCGAGTGGTTACCGGGTTGATTCTACACCGACTCGCCACCGAGTGCACTAGAAGGAGCGGGAGAATTCTGGGAAGGCGAACTTGGCCGCGAATTACGCGAATTGCGCGAAAACGGCAATAAACAGCTGCGCATTGCCTGGGCCTTGGGTTGCGACTTGAGTGATGCAGTTCCAAAAGGGCGCATAATTATTGCGGTTTGACGTGGGGCGCAGTTGGCTCGAACGTGCGCACCAGTCAAACCGCAAGTGGCCTTGGCCCGTGTTACCGATGGCCGCCGCCACCACCGTGACCGCCACCGCCTCCACGGAATCCGCCACCGCCACCGCCGCTACTGCGGAATCCGCCACTTCCGCCGCCGCGGTATGCGCTGCCGCTGCTGCCACGATAGCCGCTCCCGCTACTACCGCGATAAGCGGAGCCGCGATATGCGCCCATACTGCTGCCGCGATATGCGCTACCGCTGCTGCCACGGTAAACGGTCCCGCGGCTCCCGCGATATGCGCTGCCGCTGCTCCCACGGTAGACTGTTCCACTGCTGCCGCGATATGCGCTGCCGCTGCTGCCACGGTAGGCGGTCCCACGGCTGCCGCGATATACGCTGCCGTTACTTCCTCGGTAAGCACTGCCGTTGCTGCCACGGAAGGCCGTGCCTCGACTGCCGTGGACGGCGGTACCGTTATTCCCGAGGTTTATTCCACGCAAGGCCGTGCTACCTCGGAATGTATCACCGTTGGTTCCACGGAAGGCTGTGCCGCGGCTGCCATGAAAGGCCGTGCCACGATTGCCGCGAGTCACTGTACCTGTGTCGCCGTGGAATGCCGAGCCCGTCCGTCCGCCGTGGACGTTCACGTTCCTATTGAAGTTCCGATTGACGTTCACGTTGTTATGACTGAACTGGTTGTGCCCGTCAAAGTGGCCGTTGCGGAACCCGTGATTGTGCTCGAAGAACTCATCACCGTGATGGTGGAAGAAGAAATCATCACGATCGTGGAAGAACGCCCCGCCGAGGAAGAACCCGCCTGGCCACCACCACGAACTGCCCCAGTACGGCCCGTAATATCCGCCGTAATAAGGCGTGGAGTAGTACAGCGGCTGGTAGTCGGAGTACACGTACGGGCTTGGCGTCACGTAGGTGTCGTTATACACGTACGTGTTGCTGGGCGTGTCATAGGGTTGGACGTTGACGCCCTCGTCGTCCCCATAGACGTCGCCGGAGTACGTGCCTTCATCGTCGGCGTAAGTGTCGCCTGTGTCGTTGCCGGTTGGCCGGATCCCGCCCGGCGGCGTGGCTTCGCCGGCCGACGCCTGTGCATTTGACAGGCTACGATGGGCCATGGTGTATGCGTCGGAGAAGGCCTCCTGGTCCTTGAATGCGCTGCGGACATCGTCGAGCTTGCCCTTGTAGGACTGCAGATCCTTGGGCTGCTTGACGTCGAACCAGGCAACCAGTTCGCCTGCCGTCCTCTGGACCAAGCGGCTGCGCGGTGAGAGGTCGGCAGCCTTGATGATCTCGTCGAACGCCTGACTCATGCGGTCTCGACGTGCGTCCACGTAGGCCAGCACGCCCCACGACAGGCCGTCCTTGGGGTCGATCTTCACGACGCTCAAGGCCTGCTGGTAGGCCATCGCGGGCAGGCCGAGCACCACCATTCGAGTGGTGTATGCTTTGGGCACCCTCACATCTCCCGGGTACGCTGCATACGCCTCGGCATACGCTGCCACCGTGGACGAGGGATCTGGGGCCTCCTGGATGGCCTGAATATATTTATCGACCTCACCCTTGGTCGGCGCTTCCGGGGTTGCGGCGACTGAGGGCGCCGTCAATGCTAAGAGCCCCGTCGCCAAGCCGGCGACGAGGACAACGCTTAAGTACCTCATATTGTTCACCCCTGTTCCTCCCTCTAATTATTGTACGTCCGGCCGGGCGACATATTGCATATTTGACCATGGGTCACCGCCAATGCTGCTGCGGTTTGGTGGCCCGCGCGAAACACTCGGCGACGCGGTCGTAGGCTCGCCCTTTTGCGGCGTTCGACAACCTGGCTAAAAAGTGTTATTTGAACGTGTGATCTTTTGCTCATATCTTGGGGAACTTTCGCCTAGTTTCGTGTAGGTATTCCTCTGGCATAATTCAGCCATTCCCCGAATTGATAGAACTGCATGGAGGAATAGTAAGTATCGCCAGGGGCGGCACGATCCTTTTCGGGCCGATACAAGCCGTGAATCTGCCTGCCGGCAGGCAAGGCGTAGGCGAGCGGACGGAGAGGCGTCCAACGTAATTCATTCCAAACTTGAATATCCGCTTGCTCACGCACTCTGAGTTGCGACAATGATTCTGCACAAATGAACAGAGTAAGGGAATGAAGCTCCGAAACGCATCGGTTGACACGCTCGCTGTGAGACGCTGAACGCCTTGGTAAAGGAGACTCACATGTCCAGGTATATCTCAATGGCTGTGCTGATGTTGGCGGTTTGCAGTGTCGCGGTTGCCCAACAACCGGCGACGTCACAGCCTGCGCCTGTCGTCAGGTCGTGGCATGTGCCGGAGGTCCTCAAACGCGTGCCGATCCTGACGCATGACGCCAAGGGGCGGCTGCCGATGATCTGCATCACACCCTTTGCGATGAACGACCAGGACAACTCCTTCGCCCAGGGCAAGCCACTGTCGGCGGAGGTGATTCGCCAGCTCAAGGCCCGCGGCCTGACGCAGTTCATCCGTTCCAGCGTAACGTACATTCCGTACGCCTTGGCCCTTCAGAAAGAGGGCGCAGGCGTGATCGTGATGGATGACTGGGCCTTCAACGGGCCCAACGGAAATGACGAGAACGATCAGCCGGTCAAGGCGTGGCTGCACGTGCTGCCCAAGGACTATAAGCCCCTGGAGCGTCCCGCCCAGCAGAAGGTCTTTCCCTGCCCACTGGTGCTGGATGGCTGGCGGGCCAAGGCCGAGCGTGTCCGCACGGTCTTCCGCAAGTTCAAGGAGGCCGGCGTGGAGGTGCAAGGCGTCTGGCTGGACCTGGAGGTCGAGCCCTACGGCGGCATGGCCCAGTGGAAAGAGGCCCAGGCCTGCTCGCGATGCCAGAAGCAGTTCCCCCGCGGCGTGCTGGACGACCACAAAAAGTATGCCGAGTTCATCTCCCGCTGGCGGGCGCAGGTCTTCAGCGCCTACGTCGTCGCGCCGATCCTCGAAAGCTATCCCAACTGCTCCGTTACCAATTGGTGCGAGGTGATCTCCTCGCCGGAGATTCCCACGGCGACGTGGACCGCCAATGGCGCGATGGCGCCCAGGGGCATTGGCATGTATACGGCCGCCAACCCTGTTGTCTATGGCGACACGGCCTTTTACGGCATGCACTGGAAGAAGGAATGGAATTGGCCGCTGGACGTGCCGCACATGGACCGGTTGTACACCCAGATGATGCTGATGCAGATATCGACGCATGAGGCCAACGCCCGCCGCTTGGCGCCGGAGAAGCTGTCCATCCCGTGGGTGGCCCGCGTATGCATGGATGATCCCGATCCGAAGATTCCCATCCTCTCACGCGAGCGATACCGCGAGGTCCTTCGTCACGCGTGGCTGCGCGGGGCCGACGGTATGCAGATATTCAACCCCGCCGGTGCCAAGGACGCGCCCGCTCCAGTCGAGGAGATCGTCGACGCGGTGGCCGTCTACGACGAGATGCTTGCCTTCCGCGAGTTCCTGGAAGATGGGGCGACGATGAACCTTTCCGTGCCGGCAGCTACAGACGACGGGCCGTTCTGGTCAGGCCTGCGGCTCAAGGACCGTGCCGTGATCCGGGCATTCACCATGGGCGATAAGCCCGTCAAGGCGAAGGTCAAGGCCTTTGAGAACACGCCAGAGGTGGAGATC
>Ga0265339_10001398_pt1 | contig 17958 bp, 15 predicted proteins | sample 4CB219metaG_FD_202085 | JGI IMG/M metagenome (GOLD analysis project Ga0265339, IMG submission 202085) | Rhizosphere microbial communities from Carex aquatilis grown in University of Washington, Seatle, WA, United States - 4-CB2-19 metaG | ecosystem: Host-associated > Plants > Roots >... | reverse complement strand
AGGCACTGCCGGCATGACGAACTTGCCGCCTCAGCACCGGACACTGGGCGGCGGTGCCCGCTCGCTTTGGCCCCATTGGAACCCTATCCGCTTTCGCTGCGTTTAACCTCCAATGCTGGCCTTTCAAACAGAGGGAAACGCAAAAATGCGTCTCGCAAAACTCATTCTCGGTGCGATTGCAGCCTTCGGCGTTGCCCGCCTGCTCGCGCCAAAGGAAACCCAGGACGTCGTCGACAATGCCAAGCGTGCGCTTCAGCGCGGAATAGGCGTTGCGAAGGAGAAGACTGCGGAGATGTCCGCCATGCCTGAGCGCGTCTACGCATCGGCTGCAGCCCGCACCAAGTCGGCTGCCAGCAACGTGGTGCGGAAGACGAAGACGAGCGCCCCGCGTTCGCGCAAGGCTGCCACGCGGCCGCGCGCAGCCAAAGGCTGATCTCATCCACAGACCGCGGTCGCGGTTCGTCAGGCTTGCGTCCCGTCCGTACATCGCACCCGCAAGGGCGATGGACGGCGGCCGCGAGCGTTCGTTTGCACAGCCGATATGTCTTGGAGCGGATGGTGGGCGCGACAGGGATTGAACCTGTGACCCCACCCATGTCAAGGGTGTGCTCTCCCGCTGAGCTACGCGCCCATCCGCATGAACGACCGGAGGCTCGCCACATGGCGATCGCCGGGTTTCGGCGGTATAGCCGCCCTTCCCCGGGGCATCAAGTCCCGCGCTTTTCAAGCCGCGATGAGTTTCTGCACCTCGTTGACCAGATCGCGCAGGTGGAAGGGCTTGGACAGCACCTTGGCATCCTTGGGCGCGTTCGAATCGGGGTTGAGTGCGACCGCCGCAAATCCGGTGATGAACATGACCTTGAGATCGGGATCGAGTTCGGTGGCGCGGCGCGCCAGCTCAATGCCGTCCATCTCCGGCATGACGATATCGGTCAGCAACAGGGTAAACGGTTCTTCGCGCATCCGCTCGTAGGCGCTGCGGCCGTTGTCGAAGGCCACCACGTCATGGCCGGCGTTCTGAAGAGCCTTCACCAGAAAACGGCGCATATCGGAATCGTCTTCGGCGAGCAGGATACGGGTCATGGTGAGGCGCTGGAACTCCGGCGAACGAAATCGGCCATCGCGGCAGACAATGCCAATAGTCTTAGCCGAGTAAAGACAGCATGAACAGGCGGCGGGAAGCCCGCGCCATTGCTGTGGACACGTTCGCGGCTTGTTGGCAACATCGGCTGGCGCCTGCAATTGGCAGGTGCGTCGTGTCGATCCTGCGATGCCCGCTCAGACGGAAACGCCCCGCCCTGCTTTTGAAGTGATCGAGCCCCGGCACCGGGCCTTTCCCGTGGTCATAAACTCGCCGCACAGCGGCAGTCGTTACCCCGAGGAATTCTTGGCCGCATCCCGGCTGGACCGGATGGCCATCCGCCGCTCGGAGGACAGCTACGTCGACGAACTGCTCGCCGGCGCCGGCGCGCTTGGCTGCCCCCTGCTCAAGGCCGATTTTCCGCGCGCCTGGCTCGACGTCAACCGCGAGCCGTATGAACTCGATCCCAAGATGTTCGACGGGCACCTGCCCACCTACGCCAATGTCCGCTCGCTCCGCGTCGCCGGCGGCCTCGGCACCATCGCCCGAATCGTCTCGGAGACTGAGGAAATCTACGCCCACCCGCTGAAGGTGTCTGAAGCGCTGGCGCGCATCGATACGGTCTACAAGCCCTACCACCGTCAGTTGCGGCAGCTCGTTCTGGAGACGCGCGCCCGCTTTGGCCTGTCGGTCCTGCTCGATTGCCACTCGATGCCCTCCACGGCGCGCACCACGCACGGGCGCGTCAGGCCCGACATTGTCATCGGTGATCGCTACGGCACCAGTTGCGCTGCCGCCCTCTCCGACCTCATCGCCACACAGCTTGCTGCCCGCGGTTATTCGGTGAGTCGCAACAAGCCCTACGCCGGCGGCTTCATTACCGAGCACTACGGGCAACCGCAGCGCGGCCTGCATGCCGTGCAGATCGAGTTCAACCGGCGTCTCTACATGGACGAGCGCACGCTGGAAAAGACGGCAGGCTTCGCCACCGTGGCCGGCGATCTTGCCGCGGTTGTCGGAAATCTGGGGACCGCGCTGGTCGATGGCCTGCTCGCCCGCCCCGAGGCCGCGGAATAGGATTTTGCGCCTCTGTTCAGGCGCGCCGCATACCCAAAACCGGGAACGGGACAAAGAAAAAGGGCCGCTCGCTGATCGCGAGGCGGCCCAAGTCTAGGGAGGAAACGCCCAAGGAGGGCATGCGGCATCACTGCCGCACCGCAATATTTGCTGAATGCAGCGCACAAAATCAAGCGAAATTATCGCCATATTAATGACGGCTGGGGATGGTCGACTTCCGCCATAAATGGTTGTTTTGGCGCAAGTATTCGTTGGCGGCTCGCCAAAACGAGATGTTGCGGAAGGGCAACGGAAGGCTGAAATGACCGACATCGCCGCCCTGTCAGCGTTTCTCGACCGGCTGGCCTCCGCTGCCTCGGAAGCGATCATGCCGCATTTTCGGGCAGGCACGGTGGTCGCCAACAAGGAGGCCGACAGTTTCGATCCGGTGACGATTGCCGACCGCGCCGCCGAGCAGGCGATGCGCGCGCTGATCAATCGCCACTATCCGAGCCACGGCATCGTCGGCGAGGAATTCGGCTCGGAGAACGCCGACGCGGAATTCGTCTGGGTTCTCGATCCCATCGATGGCACGCGCTCGTTCATCACCGGGCTGCCCGTCTGGGGAACGCTGATCGGCCTGAAACACGGCGGCGACCCGGTCCTCGGCATGATGGCCCAGCCGTTCACCGGCGAGCGCTTTGCCGGCGACGGCCGCCGCGCCTGGTACACCGGTCCGGGAGGCAACCGCGCCATTGTCTCGCGCCCCTGTCCCGCTCTCTCCGCGGCCTCGCTTTTCACCACCACGCCGGCCCTCTTCAAGGGCGCCGATCGCGCCGCCTATGACCGGGTGGAAAGCGCGGTGCGCCTCGCCCGCTACGGATGCGACTGCTACGCCTACTGCATGGTCGCCGCCGGCAACGCCGACCTCGTCGTTGAGGCCGGCTTGCAGCCCTACGACATCGTCGCCCTGATCCCGATCCTGAAGGGTGCGGGCGGCGACGCGACAGACTGGGCGGGTCGGTCTGCCGCCGGTGGCGGCAAGGTCGTGGCAAGCGGGGACAGGCGCCTGCATGCCACCGTGCTGGAAACGCTCGCCGGCTGAGCCCGGGTTATCGGCCGCCGGGAATGCCCAGGCTATCAGCCGCCGGGAATGCCCAGGCTATCAGCCGCCGGGAATGAAAGCGTCGAACGCCGCGAAGAACTGCTCGCGGATCGGCTCGCGCTCCATCATCAGTTCGTGACGGCCGCCGGCGATCACCACCTTGCCGCCCGCGCGCAACGTGGCGACGAATCGCTCCGTCGCCGCGACCGAGGCCACACGGTCGATGGCGCCGACGACCAGCAGGGTCGGCAATCCGGCCGCGGCAGCGAAATCCGCATCGGCCGCCTCTCCGATCGCCCGGAAGGCCGCGTAGAACCACCCGAAGGTGGGCACCCCGACAAATAGATCCGGCAATGCCCGCGCAAGATTCTGGTTGCGGGCGAAGCGCGCCGCATCGCTCGTCAGCGGGTTGTCGTCAAACGGCAGGTTGGCGGTGAGCGCACGTTCCTGCCCGGGCACCTGCATCTCGCCGAAGCCGATCGCCGTCATGATCGACGCCAGCCGCCGTGCCACCGGCGCGGGCGGCCGCATGCCCGAGCCGAAATCGATCAGCGGCGAGCACAGCACCATGCGCGAAAATCGGGCGCGCCCACTGGCTGCGGCGCGCAGTGCGATCAGCGCGCCCAGCGAGTGCGCCAGCCCGAAGTAGGGCGGCGGACAATCGGGCAGCACCACCTGCTGGAAGAAGGCTTCAAGGTCGCGGTCGTACTCGGCGAACGAATCGACGTGTGCCTTCGACCGGTCATGGAGCCGCCGGTCGGAAGCGCCCTGCCCGCGCCAGTCGAGCGTGGCGATTGCGTAGCCCCGTCGCCGCAGGTCGCCGATCACCTCGAAATATTTCTCGATCGCATCGCCCAGCCCCTGCAGCAGGCAGATCGTGCCGAGCGGCCGCCGGCCGCTGCCGCGCCAGCGCGCGAAGCGCGTGGTGACGCCGTCGCTGGCCACGACGCTGCCGACGACAGCGCCTTCCGGAACGGGATTGCCCTCGACGGCGGTAAGCTCCATGGCGTGTCTGCTTAGACGAGCCGCACCCGGCGCTCAACGGCGCGCGCAAACAAAAAGCCGGCGATGCGTGTGACGGCATCGCCGGCTTGGGTCAGGTGCCGGCACCGGAGGGGGGCGGAAGCGGTGCCGGTCTGGCGTCCGGTCAGGCCAACAATAAGCGCCCGACCGGTATGAGCGCGATTATGCGGTCAGCCCCTGAACCGTTGCCGAAAGGCCTGTTCATTTGGCGTTCAGGTATGGCGACCGCCCGGCCGCCTTCGCCTCTTGAACAGTGAATTCCGCCTTCCCATCTTGGTTGGGCGGACGCCGATCAAGGGTCCGCGGAACCTTGGAAATTCGGCCCCTTCCGGCGGGTTTTCAGGTTTAGCAATCGCAACCAGTCGCTTCCAGGAGGACTAGACCATGCGCACATTCGATCTCAGCCCCTTTTATCGCTCCACAGTCGGCTTTGACCGGCTGTTCAATCTGCTCGACGCTGCCGCCGGCAGCGAGGCCCAGACCTATCCGCCCTACAACATCGAGCGGACCGGCGAGAACGCCTACCGCATCACCATGGCGGTCGCCGGTTTCGGCGAAACCGAACTGACCGTCGAGGCGAAGGAAAACACGCTGACCGTCAAGGGCGAGAAGAAAGCCGAAGCCGAAAGGAAGGAATCCGAATTCCTTTATCGCGGCATCGGTGCCCGCACATTCGAGCGCCGCTTCCAGCTCGCCGACCACGTCGAGGTAAGGGGCGCGCAGCTTGAGAACGGGCTCCTCCATGTCGATCTCGTCCGCGAGATCCCCGAGGCACAGAAGCCCCGCACCATCGCCATTACCAGCAGCAAGAAGACGGTGAAGCAGATCGATCAGGTTGCCGCCTGACCTCCCCGGGCCCTTCAAAGGCAACGTGATCTGACGAAGAGGGCGTCCCCACCCGGGGGCGCCCTTTTCGTTTGTCCGTCCGGTTCTCAGTTCGCCGGTCGGCGTTCGCTGTCGAGCGTCGCCATGCCGTGCGGCGCGTAGCGTTCGCCTGCCGCCGCGCCTTTCGGCACGACCGCCTCGATCTCGGCAAGGTCGCTCGCATTCAGGCGGACAGCGAGCGCACCGAGCGTCTCGGCAAGCTGGTCGCGCCGGCGCGCGCCGAGAACCGGCACGATGTCCTTGCCCTGCGCCAGCACCCACGCGATCGCGATCTGGGCCACCGAAGCACCTTTGCGGGCCGCGACTTTCTTGAGTTCCTCGACCAGAGCGAGATTGCGATCGACGTTGTCGCCCTGGAAGCGGGGCGCGTGCGTCCGGAAGTCGGTCGGGCTCGTGGCGTTCTTCTTCCAGTTGCCACCGATGAGGCCGCGCGACAGCACGCCATATGCGGTGATGCCGATGCCGAGTTCGCGCGTCGTCTTCAGGATGTCCTCCTCGATGCCGCGCGAGATCAGCGAATACTCGATCTGCAGGTCGACGATCGGATGCACCGCCGCTGCCTTGCGGATGGTCGCCGAGCCGACCTCGGAGAGCCCGATGTGGCGCACGTAGCCCGCCTTCACCATGTCGGCGATCGCGCCAACCGTCTCCTCGATCGGCACGTTCGGGTCGAGCCGCGACGGACGATAGATGTCGATGTGATCGACGCCGAGCCGCTCCAGCGAATAGGCGAGGAAATTCTTCACCGCCTCCGGGCGCGCATCGACGGAACGGCGCGGGTCGCCGAATCCGCCGCCGGGAACCCGCAACGCCCCGAATTTCACGCTGACGAGATAGCGGTCGCGCCCCACGCCTCTCAGCGCCTCGGCGATCAGCATCTCGTTGTGGCCCATGCCGTAGAAATCGCCGGTGTCGATGAGATTGACGCCGGCATCGAGCGCGGCGTGGATCGTGGCGATGCTCTCGGCACGGTCTGCCGGCCCGTACATGCCGGACATGCCCATGGCACCGAGGCCGATTGCCGAAACCGTCGGGCCGGTGTTGCCGAGTTTGCGGGTGTCCATGTCGTTGTCTCCTCGATCAGTGTTTCGATAGAGATTATAAGGCGTGCCGCTTTGTGCAATAATCCGCTTCAGTCAATACAAGTCGTGCGAAAATCAGCACAATGCCCGATCCCGACCTGTCCGACCTCGATGCCTTTGTTACCGTCGCCCGCCTGCGCAGTTTCCGCGGTGCCGCGCGCGTGCGGGGTGTCTCGGCTTCCGCACTGAGCGAGGCCATCCGCCGTCTTGAGAGGCGCCTCAGCGTGCGTCTGTTCAACCGCACGACGCGGAGCGTCACCCCGACCGAGGCCGGTACGCGGCTGCTGGAGCGTCTCGGCCCAACGCTGACCGAGATCGCCGGTGCGCTCGACGCCATCAACGATCTCCGCGACAGCCCGGTTGGTACCCTGCGCCTGAACGTACCCACGGGGGTTGCGGCCACCATCCTGCCGCCGATCGTCAACCGCTTCCTTGCCGCTCACCCCGGCATCACCATGGAAGTGACCGCAGAGGATACGTTCATCGACATGGTCGCGGCCGGCTTCGACGCCGGTATCCGCTACGAGGAGAGCGTCGAGCGCGACATGATCGCCGTTCCCATCGGCCCCCGCAGCCAGCAGTTCACACTCGCCGCATCGCCCGACTACCTCGCCCGGCATGGAACGCCGAAGCATCCGCGCGAGCTGGTGAAACACGCCTGCATCCGCCACCTTTTCCCCAGCGGCCGGCTGGCCGCCTGGGAATTCGCGCGGGGCGGCAAGATCGTCCGAGTCAATCCCGGTGGCCCGCTTGTCGCGACATCCAGTGCGCTGGAAATCGCCGCCGCCGTCGCTGGCCTCGGTCTCATCCACACCTTCGAGGCGCTCCTGACGCCGGCGCTCGACAGCGGCGAGCTCGTCCCGGTGCTCCGCGACTGGTGCCTGGAATTCTCCGGCCCGCAGCTCTACTACCCGAGCCGCACCCACATGCCGGCGCCGCTGCGCGCCTTCGTCGATTTCATCAAGCAGGACGGTGCCAGGAAGCGAGCTTCCGCGCGCTGATTCCCGGCCTCAGCCGACGAGTTCGGCAAACCGCTCGACCTCGGCCGCCGTCGTCTGCCAGGAGGTGAGCAGCCGCACCATGATCTCGCCGGCACCCGGACGTTCGGCCACCGGCAGGCATTCCGGATCCCACGGGTAAAAGGCGGCGCCGGCCTTGCTTAGCTTTTCTTCAAGCCCGCTTTCCATGATCGCGAAAATCTCGTTGGCCGCCGGCTCGAAGGCAAGCCGCGCCCGCTTCGAGCCGCGCAGGGCGGTGGCAAGCCGCGACCCCATCGCATTGGCGTGGCGTGCCAGACTGAGCCAGTGGCCGTCCTTCAGATACGCCTCGAGCTGTGCTGCAATGAACCAGTTCTTGGAAAAGCCCTGCCCGGCCCGCTGGCGCACATAACCGGCATCGCGCGCCTGCCTGGGATCGAAGAACACCACGGCCTCGGCGGCGAGGCACCCGTTCTTGGTGCCGCCGAAGGAAAGAACGTCCACGCCCGCACGCCAGGTCATCGCGGCCGGCGATACGTCGAGCGCTGCCACCGCATTGGCGAAACGCGAACCGTCCATGTGCACGGCAAGCCCGGCCCGCTTTGCCATGCCGGCGAGCGCCGCCACCTCGTCGATTGTATAGGCGGCGCCGAGTTCGGTGAGTTGCGTCAGGCTGAGCGTCGTCAACTGCCCCGAGTGGTAGCCGTGGCTGGTGCGCGCCAGCGCCGCCGCCAGCGCCTCGGGCAGGATTTTGCCCTGCTCGGCGTCGAGCGCCTGGATCTTGCTGCCGCCGGTCATGAACTCGGTGCCGCCGGTCTCATCGACATTGATATGCGCTTCGCGGTGGGCCAGCACGATGCCTCCCGGCCGCGCATACGCCGAGAGCGAGAGCAGGTTCGCGAATGTGCCGGAAGCCACGAGAAACACCGTCACTTCGTGTTCGAACAGCTCGGCGAAGCGCTTTTCGACGGCCTTGGTGAAATCGTCGGCCCCGTAGGCCGGACCGCCCTTGCGCGCCGCTTCCGCGAGCGCAGCCACCACGCGCTCCGAGGCGCCGGACCAGTTATCGCTGGCAAAAATCATGAGACGCTTTCCGCAAGAACCTGACAAAATCGAACGATCGGCGCAGCCGGCGTTGTGCGCCACGAACAATCGGCGCACCGCGAATCGCAAGCAAGCGCTTGCTGGCGTGTATAAAATCTGTCATACGTAAGGCAAATAGGACAGGACCACTGTCCAATCGGTCGCAGGGGACGCCGGAAGGCGAAATGCGGCTTGCGGCGCCGGAAGACGTGAAGGCGGCCGCCGGGAGGGAACCGAGATTACGATACGCCCGAACGGCTGACCGCAATTACGGAACGGTCGTTGCATGACTGCGAGGATGGTGGACGCTTGTGTGGCGCGATAGCGCCCGCGCGTGAGAGACGAGGACGAGGCGATGGAAACGACAGGGATCAGCACCAAGTTGCCGGCCGTCGAAGCGGAAGCCGCCGCCGCAAAAGACCGCACCGTTTTCACCAGCGCCGCCGACGCGGCGCTGCCTCACGCCGAGGGACTCTTCGACCCTGCGCTGGAGAAGGATTCCTGCGGCGTCGGCTTCATCGTCAACCTGAAGAACAAGAAGTCGCACCGCATCGTCGAGAGCGGCCTGCGCATCCTTGAGAACCTCGAGCACCGCGGTGCCACGGGCGCCGACCCGTTGATGGGCGACGGCGCCGGCATCATGCTGCAGATTCCGCACGCCTTCTTCGCCCGCGAAGCCAAGCGCCTGGGCTTCGCCCTGCCCGCCCTCGGCGAATATGCCGTCGGCCACATCTTCATGCCGCAGGACCCTGGCCTGCGCGGCGAGATTGAGCGCGTCGTCGCCGCGGCGGTCACCGAGGAAGGTCAGGTGCTGCTTGGCTGGCGCGACGTGCCGGTCGACAATTCCTGCCTGTCGAAGGCGCCGGAGATCGCGGCGACTGAGCCGTTCCACCGTCAGGTGTTCATCGGGCGCGGCCCGGCCGTCCCCGATGAAGAAGCGTTCGAGCGCCGGCTCTATCTTGTGCGCAAGGTCATTTCCGCGCGCATGTACGAGCGCTTCCACGGCATCGCCGCCGATTTCTACATCGTGTCGATGTCGTGCCGCACCGTCGTCTACAAGGGGATGTTCCTGTCCTACCAGGTCGGCGCCTACTACCGCGACCTGCACGAGGCGGACTTCGAGTCGGCGCTGGCGCTCGTCCATCAGCGCTTCTCGACCAACACCTTCCCGTCGTGGCGTCTCGCCCACCCCTACCGCTTCGTCTGCCACAACGGCGAAATCAACACCGTGCGCGGCAACGTCAACTGGATGGCGGCCCGCCAGGCGTCCGTCGCCTCGCCGCTGTTCGGCGACGAAATCTCCAAGCTCTGGCCGATCTCGTACGAAGGCCAGTCCGACACCGCCTGCTTCGACAACGCGCTCGAGTTCCTTGTGCGCGGCGGTTACTCGCTGCCGCACGCCGCGATGATGCTGATCCCCGAGGCCTGGGCGGGCAACCCGCTCATGGATGAGGAGCGGCGGGCGTTCTACGAGTACCACGCCGCCCTGATGGAACCGTGGGATGGCCCGGCGGCGATCGCCTTCTGCGACGGCAAGCAGATCGGCGCCACGCTCGATCGCAACGGCCTGCGCCCCGCCCGCTATCTCGTCACCGCCGATGATGAAGTGATCATGGCCTCGGAGTCCGGTGTGCTGCCGGTCGAGGAATCGCGCATCGTCAGGAAGTGGCGCCTGCAGCCGGGCAAGATGCTGCTCATCGACCTTGCGCAGGGCCGCATCGTCGACGACGAGGAGATCAAGGCCAGCCTCGCCAAGGCGCATCCGTACAAGCAGTGGCTGGGCCGCACCCAGATTCAGCTCGAGGAATTGCCCGAGGTCGAGCCGCATCCGGCCCGCAGCGACGTCTCGCTGCTCGATCGCCAGCAGGCGTTCGGCTACACCGAGGAGGACCTGAAGGCGCTGATGGCGCCGATGGCGACCACCGGCCAGGAGGCCGTCGGCTCTATGGGCAACGACGCGCCCATCTCCGCGCTCTCCGACAAGTCGAAGCTGCTCTACACCTACTTCAAGCAGAACTTCGCGCAGGTCACCAACCCGCCGATCGACCCGATCCGCGAGGAGCTGGTGATGAGCCTCGTCTCGTTCATCGGCCCGCGTCCGAACCTGCTCGACCTGACCGGCGCCGGCAAGAAGAAGCGCCTTGAGGTGCACCAGCCCATCCTCACCAACGAGGACCTGGAGAAGATCCGCGCCATCGGCGACATGGACGACAATCCGTTCCAGTCCAAGACCCTCGACATCACTTACCCGGCTGTCGAAAGTGCGGCCGGCATGGAGAAGGCGCTTGCCGCGCTTTGCGCCGCCGCCGAGCAGGCGGTCAAGGACGGCTTCAACATCATCATCCTGTCCGACCGCCAGGCCGGCCCGGACCGGATACCGATTCCCTCGCTGCTCGCCACCGCCGGCGCGCATCATCACCTGATCCGTTCCGGCCAGCGCACCTCGGTCGGCCTCGTCGTCGAGACCGGCGACGCCCGCGAGATCCATCACTTCGCCGTGCTTGCCGGCTACGGCGCCGAGGCGATCAACCCGTGGCTCGCCTTCGAGACGCTGGTCGCGATGCAGCCCGAGCTGGACAACAAGCTCGACGCCCACGAGATCGTGCACCGCTACATCAAGTCGATCGGCAAGGGCATCCTGAAGGTCATGTCCAAGATGGGCATCTCGACCTACCAGTCGTACTGCGGCGCCCAGATCTTCGACGCGATCGGTCTCACCAGCGCCTTCGTCAAGCGCTACTTCACCGGCACCGCCACCACCATCGAGGGCGTCGGCCTGGCCGAGATCGCCGAGGAGACGGTCCGCCGTCACCGCGACGCCTTCGGCCACGCCCCGCTGCTCGAACAGTCCCTCGAGGTCGGCGGCGACTACCAGTTCCGCTTCCGCGGCGAGGCCCACGTCTGGCGCTCCGAAACCGTCGCCGCGCTTCAGCATGCCGCCCGCGGCAATGCTGAGGACAAGTACCGCGAGTTCGCGCGGCTGGTGAACGAGACCGAAGACAAATCGATCACCATCCGCTCGCTCTTCCGCATCAAGACAGCGCAGGAAGACGGCCGCACGCCGGTCCCGCTCGCCGAAGTCGAGCCGGCGAAGGACATCGTCAAGCGCTTCTCGACCGGCGCCATGTCCTACGGCTCGATCAGCCGCGAGGCGCACACCACGCTTGCCATCGCCATGAACCGCATCGGCGGCAAGTCCAACACCGGCGAAGGCGGCGAGGAGAGCGACCGCTACAAGCCGCTCCCCAACGGCGATTCGATGCGCTCGGCGATCAAGCAGGTCGCGTCGGGCCGCTTCGGCGTCACCACCGAGTATCTCGTCAACTCGGACATGATGCAGATAAAGATGGCGCAGGGCGCCAAGCCCGGCGAAGGCGGTCAGTTGCCCGGCCACAAGGTCGACGCGACCATCGCCCGCGTGCGTCACTCGACGCCGGGCGTCGGCCTGATCTCGCCGCCGCCGCACCACGACATCTATTCGATCGAGGATCTGGCGCAGCTCATCTTCGACCTGAAGAACGTCAACCCGATGGGCCAGGTGTCGGTGAAGCTCGTCTCCGAGGTCGGCGTCGGCACGGTCGCCGCCGGCGTCGCCAAGGCGCGCGCCGACCACGTCACCATCGCCGGCTACGAAGGCGGCACCGGTGCCGCCCCCCTCACCTCGATCAAGCACGCCGGTTCCCCATGGGAAATCGGCCTCGCCGAGACCCACCAGACGCTGGTCAGGAACAAGCTCCGCGGCCGCATCGCCGTGCAGGTCGACGGTGGCGTGCGTACCGGCCGCGACGTCGTCGTCGGCGCCCTGCTCGGCGCCGACGAGTTCGGCATGGCGACCGCGCCGCTGATCGCCGCCGGCTGCATCATGATGCGCAAGTGCCACCTCAACACGTGTCCCGTCGGCGTCGCCACGCAGGATCCGGTTCTGCGCAAGCGCTTCACCGGCAAGCCCGAGCACGTCATCAACTATCTCTTCTTCGTCGCCGAGGAAGTGCGCGAGATGATGGCCGCGCTCGGCTACCGCACGTTCAACGAGATGGTCGGCCAGATGCAGATGCTCGACCGCACCGATGTGGTGCGGCACTGGAAGGCGAAGGGGCTGGATTTCTCGCGCCTCTTCAGAAAGCCCACCGCCGGCGAAGGCGTCGCGATCGCGCACACCGAGAAGCAGAACCACCCGATCGTCGACATCCTCGACCGCAGGCTGATCGCCGAGGCGAAGCCGGCGCTGGAAAGCCGCAAGCCGGTGAAGATCACCGCGACCATCCGCAACATCGACCGCAGCGCTGGCGCCATGCTCTCGGGCGAGGTCGCCCGCCGCTACGGCAACGCCGGCCTGCCCGATGACTCCATCGCCGTCAGCCTCACCGGCACCGGCGGCCAGAGCTTCGGCGCGTGGCTGGCCTCGGGCGTCTCGCTCGATCTCGTCGGCGAGGCCAACGACTATGTCGGGAAGGGCCTGTCGGGCGGCCGCATCTCGATCCGTCCGCCGGCAGACACCGGCATCGTGCCGGAAGAATCGATCATTGTCGGCAACACCGTGCTCTATGGCGCCGTCAAGGGCGAGGCCTACTTCCGCGGCGTCGCCGGCGAGCGCTTTGCCGTGCGCAACTCCGGTGCCGTCACCGTTGTCGAGGGCACCGGCGACCACGGCTGCGAATACATGACCGGCGGCGTTGTCGTCGTGCTCGGCAGGACGGGCCGCAACTTCGCGGCCGGCATGTCGGGCGGCCTCGCCTACGTGCTCGACGAGGACGACACGTTCGCCTCGCGCTGCAACATGTCGATGGTCGAACTCGAGCCGGTGCCCGGGGAAGACGAATTGCTCGAGAAGCTGCAGCACCGCGGCGGCGATCTCGAGTTCATGGGGCTGGTCGATGTTCTCTCCGACATGAGCGGCAACGACGCCGCGCGCCTGCAGATGCTGATCGCCAAGCACGCGCGCTTCACCGGCTCGGCACGTGCGCGTACGATCCTCGACAACTGGGCGAGCTATCTGCCGAAGTTCCGCAAGGTCATGCCGGTCGAATACCGGCGCGCCCTGGCGGAGCTGAAGGCAAAGGAAGAAGCCGTCCCGATGCGGCTGGCAGGCGAGTAGAGACCGACATGGGCAAGATCACCGGCTTCCTCGAGCTTGACCGGCGCGACCGCAAGTACGCGCCGGCGGCCGACCGCATCCGCCACTACCGCGAGTTCGTCATTCCGCTGTCGGAAGAGGCGACGCGCGGCCAGGCCTCGCGCTGCATGGATTGCGGCATCCCGTACTGTCACACCGGCTGCCCGGTAAACAACCAGATCCCGGACTTCAACGACCTCGTCTATCAGGGCGACTGGCAGCGGGCGCTGGTCAACCTGCACTCGACCAACAACTTCCCGGAGTTCACCGGCCGCGTCTGCCCGGCGCCGTGCGAGGCGTCGTGCACGCTGAACCTCACCGAGCAGCCGGTCACCATCAAGACGATCGAATGTGCCATCGTCGACCGCGGCTGGGCGGAAGGCTGGATCGTGCCCGAGCTTCCCGTGAGGAAGACCGGCAAGTCGGTGGCCGTCGTCGGCTCCGGCCCGGCCGGTCTTGCCGCCGCGCAGCAGCTCGCCCGCGCCGGCCATGATGTCCACGTCTACGAGAAGAACGCGACGCCCGGCGGCCTGCTCCGCTACGGCATCCCCGACTTCAAGATGGAGAAGAGCCACGTCGCCAAGCGCGTGACGCAGATGGAAGCCGAGGGCGTCACCTTCCATTGCAACGTCCATGTCGGCATCGAACTCGACATCGCCGAGCTGGTCGAGAAGCACGACGCGGTCGTCCTCTCCGGCGGCGCCGAGAAGCCGCGCGACCTGCCTATCCCCGGCCGCGAGCTCGATGGTGTCCACTTCGCCATGGAATTCCTGCCGCAGCAGAACCGCCGCGTTTCCGACGAGCCGCTCGGCAACGTCATGCCGATCCTTGCCACCGGCAAGCATGTCGTCGTCATCGGCGGCGGCGATACCGGTTCGGACTGCATCGGCACCTCGAACCGCCACGGCGCCGCCTCGGTCACCCAGATAGAGATCATGCCTGAGCCGCCGGAGAAGGAAGACAAGCTCCTCACCTGGCCGAACTGGCCGCTGAAGCTGCGCACCTCTTCGTCCCATGAAGAAGGCGCCGAGCGCGATTTCGCGGTCGCGACCATCCGCTTCGAGGGCGAGAACGGCAAGGTGAAGGCGCTGAAGTGCGCCCGCGCCGATGCCAAGTTCCAGGCCATCCCCGGCACCGAGTTCGAGCTCAAGGCCGATCTCGTGCTGCTCGCCATGGGCTTCGTCGGCCCGGTGCAGGATGGCATGCTGAAGGATCTCGGCATCGCGTTCGACAAGCGCGGCAACGTCCTTGCCGACGTGAAGTCGTACAAGTCGAGCCGCGACAAGGTCTTCGCCTGCGGCGACATGCGCCGCGGCCAGTCGCTGGTGGTGTGGGCGATCCGCGAAGGCCGTCAGTGCGCCCGCGGCGTCGACGAGTTCCTCATGGGCGAGACCACACTGCCGCGGTAGGTCCCGCGCAGAGGTCCGCGTCCGCCTACGCTGCGTCCGCAAATGGAACGTCGAAGCGCAGAGAACTGCCGAGCGCCTTGAACGCATCCTCGAGCGAATTAAGCCGCGAATTGTGCTCGAGCCGGAACAGTCTGTCCACGTGTTCGCGCTTGACCCCAAGGGCACGAGTGAGATCGGCCCGCGTCCAGCCCTTGGCCCTCGTTTGCATATAGAGGGCGGATTTCAGGAAAACGATTCCGGGCACCTCGACGCTGCTTCCTTTGGCGGGGCGATTGCGGAGCGGAAAAGGAATACCCCGGCCATCTGCAATGCGGGCCGCGATCGCCTCTTCGATAGCGTCGCGTCCGCAGCGCGCAGCGGCTCCCTCGTCCTCCGCAAAGGTCGTTACCTCCGGAAAAGAGGGAGCCGTCACCAGCAACGTATCGTTATCATCCGGGGCGAGAGTCAGCTTGTACCACGTGTGTCGCGTCCTACTTGAGGCCGAGGTCCTTCTTGATCTTGTTTACCAGTCTGGTACCCAGCTCCCGCCCATGCCCGTGCATCGGGATTTGCCTTGCACTTCGCCACGTCGCTGCCGCGATAGCTATTTCTTCCGACGGCCGCGTTCTTTCGTCTTTGCTTCTGCGGGCGGAAGCAAATCTTCGATGTCCACTCGAAGCGCTTCCGCCAACCGCTGATAGAGCGCGACGTCGCCCCTCCGGGTTCCCCGCTCGATTTGCGCGAGATAGGCCTGACTGGTGTTGGTGGTCTTGGCGAGTGCAGCCTGGGTCAGTCCCCGCCGCTTTCGCCAGAAGGAGAGCGGGCTTGGCGCGGCCAGCAGCGCGGCGACGTCAGCGTGGCTGATCAGCTCAACGCCGCCGCCTTCCAGCTCGGCAAAAGCGCGTTCGGCGACAAGGCTATCATACGCATCCTCTGCGAGTTCGCGCAGGCGCTCGTACTCCGCCAGCGGCACGAGGACGATGTCCTCACCCGCAGGGGTCTTCGTGCGGACCGGTTTGGTCATGATGTCCTCACTCGTAAATCGATGCGCGAGGGCCGATGTCGATGACCGTCACTCGTTTGTCGTCCTCGGTGAAAAGCACGCGGTACGAGCCGACCCTGAGCCGCAGAACCGGGATGTTGCCCTTCAAACGCTTGACGTTGTTTGCCTGTGCCGCCGGATTCTTCGCATATGCTGCAATCTTGGAGATGATTCTGTCCGCCTGGCCCCTATGGCGCAGAAGGGCCTTGCGCGCCCGAGGCAGATAGAAAATCGCCTTCATCATTATAGCATACAGCTATAATGAATTATTGCAACTCATCCGCTCAATACCACTTCAGCAGCCTGACGTCGGCCGCGTCGCCGACCAGCGCCTTGAACTTCGCCACGTCGCTGCCGCGATAGTGATACGGGTAGACAACCTTCGGCCGGAAATCCTTCACCGCCTTGGCGGCTTGGCTGACGTCCATCGTGTACGGCAGGTTCATCGGCAGGAAGGCGACGTCGACGTCCTTCAGCGCGTCCATCTCGGGCGTCTCTTCGGTGTCGCCGGCGATGTAGATGCGCTTTGCCCCGATCGTCAGCAGGTAGCCGTTGCCGCCACCCTTGGGGTGATACTTCAGCCGGTCCTCGGTCGTGTTGTACATGGCGACCGTCTGGATCGGCACGCCGGCGACCGTCGCCGTCTCGCCGTTCGCCGTCACCTTGGTCCTGGCCTGCAGGTCGGCCGGCATCTTGTCGAACACCTCCTGCGGCGCGACGATCATGGCCTCGCCCGACACTGCCTCGAGGATCGGCACGTTGAAGTGATCCGGGTGGTCGTGCGTGAGCAGGATGAGCTCCGGCTTCGGCAGCGCCCGGTACTCCGCCGTTACGTCGGCCGGTGGCGTCCCGCCGAAGGGCGGCGCCGGATCGACCAGAATGGTCGCGCCCTTCCAGGTCAGGGTGAACGCCGCATGATGGATGGCATGCAGCGCCACCGGCCCGTCCGCCGTCGCAATGACGTCGTTGCTGGGCTCGGCCGCTGCGACGGCGGGAATCACCGCCAGCGTGACGGCACAAGCGATCGCAAAAACCGGCGCGGCAAGGATCATGGCTGGCACTCCCATGGTTGATCTGTCCGCCCCCAGGCCAAAGCTAGAGCAATTCCAGGAAAAGTGGATTCCACTTTTCCGTCCGGAATTGCGCAAGGCAAAGGAATCAAGAGCACGCACGGCATTCGTGAAGAAGCGCCCTACGGCGTGGCCGCCGCGCCCGTCGCAGTCGCCGGTGCCGGCGGCGGCCAGATAAAATCGTCGGCGCGGCCGTTGACGGTCGGCAGCGCCTCGCCCTTCACGATCATGCGGTAGCCCGGCGTATCGGCGTTCTTCTTCGCCGGTTGGGCAGGCGGGTTCGGCCCGCCGGCCAGCACGTCGCCGGCGCCGGGGGGCGGGTCGGTCAGCGAGATCACCGGCCCGACGAGATGTTTTTGCCCGTCCGGTCCGATCTCGACCTGGTTGTTCTGGTTGGTCGAGGTGAGCAGATCGACCGTGCCCTGGCCAAGCCCGGTCTGCCGCCGGATCTCGCGCTCGACGTAGAACGCGAGCTTCAGCCGCCCGGCGCGCGTGAAGCTGATGCCATCGCCCATGCGCAGCGCCCTGAGTTGCCCGTTCACGTCCGGCCCCGACGAGATGTAGTTGCCTTCGTCGCTGGTGAAGCCGTCCCAGATGTCGATGAAATAGCCGCCCGCTTCCGCCACCGGCGGCTTGTAGAATTCGTTGAGGTAGGCCATGTCGTGCGAGGAAGCCGACGCGCGCATCGGCGGCGCGCTCACCCAGAAGAATGGCCGCCCGTAGACCTTGAGCGTGCCAGTCAGTCCCTTGATGCGCTGCACGTAGGCCTGCTCCCACGCGTCGGAGTGTGGGGCAATGCGCTCGCTGCCGTTGCGCATCTCCTGCCGGTCGTTGGCGCCCAGCACGATGACGACGATATCCGGCTTCTCCTGATTGAGCGCTTTGGGCAGTTCGACGTTCCAGTCGTAGTAGTCGTTGCGCGCCAGGCCGGAATTGGTGTTGGCATCATCGACAATGGCGAGCTTCGGCTCCTGCGCAAAGGTCTGGTCCAGACCCCACGCAATTCCGTCCGCCACGAAATCGCCGATGACCAGTATCTTCTTGGCATCCTTG
>Ga0265339_10001395_pt1 | contig 17983 bp, 19 predicted proteins | sample 4CB219metaG_FD_202085 | JGI IMG/M metagenome (GOLD analysis project Ga0265339, IMG submission 202085) | Rhizosphere microbial communities from Carex aquatilis grown in University of Washington, Seatle, WA, United States - 4-CB2-19 metaG | ecosystem: Host-associated > Plants > Roots >... | reverse complement strand
TGGTCCGCGCCAGCACTTGGAAGGTGCTCTTCAAATCACAGCTGGCGCCCAAGCCGGACGGGGAATCGCAGGCGGCGGTCGAGTAAAACCGGTCGTAGTTGACACTGGCTGCGGCCACCGCGACGCCGGCTTCCACGAGTGGAGGCGCGGGGGGCGAGACGCCGATGAGCTGCCAGGAGTTGGGATCGTGCGTGGTCGAGATCTCGGCTCGCGTCCCGATGCCGCCCTCCCACGAGAGGCGGAGCCAGATCGGAAACGTCTTGCCGGAGACGGACGCTTGATTCACGACGGCCGCACCCTGGGTCGTGCGGTAGCGCAAGGCCACGGTGCCGGTCGGGCTCATGCTCAGCATCACGTACGGCGCGTTGTTGTCGAGCGGCCCGCTGTTCGGGACGTTCGGATCGTACGTGCGCAGCATCAAGCCGGCGAGGGCCCCCGCGGCGGTGCTCTGGTAGCTGACGATCTTGACCTCGGTGGCCCCGCGCGATGCCGCTGAATGGGCGTGACCGAACCGGAAACTCTCCGACGTGCTGCCGAAGCTGCCGCCGGTCGCGTCGATGCGCTTCGCGGTGACGTTGACGTCGGCCGGCGTGAGGGGATTGCCCGTCACGGTACCGACGGAGTCCAGACCGCCGTCATGGGTGATGTTGTCGATCGAGCTCTTCTGGTCGATGAACGTGAAATGATTGCCGGCCGGGCTCGCCAGGCCCGAATTACAGCTGAAAGCAGGCACGTGAATGCCCGTCGCGGCGTCACAGCGCGCGGCGTACGTCGTGAGCGAGTCGCTCGCTTGCGGCTGCTGGAGCACGTTCTGTTGCGCAACGGTGCTGACCTGCTCGCCGCCCGGTGCCGGCTCCTCGACCGCACTGCACGCGCTCAAGAGCGCTGCGGTGCCGACACACGCGAGCCCGACCCATGTTCGCATCCCCATGTTTTTCATCTCCGTCAAGTGGGCGTTCGCCCCGATCCCCGAACGTTTGCTCGGCAAGCCTGTACAGAAACTCTTCGCCACTGACAAGAGCGAGATTCTTCTCACCGCTCAGCACACGCGATCAAAAGCAGCTTGCTACGGCACGAGCTGCCCCGGCGCCGCCGTTTGAATCCGATGCACCCACACGGCGGTTCCACCGATCATCAGCGCGCCGATGATCACCGCGACGGCTACGCCACCCCATCGTCTCCGCGCACGACGCGGCTCCTGCATGGAGGGCGGAGGCGCAGCCGGGTTTGATGGCGGAATCGCTCCGGCTTCGTCTTTCATGCACAACTCTGACTTGGATTGAGCGCGCGACCGGTCCGCGGGGCGAGAGACAATTTGCCTCGCTCCGCGCGGAAACGATCCAATGCATCTTCGCGTTGGACGCCGAGCGTTGGCGTGTAAAATGCATCCGCGTCTTGCAGCGCAATATCGCGCCCGATCGGATCGAGGTGAATGAGCGACGGCTTCGATTTCCTTCCCGACCCAGGTGAAGCGGCGAGTCTGATTCGCGCGCACGATTGGGCGTCCACGCCTCTCGGGCATCCGTCGCAATGGTCGGCCAGTTTGCGGAACGTGGTGCGATTCATCATCGCCAAACCGTTTCGCGAGTGCTGGCACGAGGTCTACGACGTCCTCGGACCGATGGTCGATACGCCGTTCAACGGCGGACCTTCGTCGTGGCTCGACGACATGGAGCTCATCGTCAGGCGCCATGGCTTCCCGGAGGAGAGCCACTTTACCGGCTCCTACAGTCCGGTCCCCGACGACACCGCGCCGCGTGGCATCGGTCCCGAGCATCTGGTTCAGTGCGTGGTCAACCTGCTGACCAACGCCGCAAAATACTCGCCGCCGAAGAGCGACATCCGCGTCGAAACTCACGGCGAGGACAGCGAGGCGAGGAAGATCGAGAACGCGCGCGGACAGCCGGCTTTACGGATCATCTCGTGAAGCCGGTCAATTTCGACTACCTGAAGCGACTGCTCGCGAACCTCGAGTCGGGAGGCCTCTCGGACGTGAGGACCGATAGGGTTCACGCTTAAGAGTCCCGGCGGCGTGTCGTACAGCGGGGCACGGTGATTCCCTTACCCGCAGAACCGGCGCCGAGCCTGATCTCCGACGATGCCGGCGCGATCCTCATGGGCTGGCTCGACGAGCGCGTGCTCTACGCGCGATTCGAAGGGGTCGTCTCCGTGCGGCTCGCCCGCGCGCACGCTGCGCGGTTCGAGGTGCTCACGGCCGGGTCGAGCGCCATCGCGTATTTTTCCGACGGCTCCGCGCTCACGCACTACGATCTCCTCGTCAGGAGCTCGTTCGCGCGTTTCGTGCTCGCGCACCCCCGGCTCTTCAGGTCGATCACGCTGCTCTCGACCAAAAAAGAGGTGACGAAGGTCGCGTCGCCGCTGACGAAGACCTTCTCGGACGTCGTGCGCCTCACGAGCAACACCGACGATTTTCGCGATCGCATCCTCGTCGATGCGCCCGTCGCGCTCTCGACTCCGACCTTCGAAGTCGACGCAGCGATGCGCCGCGGAACGTGGGCGCGCCGGCGCTAAAGCCCGACCTCGCTGCCGCTTAGGCGGGAGGCGGGTGCTCATTAGAGCGATTTCTAGGTGCTTTGGCGCCGACCTCGTCTAAGCTCCCGCTCCCAATGAGCCCCCGTATCCAAGCCATCGTTACTCAATTCGTCGAAGACCTGACTGCCGCCATTCAAGAAGAAGGCGCTGCCGCATTCAGGGCCGCCATCGGCTCCGGTGCCGCACCGGCTGGTCGCCGTCGCGCCCCGAGCACGCCGAGTGCGCGTCCGTCCGCCGCACGACGTACCAAGGGAGCCAAGCGGAGCCCGGAGGAACTCGAGGCGTTGACGAAGAATCTGCTCGCCGCGATCAAGAAGAACCCGGGGCAGCGTATCGAGCAGATCGGCAAGAGCATCGGCACACCGACGAAAGAACTCGCGCTCCCCGTGAAGAAGCTCTTCGCCGAGAAGAAGATCTCGACGAAGGGTCAACGACGCGCGACCGCGTATTTCGCCCGCTAGTCGTCCTTCGAGCATTTCGCGGTTTTCCGCCGAAACACCGCGCAACATCGGTCGTTCATCGCGCTTGACTTCACACGCGCGATGAACGACACGCCCTCGCATGAGTACGGTGCATCTCGTTGGCGGAGAAAAGGGCGGCGTCGGCAAGAGCGTGGTCGCGCGACTGCTGTCGCAGCTGTTCATCGATCGCGGCATCGCGTTCGCCGCGCTCGACGCGGATCAGTCGCACGGCGCGCTCCTGCGCAGCTATGCGGACTTCACGCAACCGGTGGATCTCGCGCGGCTCGAGAGCGCCGATCAGATCCTCGATCGCGCGCTCGGCGCGGATCGGCGCGTCGTCGTCGATCTCCCGGCGCAGAGCCATCGCGCACTTCGTCGCTGGATCGACGCCACGGACGTGCTCACCTACGCGCGCGAAATGGACGTTCGCGTCGTGCTCTGGCACGTGACGGACGGTGGTTTCGACTCGGTCGCCCACCTCGCGCTGCTGCTCGAGGATTTCGGAGATTCGGTCGAGTACGTCGTCGTGAAGAACGAAGGCCGCTCGCGCGACTTCAGCCAGCTCGAGGCGTCGGAGGCTTATCAGCGTTTGCTGGCGCTCCGCAGTCGCGTCGTGACGTTGCCCGAGCTCGATCCCGCGCTCATGTACAAGGTGGATCGCTCGAGCGCGAGCTTCTGGGCCGCCGTCAACGCGACGGAAGGTGAACGCGCCCTCGCGCCCCTCGAGCGCCGTCGCGCGAAGTTCTGGCTCGAACGGACCGAAGCCGCGCTCGCCGAAGCGGCCGAGGTACAGGCATTCGTGCAGCGCACGCCGGACGTCGAGTCGCGCGGCGCGGCCGACGGGCTCACGAACGAGTTCGTCGGCGTTGAAGTGCTGAACTGAACGAAGCGCTGCGGCTAAGGCGCCGTCAGATCGAACGATTTGACCAGGACCGAGCCCCCGAGCGCCGACGTCGCGAAATTGAAAATCCCGTAGCGATAGCCCATGAAAAACTGCCAGGCATTGTCCATGGCGTAGGCCGGACCGAGCGAGCTGAACGTCGTCCCGTCCGTGCTGTAGGAAAACTTGCCGAGCTTGCCGCTGCCGGGCGTGATGTCGGCCGCGAGCCGGAGCCAGATCGTGCTGCCTGAAAGCGGCGCGCTCGCCTCCGCCTTTCCGGTGCTCGTCGTGTTCCAGTTGCCGTCCATCGACAGCCCGTCGACCATGACGACCTTCAGCGAACCGCCGCTCTTCTCGACGGCGACGTAGGCGGAAGCGGCGCGGAGGAGCGCGAGGCCCGCGCTGTCTCCGTCCTTCATCCCGCTCACGTCGAGCTCGATAGTGCCCGTCGATTGCGGGCCGAGGATGCGGTGGGTCAGCGTGTTGCGAGCACTGTAGAGGTCGCTCGTGACGGTGGCCGTCTCGAGCTTCAGGCCGCCGTCGAGCGTCCATTTGGTGTTGTCGGGATTGTGGTTCCACTCCCACTCGGGGCCGAGCGCGCTGCCGCTGAACGTGTCCGTGCCCGTGAGCGGCTTCATGGCGCGCGGCGGCCGCGGGACGTTCGGGTACGGATAGGACGCGGCCCACGCGTTGTTCACGAATTGCACGCTCGGCCAGCCGTCGCTGCTCCACGTGACGGGGGCGAGCACCGGGATGCGCCCGCCGGGATAGGCGTCCTGGAAGGCCATGTAATACCAGTCGCCGTTCTGCGTCTGGACGAGACTGCCCTGATGGGGAACGCCGCCCGTTGCGACGGGCCCAGCGTTCTTGTCTTGACCTCGTAAGGGCCCCACGGGCTGCTCGAACGGAGCACGAACTCCCCGTCGGCGGGCCGCGTCGGCGTGATGTAGTAGTTGCCTTTGTATTTGAAAAAGTGCGAGCCCTCGAGCGTGACGCTCGACGAGTAGACTTGCTTGGTCTTGACCTCGGTCAAGCCGTCGGCGCTAAGCTGCGCGACGCTGAGCTGCGTGTTGCCGTACGCGACGTACATGGTGTCGTCGTCGTCGATCAACATGCCGGCGTCGTAGTAGCAGTCGTTGATCGCCGGGTGCTTCTGCCAGGGTCCTTCGACCGAGCTCGCCGTGTAAACGTAGGTCTTCGAAAATTCGATGCAGCCGAGCCAATAGAAGGTGCTGTTGCTCTTCCTGTATTGGAGCGTCGAGGCCCACGTCCCCTTGATGTACGCCTGCCCTCCGTTCAGATCGTATTTCGAGGAGAAATCCAGCGCCGGCACCGCATGCCCCGCGAATTCCCAGTTCACCAGATCGTAGGACCGCAAAATCGGCGCGCCCGGCGAATAATGCATGTTGGACGCGGTGTAATAGTACGTGTCGTCGACGCGAATGACCTCCACGTCCGCGAGGTCCTCCCACAGGACCGAATTGTGAAAGGTCGAAGTCGGCGGCCACGGTCCGCTGAGTCCTCCAGCGCCTGCGGTAGGCGCGCCCGCACTGCCCGGCACGCCGCCCGTCGAAGTGCCCGCCCCGCCGCCAGCTCCGCCGCTCGCGCGCCCGCTCGTCGCGGAGACGTCCCCGCCGTTCATGCCTCCGCTCGCGAGTCCCCCGCTGCCGACCTGCGAGGCGCCCCCTTGCGTCGAAGCACCACCGAGCGAACTCGCACCCGCACTCGTTGAAAGCGCGCCGGCGGACGAGCCGCCCGAGCCCGTGCTCGGTGCGCCGCCGCTGCCTTGAGAGCGCGCTCCGCCAGCGCCTGCCAGCGCGCCGCGGCCGGCTGCTGGCAGCGTCACTGCACTTCCACCCGAGCCTGTCGCTTCGCTAGGCGAGTTGGAGCACGCCGCCACGAGCGCGCTGAACGAGACGACGGAGCCGGCACCGCGAGGAATCAGGAAAGGCACCAGGCAGCAGTGGGGCGATCCGGCGGCGTCCGTTGAAAAATCGCGCGGCCGCGGGCCCCCGAGGCGCGTGGCGGTTTCGGCCACGGCGACAGCTTGCCACGCTCCTCGTTCGCAGAGCGCCGCTCGAGTGAGCGGTCGATTTTAGAAGGCGAGAGGTTCGTTGGAACGGAACCTGCTTAGAACCCCTTTGTCGTTCGATCAGCAATACCGCTCAGCGAACCCAGGAGACTCGCCATGAATTCGTGTCCACGCACTGCGTGCTGGTTATTGGCCTGCGCTTCGCTCGTTTCATTCGGCGCAGCCTGCGGTGAGCTCGATATGGCGCAGGATCACCTGAGTCACCAGACCGAGGTGCTGAGCGGAACGTGCTCGAACGGCAACGGCCTTTCCGTCTTCTACTATGGGGACGCGACGACGAGCAGCGAGATGCCGACGTTGCGCGCGGCGCGCCCCAACTTCGTAGTCGCGGCAAACAACGATCCTGCCGCGCCGGACTATTACCATTTCGACGACCCCGCGACGCGCGCCGGCCCCACGGGCATCCGGGCTTTGGCCTACATCCCCATGAATTACGGTCGCCAAAACGAGTGCCAGGGGCAAACCAATACGAACTCGGATTGTTCGAACGTGAGTTGTAACGGCTGCAATGATTGCGTGCCGATCCAGGATCGGATCACGACGGCGATGAACGCCGGCTACGACGGCGTCTTCTTCGACGAGACGGACTCGAGCCTCAGTGCGTACAACGTCGCTTGCTTCAACGCCGTGAAGCAGCGTCGCCCGAGCCGACTCGTGATCGTGAACCCTGGAGTCGGCAACCCGGACCCCGCGATTTTCGAAGCGGCGGACATCGTGTCGGTGGAGAACGACTACATCGACGCGCTCGGCGCTTATAACCAACCGAGCTGGCGCTGGCTGGCGATCCAGGGTGACCCCGGAACGGACAACCCGCAGCCCTACCAGATCCCGCCGCAGACGTTGAGCGACGCCGAAGCGCGGCTCAGCACGTTCCGCTCGAACGGCGGCTTCTGGTACTACTCGGCCGAGCCGCATTGGCAGCTCGAGAGCTGGTTCCCCGACTTCGCCGCGTGGGTCAAACAGCAGGGTAGCCCGGCGTGCCCGACGAGCTTCAACGTCACCGTCGATGCTCTCGCGCTCGACAACGGCAACGCAGAAGTCGCCGGCATGTGCGTGTTCGTCGACGGCGACACGTCCACGTGCGCCGGTTTCACGCCGTTCACCACCGCGCTGACGGCCGGCATGCACACGCTGACGTTGACGGACTATCCGCCCAATGCCTTCCAGCATTGGGACGACGGAACCTCCGCCAAGGCGCGTACCGTCAACGTGACGGCGGATACGACCTACGACGGGTACTACACGACGCATTAGTCGCGCAGCGAACGATACTCCTCGGTCAGCAAGTAGCTTTCCCCGAGGTTCGAGGCTCGAGCGAGAGCGTAGTAGTTCGCAAAACGAAATTCGGCGCTCTCTTGCGACAGCAAGCCGGCCGCGAGCGCTTCCGGCGCCGTTCCGCCGTGCGTTTGCGTGGGCGCTCCCGCTTGCTCGCTGATCGTACGCTCGGCTGCGAGGAAGGCGTCGCTGATCGGTGCAGCTGCGGGAGCGCGCGAGATGGAGACGAGCGAGAGCAGCTGCTGCTTCGCTCCAAACGTGAACCAAAGATTGCGTGTTGGGGGTGTGAGTGACGCGCCCGCGAGCGTTTCACTCGGTACGTTCGTGCAGGTGAGATCCGCCGCCCCGCGCGCGGCGCTGCACGCGACGCCCTGCTTGGCCATCGTGGCGATGATTTCGGCACGCGTGGTTTTATCGAGTGCGAAGCCGAGCGCAGGGCGCTGGGGCGCTGTCCGGTCGCCGTGATGGTTCCTCGCAAACACGTGCGCCGCGCGTTCTCGGTCGGCCGGAGTGAGCGCCCGGTCGTAGCCGAGCGGACAGCCGCCGTGCACGACGCGACCGAGCGCTCGCAGCATGGGCCGCCCCGCGGGAGTGTGCGCGAAGCCGACGGCGCCCACCAACACTGCGGCGGATAGACCCAGGCTAGCAGCTGCGCGAACGAGGCGTTTCATCAATGCCCCACGATCGAGGCCTTGAAGGAGGCGTCTAGGAGCACGGGAGCGAAGCAGCTCGTCACGTCGCCCGTCGGAACGCCGTTACTCGTGAGCGCGGGGACGACGACGTTCGTGACGAAGTAATCGTATTGGTCGCTCGTGATCGCGAGGCCCGTGTGCGCTCCGACCATGTCTTGCAATCCCGAGTACTTCTTGCCGTCGGTGTAGGTGATGCTGGTGGGGCCGCCGTAGGCGTAGACGAGGAAGGCCGCCAGCTTGCCTTTGAAGGTGGGCGCATCGTCCGCGGTGGCTGGCGGGTCGCCGCTCCCGATCTTCGTGAACGAATCGCCGAGGTTGGTCGTGCCGTTCGCGCCGAGCTCGCTCATCACGTTCGTCACGATCGCTTCGTTGACCGCCACGAAGGCGTCGGCACCGTAGGTGTCGAACGCGTCCTTGCCGCCCGCACACTTGAGCGCCGCGCCGGGACCCTTCATCGTGGTGTCACTCGATTTTCGAATCATTGTTGGGTTCCTTCCGCGTAACGTGGTTCGTCACTGGATACGGAACGCGAGCGCGATCGGATTTGAAATCTCTGCTCCTGCGGCAAATCGCCGCGGGGCGCGTGCGCCTAGCGAACGGCTGAGGCCTTGTTCGCGATGGCGGCGAGCACGGCTTCGATGTCCACCGGCTTGACGAGGTGCGCTTCGAAGCCCGCCCGCTGCGTGCGCGCGATGTCGTCGCGCTGTCCGTAGCCCGACATCGCAATCAGGCGCGGCGTGGAGGGGTCGCGCTGGCGCAGTTGCGCGGCAAGCTCGTAGCCATCCATCACGGGCAAGCCCAAGTCGACGACGGCGACCGTGGGCTTGAAGTCCGCGGCGATGCGGAGCGCATTGGGACCGTCGTGCGCCGTGCGGACCTCGAAGCCTTCGAGCTGCAGGTAATCGCTGTAGAGCTCCGTGATGTCCTCGTTGTCGTCGACCAGGAGGACGCGTTCGAGCGTCATGTCGGGCGTGATGCGCTGAGCCTCGGTCACGGGCGTGTCTCTCGGAGCGTCACCCGTCGCCAGCGGAACGCGGAGCTCGAAGGTGGCGCCTTTTCCGAGACCGGCGCTCTCGACCTTTACGGACCCGCCGTGCAGCTCGACCAGGCTTTTGACGAGCGCGAGGCCGAGCCCGAGTCCGCCCCCCGTTCGGTCGAGCCCGCGTGCGGCGCCTTGAAAGAAGCGCTCGAACAGAAACGGGATCTGCTCGGGGGCAATACCAATCCCGGTATCTTGGATCCGCAGCACGGCGTGACCTTGGAGTTGCTGCGCAGTGATCGTCACCGTGCCGCCGGCGTTGGTGTAGCGAGCGGCGTTGGTGAGGACGTTGCTCACCACTTGCGCGAGACGTACCGGATCCACGTCGAGCTCCAACCCCTCCGCCGGCACGTCGATACGGAGCTCGTGGCCCTTGTTCTCGAACAGCGGCGTGACGGTTTCGATCGCGAGGGCAACGACGTGTGCGAGCGAGACGCGCCGCTTGCGGAGCTCGATCTTGCCCTCCGCGACGCGCGCTACGTCGAGCAGATCGTCGACGAGGTGGACGAGATGCCGCGTCTGCCGCTCGATGATCTCACGCTCACGCTGGGCGATCGTTCCGCTCTTGCCCTTCATGAGCTCGATGGCCGTCAAAATAGGCGTCAGCGGATTGCGCAGCTCGTGGCCGAGCATCGCGAGGAATTCGTCCTTGGCGCGCGACGCAGCTTGGGCGGCAACGAGCAGGCGGGCGCGTTCCTCGTTGGTCCGCTCGAGCGTCTGCACGGCGAGAACGCCGGCCGTGGTTTCGGTACAGACCACGAGCACGCCGCCGATACCGCCGGCGTCGTCGAGCACGGGCGAGTACCCGTAGGTCCAGTACACGTCCTCGAGGCGGCCGTTGCGGAAAATCGGAACGAGCTGGCTCTCGTTCCAGCTCGCCTTCCCGCGCGCCATCACGTCGTCGATCTGCGGGTAGATGATCGGCCAGATCTCCTGCCAGCAATCCGCGCCACGCTGGCCCATGGCGGCGGGATGCTTGCCCTGACCGAAGCTCGGCACGTACGCGTCGTTGTAAAACTGGATGAGGTCGGGGCCCCACCAAAGAAACATCGGGTGACGCGAGTTGAGAATGATGCCCAGCGTCGTCCGCAGGCTCGGGGGCCACGTCTCGGGCGCGCCGACGGGCGTCTTCGCCCAATCCACCGACCGCATCGTCTCGCGCGCGACGCCTCCGCCCTCGAAGATCGAGACGAGCGAGGCAACGTTCGGTGGCATCTCGACTTTCAACGACTCACGGCCCGTTCGCGTCTTCTTGCACCGCGGACCATGGCGCACAAGTGGTCGCCCTGCATCCCCGACGCTCGCCGTAGAATTGTGCCCCAGTGTTTCTCCCAAGCGTTTGCGCGATGCAAGGAAGGGCTGCGCCTCACGGCGCCGTCGTCGTGCACGTCATGTAGTAACAAAGTGGCAGCGTCGTGCCGCCGGTCGTGAATGAAGCGGCGTTCGCGCAGCCGGGTGATTGGGAGGTGACTTGGACTACGGTGCCGGGTTGTCTGGTGACGCAGCTGGCGTCCGAGCCGCCCTGGTAGAGGGTGCAGGCGTAGGACCAGCCGTTCGTTTGGTCCTCGAAGGACGCGTCGCCGTTGGAGGCCACGCTGAGGTAACGGATTGAGTCGTCCTTCTGGGGGCAGGTGTTGGGACACACGCCGTCTTTGCAGCGGCCGCCGCAGTCCACGGTGCCGCTTTGGACGGCACCAGTCGCGTAGTAGGCGTTGTCGGGCGGATTGCCGACTAGCTCGACGGTGTACGCGCACTCGTAAGTGACGAGGTTGCCCGTCGCGTCGCAGCTGTCCGTGAAGCTGCCGTTCGTGCCCTGGTACGTGTCGAGCACGTCCGTGAATCCGTACGCCGGCGTCACGGCGCCGCCCGCCTGACACCGCGTGATCTGTGTCGCGACGGCGCCGCCGATACCGGTCGACGTCGTCGCGCCGCCGCTTCGGCCGCCCGCTCCACCGGCGTTCGCGGCCGCGCCGGCTCCGTTCCCTGCGCTCCCGCTCGTGCTTCCGGCGGAACTGGCTCCGTCGTTGCCTCGATCCGAGCTCGATCGCCCACTGCAGCCGAGCGTGACGAGCGCAAGACAAGCCGTGACCCGTGCGACCACCACTGCACTCCCGAACCTCACGCCCGGTATTCTAACGCAGACGAGCGAGCCGTGCTCTTAGTTGCCTGCCGGCGCGGGTTTCGGCGGGGTCGACGCGTCGGTCGCGCACGGCATCGACGCCGAGGCGCGCGCCGTCACGACGCCGTGGGCGCGCAAATACGAGCCGTGCGGGTGGAGATCGGCGAGCTCGAGTTGGTCGACGAAGCCGGTGACGCAGCCGAGCGGCGTGCGGAAGGTTAAATCGGACGAGAGCTTGGCGCGCACGGCGGCGAGGCGGTCGGTGAGGTCGACGCGGAGCGCGCGCCGCGCTTCCGTTTTGATGCGATCGGCGCCGGTGAGCGCTTTGAGCGACAGGAGGAAATTGCTGGTCTCGATGGTGGGCTCGAGATCGGGCAGCGCGATTTCGTTGTCGACGATGGTCGGATGACCGGTGAGGTAGAGCTCGCCGTCGATGAGGGCGTGGATGCCGAGCTCGTGCACGGGGCCGCCGATGTGGAGGTGAAGCACGAGCGCGCCGTCCGATTCGTAGATCTCGGGCTTTTCGAGGAAGAGATACGGGTGCTCTTTGGAGAAGAAGAGCTTGCCGTTAGTGAAAGCCGCGCTCAGGCCGCGCGTGAGCTCGCCGTAGGACGCGACGAGCGGCACCGTGACGGTGAAGGGCCCCGTCGGGACGCTCGCGACGTTTTCGAGCGCGGGGAGCGGCTCCGGCGTGGTCGGTGGCGAGCAGGGGATCGTCACGGAAGGCGAGACGATGAGCGCGAAATCCTTCTCCACGCCGTCGGCGAGGATGAGCGGCGCCGCTTCCAAGCCGAGCACTTTGAGCTCGGCGCAGCCGCTCGCGTCACCGAGCGCAAACGGCAGCGGCGTGCGCACGCGCTCGTACGCGCCTTCGAGCAGCGGCTTGAGCGCGTAGCTGAAACCGCGCAAACGTCCGTCGATTTCGCCGCCGACGCGCTCGAACACTCCCGCGACCTGGTCGAGCACCTTGAGCCGCCGGTCGTCGGATTGAACCTTGACGTCCGTGCCCTGGAGCTTGAACTCGTAGTTCGTGTTGATGACGGGCTCGGCCGAGAGCTGCACCGCAAACGCGACCTCGAGGCTGCTGATCGGCATGTCGACGTTGGCCGTGACGAGCGTGCGGGCGAGCACGCGGCCGCTCGCGAACGACACGTCGAGCGGCGAGCGCTTCCAGTGGTACGCGCGATCGCTCCCGAGCAGACTCACCGTGCCGTCACCGGTCGCCGGCACCGACGCGTCGAGCGCTTGGCGCAGCGCCGCGCCCGTCACGGACACGTGCAGCGTGATCCGCGACGGTACCGACTCCGGCACGAGCGGCGACGGTCGCTCCGGAGGGCGGGGCGGGTACACGGGACCGAAGCGGGTGCAGCCCGCGATGAGCGCAATCAGGAAGAGCCAACGTCTCACGGCAGCGAAACTAACATTGGGTCGGGGTCATTCGCTGCGAGAAGAACCGAGGCATTAGGGGTCCCAAGGCAGGCCGACGCGGATGCTCGTGACGATGAAGTGCGCCGGTGCGCGCCCGCCGCCCCGCGCGTAATACTCGTAGGACGCGGAGAGGCCCGCCCACGGCAGGAAATTCCGCTTGCGTAGGCCGACCAAGCCGAGGCCGGCACCGACGCGAAAACCCCAGGACGGCCGCGTGTTGTCGGCCTGAAGGAGGGCGATGGGCGCGGTCTCCAAGTCGTACTGCCAGAGCAGCGTTCGCGTTCGAAAGACGACGGGGACGGCCGGCAGGTACGTGATGACGAACTGGGACGCCGACGAGTGCGGGCGGATCAGCGCGCTGCCGCCGAACTCGATGCCGGCGAGCAGCGTGTGGGTGCCGTCGAAACCGAAGCCGGGCAGGATGCGGCCACAGCCGCCGCCGCCATAGGTCCACTCGCCTTCGGTGGCGCGGACTTGGACGTTGCCTTCCGTTTCGAAGCTCAGCGTGAAACGCCGGCGGTCGCTTTGCAGGCCGCGAAACCCGGGCTCCGGTCGCACCCAGAAGGGGCAATCGACGGCGGTGCGCGCGAGCGCGTGCTCGAGCAAGAGCTCGCGGCGTTCCGCGGTCAAGGCGCGTTTGACCGTGGAGTCGAGCCTGCCCTTGGCGTCGAAGAGCGCACGGGCGCTGCCCGCCCGAGCGCCCGCTTGCGCGAGCGCGCTCTTGGCTTCGGCGCGTGCGTCGGGACTGGCGCGGCACACCGATTCGAGCATCGGCCCCTGGATGTCGCGCAGTGCCTCCGCGTCCGAAAACCAGCCGTCGGCCTCCTGCGCCGCGACGAGCCGTGACGCGTCGTCGACGAGCGCGGCGGCGCCCTGCGGATCCGCGGCCGTGGCGCGCGCGTGCCAAGCGAGGAGCGCGACGAACAGCGCGAGCGCGCGCAGTCGAACGGAAATGCTTTTCAGCCTACGCCGCACCCGGCGCACCGGCGGCCCAAGAACCATGCTCACGGCGCGGGAACATGGCGCGTTCGGGCTCAGCTGTCGAACGCCGAGAGATCGAGCTCGGCGAGGCGCGCGGCGTCGCGAACGATGTCGAGCTGCGCGATCTTGCCGTTCTGCATGCTGAAGGCCATGACCGAGAACGGCTTGCCGTCGAGCGTGGTGACGAGGCCGGGCGCGCCGTTGACGAGCGCGACGTGCCGGACGAAGCCGGCGCGCGAGAAGGCTTGGGCGCGCCGCGCGACTTGGTCGGCGCCGCGCACTTCGACGAAACCGCCCGCCGGGGCGCCCGCGTCGACTCGCAAGAGCACGTCCGGGGCGAGCACGGCAACGAGGCGGTCGAAGTCGCCGTTTTCGGCGGCCGCGCAAAACGCTTCCACGAGGCTCCGCTGCGCCGCGATGTCGGTGTCCGGCGTCGCGTGGCGGGCTTGCACGCGGCGGCGCGCGCGGCTCGCGAGTTGGCGCGCGGCGTCCGGCGTGCGTTCGACCACGGGCGCAATCTGCTCGAAGGGCAGACCGAAGATGTCGTGCAGCACGAAGGCGACGCGCTCGGCGGGCGCGAGCGTTTCGAGCACGACGAGGAGCGCGAGGCCGATGCCGTTGGCGAGCAGCGCCGCGTGCTCGGGGCTCGTGCCGTCCGCGGGGTCGATCAAGGGTTCGGGCACGTGCGTCTCGCTGCGCGTTTTGCGCGAGCGCAGCATGTTGAGCGCGATGCGGCCGACGACGGTCGTGAGCCAGGCGGCGAGGTTATCGACCTCGTCGTGCGCGGCGCCGCTCAGGCGTAACCAGGCTTCCTGAACGGCGTCCTCCGCTTCGCTGCGGGAGCCGAGCATGCGGTAGGCCACGGCCAGGAGCCGGGACCGTTCTGCTTCGAAGTGCTCGGCCAGCCAGGTGTGCTCGTCCATCGGTCACCTTTCTCCTTCGTGCGGGGTCATGCCGGTGAGACCCGCGAGGCCCGACTCCTGTGACGGAGGGGCCTCGCTTTACCACCTCGGACCTGGAGGAACCATGCAACCTCGTATGAAAAGCCCTGCCTTGACCCTGCCCGGCGTACGGGACTCGCTGCTGAAAGTCGCCAAGGCGACGGAAGCTGCCGGCCTGCCGCGCGCGACGCTCGAGCTTTGCCACACGCGCGTCGGGCAGATCAACGGCTGCAGCGTGTGTGTCGATATGCACTCGCGCGCACTCAAGAAGATGGGGGAGAGCGACGCACGCCTCTTCGCGCTCGCGGCGTGGCGTGAGGCGCCGTATTACACCGACGCCGAACGCGCCGCACTCGCGCTCGCGGAGGCCGAAACGCGGATCTGCGATCGCCCTGACGCGGTGCCGGACGACGTGTGGAACCAAGCTGCCACGCATTTTTCGGAGGAGGCGCTCTCCGCGCTCGTCACGTCCATCGCCGTGGCGAACATGTGGAACCGCCTGAACGTGACGACGCGGCAGCTCACGGGCGAATGGATCGCCGAGTACATCTGAAGCGCGTCGCGCTCAGAACGCGCCGGGCGTGATCCACGGCTCGGCCGTCTCGTGGATGTTGAGCTCGGCCGGGCGGTTCGAGGCCGCACCCAAGTCTTCGAGCATGTCCGCACCGGTGCCGTCGTCCAGGCGCAGGTAGGCGAGCAGGTAGTTGCCGTCGCTGTCCGGCGTGAACGACGGGACGAGCTCGGTCGCGCGGTAATTGGCAATCTCGGTCGGGGTGCGCGCTCCACGCCAGACGCGCACCTCGTCGAGATCACCGTCGAGGAAGACGGTTTGTCCTTCCGTTCCGGCCGTGCCCGTGCCGAGGTTCAGGCGGTCGAGAAAATCCGGCAGCGTGAGGTCGACCGACGCGTCGAGCGCGAGCACGCCGTCCTCGAAGATCCGCAATAATGAGTCGCTGACGATCACGGCGGCGTGATGCCACTTGCCGTCGTTGAGCGTGCGCGTCGGCGAGCAGATGTCGTGGAACGGCGGGTTTACGCCGACCTCGTAGTGGAAGCAGACGCCGCCGTTCACCACGCCGATTGAGACGGCACCCCAGGTGTCGTCGTCGTAGGCGGAGACGAGCGGCGCGACGTTGCCCGTCGTGCGAAACCAGGCCTCGAAGGTGTGCGGAGTGCCCCAAGCTCCGTCGAGTCGGGAGTCGAACAGCGGAATCAGCTCGTCGGCGAAGGACTGGACGCCGAAGTGGAGCGCGTAACCGGAGGGTCCGGGGGGATGCGCGTCGCTGCTTGCGCCGCCGTTGTCGGCGGTGGACGTGGTGCCCGCGGCCGCGTTCGGGGCGCCGCCGCCGTTACTCAGTCCGCCAGCGCCCGTGCCGCCCGTTGCCGTGCTCGGCGTGCCGCCCGCTCCGGCGCTCCCGTTCGTCGCAGCGCCCGCGCTGCCAGATTGTGCGGCGCCCGCGGCTCCCGAGCCGTTGCCTGCCGACGCGGTGGGGAGCCCAGGGTGCTCCGCTCCAGCGCGCGCGTTCGCCCCCGCGGCGCCCGCACCTGGAGCGGCCGTTTGCATGCTCGCGCCGGCGCTCCCACTCGAGCCTGCTGGTGCCGTCGCTTCGCCTGCGCTGCCGCCCGCCCCGGACGCGGGCTCTCCGCCGCCCTTGTGGTCGGATAGACCGCACGCGGAGATCAGCGCCGTAAGGCCCACCAGCCAACGCATCGACCCCAGATTTCTGCCGCCAGGGAGCGGCGTCAAGCCTAGCCGCGAAACCTGATCGCGAGCACGGCCCGGCCGCTCCGCAGGATCTCCCGATAAAACCCACGGAGTTGCGTGAGCGCGTCCGTCAGCTTGCGCGCGTCGAAGCGCTTGCCGTGGTCGAACACCGTCGTCCCTTCGACGATGGGCTCGTGATCGTCCGCTTCCGAGACGCCGAGGCTCTGCGGGAACGCGCGCGAGGCGGGGCTCCAGGGAGCCTCGCGCGCCCGGTCGATGCAATCCTCCGGGAGCGCCGTGACCCATTGCCCGATCACGCGGCAGCGGTCCGCCGGCACGATACGGGCCGAGTCGACGTTCCGATCGGCGTAGAGGCTCATCCCGTTCCGGGGAGTGAGCGCTTCGGCGCGTGGATCGTCCGTGCCGGAGAGCCACTGGTAGTCGAAGAGGGCGCGCTGGAGCTCGATCCAGTCCTCGATCTCGAGTGAGCCGGGGATCGATTGTGCGCGCGCATTCACGAGATCGCGCACGAGGTCGGGATCTTCGCGCAAGAGTCGCTCGCGCTCGGCGGAGAGTGCGACGAGAAGGAGACGCCTGCGCTTGTTCACGGTGTCTCGCGGGATAGCAGCGAATCGCCGCGCCCGCTACGCCGCTCATCCTTTCCACAAATCCGAGCGCGGTGGTCCCTCGTACGTGCACGCGAGGACGATTCATGAACCAGCGTGCACTTTCCTGCGTTGCATTGGCGGCACTCGTTTCGGCATGCGGCGGAGCCGCCGAACCTGCGGTCGCGCCCGGCCCGGCTCCCGTCACGACGATGGCCGCGCCTCCCGCGCCATCCGTCGCCGCGCCGGTCGCGACGGCCTCCGGCCCAGCCGCTTTGCCCCCCAAGCCGGCCCTCGTGGAGCTCCAGAAGCGCGCCCTGGACCAACTGCTCGACGCCTTCAACCGTCACGACGCGAAGGGCGTTGCCGCTCTCTACGCCGAAACCGGCGCCATCGAGTCGCCGGCACCCGAGGGTTGGCACGCCATGCGAGGCCGCTCGGCGATCGAAGCGGAGCACGCGGGACTCTTCGCGGCGTTCCCCGATCTCAAGCTCGCCGTGACGCGCGTGTTCGCGAGCGGCCACACCGTCGCGTACGAGTGGGTGACGCGGGGGACCAACACCGGAGCCTTCATGGGCGCGCCGGCAACGGGCAAGGTGGTGGGCTTTCAAGCGGCGTCGCTCCTGACGTTCGACGACGACGGCTTCATCAGCCTCGATCACACGTACATCGACGACGTGACCATCGCGGTCGAGCTCGGGCTTGCGCCGGGCAAGACGCGCCCGATGCCCGCCATGCCGAGCGCGCCGCCCGTGTGGACGCAGGCGAGCGCCTCGCCCGAGGAGACGGCTCTCGCCGAAAGCGCGCGCAAGAATTGGCCCGAGCTTTGGTCGAAGAAAGACACCAAGGGCTACGAGAGCGCCTTCACCCCGAACGCCATTCATCGCGAAATCGCTTCTCCGAACGACTTCAGCGGCAAGCAGGCGTTGATGGCCGAATACAAGCTCTACGCCACGTCGGTGCCGGACATGCACGTCGAAGTCGATCGGCTGTTCACTGCGGGTCGCTTCGCCGTGCTCGAGTTCACCTTTGCCGGCACGCAAAAGGGGCCGCTCGGTCCGCTCAAGGCCACCGGCAAGCCGTTCACCATCCACGGGCTCGACATCGACGCGTTCGACGGTGCGCGTTACTCGGAAGCAAACACGTACTCCAACGCACGCGAGTTCCTCACGCAGCTCGGAGCGATCCCGAGCGCGCCCCCGCCCCACTGAG
>Ga0265339_10001394_pt1 | contig 17992 bp, 18 predicted proteins | sample 4CB219metaG_FD_202085 | JGI IMG/M metagenome (GOLD analysis project Ga0265339, IMG submission 202085) | Rhizosphere microbial communities from Carex aquatilis grown in University of Washington, Seatle, WA, United States - 4-CB2-19 metaG | ecosystem: Host-associated > Plants > Roots >... | reverse complement strand
GGCTGATGGCGATGATCGCGGTGACTGCCGCGTTGATCGGCTTCTTCGCGTTTCTCATCATGCGCGTCACCACGCCGCAGATGACGACCCTGTATACCGACCTCAGCCTGGAGGACTCCGCCAGCATCATCAAGGACCTGGACCGACAGGGCATCAGCTACGAGATACGCAACGAAGGCAGCGTCATCCTGGTGCCCAAGGACAAGGTCACCCGGCTGCGCATGAAGCTCGCCGAAGGCGGCCTGCCCAAGGGCGGCGGCGTCGGCTACGAGATCTTCGACAAGTCCGACGCGCTCGGCACCACCAGCTTCGTCCAGAACATCAATCACCTGCGCGCGCTCGAGGGCGAACTCGCCCGCACCATATCTTCCATCGACCGCATCCAGGCGGCGCGCGTCCATCTGGTGCTGCCCGAACGGCCGCTGTTTTCGCGGGAGACGCCAGAGCCGTCCGCCTCGATCGTGGTGCGGGTGCGCGGAAGCCTGGAGCCGCAGCAGATCCGCGCCATCCGTCACCTGGTCGCCTCCTCCGTCAACGGCTTGAAGCCGCAACGGGTGTCGATCGTCGACGAAACCGGCCAGTTGCTGGCCGACGGCGCGGGCACCGACATCGACCAGGAGGTCGGCGACGAGCGGCGCGCGGCGTTCGAGAAACGGATGCGCAAGCAGGTCGAGGACATCGTGTCCTCGGTGGTCGGGCAAGGGCGCGCCCGCGTGCAGCTCTCGGCCGATTTCGACTACAACAAGATCACCCAGACCTCGGACAAGTTCGACCCAGACGGTCGCGTGCTGCGCTCGAGCCAGACCAGGGAAGAATCGTCGGTGACCGCCGACAACAGCGGCCAGGTCACCGTCAACAACGAATTGCCGGGCAATCAGCAAAACAACAACGCATCGACCGCGCACGACGAGAGCAAGAAGACCGAGGAAACCAACAACTACGAGATTTCCCGCACCACCAAGACCGAGGTGACCGAAGCCGGCCGCGTCAACCGGATCTCGGTCGCCGTGCTGGTCGACGGCAGCTACGGCAAGAACGAAAAGGGCGAACAGGTCTACCACGAACGCAGCAAGGAGGAGCTGGACCGCATCGCAGCGCTGGTGCGCTCGGCGATCGGCTTCGATCAGAAGCGCGGCGACCAGGTCGAGGTCGTCAACCTGAAATTCGCCGAGGCGCCTCAGGTCGCCCCGATCGCCGAACCGAACGGCTGGTTCGCAATGCTGCAGTTCACCAAGGACGACATCATGTACATCATCGAACTCGGCGTGATGATGGTACTCGGTCTCCTGGTGCTGTTCATGGTGGTCCGGCCGATGGTCAAGCGCATCCTGGCTTCCGAAGACATCAAGGCGCTGACCGCCGCCGTATTGCCGCCGGAGCCGGAAGCCAATGCGCAAGGTACGCCCGCACTGGGTCCCGGCGCGACCGCCCAATTGATCGACGTCGCCCAGGTCCAGGGCCAGGTCCATGCCCAGTCGGTCCATCGCGTGGGCGAGCTCGCCGAACGAAACCCCAACGAAACCGTCGCCATCCTCCGCCAGTGGCTGGCCGAACCTGCCAAGTGATCCCGCAATGGCCGCAGCGCAAACCGAAAACTCGAACGACATCACCAACGTCATTGCCAGCCTGGCGGCCCGCCAGAACGGCAGGACCAAGACGACGCTTTCGGGACCGAAACGCGCCGCCATCCTGATGCTGGCGCTCGGCGAGCAGTATGGCGGCAGGATCTGGTCGATGCTCGACGATGACGAGGTGCGCGAACTGTCGATGGCGATGTCGACGCTCGGCACCGTCGAGGCCAACGTCGTGGAGGACATGCTGCTGGAATTCGTGTCGCGGATGTCGGCGTCGGGCGCGCTGATGGGCAATTTCGACGCGACCGAGCGCCTGCTGCAGCAGTATCTGCCGCCGGAACGGGTGACCGGCATCATGGACGAAATCCGCGGCCCCGCCGGACGCAATATGTGGGAGAAGCTCTCGAACGTCCAGGAAGAGGTGCTCGCCAATTATCTGAAGAACGAATATCCGCAGACCATCGCGGTGGTGCTCTCGAAGCTGAAGCCGGAACATGCCGCGCGCGTGCTGGCGATCCTGCCCGAGGACATGGCACTCGACGTGGTCGGCCGGATGCTGAAGATGGAGGCCGTACAGAAGGACGTGATCGAGCGGCTCGAGCAGACGCTGCGCACCGAATTCATGTCCAACCTGTCGCAGACCCGGCGCCGCGACGCCCACGAGGTGATGGCCGAGATCTTCAACAATTTCGACCGCCAGACCGAAACCCGCTTCATCACCTCGCTGGAAGAGGAAAACCGCGAATCCGCCGAGCGCATCAAGGCGCTGATGTTCACCTTCGACGATCTCGTCAAGCTGGATTCCGCCTCCGCCCAGACCCTGATGCGCCACATCGACAAGGAAAAGCTCGGGGTGGCCCTGAAGAGCGCCAACGAGGAAGTCCGCGGCTTCTTCCTGAGCAACATGTCCTCGCGCGCCGGCAAGATGCTGCTCGACGACATGGCGGCGATGGGCCCGGTGCGGCTGCGCGACGTCGACGAGGCGCAGGCGCTGCTCGTCAATCTCGCCAAGGACCTCGCGGCCAAGGGCGAAATCATGCTGACCAAGAACCGCGCCGACGACGAACTGGTGTACTGATGGCCGCACCCGCAAAATTCCTGTTCGACACCGACTTCTCCGCACCGGACAAGTCGCGTGAGCGGCCGACGCCTGCGGAGGTCGCCAAGAACATCGCAGCCGCCGAGGCGCGCGCCTATCGCGACGGCTTCGATGCCGGCCAGCGCGAGGCCAAGGCCGAAAGCGACCGCCGCTCCGCGCTCGCGCTCGAAGAAATCAAGGTCGCGGTGCAGGGCATCGCGGCAGGCTTTTCCGGCATCGAAGCGCGGATGGAAACCGAGGCCGTCGACGTCGCGGTCGCGGTCGCGCGCAAGCTGTGCAGCGAACTGGTCGCCGCCGAGCCGCTCGGCGAGATCATCGGGCTGGTTCGGGATTGCTTCTCGCATCTCGTCTCGACCCCGCATCTCGTGGTCAGGATCAACGCCTCGCTCTACGAAGCCGCGCACGAGCGGTTCGAGCGGCTGGCGAAGCAAGGCGGTTTCGAGGGCCGGCTGGTGATCCTGGCCGAGCCGGAAATCGCCACCGGCGATTGCAGGATCGAATGGGCCGACGGCGGCGTCGTATTCGAGCGCGCCGCGATCGAAGCCAAGATCGGCGAACTCGTCGGACGCTACGTCGCGTCCAGAAGCAAGGCCGGACCTGCGGCCATGGGGAATAAATCATGAGCGACACCGATTCACAGGTCCCGCTTCCCGACCTCAACGCCGCCGATGCGCCGCCGGTCAGCGACGTCGCCTATAACGAGGACGAGCACACTGCGCGGATAGCGGCAGAGCTGGAAGCCGTATTCGACGTGCCGGTGCAGGTTTCGGCCGTGCTCGGCCGCTCGAAAATGGACGTCGGCGAGCTGTTGAAGCTCGGGCCGGGCACCGTGCTCGAACTCGATCGGCGCGTCGGCGAGGCCATCGACATCTATGTCAACAACCGCCTGGTGGCGCGCGGCGAGGTGGTGCTGGTGGAAGACAAGCTTGGCGTCACCATGACGGAAATCATCAAGGCGGAACGGGACTAGAGGGCCGGTTTGCGGAACGACCCGCGCTGACCGGCGCATACGGACGAACAGGAGATTGACATGCGGCTTCTCATCGTTGGCACCCTGAAAGGCCAGCTCACGACAGCCACCAGGATTGCCATGGACAACGGCGCGACCGTTACCCATGCCGAGGACCACGAGCAGGCCATGCGGGTACTGCGCGGCAAGGGCGCCGATCTGCTGCTGGTCGATGTCGGCCTCGACATCCGCGATCTGGTGATGCGGCTCGAGGCCGAGCACATCCACGTGCCGATCGTGGCCTGCGGCATCTCCAGCGACGCCCGCGCCGCGGTCGCGGCGATCCATGCCGGCGCCAAGGAATACATCCCGCTGCCGCCCGAGCCGGAATTGATCGCGGCCATCCTCGCCGCGGTCGCCAACGATTCCCGCGACCTGATCTATCGCGACGATGCCATGGCGAGGGTGGTCAAGCTGGCGCAGCAGATCGCAGGCTCGGATGCCTCCGTCATGATCACCGGCGAATCCGGCACGGGCAAGGAAGTGCTGGCCCGCTACGTTCACGGCCGCTCGGCGCGCGCCAAGCGGCCGTTCGTCTCGATCAACTGCGCGGCGATCCCGGAGCATCTCTTGGAATCCGAACTGTTCGGCCACGAGAAGGGTGCGTTCACCGGCGCGGTGGCGCGGCGGATCGGCAAATTCGAGGAGGCCAACGGCGGCACGCTGCTGCTCGATGAGATCTCCGAGATGGACGTGCGGCTGCAGTCCAAATTGCTGCGCGCGATCCAGGAGCGCGTGATCGATCGGGTCGGCGGCACGCGGCCGGTGCCGGTCGACATTCGCATCATCGCGACCTCGAACCGCAATCTCGCCGACGCGGTGCGCGAGGGCACCTTCCGCGAGGACCTGCTGTTCCGCCTCAACGTCGTGAACCTGAAGATACCGCCGTTGCGCGATCGTCCGGCCGACATTCTCGAACTGGCGCAGCATTTCGCCAAGAAATACGCCGGGGCCAACGGCGTGCCGCCGCGGCCGATTTCCGCCGAGGCAAAACGGGTGCTGACCACCAACCGCTGGCCGGGCAATGTGCGCGAACTGGAGAACACGATGCACCGTGCCGTCCTGATGGCGCGGGGCGACGAGATCGGCCCGGACGCCATCGTGACGCCGGACGGCGACCGGCTCGATGTCGCCAAGACCGCGCCCGCGGTGGCGCACGCCACCTTTGCCGCCGAGCAGGTCACGCGCGCCCTGGTCGGCCGCACCGTGGCCGACGTGGAACGCGATCTGATCCTGGAGACGCTCAAGCATTGCCTGGGCAACCGCACCCACGCCGCCAACATTCTCGGCATCTCGATCCGCACGCTGCGCAACAAGCTCAACGAATATGCCGACGGCGGCGTGCCGATTCCGCCACCGGGGGCCGGCGAATATTCGCGCGCGACCACGCCGGCGTGAAGGCGGAATCCGTAGGATGGGTGGAGCGAAGCGATACCATCACCGGTCACCTTGCTCGCTTGCCAACGCAGACCAAATGTCGGCCCAACGATGGGTTTCGCTCCCGCTCAACCCATCCTACGAACTACGAATAATCCGGCGCGTCGGGTTTGCGGAAGATGTGGATGGGATCGCCGGGATGGAGCGTCCTTCCGGTGAAGGCAGCATAGGCGTAGAGCGCGAGGTAGGCGATCGCGAGAGCGCCAATCGCATAGAATAACCAGGTGCCAATCCGCTTCATCGGTCCAATACGCCGCACGGGGCGGAGAAAAGCAACATCGCGCCGGATTACCCGCCCGCCGCAACCTTCGGCGACCGTGCCACATTCACCGCAAGCTTGCCGTAGCGATCCAGGAAGGCTTGGGTGTCGATCTCCTCCAGCTTGATCGCGCCACTCAGTACGGCTTCCTTCCAGGCGTCGTGCTCGGGATCGTGCCGGAACTCCGGCAGCACCTCGCGCGCGAACAGGTCGAGCGACTCGCAGATGTGCTCGTGGCTGTTCTTGCCGGCCTGATTGAGCAGGATCACCTGGTCGATGTGCGAGGTGCGGAAGCGCCTGAGCTTCTTGCGCAGCGTCTCGGGCGAACCGATCAGGCCGCCGCGCAGCGCCTGCTCCTGCGCTTCCGGATGATCCGCTTCCATTTGTTGTATTCGTCCCACATGTTGACCGTGCCCGGCGCCGGTCGCTGCCGGCCCTGCGAGGCGCCGTAATACCGCAGCGCGAACTGGAAGAAGGTAGCGCCCTCGGCGCGCGCGCGAGCCTCCTCGTCGGTCTTTGCGCACATGAAGAACGACACCAGCGCCATGTTCGGGTTGATCTCGTAGTCGGCGAGCTTCTTCAGGCGCCTGGTGATGGCGTTGTAATAGGCGTGCACCCAGGCATGCGCGGCGTCCGCGCTGACGAACTGGAAGCCAAGCGCGCCAAAACCGTTCTGCCCGGCACGTTCGATGGTCGGCAACTGCGAACAGGCCATCCACAGCGGCGGATGCGGCTTCTGCACCGATTTCGGCACCACGTTGCGCAGGGGAATATCGAAATATTTGCCATGGTGCTCGCAGCCGCCGTCCCTGAACATCGGAAGAATGGCGCGCACCGCCTCCTCGAACACTTCGCGCTTGGTCTCCATGTCGCGGCCGAACGGCTCCAGTTCGCTGATCGAGGCGCTCTCGCCCATGCCGAATTCGCAGCGGCCGCGGCTCAGGAGATCGAGCACCGCGACGCGCTCGGCCACGCGCGCCGGATGGTTGGTGGTGAGCTGCAGAATGCCGTGGCCGAGCCGGATATTTTTCGTGCGCTGGCTCGCCGCGGCGAGAAAGGATTCCGGCGAGGGCGAGTGCGAGTATTCTTCCAGGAAATGATGTTCCACGACCCAGGCGAAGTCGTAACCGAGCCGGTCGGCGGTCTCCAGTTGCGTGAGCGCGTCCTGGTAGAGCTTCAGTTCGTCGCCGGCCTGGCAGGGACGCGGCAGTTGCAGCTCGTAGAAAATGCCGAACTTCATGGCGTTCTTCCCCGGCTGTTTGTGATTTTGTGGAATCAGTGTAGCCGAGGAGCCTGCCAAGTCCAGCCACGATCAATTCCGCACGATGGAAGGCGGCTTGCGCCGGTTGCGCCAATGACTATTTCCGGCAAGGCGCAACCGCCGCCGCCCCACCGAGACGCCATGCCCAATTTCACGCCGCACCAGGATTCCGCGCTGAAGGCCGTTGCCTCCTGGCTCAAGGCCAAGCCGGGCAAGAACGGCACGCCGCAGGTCTTCCGCCTGTTCGGCTATGCCGGAACCGGCAAGACCACGCTGGCGCGGCACATTGCCGAAGGCGTCGACGGCGCGGTGAAATTCGCCGCCTTTACAGGCAAGGCGGCGCTCGTGATGCGCAACAAGGGTTGCGACAACGCCTCCACCATACACTCCCTGATCTACCGCGCCAGGGAGAGCGGCGTCGAGCAGCCGAGCTTCGAGCTGTGGGATGACGCGCCCGCCTCCAAGGCAAAGCTGATCGTCATCGACGAATGCTCGATGGTCGACGCCGACCTGGGCCGCGACCTCTTGTCGTTCGAATGCCCCCTCCTCGTGCTGGGGGACCCCGCGCAGCTGCCGCCGATCCAGAGCGGCGGGTTCTTCACGGCGAGCGAGCCGGATGCGATGCTGACCGAAGTGCATCGCCAGGCCCAGAACGATCCGATCGTGCGGATGTCGATGGATGTGCGCGAAGGCCGCGCGCTGGAGATCGGCAGCTACGGCGTGAGCGAGGTGGTGTCGCGCAAGGCGCTCGATCCGGACCGGGTCATGCAGGCCGATCAGGTGCTGGTCGGACGCAACAACACCCGCCGCGCCTACAACATGCGGATGCGGCAGCGGCAGAACATCGAGGATGCCTTGCCGGTGGCCGGCGACAAGCTGGTGTGCCTGCGCAACAACCGCAGGAAGGGCCTGTTCAACGGCGGGCTGTGGCGCGTACGCTCGCGCACGCAAGGCCGCTCGAAGACGTCGCGGATCATGAGCCTGCGGGTGATGCCGGATGAGGATTTCGGCCACAAGGTGACAAAGGTCTCGGTGCGCCAGGATTGCTTCGAGGGCGGCATCGAGGCGATCCCGTGGGAGCAGCGCAAGCCCTACGACGAGTTCGACTACGGCTACGTGCTCACCGTGCACAAGTCGCAGGGCTCGCAATGGGACGACGTCGTGCTGTTCGACGAGAGCTTCGCCTTCCAGGACAGCCGCGCGCGCTGGCTCTACACCGGTATCACCCGCGCCGCCAGGCGGCTCAGCGTCGTGGTATAAGTGTCATCCGGGCCCAGCCCCTGCGGGACTGCCCTGGAATGACGGCGACGATTATTCACGCACTCGTGTCCATCCGCCGGTAACAAGGGCGGTATTGGCCCGTATCTTCGGTGATCGGAAAGACCGCGGTCGCCCGCTCGACAATATGGCCGTGAACCGACGGCGACTCCGATCGAAGCCACGAGGAGGATATGCCATGCTCCGCAGCCCACTCAGCCGCCTTTCGCTTCTGACCGCTGCAATCGGCGCGCTGGCGATAACCGCTCTCGCCTCCCTGCCCTCGCGCGCCGCCGAGGACGCGGTGGTGATCCCGCCTCCCGCGGCCGACGTGGCGCCTTCCGCCGGCCTGCAGACCGCGGTGCTCTCGGGCGGCTGCTTCTGGGGCGTGCAGGGCGTGTTCCAGCATACCGCGGGCGTGGCGAGCGCCGTGTCCGGCTATGCGGGAGGCAGCAAGACGACCGCAAATTACGAGACGGTTTCGACCGGCACCACGGGACATGCCGAGTCGGTTGAGATCAAGTTCGACCCGAACAGGATCAGCTACGGCAAGATCCTGCAGATCTTCTTCTCGGTGGCGCACGATCCGACGGAGCTGAACCGGCAGGGTCCGGACACCGGCACGCAATATCGCTCCGCGATCTTCACCACCTCCGCCGAGCAGAAGAAGGTCGCGCAAGCCTACATCGCCCAGCTCGATGCCGCGAAAGTGTACGGCGCGCCGATCGTGACCAAGGTCGCGCCGCTGGAGGGATTTTTTCCGGCGGAGGCCTATCACCAGGACTACCTGACGCTGCACCCCAACCAACCCTATATTGCCTACAATGACCTTCCGAAGATCGAGAACCTGAAGAGACTTTTTGCCGCGAACTACATCGAGAAGCCGACGCTGGTGCGGAGCGTTTCGAACTGAAACATGGTGAGATTAGGTTGAACTGGAACGGCATCGGAAGTGCGGTCCCTCCCCCTTGTGGGGAGGGTCGATGTGAGCGCAGCGAACATCGGGGTGGGGGTCCGCAAGCAAGACCGATTGTCCATTCACCCCCACCCGGCACGCCGGCCGCTCCGCGTCCAGCGCGCCACCCTCCCCACAAGGGGGAGGGGGGACGCATCTGCTGACGGACCGATTCAACCAAACTTCATCGCGCTTTAGCGGAGCGGAGAAAGGAGATGGCATGGCGGAGACGAAGACCACATCAGCCAAAATCGAGAAGAGCGATGCGCAGTGGCGGCGCGAACTGACGCCGATGCAGTATGCGGTGCTGCGCGAGAAGGCGACCGAACGGCCGTTCTCCGGGGAATACGAACACGAGCACCGGAGCGGCACCTATGTCTGCGCCGGCTGCGGACAGACGCTGTTCGAATCCGACGCCAAGTTCGATTCCGGCTGCGGCTGGCCGAGTTTCAGCCGGCCCGCGGCCGGGAGCCACATCGACGAGGAGCAGGACTCAAGCCACGGTCTGATCCGCACCGAAGTGCTGTGCGCGAAATGCAGCGGCCATCTCGGCCATGTCTTCGACGACGGCCCGGGCCCGACCGGCCTGCGCTACTGCATCAATTCGGCCGCCCTGAAACTGAAGCCGAAATAGGCGCTGGAAATCAAAGCCCGCGGTCTGCCGGCCGGCGCGAGACACCCAGGAGTTGATGGCCGCCTATCCCACGTGGAAGCGAAGCTTGGAATGTGCTTTGCTGGTGCGGTGGATTTGACATTCGCTACAGATTTGCCGCGGGGTCCTCCTAGAAACCGGGACACTAGAGGGGCAAACGGCGCGGCTTCATTCGCCGGCAGCTTGCGCGGGAGGGTGCCATGTCGCTTGGGTTGATCCTGATCATTCTTGTGATCATTTACCTGATCGGCGGCTTCAGCGGCCGGTTCGGGGGCTACGGCTACGGCATGGGCCACTCCGGCATGGGCCTGGGTACCGTCATATTGGTCGTGCTGATTGTCCTGCTGTTGCTGGGCAAGCTATAAGTCACCCAACATATTGAAATAATTTGTCTATTTCTGTTCCACGGAACCACCCCCGGATTCCCCCGGGGATTCGCAATTCTGTCAAATAGGCCTATATTAGGGAGCGAAATGAAATGAACATGTCGGCGCGCCGCCAGTCACGGCTCAGCCGTTGTCCAAATCCCCATTCGCTCGCACAAGCGCCAGAAGATAGAGGTCCTCGACCATGCGTCCCATGCGTCCGTTCAACTTCAACACCGCCGCTGAACTTTTCCCCGCAGCGATCCGCAAGAAGAAACGTGCCGGATTCGCCTATCGCCGCTTTGGCACTGCGGCGGAAGCGGTTCGCTTCGCGATCGAGGAGTTGCCGGCGGATTCGCTGAACGGGGCGTATTTGCAAGTCGAGGAAGCCCGGTTCGACCAGAGCGGCATTCGCTCGCTTTATGAGAGCGAAGCTTTCCCGCTGCCGCGCCGCCGCCCCGTCGCGGCCGAAGCCAATGGCGACAAGGACGCCGCCTAAACCGCAGTTGTTCGCGTCACAAAAACCGCCCTCGGACGAAAGCCGGGGGCGGTTTTGTTTTAGCGCTATGGCTGCCGCTCCAGCCAGCGCCGCAGCAGCCGCGCGTTGCGCATATTGGCGCGAAACAGCACGTCGAAGGCATCGCCTGCGAGCGGCACCGCTCCCGCCACGCCCTGGATGGTGATGTTGCCGAGCATTCGCGCCGTAATGTGCCAGGGCGCGCCGAGTGCGCGCGCCTCGCGCACCAGCCACAATGACAGCGCCGTGGCGATGACGGCGCCGACCACCGGAATCAAGCCGATGATGCCGTCGATGCCATAGCGGATTTTGGTGCCGGGCAGGATGAAAGCGACGTCCAGAATCTTTGCCATCGCTTCCAGCCGGGCCAGCCGCTGCTCGCGGGTCAGATTGCCGAACGGACTGGCGGCGCCGAAATCGAAACGAAACGCACCGGATCGTGGCCGCAGCGTTTCCGCCGGAATTTCCCGACCCTCCTGATCGATGATCGGCCCCCGCGCCTCAGCCGCGGTGAAGCTGGCGCGCTCGGCGTGCGGCCTATGGGGAGAATGGATATTCATGGAATGCTAACGTCCGGGCGCGGTGGTGGTTGCGTCGTTGCTCGACGCCGAGGCCGCCGCATGGTGTTCCTCGACGAACGCATGCACCAGCCATGAGGCGACGACGGCCGGAATGAAGCCGACCAGGCCATACATCACGAACTGCAGCGCGCCCGAGTCCGGCCCGCGCGAGCCGTAGGTCATCTCGGCCGCGATGAAACCGACCGCCCCGACCAGGAGCGCGCGCAACAGCGGACTGACTCGTTTGACATGGAACAGGATGTCGTCGACCGCGCCCAGCATCAGCGCCGGCAGAATTCCGAAAAGGTAGCTGTATTGCAGCGACTTGAGGAACACGGCGAACACCTTGCCGATTTCCGCCAGACTGGGCGGATGGCTCCAGTAGCCGGCCATCACGGTCGTGGTCAGCAGCAGCCAGAACCCGCCCAGGAATGGCACGACCGCCGCGAAGATCAGATAGCGTTTCATGGCGTCCTCTCGCGTTCGCCGAGGCGCGATGGCTTCATATCAGCGGCGTGCGACGCTTGAACACGCAATCGGCCGGTCTTTCGTGCAAGCAACCGCAGCCTCACTCCTGCCACAGCGCAAAGGCGTCGTTGAATGCGCGCTCGCCGGGCGGGCCCTTCTCGATCGCGATGATGGCGCGGCGCTGGTTGGTGTAGACCAGCGGCACGTCGAACCACGAGCGCTCCTTCAAAAGCTGGATGTTGCGCGCGCGATCGGCATCGACGTTGGACAGCCCGACCAGGAAGAAACCGTCGGTGACCTTCACCGCAAGTCCGGCAAGCGGCGTCCCACGCGCCTGCTCGTTGGATTTCATCAGGATGCCGGGCACGTTGGCGATGCCGCCGCCGGCGAAGTCCGGCGGCAGGATGAAGGTGAGTTCGGCGGTGTGGCTTGCCGGCAGCGATGAATCGGTGTTGCGGCGGAACGACATCGTCATCTTGAACTTGCGGTCGGGGACCTCGATGTCGGCGCGCACGGCAATGTCGCCCTGCTGATTGCCGGACCCCTTGACCGGTTCGGTGCGCCAGACCACCGTTCCGACATATTGCTTGCCCTTCGGATCGGACGGGTCCTCGTCATACAGCACCACGCGCTGCGCCACCGGCGCCACCTCTTCCGACGTCGACGGCTGGCCGACGCGATCGGCAATTTTCGGCTTGGTCAACGGCGCGGTGGCGTCCTTCGGCGCTTCCACGACATGCGAAGACTTGAATATCCCGCTCAGGCCGGCGACCAGCGATTTGCCCCACAGGATCCCGGCGCCCACCAGGATCAGCACGATGCCGACGGCGATCGCGCTCTTGAACGGAAATGCCGATCCGATGCGGGGGCGCTTCGGTTCGCGCTCCCGGTCCATGCCGGTACGCGGGCGCGGCGCCTGCGCCTGTGCGTAGCGCTCGGCCTCCTCGATCGACTCGTCATAGGAATAAGGCTGATCCAACTCGTCGCCGCGATTCTCCGAGCCGGGCTCGAGCCGGTCGAACTCCGGCGAGGGCGACGGCACGTTGGCGTAGGTCTTGCGCGCCGCGCGGCTGGCCTGGGCGGCGGCTTGGCCGAGATCGTCGGCGTCGGCAGCGATATCGCGGAAGCCGCGCACGCCCGAAGGCTGCGGCATGCCGTTGTCGGCACCGCGACGCGGCGCGCCGACGCGCTCGCGGGTGGGCGGCAGCTGCGGGTCCGGCGTGGTGATCTGCGACTGGCCCGAGGGCGATTGCGGCCGGGGCGGAGGCGGCGGCGTCTCGACGCGCTGGCGCGAACGCTGCTGGTCGGGCCTGTCCTGCCGCTCCTCTCCGAGTTGCGGCCGATCGCCGCGCGACGGCGGGCGCGGACGCGTCGGAAGCGGACCTGACGGTTGCGCTCCCGGTTGCGACGGCGCTTCCGCCGGGCGCGGGTTGGCGCGGCGGAGGACATCTCCGGCGCGCGTGGGCGTGGCACCGCGGGCGATGTCACGGGCACGCTGGGCGGCCTCCGATTCGACTTTGCGGACCGCCTCTTCCAGCGCCAGCCGCTCGCGCGTGATTTCGGATTCGCTCAACGGCGGCTCCACGCTGCGCAGCTGCGCGATCAACGCGGCGCGCGCCCGCTCGTAAAGCGCACGGCGGCTCTCGCCCGGGGCGCTGGGATCCAATCCGGCAATGGCGCGGGCGATCAGCGGGTAGTAATCAGCCATGTCCACTCAACCTTGCGCACGTCCGCCTAATTGTCGTTAAGCCTCAAAGGGATTCTGCACCAGAATAGTATCCTCGCGTTCGGGGCTGGTGGAAAGCAAGGCGATAGTACAACCCACCAGTTCCTCCACCCGGCGGACATATTTGATGGCCTGGGCCGGCAGATCCGCCCAGGAGCGCGCGTTCGCCGTCGGCTCCTTCCAGCCCTCGATGGTCTCGTAGATCGGCTCGATTCTCGCCTGCGCCCCCTCGCCGGCCGGCAAATGGTCGATTTCCTTTCCGTCCAAACGGTAGCCGGTGCATACCTCGATGGTCTCGAAACCGTCGAGGATATCCAGCTTGGTCAGCGCCAGGCCGTTGATGCCGCAGGTCCGCACCGTCTGGCGCACCAGCATCGCATCGAACCAGCCGCAGCGGCGCTTGCGCCCGGTGTTGACGCCGAACTCCCTGCCGCGGCGGCCGATCTCTTCGCCGATCTCGTTGTTGAGCTCGGTCGGAAACGGCCCCTGGCCGACGCGGGTGGTGTAGGCCTTGCAGATGCCCAGCACATAGCCGACCCCGCTCGGACCCATGCCGGTTCCCGTCGCGGCCTGCGCCGCGACCGTGTTGGAGGAGGTAACGTAAGGATAGGTGCCGTGGTCGACATCGAGCATCGCGCCCTGCGCGCCCTCGAACAGGATGCGCTTGCCTTCGCGTCGTTTGGAATCGAGCAGCCGCCACACCGTTTCCGCGTAAGGCAAAAGCTTCGGCGCCAGCGCCGTCAGTTCAGCGAGGATCTCGCCGCCGTCGATCTCTTCAAGCTCGAGGCCACGGCGCAGCGCGTTGTGATGCGCCAGCAGGCGATCGATCTTGTGCGGCAGGGTGTTGAGGTCCGCAAGATCCATCAGGCGAATCGCGCGGCGCCCGACCTTGTCCTCGTAGGCCGGCCCGATGCCGCGGCGCGTGGTGCCGATCGCGGTGACCGCGTTTGAGGATTCGCGCAAGGCATCGAGCTCGCGGTGCAGGGGAAGGATCAGCGTGACGTTCTCGGCGATACGCAGGTTTTCCGGGCTCACCGCAACGCCCTGGCTTTTCAACTTGGTCACCTCGTCGAGGAAAGCCTGCGGGTCGAACACCACGCCGTTGCCGATCACGGCGAGCTTGGAGGGCCGCAGCACGCCGGAGGGCAACAGCGCGAGCTTGTAGGTCTCGCCGTTGATCACCAGCGTATGGCCGGCATTGTGACCGCCCTGGAAACGCACAACGATGTCGGCTTGCTCCGACAACCAGTCGACGATCTTGCCCTTCCCTTCGTCGCCCCACTGGGCGCCGACGACGACAACATTGGCCATTCGCGGACTTTCCCTCTACAACTGTCGCTTAGTACAAGCATGACCTGTCGGACATCCGGCCTCCCCCTCCGGGGCAGGCCCTTCCGGATCATGCGCCCAGCCCAAATCACGGGCCGGGGCCGCTCACATGGGGGGCATCCATCCGGATAAAGGAAGCGGCAGAGCTACGCAAGCAAGAAGGGGAGTTTTTGACCCGCAGGAACCCGCCCCAACTCCTTGATATCCCCCGAAAATCCTAGTCGGAAACCGGCGCGGGCCGCCTGCCCGGCCAATCCTCCTCAAGATGATGGCGCCGCGACCGGCCGATGAAGAGACATCGACGCGACGTTGGTCTTGCGAGCGGCAAGAGGCGCGCGAAGCGCTTCGCCAGGACTCTTGCATGGTCACGATGCGTCAGGGACCATTGATAGCGGACGAAATTCCGTGTTCTTGAGCCGGCCGGGACAGACGATCCGGCCCGGTCCAGCAGGCCGGGCGGACCCCGGCATCATGAACCGGACCAACTCGTAATTGATGCCTGCTTCCGACAAAACCTCGCGCGGCGCCTCCTCGCATTTCTGGCTCGCCAACCAGCCTTATCTCCTGCTGAGCATCACTGCGCTGTGCTGGGCCGGCAACGCCATCGCGGGCCGGTTCGCGGCCGGACAAATTCCCCCGGTGACGCTGGCGTTCCTGCGCTGGACTTTCGCGTTCCTGCTCATTCTGCCTTTTGCGTGGAAACATCTGAAGCGTGACTGGCCCGCGATCCGCGGCAAGCTCGGCGTGATGATGGTCCTCTCCGTCACCGGCATCGGCGTCTTCAACACGCTGCAATACTGGGCGCTCGAACACACCCAGGCGCTGAACACGCTGTTGCTGCAATCGTCCGGGCCGCTGGTGGTCGCGGTATGGTCGCTCGTCCTGCTCGGCGTGCGGCTGACGCTGGCGCAGGGTGCAGGCGTGCTGGTGTCGCTGACGGGCGTGCTGGTGATCCTGCTGCATGGCGAGCCCACCGCGCTTGCCGGCATCCGCTTCAACGAAGGCGACATCATCTTCATCATCGCGATGGTGTTCTTCGGACTCTATTCGGTGCTGACGCTGAAGCGTCCGGCCATTCACGGCCTGTCCTTCATCGCCTTCACCTTCGGCTGCGGCGCAGCCTGCCTGATTCCGCTGTGGATCTGGGAATTGCTCACGCGCCCGGTGATGGCGGTGAATGCCGCAAACTTTCTGGTCCTGTTCTACGTCGCGGTGTTTCCCTCGATCCTGGCCTATCTCTGCTTCAATCGCGGCGTGCAGCTGATCGGCGCCAACCGCGCCGCACCGTTCTTTCATGTGGTACCGGTGTTCGGCTCGGTGATGGCGATGGGCTTTCTCGGCGAACGCCCGCAGGCCTTCCATTTCATCGGCTTTGCATTGGTGCTGACCGGCGTGTTCGTGGCGTCGCGGAGACAGTAACGGGGCCGGTAGCGGCGGGCTGGCTGATGTCGTTCGGCATGCCGGTTCGGCTCCGATCCGTCGTCCCGGCGGAAGAACGCGAAAGCGGGACCCCTACCGCGGAATCTGTCCGTAGCCCCGTTGCGTCGGACGACTTGGGCAACAACCAAGCCCTGTGGTTATGGGTCCCGGCATTCGCCGGGACGATGCCAGCCGGTTTCTTTCGACCCGCATGGCACCAATTCACCGCCCCGCCTTGTCGCCGCTGATGTTTCCAGCCACTAATGACAGCACATTGCCCGCCAAACCCAGACACCACGCTCCGCTGCGCTGGCTCATCGACCAGCCCTATCTGCTCTTGAGCCTGGCCTCGCTGTTCTGGGCCGGCAATATCGTGCTCGCGCGCCATGTCGCGGGCCACGTGCCGCCGCTGACGCTGTCGTGCATCCGCTGGATCGGCGTTTTCCTGATCCTGTTGCCGTTCGCGAAGCCTCACCTGAAGCGCGACTGGCCGGCGCTTCGCGCGCATCTGCCCTTGATGGTGCTGCTGTCGGCGACCGGCTTTGCCTTCAACAACGCGATTTCCTACTGGGCCATGCAGTACACCCAGGCGCTGAACGCGCTGCTGATCCAGTCCTCGGGACCGCTGTTCGTCGCACTTTGGTCGCTGGTGCTGTTCGGCGTGCGCCTGACCGGAGCGCAGTTCGCCGGCATCATCATCTCGCTGGCAGGCGTCCTCACGATCATCCTGCGGGGCGATATCTCCGCGCTTGCGGGCATCCACTTCAACAGGGGCGACCTGATGTTTGCGAGCTCGCTGTTGGCATTCGGCCTCTATTCGGCACTGATGCCGCGTCGTCCGGTGACACATCAATTGTCGCTGATTTCCTTCACCACCGGCTGCGGCGCGGTCCTGCTGCTGCCGTTCGCGGCCTGGGAATACGCGACCGGCTTTGCCCTGAAGTCCGATCCGCTGACGCTCGCAACGCTCGCCTATGTCGTGATCTTTCCCTCGACGCTTGCCTATCTGTTTTTCAACCGCGGCATCGCGCTGATCGGCCCGAACCGCGCGGCACCGTTCTTTCACCTGGTGCCGGTGTTCGGCTCGGCGATGGCGATCCTGCTGCTCGGCGAGGAGCTGCGGCCGTTTCACCTGATCGGCTACGCGCTGGTGCTGGCGGGCGTGGTGATCGCCTCGCGCCAGGCCTCGGCGGCCCGCGCCTGACCGTGTTCCCCACGCAAGCGGCCACCGATGCCGCGGTTTCTACCCGTCGTCCATTGCGCCAGATGACGTGCGCAACAATGAACGCCTGTGATTAGGGCTTCCGGCGTTCGCCAGGGTAGCGAACGTCAGATCCGCTCCACTAGCGAACCGGCGCCCGGTCATGCTTTGATGCGCGCGACAACAAGCACGGCCACAGCAAGGTCCAACAATCGGGAGCAGTCGATGTCGAAGTTCAGGGTGGTGACGCCGAAGGGCGCGAGTTTCACGGTCGCCGGCGGCGGTTATGCCTATGAGATGGAGGCGCTTGCGCCGATCGGCGCCGAGATCGTCGAGGCGCCGGCCAACGAGGCGGAGTTCGTCGCCGCGGCCAAAACCGCCGATGCCATCTACGCCAAGGGCATGCGCATCACGAAGCCGATCATCGATGCCCTGGAGAATTGCAAGGTCATCACGCTCGGCAGCGTCGGAGTCGACAGCGTCGACGTCAAGGCCGCGACCGCGCGCGGAATTCCCGTCACCAATATTCCCGATACCTTCATCGAGGAAGTCGCCGACCATGCCATGATGTTGCTGCTCGCCGGCTTCCGCCGGCTGGTCGAGCAGGACAGGATGGTCAGGGAAGGCTGCTGGGCCGAGGGGCGGCCCGCGCTCCTGAAGATTCCGCGCCTGATGGGACAGACGCTCGGTTTCATTTCGTTCGGGCGCACGGCGCGGGCGGTCGCCAAACGCGCCGCGCCGTTCGGCCTGCGGATGATGGCCTACGATCCCTTCATCCAGGAGACGCTGATGTACGATCTCGGCGTAATGCCGGCGACGCTGTCGGAAGTGCTCACGCAATCGGATTTCGTGTCGATGCATGCGCCGGCGCGCCCCGAGGTTCATCACATGCTTGGAGAGGCGC
>Ga0265339_10001392_pt1 | contig 18003 bp, 18 predicted proteins | sample 4CB219metaG_FD_202085 | JGI IMG/M metagenome (GOLD analysis project Ga0265339, IMG submission 202085) | Rhizosphere microbial communities from Carex aquatilis grown in University of Washington, Seatle, WA, United States - 4-CB2-19 metaG | ecosystem: Host-associated > Plants > Roots >... | reverse complement strand
CGGCGACAATCTCAACGGGCTCGCCGCCGAACTCGCCGGCAAGCCCGGCGTGGACATGGCGGCTCCGTTCGGTACCTCACTGCACGTCTCCGGCCGCGACCACGCGGCGCTGGAAGCCACGATCGCGCCGTGGCGCGACAAGGAAGGCCTGCACTGGCAGCTTTCCAGGCCGTCGCTCGAGGACGTCTTCATCGATTTGATGAGCCGCTCGAAGGACAATTTCCAATGAGCGCAATCGACGAGCCCGCTGCCGCGGCCGACGCCCGCGAGCCGTCCTTCGGATTCTGGCGGCGCTCCTATGCGATGCTGGTGAAGGAATTCATTCAGCTTCGCCGCGACCGGGTGTCGTTCGCGATGATCGTGATGATCCCGATCATGCAGCTTCTGCTGTTCGGCTATGCCATCAACACCACGCCGCACAATCTGCCGGCCGCGGTGCTGTTGCAGGAGGACAGCGATCTCGGCCGCTCCATCGTCAAGGCGCTGGAAAACACCGCCTATTTCCACTTCACCCAGGAGGTGCGCGACGTCGATGAATTCGACAATCTGCTCAAGTCCGGCAAGGTGCTGTTCGGGGTGGAAATTCCGCGCGGCTTCGAGCGGGCGGTGCGGCGCGGCGATTATCCGGCACTGCTGGTCGCCGCCGATGCCACCGATCCGGTGGCGGCGAGTTCGGCGCTGTCCGCACTCAGCGTGATCGTGCAGACCGCGCTCCAGCACGATCTCTTCACCGGCGATCCGCCGTCGCTGCCGTTCGAAATCCGCGCCCATGCGCGCTACAACCCGGCGGCCTCTTCCAGGCTCAACATCGTGCCGGGCCTGGTCGGCACCATCCTGACGATGACGATGCTGATCTTCACCGCGCTGTCGGTGACCCGTGAGATCGAGCGCGGCACCATGGAGAGTCTGTTGTCGATGCCGATCAAGCCGGTCGAGGTGATGTTCGGCAAGATCGTGCCTTACGTGATGGTCGGCTTTCTCCAGGCCACCCTGATCATCGGCATCGGCGTGTTCCTGTTCGGCGTGCCGGTGTTCGGCAGCATGCTGCTCCTGGCGCTGCTTTCGACCTTGTTTCTCACCGCGAATCTTTCGATCGGCTATACCTTCTCGACGCTGGCGCAGAACCAGTTGCAGGCGATGCAGCTGTCGATCATGTTCTTCCTGCCGAGCATCCTGTTGTCGGGCTTCATGTTTCCTTTCCTGGGCATGCCGCTCTGGGCGCAATATGTCGGGGAGGCGCTGCCGCTGACGCATTATTTGCGCATCGTCCGCGCCATCATGCTGAAAGGCTCGACCCTGCAGAATCTGCAATACGATTCGCTTGCGCTGTTCGCCTTGATGCTGCTGGCGATGATCATCGCCGTGACGCGCTTCCGCCGCACCCTCGATTGAGGCACAATGCGCCGCAGCGCGCACCGCGCACCGCGCACCGCGCGCCGTGGCGGGTTCATGCGCTGGAGAACGCGATGCGCAAGCGATGGTGGGACATGCGAGGCGTCATGCGGCCGGTGGTATCCGCCGAGTTCGAGCACATGCTGATGCGCGAGGTGCTCCGCACCGAGCAGGTGCGGGTCAAGACGCTGATTGCCACCATAACGCTTCTGACCGCCGTGGTGTGGACGCTCTATCTCGTGCAGCCGGAGGCGGAGAACCGCATCTGGCACGGCAACCTCAAGGTCTCGCACTTCCTTTTCATCCTGGTTCCCTTCCTTCTGTTCGAGTTTTGGGTTCTTTCCGCCCTGAAGCGCTTTCAGAAGCTCGATCGCGACCTTCCCGTCTACCGGCGTTATCTCGGCACTCTGATCGAGACCAGCATGCCGACGATCGCGCTGGCGATCCACATGGAGAACATGGGACGCATGGAGGCGCTCGGCTTCGCGGCGCCCTTGACCTATTTCATCTTCATCATTCTCTCGACGCTCAGGCTCGATTTCTGGCTTTCCACCTTTACCGGCTTTGTGGCTTCCGCCGAACTCTTCGCGATGGCGATGTTCTATCATCCGGTCGTCAATACCGATCCCGCGCCCGATGTCTGGTTTCACGGTGCACGCAGCCTCGTGATCCTGATCTGCGGAATCCTGGCAGGTGCGGTCAGCGTGCAGTTGCGCCGGCAATTCGCCGCCAGCATTCTGGCCGCGACGGCCCGCGATCGCGTCACCAGCCTGTTCGGCCAGCATGTCTCGCCGCAAGTGGTGGAGCGGCTGATGGCGGAGGGGGCGAACACCGGGAGCGACATCCGCAGCGTCGCGGTGATGTTCATCGATTTCCGCAGTTTCACGGCGGCCGCGCGGTCGCGCTCGCCGCAGGAAGTGGTCGATCGGCTCGACGGCGCTTTTGCGGTGCTGGTCGAAATCCTCGACCGCCACGGCGGCATCGTGAACAAGTTTCTGGGCGACGGCTTTCTCGCGCTGTTCGGCGCGCCTTTCGACGCCGCGGATGCTGCGCAGCGCGCGGTCGCGGCAGGGCGGGAGATGCTTGCCTCGATGGAACGCATCAACGAGGCGACGAACTGGCCGTTGCGGATCGGCATCGGCGTTCATTTCGGCGAGGTGGTGGCCGGCAATATCGGCTCACCCCGTCGCAAGGAATACACCGTGATCGGCGATACCGTGAATTTCGCCTCGCGCCTGGAGGCGCTCAACAAGGAGTTCGGGTCGCAGTTCCTGGTTTCGGCCGCGGTCCGCGATGCGCTCGGTGATGATGGCGGTGATGCCGTGGCGCTCGGCGATATCCCGATCAGGGGATACGAGCAGCCGATGGGAGTGTGGCAGTTGGGGTGAAGGAGGTTCCATGCAGCGACGCTATGTAACCGTGGATGTTTTCACCGAGCGGGCCTTCGGCGGCAATCCGCTCGCGGTGGTGCTCGACGCCGGCGGGCTATCGACTGCGCAGATGCAGGCGATCGCCGGCGAGTTCAACTATGCCGAGACCACCTTCGTGTTGCCGCCGCGCGATGCCGCCCATGACGCGCAGGTGCGCATCTTTACCGTGACCCAAGAGATCCCATTCGCCGGCCATCCCAATGTCGGGACCGCCTTCGTGCTGGCGGCCCAGGCGGCAAAACCACCGGCACGGCTTGCGTTCGAGGAGGGGGCCGGTCTGGTGGCGGTTGAAATCCTGAAAGCCGAGGGCAAGGTGATCGGCGCCGAATTGACGGCGCCGCAAGCCTTGCAGCGGCTGACGCAAGTGAGCCCCGAGCAGGTGGCAAGCTGCATCTCGCTCTCGGCGGCTGACATCAGGACCGAGGCGCATGTGCCGCATATCGTCTCGGTCGGAATGCCGTTCCTGGTCGTCGAACTCAACTCGCGCGAGGCGCTGCGGCGGGCGAATCCCGACGCCGCGGCCTTTGCCCGTACCTTGCCGTGCGATGGCGCCTTTGCGGTCTACTTCTACACGCGCGACGTGCCGGCAAGCGAAAAGCCGTGCGAGCTGCAGGCGCGGATGTTTTTTCCCGGCACCAGCGGCCTCATCGAGGACCCCGCCACCGGCAGCGCCACCGTCGCCGCTGCGGCACTGCTTGCGGACCTCGATCCTGTCAGGGATGGTGAACTGAAATTGCAGATCGGGCAGGGGTTCGATCTCGGGCGCCCCAGCTTCCTGCTGACGCGCGTCGTCAAGCAGAGCGGCAAGATCATCTCGGCCCATGTCGGCGGCCGCTGCGTCCAGATGATGGAGGGCACGTTCCGGCTGGAGGGGCAGGGGTAGGGCGCTGCAGTCTCCGTATCGTCATTGCGAGGAGCGGAGCTCCGAAGCAATCCAGAATCGCTTTTTTGTTCTGGATTGCTTCGCTTCGCTCGCAATGACGGTGGTTAGACCTGATGCCCCACGAGGTTCTCCACCTTGACGTGATCGCGATCCTCGATGATTTCCGCGATCATCTGCCGATGACAATGCCTGTGGTCGCGCTCGTAACAGAGCAGGCACACCGGACCCGCCTGCTTCACCAGCGCGGATAGTTCGTCCATTTCCTGCCGCGCGTCCGGCTTCTTCAGGTGCGCCGCATAGATCCTCTCGAGCGTGGGGTAATCGCCACTGCGCGCGGCCTGCCTCCCTTCCTTCGGCGTTCCCAGGGCCTTCAGGTGCACATAGGCGATGCCGCGCTCATCGAGCGCAGCCGCCAGCTGGTTCTTGGAAAAGCCCGGCCGCCGTGAGGACGTGACCGCGCGCACATCGACCAGGAGCTTGACGCCGGCATCCTGCAACTCGTCCAGCACGGCCTTTTGCGGCGTCTGTTCATAGCCGATGGTGAAGAGCTTTTTCGATTTGGCCATGGGTTGCTATCTGACGCGTTCGATCAATTCCATCGCGCCCGCCGGCGCGCGCACCTTGCCCTCGTGGATCACATAAGCGTACACGTCGCGCGGAAGCCTCTCCGGTTTTGCGGCATCAACGCGGGGCAGATCGTCCGGTTCGCCGCCGCCGGCCCACATCTGCAGGCGCTTGGCCCAGGCGTCCAGCTGTTTCGGCGGATAGCAGGTCTTGATCTCGTCATTGCCCTTTTGCAGCCGCGCATAGACGAAATCGCCGGCCACATCGGCAATGGCGGGGTAGGCAGCGTGTTCGGCGAACACCACAGGCGTTTCGAATTTGCGCAGCAGCGCGACGAAGGCCGGCACGCGAAAACTGTCGTGCCGCACCTCGACCACATGGCGCAGCGCTCGCCCGTCGAGCTGGCGCGGCAACAGTTCCAGAAACTTGCCGAAGTCGGCTTCGTCGAATTTCTTCGTCGGCGCGAATTGCCAGAGCACAGGGCCCAGGCGGTCGCCGAGCTCGATCACGCCGGTGTTGTAGAAGTGCTTGATGGAATCGCCGGCTTCCGCCAGCACGCGGCGATTGGTGGCAAAGCGCGGCCCCTTGACCGAAAACACGAAGCCGTCCGGCACCGCGCGCGCCCATTTGCGAAAACTTTCCGGCTTCTGCGAGCCGTAATAGGTGCCGTTGATCTCGATCGAGGTCAGTTTCGACGCCGCGTATTCCAGCTCCTTCGCCTGCGGCCACTTGTCCGGATAAAATACCCCGCGCCACGGCGCAAAGGTCCAGCCGCCGATGCCGATATAGATGTGGCCGGATTTCTTGGAGTCGGTCGGAGGCTTGGTCACCGGCAGGTCTCGCGGGAGGGGAAGGTGTGCACGATACTAGTCAAATCAAGCCGGGTTGACCAGTTGAGGATCGCCGAGCGTTCGCGCTAGGATGAAGCAAGAAGAGAGAACGATATGCGGATGTTGATCGCAGCCGTCCTGGCGATGACCGCCTCGAGCGCGCTCGCCGACGAGGTTGAAGACGCCCACCGGCTGGCGCTGCAGGGGCGGGATTCCTACTGAAATTGTCTGGCGCGCGAATATTCGCGGAAGGGGACCAAAGGCATGTCGGCGCAGGATTTCACCGCCGACGTCGCAAGCGCCTGTCCGTCCGAACGACAGAATTTCCGGGTGATGCTGATCGGCTATCTGGACCTGCAATTCCCGGACGCCGATTCAGGCGCGCATCTGACGACGGCGAACCGCGCCATCGAGCTTGCGCAGAAAGACATCGTGACGGCCTTCATTCGCCATAAAGCTGCGCCGAATTAGCAACCAGAAGCTGTTGATCCGGCGCTGTTCCGTGTTATCAGGCGGCCGGTCGTGAGGGGGGATATCGCCATGACGTCGGAGTCAATCGCGGGCATTCTGGGCGCGATTGTCGCGATCTTGGTATTGGCGGCGGCGGTCTTCTATGGGCCGATCGGCCAATTCGGCAAGCCGCCGAAACCGGCCACCGTCGCGCAACCGGCGCAGCCGGCACCGGCCGCGCCGGCGCAACGCGGACCGGTCATCAGGGAAGTGCCGAACTAACTCCGTTCGGTGACGCCGGCCCCTTGCGGAACCCGTCGCCCCTACCTATTTGGCCATCAACGGCGACGTTGACGCTCTATCCAAGGAGAACTCCGGCGCCGTGACGACCACGCAATAGCAAGGGAGCGCCGGAGGTACGCGCGCCTGTTATTCGTGGTCGTAAGCGTTTTTTCTCCATTTCACGTGTTTGCAGCGCTTTCGCGGGTCCTTGCGGCTTGGCATCACCTGGTGCCGCAGATATACGCTTGACCCCTATGAACGAAGCGCTCCGACCGATTCGCGAAAGTCCTCAGCAGAATACCGCTTCGCCGGTCGTTTCCGTTGTTGTTCCCACCTTCAATGAGCGCGACAACGTCACCAGGCTGTACCGGAAGCTGGAGGCCGCGCTCAAGGACGTCGCCTGGGAAGTCGTGTTCGTCGACGACAACTCCCCCGACGGCACCTGGGATGTAGTGCGGGATCTCGCGCGGCAGGATGGCCGCGTCCGCTGCATCCGGCGGATCGGGCGGCGCGGGCTGTCGGGTGCCTGCATCGAGGGTATTCTCTCTTCCAGCGCCCCGTTTGCCGCCGTCATGGACGCGGACCTCCAGCATGACGAGACGCAGCTGCCGAAGATGCTGTCGCTGCTGCAGGAGGGAGTCGCCGACCTCGTTGTCGGCAGCCGCTATATCGAGGGCGGCAGCGCCGACAGCTTCAACCGGCAGCGGGCAGGGGCCAGCGCGCTCGCCACCGAGGTGGCCAAACGCGCCTTGCAGGTCAGCGTCGCCGATCCCATGAGCGGCTTCTTCATGATCCGCCGCGATCGCTTCGAAGAGCTGGCGCCGCGGCTGTCCACCCAGGGCTTCAAGATTCTGCTCGATATCGTCGCCACCGCCCACGGCAAATTGCGTACGGTCGAGATCCCCTACACCTTCGGATCGCGCCAGCACGGCGAGAGCAAGCTCGATTCCCTGGTAGCGCTGGACTTTCTGGGACTGGTGCTGGCGAAGCTGACCAACGACGCGGTGTCGCTGCGCTTCCTCATGTTCGCGATGGTCGGCGGCAGCGGCCTTGTCGTGCATCTGGGCACGCTGTTTGTGGCACTCAAGATGTTCGACCTGCCGTTTGCGGCGGCGCAGGCGGCAGGCGCGTTCGTCGCCATGACCACCAATTTCATTCTGAACAATTTCCTGACCTATCGAGACCAACGGCTGAAGGGGTTTGCGATCCTGGGCGGGCTGCTGGCATTTTACCTGGTTTGCAGCGTCGGTTTGTTCGCCAATGTCGGGGTCGCGTTCTCGGTCTACGACAAGGAGCCGATCTGGTGGCTGGCCGGTGCGGCGGGCGCATTGATGGGCGTGGTGTGGAATTACGCGATGTCGGGACTGTTCGTCTGGCGCAAGCGATGAAGCTTCGATGACTGCTAGTGGTCCGATTCTAACATTCGCACCCCATTGCAGCGGGCAGGTTTGCGAATGTTAGAATCAAAGGACCACTAGCAAAATAAATTAGCTAGTGGAGCTTTGGATTTGACGTTCGCATTGCGAGGCCGCGGTCAGCAGGGTAGCGAACGTCAAATCCGCTCCACGAGTGCCGCCGACCGGCGGCTCGTCCGCAACACCTGTCTCACGATCCTGGCGCTGGTGGCCTTGCGGCTTGTGGCCGCCGCGTTGACGCCGCTGACCTTCGACGAGGCCTATTACTGGCTGTGGTCGAAACATCTGGCCTTCGGCTACTACGATCATCCACCGATGGTGGCGCTGGTGATCCGTGCGGGCACCATGATCGCCGGCGACACCGAACTCGGCGTGCGCCTGGTGTCGATCCTGCTGGCGCTCCCGATGAGCTGGGCGGTCTATCGCACGGCCTCGATCCTGTTCGGCGGCGTACGGGTGGCTGCGACCGCGGCCATCCTGCTCAATGTCACGCTGATGGCGGCGGTCGGTACGCTGATCGTCACGCCGGATTCGCCGCTGCTGGTGGCGTCAAGCTTTGTGCTGTTTGGCCTTGCCAAGGTGCTGGAGACGGGGCGTGGAGCCTGGTGGCTTGCCGTCGGGGCGGCCGTCGGGGCAGCGCTGCTGTCGAAATACACCGCGCTGTTCTTCGGGCCCGTGATCCTGATCTGGCTTGTGATGATACCCAAACTGCGCCGCTGGCTGGTATCGCCGTGGCCCTACCTCGGCGGGCTGGTCGCGCTTCTGCTGTTTTCACCGGTGATCTTATGGAATGCCGAGCATCAGTGGGTCTCCTTCATCAAGCAGATCGGCCGGGCGCGAATTGAGGATTTCCGTGCCTCCTTCATCGCCGAGCTCGTTCCGACCCAGGTCGCGTTTGCGACGCCGCTGGTCTTCGTGCTGGGCGTGATGGGGCTGTACGCGCTGTTCAGGCAGCGGGCGGGCGCGTCGCCGGCACGCGTGCTGATCGAATCAATGTTCTGGACGATCACGCTTTATTTCGTCTGGCATTCGCTGCACGCGCGGGTCGAAGCCAACTGGCTCGCGCCAGTCTACCCGGCCTTTGCGATTGCGGCCGCGGTCGCCGCCCATCTCGCGCGCTGGGAGACGCGCGGGCAGCGCGTCGCCGATTTCTGCCTGCGCTGGGCATCGCCGCTCGGCATCCTGATGTTCGCGGCCCTGATCGTGCAGGCCAATACCGGATGGCTGTCGGGCTACCGGCGCGATGCCACGGTGCGCAGCGTCGGCGTCGGCTGGCGCGAGCTCGCAGGGGAGATCGAAGCGGTTCGCGTTCGGGTCGGAGCCACCTGCCTGCTCGCGCCGGATTACGGCACCACGAGCTGGCTTACCTTCTATCTGCCGCGCGGCAGTTGCGTCGTGCAGCCGACCCAGCGCATCCGCTGGGTCAACATGCCGGAGCCAGCTGCGGAATTGCTTGCGGGCCCCCTGCTTTATGTCGATGAGGCGCGGCCGGCCCAGCCGCCCTATTTGAAAGATCGATTTGCGCGGATCGAACGTGTCGCCGAACTGCCGCGCAAGCGGGGACCGCTGGTGATCGAGACCTATGCGCTCGATCTGCTTCAAGGGCCGAAAGGCGAGGTGCTCGACCGCTCTCCGCCGCCCGAATTGCAGTGACTCGTGTCCCCGGCGCCTGCGCGACGAGGTAGCGGCGCGATGCAACGGGCGGCCGCTTCGAGAAGGGTCAGGCCGCCGGCGACTGCGTTGCTACTTGTTTTGCCGGCTTGAGCTCCATAAGCGCCTTGTCGCCTGCATGGATCGCCAGCACGTTGATCCCGACCTCGAAGATCTCGTAACCGTTCGTCGCCAGCCATTGCCGCAGTTGTCCGGCGTCGGCCTTTATTTTTTCGATCAGCATCATCGGGTGGCTTCGAGAGATGGTCCGGCTGGCGCCCTCGAGCGCCTCCAGCTCCATTCCTTCAATGTCGATCTTGATCAGGTCGACACGGGGCAGGTCGAACTCGTCGAGCGTCAGCTTGCGGATAGCGGCGGTGTTTTGCGCATAGTCTATGGGCTGGCCGATGAATTCGTTGCCGTCGCGCTTGCGCAGCTCCAGGCTGCCGAAACTGGAAGGAATGAAATAGTTGGGGTTGGGGATCGTCAGGACGCCGCTTTCGGAAGAGACCGCGCCGTGCACCGCAAGCGCGTTGAAGCAGTTGTTGATCGCGATATTGCCCGCCAGGGCATAGTAGATGCGCTCCTGCGCCTCGATGGCGAGCACCGATCCCCAGCCCGTCATCGCCTTCGCCCACTCGATGGTGTGGACACCGATGTTGGCGCCGCAATCGATTGCCACGATGCCGTCGCCGTGATGCTTCCGGAGCAGACCCAGCAGGTCGAGCGCCAGCTTGACCTCGGTGGGGTCGAACGACCCGCTCTCCAGAATCTGGAAGCCGACGCCATAGCCGCGCTCGGAATCGATCATCCGGTAGTCGAACCGGTTGACGATCATGGTCCCGTGATTGGATGAAGCCAGTACGAATGCCTGCTTGCGTCTCACGCCTTGCATCGGTGTCTCCTGACGGCTTAGGGGGCGGAAACGCAATACGAATCGCTCGAGCGGAGATTACTGCGAGTTGCCGCGGGGAACCATGTCGCGTCGGCCCTCCCGATCTCCCGCAAAGGTAGTGCAGAGGCTGTTGCGCACGTTGTGTCCGATAGCGTCAGACGATGCTTCTCGCCGGGGCCGAACGTTTGGCGGGAAGACGGCCTGTCGGGAATTCGCATCCGGATCCGGGCATTCCGGGAAGGAAAATCTGCTGGATTTTCGGCCCTTTGTCCCGAAATGACGCAACAATCCGATCTGCCCAAGTTCCGCCCAGACTTAATCCGCATTTAACTAAAAGTCGCCTTAATGACGCTCCGCGCCTCTGCGAGATGCTACGGGGGCTTGGGTCCCGCGGCATCGAGAGGAAAGAAGTGAAACCGTCCTGGGCGCTAGTGGATGAGTACGAGTAGAATTGCGTCGGCTGGGCGGAGCCGCAGACGATGGTCCCGGAAAGCTTTCTCTCATGGCCTTGTCGGCGGGGCCGCGGTTGCCTGCCTGGTGCTCGGCTGTGCGTGGACGGTCTATAGCAACATTCTTTCGGCAAGCCTCTATCCGTCGCTGGGCAGAAGCAGCGACGTTGAAGCCGTCGCGAAGCGCGCCTCGAGGCTGACTGCGCGCAGCGCTGCTCAAGCCATCAGCGAAGCCTTTGCATCGCTGCCCGCGCCGGCTGCGAAGCAGCCGAAGTCCGAGAGCGTCGCGCCGATCGCGCCTTCCATGTTCAACGAACGCTTTGCGGCCGCTGAGCCGACAGGCGTTCCGTCGCGGGCCGCCGAGGCGTCAGCCCCGCCCGCGGCGCCGAAGCTTGCGGATGCAAAGACCGTCGGCACGCCGAAGATGGCGGACGCGCAGAGGCCGAAGGAGACCGCACCGCGACAGCCGCCGGCCCAGCTGGCGCTGAACGAGCCCGCGGATCTGCGTCCGGACAATGCCAGGCCGGCAAGGGAGTCCGGCTTCTCGCTGCGGGATGTGGCCGATCGTGCCAGGGCGGCGGTGATGTCGATCGGCAAGGGCGAAAGACAGACGATGGTCGAAAAGCTCTGGGGCAAGCAGCCGTCCCATGGCACGCTGCTCGCCTACGCCTCCGCAGACGCCGGCGTCACCGGCAGCATCGAACACGATCAGAATCCGGCAAATGGCGGCTCGCCGCCCTACGATCTCTCCACCGCGGTCTACGACATTTCCGCGCATACGGTGTACCTGCCTGACGGCACCAAGCTGGAGGCGCATTCCGGCCTCGGCTCCGATCTCGACGATCCGCGTTCGGCGCGCATTAGAATGCGCGGCGTGACGCCGCCGCACATTTACGAGCTGAAGCCGCGCGAGGCGCTGTTCCACGGCGTGCCGGCGCTCAGGCTGAATCCGATCGGCGGCGAGGAGGCGATCTACGGCCGCGCGGGCCTGCTCGCGCATACCTTCATGCTCGGGCCCAACGGCGATTCCAACGGCTGCGTCTCGTTCAGGGACTACAACGCCTTCCTCAATGCTTATCGCAACCACGGCATTAGGAAGCTCGCGGTGGTCGCGAGGATCTCGTAGCCGGCGCGGGCGCCAGGGTGGGCGTCGCGCGAGCCGTTCGTCGCATCAGCCTCAAAATGAGATCGCGCCATGCCATTGCATGGTAAATCGACAATCGGCATCCATCGTCCGTCATTCCGGGGCGGCGCGAAGCGCCGAGCCCGGAATCCATAACCACAGCCGCCTGCGGTGGCCTACTACGTCTATCTGCTCGCCAGCAAGAAGCATGACCACAGCTGCCTGCGATCCGCCGCTTGTCGCTGCGCCACATCCCGAAAATAAAAGGGCGCGGTTTGCACCGCGCCCTTCGCATATTGAAAGCGTAGGACCTCTTAGAAGTCCATGCCGCCCATGCCGCCGCCTGGAGGCATCGCGGGGCCGGCCGCCTGCTTCTTCGGCAACTCGGCGACCATGGCTTCCGTGGTGATCAGCAGCGCCGCCACGGAGGCTGCGTTCTGGATCGCGGTGCGGACCACCTTGGTCGGGTCGATGATACCCTTGGTGACCAGGTTGCCGTACTCACCGGACTGCGAGTCAAAGCCGTAGCCGTACTGATCCTTCTCCAGGACCTTGCCGACGATCACGGAGCCGTCCTCGCCAGCGTTGATCGCAATCTGGCGCGCCGGATAGGATAGCGCCTTGCGCACGATCTCGACGCCGGTCTTCTGGTCGTCGTTGTGGGTGCGGACGTGCTTCAGCCTCTCGGTCGCACGGAGCAGGGCGACGCCGCCGCCCGGCAGGATGCCTTCCTCGACGGCCGCGCGGGTCGCATGCATCGCGTCATCAACGCGATCCTTGCGTTCCTTTACCTCGACCTCGGTCGCGCCGCCGACGCGGATCACCGCGACGCCGCCCGCGAGCTTGGCAAGACGCTCCTGCAGCTTCTCGCGGTCGTAGTCCGAGGTGGTCTCCTCGATCTGCGCCTTGATCTGCGCCACGCGCGCCTCGATGTCGGCCTTCTTGCCGGCGCCGTTGACGATCGTGGTGTTCTCCTTGTCAATCATCACCTTCTTGGCACGGCCCAGCATGTTGAGCGTGACATTCTCGAGCTTGATGCCGAGATCTTCCGAGATCGCCTGGCCGCCGGTCAGGATCGCGATGTCCTGCAGCATGGCCTTGCGGCGATCGCCGAAGCCCGGCGCCTTGACGGCAGCGACCTTCAGACCGCCGCGCAGGCGGTTCACCACGAGCGTAGCCAAAGCTTCGCCCTCGACGTCCTCGGCGACGATGACCAGCGGCTTGCCGGTCTGCACCACGGCCTCGAGCAGCGGGAGCAGCTCGTTCAGCGAGGAGAGCTTCTTCTCGTTGATCAGGATGTAGGCATCCTCCATCTCAACGCGCATCTTGTCGGCGTTGGTGACGAAGTAGGGCGAGATGTAGCCGCGGTCGAACTGCATACCCTCGACAACGTCGAGTTCGGTCTCGAGCGACTTGGCTTCCTCGACCGTGATGACGCCCTCGTTGCCGACCTTCTTCATGGCGTCGGCCAGGAACTTGCCGATCTCGGCGTCGCCGTTGGCCGAGATGGTGCCGACCTGGGCGATCTCCTCGTTCGAGGTGACCTTCTTGGAGTTCTTCTCCAGATCCGAAACGACAGCCTCGACCGCGAGGTCGATGCCGCGCTTGAGGTCCATCGGGTTCATGCCGGCGGCAACCGCCTTGGCGCCTTCGCGAACGATCGCGGCGGCGAGCACGGTCGCGGTGGTGGTGCCGTCGCCGGCCGCGTCCGCGGACTTCGAGGCAACCTCGCGCACCATCTGCGCGCCCATGTTCTCGAACTTGTCCTCAAGCTCGATTTCCTTGGCGACGGTGACGCCGTCCTTGGTGATGCGGGGCGCGCCGAACGACTTGTCGAGCACGACGTTGCGGCCCTTGGGGCCGAGCGTCACCTTGACGGCGTTGTTGAGAATGTCGACGCCGCGCAGGATGCGGTCGCGGGCATCGACGCCGAATTTGACTTCTTTAGCTGCCATAATTTGGTTTCCCTGAGTTGATCTGTGCTCCTCGTCCCCTGGAGCTGACCCGTCAGCGGGAGTCTGGAAGGACGAGATGAATGTCTGGGCCTCATCCTTCGAGACGCCGGCGATGCCGGCTCCTCAGGGATGAGGAAGCGGGCGATGCCTTAAGCGGCCTTCTTCTTGCTGCCGGCGTCGGTGAGAACGCCCATGATGTCGCTCTCCTTCATGATCAACAGCTCCTGGCCGTCGATCTTGACCTCGGTGCCGGACCATTTGCCGAACAGCACGCGGTCGCCGACCTGGATGTCGATCGGGATCAGCTTGCCGCTCTCGTCGCGGCCACCGGGACCCACCGCGATGACTTCGCCCTGGGAGGGCTTTTCCTTGGCAGTGTCGGGAATGATGATGCCGCCGGCGGTCTTCTCTTCGGCGTCGATGCGCTTGACCACGACGCGGTCGTGAAGCGGACGGAATTTCATGCAGTCCTCCTAAGATACTGAAATTGTTAGAGGGTTCTGGGATGTTGGCAATCTCGGCCAGCGAGTGCCAGCCTAAGCGCGCTGGAGATAAGGCAGAGTTGTCGCGCGAGCAAGGGTTTCTACGGAAAAATTTGGCACTCGTGTGGAGCGCCTGCCAAATTTATTCATTGTGATTAATGCGGCAGGACGAATCCAGCGCGGTAGTAGCAGTTGCTCCAAGGTGCTGCTAAGGCATTGGAAATACTCGAAATTTCAACAACTCGTTAAACATTTAGGCTTGTGATGGGTTGGTTAGCTGCGTCACATTTCTCTCATGTGAGCGCATCTTGACCGGGTGGTCCCGGGTCAACCGGCAGCCCCCCTGAAATGCGCTCCAGCAATGGAGGTTGGCATGGTGTCGCGGGTTGGGATTGTTTCCGAAGACTTCCGGAAGCAGGTGCTGGGCTACGGGCTGACCACGGCGCAAATTCTCTATCGGATGCCGGACCATCCCTCGTTGTTGCAAACCTATGTCTGGCAGAATTACGATCTGTTTCCGAAATTCCCGGCCCTGCGGGATTTCCTCGCCTTTTGGCAGGCGAAGCTCGAAGGCCCGCTGTTCTCGGTCACCGTTGCCCATTCCAGGCTGATCAAGCCGGCGGAGCTGCGCGCAGTCGAAGGCGTGTTCCGGCTGCACTGAGCTGAAATCGAAGAACTCCGCAAGGGCAGGCATTGGTGCGCCGTGCCGGCCGCCGACGGCCCATTCCAAAGGGTACTTTTGTGTTAGCCTGCTTGGTGCGAACGATCCGGGGAGGCAAACATGGCCAAGCAAAAGGCATCGTTGGGACGGGCAGCGCGGCCCGCGGTGAAAAAGAGATGGACGGGACAGCGAAGCGCGGCCAAAACGTCGGCGCGCAAAGCCGTCAAATCCAAGAGCCGCAGCCCTGCGGCCAAGCCGCGCGCGAGGCCGAAGCAGCGCGTTGTGATCAGCCATCATCGTGAAGAGGATTTTCGGACCGACGGCCTGCGCGCCTATGCCCGGTACCGCGACCTCGGCATCGCGGACGCCAGCAACGGACTGGCACGGGCGCATGTGATCCGCTTTGCGGGGCCGTGCGATCCGGCGGAGGTTTCCAGGCTGCACTTCCACGATGTCGAATTCCAGATGATCTATGTGCTCAAGGGCTGGGTGAAAACCTACATGGAGGGGGAGGGCGAGACGCTGATGCAGGCGGGCAGCGCCTGGACCCAGCCGCCCCGCATCCGCCACATGATCCTGGATTATTCCGACGACGCCGAAGTCCTCGAAATCATCCTGCCGGCGGACTTCAAGACCACAGAACTCAAGGCTTAACCGAGTTTGCCGTCATCGCGAGGAGCGCAGCGACGAAGCGATCCGGACTGTCTTTGCGGATACAATCTGGAATGCTTCGCTTCGCTCGCAATGGCGGGATTCCTATGTCAGCACGCCGACGATCGCGCCCATCAGGCAGGTCGTGAGCGTGCCCGAGACGATCGATTTCAGACCGAGCGAATTGATCTCGTGCCGCCGCTCCGGCGCCATGGTGCCGAGGCCGCCGATCATGATGCCGAGGCTGCCGAAATTGGCGAAGCCGCACATCGCATAGAGCATGATCAGGCGGGAGCGGGGATCGAGCGCGTCCGGGCTCAGCTTCGACAGCTCGACATAGGCGATCAGTTCGTTGAGCACCGTCTTGGTGCCCATCAGGCTTCCCGCAGTGACCGCCTGCGGCCACGGCAGGCCCATCAGCCAGCACACCGGCGCCATCACATAACCGAGCATCCGCTGCAATGAAATCGCGGCGCCGCCGGCGTCGGGCAACAACGACAGGATCGCGTTGGCGAGATGGACCAGTGCGACCAGCACGATCAGCATCGCCACGATGTTGAGCAGCAGTGCAAGCCCGGCCTCGGTTCCCTTGACGATCGCATCCATGGTGCTGGATGCGTGCAGCTTGGGGTCCTCGCCGAGCCCGCCGCCGGTCAGGCGGTTGCCGGTCTCGGGCACCATGATCAGGCTGATCAGGATGGCGGCCGGTGCCCCCAGCACGGAGGCGATCACGAAATGCGCGGCCGCGTCGGGAATCAGCGGCGCCAGCAGCGTGGCGTAAAGCACCAGTACCGTTCCGGCGATGCCTGCCATGCCGCCGGTCATCACCAGGAACAATTCGCTGCGCGTCATGAGCGCGAGATAGGGCCGCACGAACAGGGGCGCTTCCACCATGCCGAGAAAGACGTTGGCGGCGGTGGAGAGCCCGACCGCGCCGCCGACTCCCAGCGTGCGCTCGAGAGCCCAGGCCATGCCGCGCACCACGGGTGGCAGCACGCGCCAGTAGAACAACAACGTTGTCAGCACGCTCATGACCAGCACGATCGGCAGCGCCTGAAACGCCAGGATGAAATCCGCGCCCGACGCCTTGACGTCGAACGGCGGCGCGCCGCCGCCGAGATAACCGAACACGAAGGAGGTGCCGGCGCGCGAGGCTGCGGAGATCGCCCCGACCGCGTCGTTGATCGCGCCGAAGGCGCGCGCGACGAACGGCAGCTTGATCAGGACGACGGCCGTGGCAAGCGTGACCGCGAGCCCGACGGCCGCCTGCCTGAGAGAGACCGCGCGGCGGTTCTCGCCAAGCCCCCATGCGATCGCGAGCAATGCGAATATGCCGATCGCCGATTGCAGTCGAAGCATCGATCCCCCGAAAGTTCTCCCGATTATGCCAAGCCATGGTCGCAAGGCAATGCCGGGCGGCTCTGCGTTCGCGGCCATTGACAGCAAGAGCGTCGTCGGTCACCGATCAGCCATGTCCTCCATCACGTCCGCAGGCGCCGGCACGCTGCTCAGGCAACGCTCGTTTGTTTTCTTCCTGTTGTCGCGAAGCCTGTCCCGCCTGTCCAGCCTCATTGGAATCGTGGCGATGGGCTGGCAGGTCTATGATCTGACCAGCAGCGCATTCGCGCTCGGCATGATCGGGCTGGTCGGCTTTCTGCCGACCGCGATCCTGGTGTTCGTCGCGGGACATACGGTCGATCGCTACGAGCGCAAGCGGATCGTGCAGGCCTGCCAGCTTGCAGAGGCGCTGACGACGTTCTTCCTTGCCTGGGGCGCATTTTCCGGCTGGCTCACCGTGGTTCACATCTTTATCGCCACGTTGGTGCTGGGAACGACCGCCGCCTTCGAATGGCCGGCCATCGCCGCGCTGCTGCCGCTGATCGCGCCCCAGGGCTCGCTGCAACGCGCCACGGCCTTGTCGAGCGGCGCCGCGCAATTGGCGACCATTGCCGGACCTGCACTCGGCGGCTTCGCCTATGCGGTCTCGCCGGCTTTGGCTTACGCGATCATGGTGCTGTTCTGGCTCATGGCCCCGCTTGCCATGGGCGCCATCCGGATTGCGGAATCGACCGCGTCGGAGGTTGAAGCCACGCCGGGCGATCTGTTCGCCGGCGTGCGCTTCATCCGCAAGAGTCCTGCCATCCTGGGCACGATTTCGCTCGACCTGTTTGCCGTGCTGTTCGGCGGCATCACCGCGCTGCTGCCGATCTACGCCCGCGATATTCTCGGCACCGGTCCCTCGGGGCTCGGCGTTCTGCGCGCGGCGCCCGCCGTCGGCGCGCTGTTGATGACGGCGCTGCTCGCGCGCCACACCATCCGCCGTCATGTCGGCCGACGCATGTTCCAGGCCGTGATCGTGTTCGGCGTGGCGACCGTGCTGTTTGCGCTCTCGCAATGGATGTGGCTGTCGGTGCTGGCGCTCGCGGTGCTCGGCGCGGCGGATACCGTCAGCGTGGTGATCCGTTTCTCGCTGGTGCAACTGTCCACGCCGAACGAGATGCGCGGCCGGGTCGGCGCGGTGAATTTCCTCTTCATCAATGCGTCGAACAACCTCGGCCAGTTCGAGAGCGGCGTGACCGCGGCGCTGCTCGGTACGGTGCCGGCGGCCGTGCTCGGAGGCGTCGCGACCATCGCGGTCGCGCTGTTGTGGATGAAGCTGTTTCCGTCGCTGCGCGATGTTGATCGGCTCGAGTAGTTTCAAATCAGATTCGTAGGGTGGGTTGAGCGGGAAGCGAAACCCACCATCCTGTTGGCGACAAAGCCGGTGGGTTACGCCTTCCGCCTTCGCTCGTTGAGCTTCGGCGGACGTAGTCGGCTAACCCACCTACATCTGATCAGGTGGTGGGTTTCGCTTCGCTCAACCCACCCTACATTCTTCGCGCCTCGATCGG
>Ga0265339_10001391_pt1 | contig 18006 bp, 13 predicted proteins | sample 4CB219metaG_FD_202085 | JGI IMG/M metagenome (GOLD analysis project Ga0265339, IMG submission 202085) | Rhizosphere microbial communities from Carex aquatilis grown in University of Washington, Seatle, WA, United States - 4-CB2-19 metaG | ecosystem: Host-associated > Plants > Roots >... | reverse complement strand
TACTCCGCAGGCGCAGCCGCTGGGCGGGGCGCAACTGGAGCAGATGGTAGCGCCGATTGCACTTTATCCCGACATGTTGGTGGCGCAAATTTTGACCGCGGCGACTTACCCGGCGCAGATATCGGGCGCGGCGCAGTGGATAGCGAGCATGCAGGGCGCAGGTCCGGACCAGATTGCGGCAGGCGCGAGCGCGCAGACTCAGTGGGACCCGAGCATCAAGGCGCTGACGGCGTTTCCGCAGGTGCTGGAGATGATGGCGCAGAACCTGCAGTGGAGCACCGCGCTGGGCAATGCCTACTACAACCAGCCGCAGGACGTGCTGGACACCATCCAGGTGATGCGGCAGCGGGCGGAGCAGGCGGGAAATCTGCGCACGACGCCGCAGGAGTATGTGACCCAGGACCAGGGCAACGTGATGATTACGCCGGCGAGCCAGGATACGGTATACCTGCCGTCGTACGATCCATGGACGTCCTACGGCGATCCGGTGGAGCCGGCATCGGGGTTCAACTTCTTTGGGACGCTGGAGTCAGTACTTTCAACGGGATTGCAGTTTGGGACGAGTTTTGGGATGGGCGCGTTCTCACATACGCCGTTCGGGCTGCTGGCGTGGGGGCTGGACTGGCTGACGCACTCGGTTCTGTTTAACCACAACTCGTACTGGACAAACAGTGGCCAGGTGCGGGACTGGGGCCTTCCCTCCGGCGGGCCGCGCTGGGGCGGCGGGCGTCAGTGGGCCGGCAATGGCGGCCTGGGGCGATTCGGGGATCGCGGGCGATTTGCGCAGAACTACCGGAATCAGCCGCTGGCGGTGCATGGTGGCGGGTACGGGATGTACGGCAACCGGTTTTCACAGCGCGCCGGAAACGGCGGCTACGGCGGGCGGGGATTCAGCGGTTACGGAAACACTTACGGCGGACGCGGGCAGGAGTATGCGCGCGGCGGAAACTCCTATGGCGGGCAAGGCTACGGGCGGATGCCCTCGGCCGGTCGGCCGGAGACTTATGGGCGGCCTCAGGCTTACGGCGGGCGGGGCCAGAACGGCGGCTGGGACGGGAGCGCGCGGCAACTTGCGCAGAATGGCGGCGGCGAGCGGGGATTCGGCGGCATGGCGCGGCCGGGCCAGAGCTACATGAGCCAGCCGCGGGGCGGGTACTCGGCGCCGCAGGCGTTCCGGGGAGCGGAGCCTTCGGGTGGACGTTCCGGCGGCTTCGGTGGCGGGTCGCCGTACCAGGGAAGATCGGGCAGACCTGAGCGCGGGTTCTCCTCAGGCGGCAACGGCGGGTACGCCAAGGCGCCAAAGTCGGGCGGATTCCACTTGTTTGGAGGCGGACATGGCTCGTCGGGGTACGGCGGGCGTTCGTCCAATTCTTTCGGCGGCGGCGGACGCAACTCTTTTGGCGGGGGCGGACACTCCTTTGGCGGAGGGCATTCTTCCGGCGGAGGGCATTCGTTTGGAGGCGGGCATTCCGGCGGCGGAGGGCACTCGTTTGGCGGCGGGCACGGCGGCGGAGGACATTCCGGTGGCGGCGGGCATCACCGCTGAGGTATCTTAGGCGGGCTACGCGGCGACCTCACCCAGCAGCCCGGCAACCACAGCCGGATCGCGGGCAATGACAGTGAGATAGGCGCGGGCTGTTGCGTCAGGAAACTTGCGGCCCTGCTCCCAGTCGCGCAGGGTGCCGATGGGAATGCGATAGCGCGCGGCGAATGCCTCCTGGGTGAGGCCGAGGCGATCGCGGAGGCGCTTGGGGTTGACGACGGGAGTCAGGCCTGGCGTGTCGAAGACGGGAATGGGCGCTGCGTCCGGATCATCGAGAACCGCGGCGCGAATCTCTTCATCCGTCATTGAATTCACGCGTTCCCAGTCGGTGTCCGACTCGATGGGCGGATCGCCCGGATTATGTTCGACCGAGATAATACCAGTCGTTTTCGATACCAACCGCTTTTCTGACGGAGATGATGCGGACGATTTCTTCTTCATCTTTGCCAGTCCTTTCCCTCTCGACAGACACCACGACCAGAATGGAAGGCCCGTTCATTCCCAACGTGATCCAGCGATCTTCGTCGTATTCAAATCTGTCATCGCGCCAGAAATAGCGGCTTGGGTCCATAAGGGCTGGAACACCGGCCGAGAGGGGCAGCCCGTGCTTCCGCCGGTTGACGGCGTCTTTCGCCGGATCCCAGACGTGCCGCATGACATTGATAGTACGGCTAAGCCGTAGATTCGTCAACCTTCAGCCCAGGCGGCAATTCCCTGCCCGCAGCATGAGTGCGTCGCGATTGCGGCAGCGCGCCACAGCGAATCCTCAAAATCATGGCCGGCGGCGAAGTGGAAGCAGAATGCGCCGTGCAGCACGTCTCCCGCGCCGAGGGTGTCCACGGCCTCGACGCGTTCGATCTCGACCTCAAACCGGCGGCCACGATCCGCTGCCAGGATGGGACGCTGGCCGCGCGTGACGGCCGCGCAGGGTACACCGTGGCCGGCGAACCAAGCCATCGTAGCGTCGGAATCGGCCGGCGCTCCGGGCACTGCGAAACGTTCACTACAGATGGCCACAGTGAGCAGCGGTGCAAGCCTTTCCGTTCCCGGCTTCCAGCTACCTCCGTCGAAGCTGACCGGGCAGCCGGCTTCGCGCAGGGCTGCCAACAGCGGAAGAGTCTCCTCGAGATAAAACCCGTCGGTCAGCACCATCTGCGGCCGCGCGCCCCAATTCGTAGGCCAGCCACCGGGCAACGGGGCAATCTGCAACTTCGCAGCCGGTGGATTCACGATGGTTCTGGTTGCGGCCTTGGAATTTACCAGCACTGTGGTCAGCGGCGTTTCGTAGTCTGTGTCGGCGGCAAGATCGATGAGGGAGATGGCGCGGCGCTCGAGTTCGCTGCGCAGGATTTCGGCAGCGGGCCCGCGGCCCACCGCGGTCAGCAAGGTGGCGCGGCCGCCGAGTGTTGCATGAGTGATGGCGGCGTTGCATGCGGGGCCGCCGGGCGCGATGCGAAACGCGCGCGCGAAGATTTTGGTGTCTTCCGCGGGCAGGCTATCCAGAAAGTAGACCGCATCCAGAGTGGCGCGGCCGGCGAAGAGAACGTGCGGTGACGACATGGTCTCACGCGGCTGCTTTGCTGCTGGCCCGAACTTCCAGAACGGTTCCGCCGATCTTCTGCAGGTATACGATGATTTCGAACAGATTCCGCGCCTGCGGATTGCCCGATGGGCTGAGCATGCGCATCAGGCTCTTGGGAGATTTGGAGACAGCCTCAGCGAGTGCGACGAACCCGATTGTCCCGTTAATGTACTCCCGGAGTGCGGATTTGGCTGTCTCCAGATCTCCGGCGATCATCGACGACACTGTTTCACGCAGGAACTCGCGGCGGAATTCACCGTCCGTTAGCTGCTCCTTGATCGTTTCGCGGAAACTTCGAGTGGGGGGCATATTATGTTTCTCGCTTTTCTCGTTTGAATTGAGCCCACAGCATATGAGCAAGTTCAATGTCGGCTTGCTGCCGGCGCTTGGAGCCCCCGAGGAGGAGAATCACCAACCGATCCGCTTCCCTGCCAAAGTACACGCGGTACCCCGGGCCGAAATCCAGGTGTAGTTCTGAAACTCCTGCTCCAACGCTTTTTGTCGACCCGAAGTTTCCCTGCTCCAGCCGCAAGATGGCGAATACAATTCTCACCCTGACCGAAGCATCGAGCTTTTCCAGCCAATCGCTGTAGCGATTCCTGCCTCTGGCGTCGACGAATTCAAGAAGTTCGGGCAAGAATCACGGTAACACAAACGTTACCGCATGGCAAAAGCTTCCAGCGCGAATCTCATCGCGCTTCGGTCAGCGCCTCAGTGTGCTTGCTCATTTTCGCGGTGCGCTCGAGCTTGTCCCAGTTGAACGGCTTGCCGTCGATTGCCCGCACCAGGGTCTTGAACAAGACCACGGAAAACAGCTGCCGGTAACTGAAGCGCTGCAGCCAGATATGGAACAGCAGCCAGCTATCGCCCTTGTTGGCGGGATGGCGGCGTTCCAGGCTGAAGGCCAGCATCGAGGTGAGGAAATCAATGAGCAGAAATGCGAGGAAGTAGGCCAGGAGCTTTTGGAAGTTGGCCGCCGATGTGGCCTCGGGGTGGTAATGGCGGTCAATGAAATAGTGGACGATGCCGTAGGCGAACATGATGTCAATGAACGGTGACACCAGGGGCAGAAGCATTTGGAAGATGAGGATGTTGGGCAGGGCGAACAGGCCCATGGCCTTGTTGCGCACGAACGCGGCGCGGTGTTTCCAGACGGCCTGGAGCGTGCCGAAGGACCAGCGAAAGCGCTGGCGCATGAGGCCGCGGGCGTCAATGGGCGCCTCAGTAAAGGCCAGCGAGCGATCCTCGTAATCCACTCTGAAGCCGTGCTCCAGCAGGCTCATGGTGAGGTCGGCATCCTCGGCCACGGTGTTTACGGGATACCGGCCTGCTTGTTTTACCGCGGCGGTGCGCCATGCGCCAATTGCGCCGGGAACCACCATGACCACGTGCATGAGGTCAAGAGCGCGGCGCTCAAAGTTCTGGCTGGTGATGTATTCGAGGGCCTGCCAGCGGGTCCACAGGTTGACGCGGTTGCCTACCTTGGCGTTGCCGGCCACGGCGCCGATCCTGGGATCCTCAAAGTGCGGGATGAGCTTGCTGACGGCATCGGCGGCAATCACAGTATCGGCGTCGATGCCAACGTAGATTTCCTCATCCACGTGATCGAGACCGTAATTGAGCGCCGCTGCCTTGCCGCCGTTGGGCTTCTCCAGCACGGTGACGCGACCGGCGCGAATCTCACCCGCATAGGCCTCGCGCGCCACTTCGGCGGTGCGATCTTTGGAGCCATCGTCGATGACGATGACGCGCAGGTTGGGGTAATCGGAGTTAAGTACTGAGCGGATGGTGCGAACGATCACCTTCTCTTCGTTAAAGGCGGGAACCAAGACAGCAACGCCGGGATGGAAGTCCGGCGATTCGCGATGCGGCCGGCGCAGGCGGTCGATCACGGCCAGAATGCCCACCACCACCAAGCGCGCGCTCATCAGGACGTCGCCGATGAAGAAGACAAGAACGATGAACCGGAAGATGACGGCGAGGGTGGAAAACGCGACTGCGTCAGGCCAGGTGCGCAAGCGCTGCCAAGGTGTGAGTTCGGGCATCACTTCGGCGGTGGTCTTGTCCATCAACGCGGAGACCTGCACAATCCTGTACCCGTGGGCGCGCAGCGCATCAATCAGCACGGGCAGAGCGGCCACAGTTATGGCCCGGTTGCCGCCGCCATCGTGGAGCAGGATGACGGAGCCGCGGAACTGGGGCTTGGTCTTCATCGTCTTGAGATCATCGAGCACCGACTGCGCGATCTCCTGCGGTGTCTTGCGCATGCGCTCGTCCCAGTCGTGGGTGTCAACTTTGTTGCCAACCACGGTGAGGCCCATCTGCTGGATGCGCACCACCGGCTCGGCCTGGTCGTCGGTATCGGGTTCCTCGTCAATGTCGTAAGGCGGGCGGAAGTAAAGCGGCTGAACGCCGAGTTCCGCCGCAAACAGGCGATTGGTAAGCGACACCTCCCAATCGAGCTGCCGCTGCGAGATTTCGCTGATGTCCGGATGAGTGAAGGTGTGGTTTCCGATTTCGTTGCCTTCGCGCGCGACCCGCTGCATGAGGCCGATGTTCTGCTGGGCCTCCTCGCCGATCATCATGAACGTGCCGTGCACACCCTTGCTCTTGAGGATGTCGAGAATGTGCGGCGTCCATCGCGGATCTGGACCATCATCGAAGCTGAGCGCGACCTCATCGGGGTGATAGCCGTATTGCTGGATGGTGTAGGTGTTGGGATACACATCCAGGTGCTCGTCAATGATGAGTTTTTTGCGGGGATCGGGCTCGTCGGTGTCGATCTGGATGGACCGCTTGCCCACCTTGGGCAGCCCGGTCACGCGGATAATGTCGCCGTCGCCTTCGGTGTCCACATCGTGTCCGGGCTGCACCTGGCCGAGGGCCTGCAGTGCGGCCGGGCCGCTGGGCTTGTCCCAGATGTTCCATAACGACGAATCTTCCCAGCCCAGCCGCCACAGGGCGAAGGTCTGCAAGCCGAGCTCGCGCGCGGCTCGCATCTGGTTCAGCACCGTGACCGCATCCATGAACCAGACCACGTGGCGCTCGTTGGAGTCCTCGTCGATGTACTCGAAATGCGGGTTCAGCGAGTCGTAGTCGAGATCCAGGTCGGCATCGGCGTCAGACGCGCGCTCCCAGGCGGCCGGGACGGACAGGTCCGTCGTGTCCAGCACCTGCGGCTTGGCCATCTTGTGGCCGCGCTTCGGCTTTGCGGGGATCGACATGGTCCAGTCATAGCCGTAATTGCCGATGGCGCACATGATTTTCTGCTTGGGAACGAGCTTGAGCACGCGCTGCAGGTTGCCCACAAACCAGCTTTGTGCGGCAATCGGCCCCGGACTGCTCTCCACTTCGTGCTGGTCGTAATTCATGAGGATGATGAAATCGGAATTCGCCGCCAGCGTTTTAAGGTACCTGTCCTCCATACCCACGCCAACGTTCACATAGAGCCGGAGATTGTGCGCGTGGAGCTGGCTGTAAAGCTCCTGAACGAATGTCATGTAGTCGGGCATGGAGGCGTCGTTCAGGCTCTCGAAATCGAGGGAAAGGCCGTGGTAAAAAGTCAGCACCGTGAAGAACTGCATGATCTGGCCTTCCAGCGCGGCCCGCTGGCCCTGATTCTTCAGCATGTCGCCCACTGCCGGATCCCAGATCTGGGTATGAGGATTGAAATTTTTGAGAAGGGGAAAAACCTCGGTGTCCTCGCGCGAGTCCTGGATGACGTGCTTGACTTTGTTGAGGTCGTCCGGATCGTGCACCACGCCGTTGTCGATCACCTGGTACTCGCGCAGCGTGTTGATGCTGCTCATGGTCATCAACGCGGGGTTGCCGGCGTTTACGTGCAGCCAGTCGGGAAACAGCATGTCGATCTGGTGCACGTGCTCCTTGAACGCGGAATAGCTGGTGGCGTCGTAGGGAACGTAGAAGGCGGCGCGCAAACCCTCGCCGGTGTTCAGGGGAATGTCCGATGGCCGGCGGTCGCTCCTGCGCCGCGACGGTGGCGGCAGAGCATGGGTATTCCTCAGGAGCGGAGTGCGGTCACGCAGGGCCCGGTAGTTGTGGCGGGGAATGGGAAGCAGCATCTCCGGCAGTCGCTGCCCGCGCAGGGTGTTGAAAATGACTCCGGCGACGACCAGCGTGCTGACCAGCGCAACTGCATCCAGAATGCGGCGCAGCCGCTTCCATCGCTTGCGTCCGGGGTCGTAAAAAATCTGTTTGTCGGGCATCGGGGTACGTTTGCGAAAACCTCTGAAGGGTCTAGGCTATACAGTACGAATCGTATGGAAGCTGGCTCATTGAGTCAATCGAAGGAGTTGCGCGCCGCCGGCCTGAGAATGCCTGCCGGCGTCTCAGCATGCGCCGCGCTGGCCGCGGGCGCATTGCTGCGCATCTGGATGCTGAACAAGCTCTTTGAGGTGAACGGGGACTCGCAGCTCTACGGCTCGATAGCCAAGAATCTGCTGCTGCATCGTCAGTATGCCGTCAGTGACCCGACCGGCGCGCTGCACACAACGCTCGTCCGCCTGCCGGGGTACCCGCTGTTCCTGGCCGCCTGCTTCCGCCTTTTCGGCATGGAGAACTACTTTGCTCCGGCCTGCCTGCAAGTTGTGGCTGAGCTGGCCGGTTGCGTGCTGCTGGGGCTGCTGGTGTGGCGGACCGCCCCCATCCGCTATCGCATGGCCGCCGCTCAAGCCACCCTGTGGCTGGCCTGCCTTTGCCCCTTTACCGCGGTATACGCCGCCGAACCGCTCACTGAGACCCTGACGCTGTTCTGCATCTCGCTGGCTTTGTGGGCTGTGGCGCGTTTTCAGGACAATGCGGACTGGGGCTCGGCGCTGGCCTTTACTTTCGCCATAGTCTACGCAGCGCTGCTGCGGCCGGATGGCGCGCTGGTTGGAATTGCTTTCGCCGCGCCGATGGCTCTGGCGATTCTGGGCAAATCCCGTGATGGCGCCAGATTGTTGGGTTGGCCTGTCGCGGCAAGGATGGGAAGGGCCAAGCTCCGCATAGGGCTCGTCTGCGTGCTGCTGGCGCTCGCACCCTTCGCCCTCTGGACCTGGCGCAACGAGCGCGTCTTCCACGTCTTTGAGCCCCTGGCCCCGCGCTACGCCACTGACCCCGGCGAAGATACCTTACCCGGATGGCAGCGCTGGGTCAAAACCTGGTCCCTCGACTTCGTCTCTACCTGGCAGATTTACTGGAACATGCCGGGCGGCAAGCTGGATGTGAACCAGCTCCCGTCGCGCGCGTTCGACTCGCCTGAGCAACGTGCCGAAACCGCCCGCCTCTTCAATGCCTACGAGGCCAACGGCGAAGACATTTCGCCGGAGCTTGACGCGCAGTTCGCTCAACTGGCGCAGCAGCGCATCACGGACCACCCCCTGCGCTACTACTTGTGGCTGCCCATCGGACGCGTCCTCGATATGACCTTCCGCCCTCGCGTGGAGAACCTGAATATCGACCTGGACTGGTGGGTCTACAAGCACCACAATGCGGAGACACGATTCTCCTGGTTCTATGCGGGCCTGAACGCGTTTTATGTTTTGCTGGCCATCGCGGGCCTGTACCTGCGCCCGCGGCTCTGGCCGTGGATGATGTTCTACATTGTGCTGCGCAGCGTGCTGCTGGCCACCATTGAGGCCCCGGAAGCACGCTACACGCTCGAGTTCTTTCCCATCTTTTTCGTGCTGGGCGGCATCGCCATCGGGCGCGCGCACGCCGCCATCATCGCGGACAAGGCCGCTTGACGGCTCCGCCGGAACCTCGCCGGTTGCTGCTGCGTACCGTTTCCCATGCAACTGAGCAGAACCGCGCCCGGCACCGCGCGCAACCGCATCCTCGCCCTGTGCGAATGTCTCGTCGGCGGCGCCTTCGTCATCGGCCACAATGTGTATCACGCCGTGCCCAATGAAGTTCCGCTTCTGGTGGCCCTGCTTATCCTCACCCTGCTCCTGCGCTGGCGTCCGGTTTCCTCTGTCGGCCTTGAGCGGCCAGCGTCCTGGAAGCTCACGCTCTCCATCGCCGTCGGCGCCGCTGCCCTGCTGCAATTGAAAGACTTCGTCACCGAGCCTCTTGGCCTGTATTTGTGGCCACAGCCGCAGAGAGTCTCAGCGGTCATTGAATCCACGCGGCACAATTTCGGCGCGGCCATGCTTTCCTTGCTGATTGTCTGGACATTCGCTGCATTCGGTGAGGAATTGGGCTACCGCGCCCTGCTGCTGCGCCGCGCCGCCGATGCCCTGAACGGAACGCGCCTCGGCTACGCTGTCGCTATCCTGTTTTCCAGCGTGCTCTTTGGCTTCGGCCACTTTTACAAGGGGCCGGCTGGAGTGATGGACAGCACTATCTCCGGCCTCATTCTCGCCGCAGCCTATCTGCTGTCAGGCCGCAACATGTGGGCGCCCATCTTCGCCCACGGTCTCGGCGATACGTTCGCCATCGTCTACACGTATTTCGCCGGCTAGCGATTCAGAAACTGGGTCTTTCCGTCAGTCTTGAATGTGAACGCATCCGACGGCAGCCGCTGATTGAATTTGAAGTTGGAATATAACGCCGTGCGGGTCTGCCCCTGGCCCTCATCGAAGACCTGCTTCAGGCTCACGCCGCGCGCCGTGTCCATCCACACCGTGACCTTGGGCAGGTTCTTGCGCACCGTGGGATCCTTGGCCACCAGCTCCAGCTTGGCGGTCGTTGTCCCGTCGATGGCCTCGTCGCCGTCGTAGGTGATGTTCCATTTTTCGGCAAGCTCCGTACCGCTGGCGCCGAAGCCGAGCGCGAACCAGCTCTCGTACTGGCTCAGCTTGGTCAGCGTGGTCACCTGATCCACCGGGGGGCCGTCCCACAGCTTCACTTGCCCTTCGGCATACACGTAAGACTTGGACACAGGCTGTCCGTTGACGTTGTGAATGTGGGCCGCCATTTTGAAGCTCTTTCCGGCACGGTCGTAATAGACCAGGCCGGTTTGCGTTTCCGTGTCTTCAATGGGCTGCGTGGTTACAGACTCAACCTTGCAATCCGCGCTGACGGAACGGAATCCCTGGGCCGCGGTGTTCAATTTGGCCAGCACGGAGTTCAGATTGTCTGCCGCGCGCGCGGGAATTCCCGGCAGCAATGCCGCTGCCAAAATGACGAACAGGAGCTTTCTGGACATAACTTCCCTTCAGACTGATTGGACGCAGACGGGCGCTTCCGGGCTTCTACTTTCCGCTATTCGATCCCTGGTTCCTATCGGTGCGCCCACACCTTCCACGCCTGGGGATTGCCCTGGGCATCCCGCTCCAGCACCCAGCGCTCGACCGAAACCGCATCGCCGGCCACCGGCTCAACCGCTTTGCGCAGCGCCTTCTTCACCTCGGAATCGGGCGTCCCCGCCGGCACCACAATGTCAGAAGCCTGGATGGTGATCATCATGCCGCGGCCGCCATCGCTGGTCACGGACATGGGATGGGTGGGTAAACCCAGCACCGAGGGCTTGTCGCCGTAGTCCCACAAGTGCGGTGTAATGAAGATGAACGCCAGGATCAGCGTGACCATCACGTCGTAGTGAAAGTCCCCGCGCTGATACGTCCAGTAAAAATAACTTTTGAGAATCCGCTTCATCTGTCCCTTCGCCGGCTCCTGAATGCTGAGCGCCGATCACTGACCACTGATCTTCTCCAACCCACCCATGTACGGCCGCAATACGTCCGGCACCGTTACGGAGCCGTCTTTCTGCTGATAATTCTCCAGAATCGCCAGCCATGTGCGGCCCACCGCCAGCCCCGAGCCGTTCAGCGTGTGCACAAATTCGTTTTTCGCCTTGGGGCCGGCCGGCTTGTAGCGAATGTTCGCGCGCCGCGCCTGGAAAGCTTCAAAATTCGAGCAGGACGAAATCTCGCGGTAAAGCTGCTGCCCCGGCAGCCAAACCTCCAGATCGTACGTCTTCGCGGAAGAGAATCCCGTGTCACCGGTGCACAGCAGCACCCGCCGGTACGGCAGCCCAAGGGCTTCCAGAATCTCCTCGGCGTCACGGGTCAGCTTCTCGTGCTCGGCTGCGGACTCCTCCGGTCGGGTGAACTTGACCAGCTCCACTTTTTGAAACTGATGCTGCCGGATGATGCCGCGCGTGTCCCGGCCCGCCGCGCCTGCCTCCGCGCGAAAACACGGCGTGTAGGCCGTGAGCGAGATGGGCAGCCGCGCCTCGTCCAGAATCTCGTCGCGATAGAGGTTGGTGACCGGAACCTCGGCCGTGGGAATGAGCCAGTGGTCGTTGTCGCGAAACTCGCCGCGCGCAACGGCGTCAGCATCGGCATCGTTGCAGCGGAACAGGTCCTCAGCGAACTTTGGCAACTGCCCGGTCCCGAACAAGCTGCGGCTGTTTACCATGAACGGCGGCAGCACCTCGGTGTACCCATGCTTCTGCGTGTGAAGGTCCAGCATGAAGCCGATCAGCGCCCGCTCCAGCCGCGCCCCCGCTCCCATGTACACCGCAAACCGCGCGCCGCTGAGCTTGGCCGCGCGCTCCAAATCCAGAATGCCCAGGCGCTCGCCGATCTCCCAATGCGGCCGGGGCTCAAAATCGAAGGTGGGCTTTTCTCCCCAGGTCTTGACGACGAGGTTGTCCTCTTCAGACCTGCCTGCAGGTACCTCGTCGCGGGTAAGGTTGGGAATGCTGGCCAGCGCCAGCCGCATTGCCTCATCCAGCTCCGTCGCCGTCTTGTCCAGCTCGTCCAGATTGTCCTTGAGTGCCCGCGTCTCGTCCATGAGCGCGGTGGCGTCCTGCCCCTGGCGCTTGAGCGCGCCCACCTGCTGCGAGAGATCGTTGCGGCGCGCCTTCAGCGTCTCCGCCTGGGTAATGGCGTCGCGCCGGCGCTGGTCGAGGGTGCGGAAATCGCCCAGCAGCGCCGCGGGATCGGCGCCGCGCGCGCGAAGCTTGTCTTCCACTTTCTCCAGGTTCCCGCGGACAAAATTCAGGTCGAGCATGACTCATCAGTTTATCAGGGCACTCGCGGCCGATCTCCAGGCGGGGACTCCAGGAGAAGAGCCGGCTGGATAGTCGAGGGCTGACAGCTGACGGCTGTCCGCTGCTATCATGCGCCTTGAAAGGGACCACGCATGCGCTTCACGCTCCGGATCTTCCCCTCTGTCCTTCTGGCAGCCTCCCTGGCCGCGCCACTTGCCACCACCGGCTGCCAGCAGCAACCGGCGCCCGCCCCCGTGGCGGCGCCTGCCCCGGCACCTGCCCCAGCGCCAACTTCCGACGACGCCTCCTATCGCAGATGGGAGAACGAAACTCGGCGCGAGCACCGCGAAATGGAAAAACGCACTGAGGACGAAAGACGGCAATACAACGACTGGCGCCGCGAACACGAGCACCACTAAACCTACCTGGCTGTGTCGCGCTCATCGCGGCAGCATTACGACGTACGAGACTTGAATCGCCCTACGCTTCAGTGCCGTGGCATTTTTTGTACTTCTTTCCCGATCCGCAAGGACAGGGGTCATTGCGGCCAACCTTCTCTCCCGTTCGCCGCTGAGAGGGCTGGCTGGATGAAGAAGATCCTCCAGCCATGCTGGCAACGGCGAGCTCACGCTGTTTCTTGCGCGCGAATTCTTTCTCCAGGGCGTCAATGGTGGTCTGCGGGGCGCGGTGGTGCACCGGGATGTCTCGCGGCGCGCCGTCCAGCGTGACCGGGTTAGCGGCGCTGGCCACCGGCGGCGCCTTGGGAACCTCACGCCGGGGCTGGGGCGCGGTCTGGATGGGATTGCCGTCTGCCCCGATGATCTGCATCCGGAAGAGGAACCGCACGGTGTCTTCCTGGAATTTCGCCATCATGGCTTCAAACATGTCGAAAGATTCTCTTTTGTAGGCCACCAGCGGGTCCTGCTGCGCATACCCGCGCAGGCCGATGCCTTCCTTCAGGTGGTCCATGGCCAGAAGGTGGTCCTTCCACAAGCCGTCAATCACGCTCAGCATCACCATGCGCTCGTGGTAGCGCATCTGTTCCGCGCCCAGGATCTTCTCTTTGCCCTCGTACTCCTGCTTGAGTCGCTCGAAGATCTCGTCGCCAAGCTCGTGGCGGCTCAACTCCAGCGGCTTGATGCCGGCCGCTGCGAGGCCAACGCCGAACTGACCCGTGATTTTCTCATCCAGATCCTTGATGTTCCACTGCTCCGGGTGCTTGTTTTCCGGCGCAAACTCATTGAGCGCGCTGGAGAGGATACCGCCGACGTAGTCATCCAGAATGAGATCGCGCTGCTCCACGCCCTCAAGCAATTGCCGCCTGAGGCCATAGACGGCCTCGCGCTGCTTGTTCATCACGTCGTCGTACTCAAGGAGGTGCTTGCGGCTTTCAAAGTTTTGCGCTTCAACGGCCTTCTGCGCGGTCTCAATCTGCTTGGTGACCATGCGCGACTCGATGGGAATGTCCTCTTCCATTGCCTTGTACAAGAGGTTGCCCACCCAGTTTTTGGCGTAGATGCGCATGAGGTCGTCTTCAAGCGAGAGAAAGAACCGCGAGGCGCCGGGGTCGCCCTGGCGGCCCGCGCGCCCGCGCAACTGGTTATCAATGCGCCGCGACTCATGCCGCTCCGTACCGAGGATGAACAGGCCGCCGACTTTGGTGACTTCATCGTGCTCAGCCTGGGCCGCCGAGGCGTGGACGATGTTGACCTCAGCCCAGTCGCTTTCTGATACCTCGAACTCCTGCCCCTGGTAATAGAAGCGCTGGAAACCGGGAGGCGCGATGGGATTGATTTTGCCTTCGCCGGCGCCGAGCGCGCGAGCATGGGCCTTCTTAACCAACTCCTGACGCGTCATGAAGTCCGCATTGCCGCCGAGCAGAATGTCCGTTCCGCGGCCGGCCATATTGGTGGCGATGGTCACCATGCCAATGCGGCCCGCCTGCGCCACGATCTCCGCCTCGCGCTCATGGAACTTGGCGTTGAGGACTACGTGCCGCACGCCCTTCCGCTGAAGAATTGCGCTCAACCGCTCAGACTTTTCGATGGACGTGGTGCCCACCAGCACCGGCTGCATTTTTTCATGCAACTCTGAGATGCTGTTGGCGACCGCCTTGAACTTTTCCTTCTCAGTGCGGTACACCACGTCGGGATTCTCCGCACGCAAGAGGGGCCTGTTGGTGGGGATCACGACGATCTCTAGCTTGTAGATTTTTTCGAACTCGGCAGCTTCTGTTTCCGCGGTGCCGGTCATGCCGCTCAGCTTTTTGTAGAGGCGGAAGTAATTCTGGAAGGTGATGGTCGCCAGGGTCTGGTCTTCCTTGCGGACGACCACGTTTTCCTTGGCTTCAATGGACTGGTGCAGTCCGTCAGACCAGCGCCGCCCAGGCATCAGGCGGCCGGTGAACGTGTCCACGATGATGACTTCGCCGTCCTTGACCACGTAGTCCACGTCGCGCTTGTAGAGAGCGAGGGCCTTGATTGCCGTCTCCACGTAGTGCTTCAGGTCCCAGTTCTCCGCGTCGGCGATGTTGTCGATGCCCAGCGCCTTCTCAATGCTGATCCAGCCTTCGTCGGTAACGCCTATGGTGCGGTGCTTCTCGTCGACAACGTAGTCGCCGGTGAATGTCTTTCCCTCCACCGTTTCGGTTTCTTCGCCCAGCACCAGCTTGGGAATGATGCCCTTGACGCGCTGGTACTTGTCCGTGGTCTGGTCAGTAGGGCCGGAGATGATCAGCGGCGTACGCGCTTCGTCAATCAGGATCGAATCCACTTCGTCCACGATGGCGTAGTAGTGCCCGCGCTGCACGCAGTCCTTGATGTCGAACTTCATGTTGTCGCGCAGGTAGTCGAAGCCGAATTCGTTGTTGGTTCCGTAGGTGATGTCTGCCGCGTAGGCCTGGCGCCGTTCGTCGTCGCTCAGGTCGTGCACGATGACGCCGACCGAGAGGCCAAGGAACTCGTAGATCTTGCCCATCCACTCTGCGTCGCGCTTGGCCAGATAGTCGTTTACCGTGACCACGTGCACGCCCTTGCCGGCCAGCGCGTTCAAATAGCAGGCAAGCGTGGCCACGAGGGTTTTGCCTTCGCCGGTCTTCATTTCAGCGATCTTGCCCTGATGCAGCACCATGCCGCCGATGAGTTGCACGTCGAAGTGACGCATCTTTACCGTGCGCCATCCCGCCTCGCGCACCACGGCGAAAGCCTCGGGCATGATTTCATCGAGCGCAGCGCGTTCCGCGGTCTTGATTTCTTCAGGATCGGTAAGCCCTTGCAGCCGCGCCGCGAGCGTGGCCTTGAACTCTGCCGTTTTGGCCATCAACTGCTCGTCAGAGAGCGGTTGAATCTCCGGCTCCAGCGCGCTCATCCGGGTCAAAACCGGCATCAGCTTTTTGATGGCGCGCTCGTTTGACGTGCCGAAGATCTTTGTTAAAACCCTCTCAAAATTCACAGGAATCTCCATCTACCAGTGTAAATGTCACAGTGCAATGCAGGCCTAGACTGCGTCTGCCAGAAGTGGTTGTTTCGCATGCGGATTTGTGCGTCATTCCAGCCTCCAGACCAACTGCTCCACCGGTTCTCCGCGGCGGATTTGGCGCAACTGCCGTTGAAGGCTCCGCAGTGGCGAATCCGGGCCGCCCTGGCCGTCCTCGTCCACGTCTTCCACCTGGCGGATCTGCGCCTTCACGAGGAATGCCTGGTTGGGCCGGTATACCACCGACAGGAACAGGAACGCTGCGCCCACATCCAGAGCCGCGCCTCTGAGGATCCGGTACCGCCGCGATCCAACACTCTTTCTTCTGCCTCTCCGCCACAATGACACCAAGCCGGCTACCAACAGCCAAGGCACTGGTGACGATAACGCCAGCAACACAATGAGTCCCATGAGAAGTCCCCTCCGCGGGTTCAAACTCAAAAAAGGCCAGGCAACCGAGCAGGCTAACGTCTACTCAATTGCAGATTTGGCTAAAGAGTCTGGGCGGGAGGAGGGCGTTGGAAGAGGGAAAAGAGCCTCGGCGCGGAAGCAGACAACCCGGCGCTTGCCGCGCTTACGAACAGGAGCGCGAGCGGAGCCATCAGGCCTATGAACAGGACGGGCAGAATCGCCGACCAAAGTGCCCGGTCTCTGCTGGAACCGTGGGTCAAGTTGGCCCACTCCCAGGACGTCAATCGCGCAGTGACGGAGACCGGCGTGGAAGCCGGCAACAGATTGTTGTAAGCGGACGACCTGGCCGAACCTGAGTGATTGTTCGGGACCAGCATCACCAACATCGCGAAGGCCACGGCCGCAAAGGCAAGCCTGAACCATCCGCGCTGTTGCTGTGAATCTGTCATGTCTGTCCCTGGAGAAGCACGTAGGCGATACACGCGCCTATGCTCATTGTGCCACAAATCGCCAAGCGCCACCCGCAATGAGCGCGCCCGCCGGTGGAACCAAGCCCGATATGGTATCGAATGGACGGCGCGGATGTGGCACGGTCAAGTTTTCCGGGTGAGTTTGGGAACGGCGGTCGTTCCTTGGATATAATTGGGCGTGATCAGCAGCCTTTGAGCGGGCCATGGTTGCAAGCCTGTGGATCAAAGCCCGCGAAGATCCCAGAGGCAAAGGGCGGGAGTAGTTCAGTGGTAGAACGTCAGCTTCCCAAGCTGAATGTCGCCGGTTCGATCCCGGTCTCCCGCTCCAACAAAAATAAACGACTTACAGCTAGAAATCAGTTGATTGCGGCGTCCTCAGGCACGCTGAACTCCTTTTGAACTCCACTACTGTCCGGTTAACTGCTAACTTGTTCGCTGCAACCCTCTGATCTGCGGTGTTCGCCAACTTGCAATGAGGATGGTGTAGAACAGCGTTGGTGGTGGTGGTGATGGTGCTGCTTCTGCTGCTAGTCGTCGTCTTGGAGTCCCTCGCAAAGCCCCGTCTGGAAGCGGCATTATCTGCAACGCCAGCGCCTCACCCTGCTGATTAGGTACCCCAGTCCAGCACGATTTTTATGTATACATCAAAAAAACAACTAAGTTCCTTTTATTTTGATGTATACTACAAATTATGCAAACCCTACAGGAACTCGGTCAATCTCTCGCCGAAAGGAGAAAGGCGCTTGGGCTGAAACAAGGATACGTAGCGGAACAGTGTGGGCTATCTCAAGCTCTATTGTCCCGTCTGGAGCGAGGGCAGCTATCAGAGTTCGGTTCACGCAAACTGCTGTCCGTCCTCGCTGTACTCGGGCTGGAACTGACTTTCACCGAAGTCGGGAAGGTTGGCACTCTCGATGAATTGCGACGTGAGCGGGGTGGCGCATGAAGTTGAATGTCCATGTCCTCGACCAGCACGTCGGAGTGCTTGAACAGGTCGGCGACTTCAAGAGCGTCATGACCTACGTCCCCGATGTAGCCCAGGAGAAGCTCATATCCCTGACCATGCCCGTCCGCACGGAATCCTATCTATGGGATGACGAGCTTCACCCCATATTCCGCATGAATCTTCCTGAGGGATACCTGCTGCAAGTTTTGCAGGAGGAGTTCGGACCGCACATCGGTGCCAGTGCTGTTGCCCTGCTGTCGGTCATCGGGCGCAACATGGTGGGACGGTTGAAAGTCGCCCCACCGGGAGCAGCACTGGACGAACCGGCCAAGCCGGTGGAGGTCGCCGAACTCCTGAAGGGCGATAACTCTGAGGAGGCGTTCTTTCAGCTTGTCCGGGAGCACGCAAAGAGCGGCGTATCGGGTGTCCTGCCGAAGTTTTTGAATGTTGAAGCGCAAAAGCAGAGTGGACTTGGGCCGCACAAGAAGGCAACTCTCCTGACGCATCAGCACATCGTCAAAGGCTCATCCGTGAGGCTCCCGTTTGCCACGGCCAATGAGCACCTTTGTATGCAGGTTGCGGCAAGAGTGGTAGGAAGTGCGAAAACAGAACTGTCGGAGGACGGCAATGTTCTACTCA
>Ga0265339_10001384_pt1 | contig 18073 bp, 14 predicted proteins | sample 4CB219metaG_FD_202085 | JGI IMG/M metagenome (GOLD analysis project Ga0265339, IMG submission 202085) | Rhizosphere microbial communities from Carex aquatilis grown in University of Washington, Seatle, WA, United States - 4-CB2-19 metaG | ecosystem: Host-associated > Plants > Roots >... | reverse complement strand
GATAGGGAGGGGGCAGCTCGCCTCTCGGCGTCCCACTGCGGCTCTGGCCAGGGAGACAGCTGGTCCCCAAGGCCCGGCACCAGGCCATGCTTCCGAGGAGCAGTCCGGAGCGTTCGATCCTGTACGGCCGCCCCAACCGGGAGGCGGAGACCTCATGCTTTTCCACGGGTATTACCCGCGCCGGAAAAACGAACTTACTGTCCCCGTACAGCGAGCACCTCGCATGCCGGTCGTTGTGCCGGCAGGATGATGCCCGATGCCGCCCGGGAGCGGGTTACAAATCCGCCCGCAGGCACCGCGCTCGCCCCGTTCCAAGGAGTGTCCTCGCGAAGAACGTCCCTTCGAAAGGCGAGATGGGTTTCTTTTAGTTCGGCAGGCGATATGGATTCAAGAAAATCCGGCGGCGGCTGCGATCCCCTTGATGGGACACGATTCTTTTTTCGGTGTTTGTTTGATTCGCAGCGCGGAAATTGTGGCATTGCCGCCATGATTCTCCTATGTGCCGCTAACTCACGGATGTGCCTGCGCTTTCTTGATTCGCAGTTTGTGCGGGCTACGCCAGGGCCCTCGACGTGGACCGCAATACTGATCGTGTAAGATGGCTTGAGCGCCAGCGAAACCCATCTTCGGAAACGGCAATTGCGGCGAGCCGAAGCGGAATGCGGTGTTCAACTTCGTGAAAGCGTTTCGCTTGGAGCCCGCGAGCCGCTGACCGGAGGCCGACGGTTGCTTCCCATTTCGCGGCAGAACGCCTAGGCTGATCGACGCGAGGCCGGAAATATCCGGCGCGCCGTGACGGATGGGCTACTCGCCAAAACAAAACCGGAGCGGCGTTTTCGGGAGGAGATGACGATGCGTCTTGCGAACATGGTTCGATCGGCATTGACCGCATTGCTGTTGTTGGTGCCGCTGGCCGCGCGGGCTGACGATACGGTCCAGATCGGACTGGTGGGCTCCATCAGCATGACGCATTGGCCTCTGCTGATCGGCCTGAAAAAGGGCTACTATGCTGCCGAGCATCTGAAGCTCGATCTGATCCACACGCAATCGAGCGGTGCCGTGCTGCAGCAACTCGCCGCCGGCTCGATCGATGCCACCGTTTCGGCGGCGCTCATCGAACCGCTCTACGCCATCAGCAAGGGTGCGCCGATCAGCCTCGTGCGCCTGGAGATTCAGCTTCCGCCCTATGCGATCGAGGCCAAGACGCAGGATAAGAAACTCGAGGACCTGCGCGGCAAGACCATTATGATCGATGCGCCCACCGGGATCACCAAGATTTACGTCGAGCGCATGCTGGTGCCGCACCATGTCGACCCGGCTTCGGTCGATTACGTCTATGCGGGCGCTACGGCAGCGCGCTTCAACGCACTGATGTCCGGCGCGATCGATGCGACGATCTTGCTGCCGCCATTCAGCTTCAGCGCCGAAGAGAAAGGCTTCAACAATCTCGGCCTGGTCGCCGACTACGCCAAGGACCTGCCGTTCACCGGCGCGGCCGTGAACACCAATTGGGCAACGAAAAATTCAGATGTGCTGAGACGGTTTCTGGATGCGCACAACAAGAGCGTCCAGTGGTTCCTCGATCCGAAGAACCGGCAGGAGTCGATCGACATCATGGTCGAGGCCAGCAAGCTCAGCCCGGAAGTCATCGGCAAGACTTACGATTTTCTCAGAAGCCGGCCGTTTTTCGAGCCAACTGGGAAGATCTCCAGAAGCAAGATGAGCGCGCTGGTGTCCGCCGCCAGGCAGCTTGGCGACTTCCGCGGATCGTCCGACGTGGCGACTTATGTCATGCCCGGGATCGCGCAACTGGGCGACTGATGCCGGTCGCGCGGCTATGACTCCAGCGCGTTCGGCGCGAACAGTTCCTCCATCGGCATGACGCGCGGTGTCAGGCCCTGCTGATTGGAGAATTTCGCCGCGGTTTCGAGCACCTTGCGGTTGGCCTTGAGCCCGTAGCTGATCAGCGGCGTCGCCAGCGCCTTGCGATAGTCCGCGGGTACAAGTCCGGTCTCGAAATGATAGGCGGCGTGTTCGGAGCGCTCGGCCTCGACGATATCGTTCGCCGCAATGAAAGCCTTGATGATGTTGAGCACCACCCAGGGCTCGCGCTCGAACACCGCGCGCTTGATCGCCATGCCGTGATTGATCGGGTAGATGCCGGTCTTCTTGTAGTAGCGGGCGGCTTCCGCGGCCGGGTCGGCAAACAGCGGCTTGATATCGGGATGAGCCTCAAGATCGACGTCGCTTCGATCGATCATATCGGGGCCATGTTTGCGAAAATACGCCATGTAGGCATCCAGCTCGCCCGCGAGCATCATGGAGGCGATGCTCTTCTCCGGCGGAATCTGGTTGATGGTGACTCCCGGCGGCGCCACAAATCCGATCGCGCCGGCATGGCTGCGCTCGGGTACCCGCTCCATGAAGAAAGTCATGTCGCGCGGCGCGATGCCGAATTCGTTTTCAAGGACGCCGCGGCTCCACAGCGCGGCAGTCTGCACATATTCCGGCACGCCGACCCGTCTGCCCTTGAGGTCGGCCGGACCGTCGATCCCGGCATTGTTACGCACCAGCATTGCGGTGTGGTAGAAGCGCCGGGTGGTGAAGACCGGGATGCCGATAAATCGGTCGTCGCCGCGGCTCCGGATGATCATCAGTTCCGACATCGATATTTCGGAAACATCGAACTCGGCGAAGCTGAGCTGCCGCCAGAACATTTCCGCGGGGCCGAGCACCGTCATGATGAAATCGATGCCGTCCGGCTTGACGCGGCCGTCGATGATAGGCCGCGTGCGCGGATTGCTCGTGATGGCGAGACTGAGTTGCAGATTGGCCATGCGTCCTCCCCCGAAGGTCGCTATTTCGCGACGGCAGCGTATAATAAGAGTGGATTGAGCGCGCGGCATCAAGCGCGCGGGGAGGGAATTTCATGTTCGTATCGACTCGGCGCGGCGGCCTGGGCGCCATCTCTGCGATTGCTGCGTTTCTCGCCCTCGCGGCTTCTGCCCCGGCTTTCGCCCAGACGACGCTGATCGTCGGCAAGGCCAATCCGACCTCGGACGCCATCATTCCCGTCAATGTCGGTGACAAGCTCGGCATCTTCAAAAAGCACGGGCTCGATCTCAAGATTTCCGATTTCGGCGGCGGCAGCAAGATGGTCCAGGCGCTCACCGCAGGCGCCATCGATATCGGCGACGGCGCCGGCACCGAATTGGCATTTGTCGCCAAGGGCGCGCCGATGCTCGCGGTGTGCGAGAGCACGGGGCCGGCGCCGTTTCTCGGCGTCGGTGTGCCTTGGGATTCTCCGATCAAGAAGCTCGAGGATCTGAAAGGCAAGAACATCGGCGTTTCCAGCCCGGGCTCGTTCAGCGACTGGTCCGGCCATCAGCTTGCGCAGCATTTCGGCTGGGGACCGAACGGCGTGAAGACGGTGGCGATCGGCGGCGGCCCGGCACCGATCCGCGCCGGATTGCGCGCCCACCTGGTCGATGCCGTGATCAGCACCACGGCGCTGTTTTTGTCCTTCGAGGAAACCAAGGAAGGCCGTCTCATCGCCCCGGTGTCGAGCTTCGAGGGCAATGTCGGCTCCGGCGCCTTGTTTGCCTCGAACAAGCTGATCGCCAGTCATCCGGACGCGATCCGCGCCTTCATCGCCGGCTGGCTCGAAACGGTCGATTACATGCGCGCCCACAAGGCCGAAACGGTGAAGATCGAGAGTGCGCTCAACCATTTCAGCGAAAACGTCATGTCGCGGGAATACGATCTGACCATCGGCATGCACACCAAGGATTGCCGGTTCGATCCGGAATCGCTTTCGATCCTGAAGCAGTCTTTTGTCGAGATGAAGCTTGCTCCGGGCGAGCTCGACATGTCGAAGCTCTATTCCGAAGCTTATCTGCCGAAGTGATCGCGCAGATCAGACGCGAACGAAAATTTTGCGGGTGTAGAGGTAGCGCGCCAGCGTCACCGCAAAGCCGAGCGCCAGAAGTGCGATGACGAAATTGCCGGTCCCGGGCGCCACGGTGCGATCGAGCAGGCCCGAGACGTGGGCGCCGACGATCCGGGAGGCTACGTCCTGGTAGCTCAACAGCTCGTTGAGGAAATAGAGCGCAATCGCGTTCGCCCCGATCCAGGTGAATACCGTCGCCCAGCGCCGCGCGCCCCACACGTCAACGATCTGATGGAGCGCCGCCAGCAGCAGCACGCTGTAGCCGCCGGTGACGAGCACGTATGACGAGGTCCAGATTGCCTTGATGACCGGAAATTGCAGCGCCCAGAGATAGCCCACGGCGAGCAAGGCGCAACCGGCCGCGGTGAGCCACACGGTCTTGCGCTGGGGCGAGACCTGACTGTCCCGCATGAACAGGCCGGCAAAGACGCCGAGCAGACACGTGCCGATTGCCGGGAGTGTGCTGAGGATGCCTTCCGGGTCGCGGGTGAAATCGTACAGCTTCCCGGGCAGGTAATTGCGATCAATCCAATTCGCCAAATTGGTGTCGGCCGCGAATGAGCCGGCGCCGATGCCGGGGACCGGAACGAATGTCATGATCGCCCAGTAGCCGATCAGCAGGCCGAAAAAGGCCGTGATCATGCCGCGCAGGTTGAAATTCAGGAACAGCACCGAGGTGAAGAAGTAGCAGATGGCGATGCGTTGCAGCACGCCGAGCCACCGCACGTCCCACAGCTGCTGGCCGATGTTGCCGGAAGCGATCAGGCCCAGCCCGAACAGCAGCAGCGACCGGCGCACCACCCGCCAATGGGCCTTGGCCTCGCCGTCACGCTCCACCATCCGCGGCAGCGACAGCACGATCGAAATGCCGGTCACGAAAATGAACAGCGGAAAAATGAGGTCGTAGAAGTGCAGGCCCTGCCAGGAGACGTGAACGAACTGGCCGCCAAGAAAGCTGCCGACGCCGCTGACGATCGGGCCCTTGCCGCTCGTCATCTGGGCGAGCGCCGCCGCGGCGCCGTTGACGCCGAACAGCCAAAACATGTTGATGCCGCGCAACGCGTCGATCGAGCCGATGCGGCGGGGTTGCGGCGTCTGCGATAGTTCGGCGAGGCTCATGATGGTCTGTTGATGGTTGGCGGCATTCAGGACGGTCGACACATACCGATGAGGCCTGCACAGAGCGTGCCAGCACGACGGAGCGTGCGAACACGAACATGCACGATGATGGTTAAGTATGTTCGAACGGCGGCTGTTTGCCTTGCGCCAGATCAAATCCGCCACAGCGGAAGTCAAATATGCGCGAGAGCGCCGCTGCGCGCGTAGCGCCGGCGCATAATTTCAAAGCAGAAGCATATCTTTTCTGTAAACTGACGCCGCCCTCAGGGCGTAGCGCAGGCGTTCGTCGAAATCATGCCCTAAGGCTGGCCGGCCACGGTTGGGCCGCGTGTGCAATTGCCGGCGGCCTGCTCGACCCGGAAATATTCGCGGCCGCTGTAGTAGCCATCGTAGTGATGCCACGCCGTGCGATGGTCCAGATCGATGATGCCGTCGAGCGTCACCGCGAACACTGCGCTCTTCATGTCGCGGTCTTGTGCATTCAGATTAGGCGGCAGTTTGGCGCTGGCGTAGTCGACATAATAGGCACGGTTGACGCAGCTCATGTCCTTCACCGCATCGAGCGCCAATCTCGCGGTCGCCAGATGATCGGCATGATCGTGCGAATTAGTGGCGGTGTCGAGATCGGCGATATTGATCTGCGCGAGCGCCGCGGTGCCGCGCTCGAAGCTGACGATGTGCTGCACGGTGTCGACGAGATCTTTCCAGCCCTGATAGCTGGTCGAACCGTCGACCGCGTACATTGCGCCTATATCGCCACTGGCCAACCGCTTGAGCGACTGGAAGCCGGTGCCCGCAAAACCCGCGCCGGTGCCGCCGTCCGGCAACCGCAGAAAATAACTGACGGCGTTGCCGTAGCGCACCCGAAATATGGAGTGGCCATTGAGGCTGACCGGGCCCTCCGAATCCTTGATCGGGTTCTTGTCTGCGTCAACCATGAAGCGAATGGCTTGAAGGGCGCCATTTTCCCGCGCCAAGTAAAATGGGTGCTCGCGGCCGTTCGAACCGGCGCCGAGGCCAGCATCGCCGGCGGTGACATGAATGAAGACGGTTTTGCGCGCAGCGCCCACCACGTCATTGAAGGCATTCGGGTTCATGAACAATTGCCAGTCGTCTTCGTGCGCGGCGAAGTAAAACGACACTCTGCTGGGCACGGAGGCGACTTTGCCGGGCTCGGTAGCGACCGCAGCCACTTTGCCAAGGTCGCCCGCCGCCGCGCCGGCGCATGGGAGCAAAACGAGCAGCGCGCAGGCGCCGGCAAGTGATCGCAGTGCTGACATGGTGTTGTTCGCCCCGGAAGTTATTTCTTTTTTATAGTCGTTATTGTCACGATGCACCCAAATAAATCAAGCCGTGCCGCAATTTTGTGCAATGCACAATTGTTGACCGGGTAAAAATGCCAAATCGGCGTTTGGCGCAATTCTGGAGATGCCGCAAGGGTCGGTAACGGCGCGTTAGGCGTGGCCGCGCCGCTTGCTCAGGATCTGTTTCAGCCGCTGCGGCGTGACCGGGATCTGCGTTACCGCGCCCGGCATGCCGATGGCGTCATCGATGGCCGACGCGATCGCGGCGCCGACGCCCGTGATGCCGCTCTCGCCGGCACCCTTGATGCCGAGCGGATTGCGCGGGGTGGCGTAATCCTCACGCAGCAGCACGTCGGGAATGGGCGTCTCGTGCATGGCCGGCAAGAGGTAATCGGCGAAGGTGACGGCGAGCGGATCGCCGCGTTCGTTGTAGATGAACTCTTCCTGCAGCGCGCCGCCCAGCCCTTGAGCAAAGCCGCCGACGATCTGCGCCTCGACCAGCGCCGGGTTGATGGCCCGGCCGATGTCGTAAGCAATGAAATAGCGCTCGACCGCGACGCCGCCGGTCTCCGGGTCGACACGGACGACGGCGATGTGACTGCCGTAAGGATAGACCTGATGGTCGACGCGGAACCAGCCTTCGGCTGAAAGCCCCGGATCGCGCTCGCCCAGCGTTTTTGAGGTTGGCGCCAGATGCTGCGCGATAGTGCCCAGCCCGATCGACGGGCCGCCGTTCTGACCCTTGCGCACCACCTCGCCGCCAACGATGTCGAGCGTGTCGGGCGCCGCCTGTAAGAGTTCGCCGGCGACTTCGAGCGCTTTCTTGCGCACATTGAGTGCTGCGATATGCGTCGCCGACGCCGTCATCACCGTTGCGCGCGAAGCGTGGGCGCCGATGCCGAAGGCGATGCGGTCGGTCTGGCCGTGAATGACGCGGCACTTCTTGTAATCGACGCCGAGCCCGTCGGCGGCAACCTGCGCCATCACGGTCTCGAAGCCCTGGCCGAGCGAGGCGCCACCGGTCACGACTTCGACCGCGCCGGATGTGTCGACCGAGATTCGCACCCCATCGGCGGGGCCGAGCCCGCTTTTCTCGATGAACATGGCAACGCCGATGCCGATCATCTCGCCGGCCGCCCTGCGGCGCTTCACTTCGGCGTTGAGTTTTTGCCAGTCGATCCGGGTGAGCTGCTTGTCGACCAGTCCGATGTAATCGCCGGTATCCATGAAGATGGACTCGCCCAGCGCTTCGAGCGGCCGCTCGTAGGGCAGTTCAGCGGTGGTGAGGGCGTTGCGGCGGCGCACTTCGATGCGGTCGATGGCGAGCTTTGCGGCGATCGCGTCGAGCAGGCGCTCGCGTACGAACGTGGTTTCGTAGCGGCCCGGCGCCCGATAGGTCGCGGCCGGCGTCTTGTTGGTGAGACGGAAGTGACCGACCGCCCGGTAGGCAGGCACGCGGTACGGACCGGGCAGAATGCCGGCCGTCATGTGAACGACGCGCGTCGCGTGGGTTCTGATGTAGCCGCCCTGGTCGTGGAAATAAACGTCGTCGATGGCGAGGATGACGCCGTTGTCATCGACGGCGGCGCGAATCTTGTGCAGCTGCTGGCGCGAATGATTGGCAGCGATCAGATGTTCGCGGCGGTCCTCGATCCATTTCACCGGCCGGTTGAATTTCTTCGCCGCGACACAGACCAGAAAATCTTCCGGATACATTTCGCCGCGGATGCCGAAGCCGCCGCCGACGTGGGATTCATACACATGGATCGAGCTCGGCGGGAGCTTGAGCATGCGCGCGAGCAGTTCCTGATTGCGGTGAGGCACCTTGGCGGCACCGTGCATTTCCAGAATGCCGCGCGCGGCGTCATAACGGCCGATGGCGCCGCGCGTCTCCAGCGGCACGCCGGAATGCCGGCCAATGGCGAGTTCAAGCTCGACCACATGCTTGGCGCTACGGAACACGGCATCGACGTCGCCGTAGCCCTGGCGGATGATTGTCGCTTCGCTGGAGTGACCCGGCGAATACTCAAACGGCGCCGCCTCGGCGTCAAGCACCGGTGGCAATTCCTCGATTTCGATCTCGACAAGGTCGGCGGCGTCCTCGGCGATATACGGGTCGGCGGCAAACACGGCGGCGACCGGGTCACCGACATAACGCACCTTGCCAGTCGCCAGGATCGGCTGACGGTATGGATCGAGCGCCGGGATCGAGCCCTCGCGAAAATCGATCGGCGGCACGTCGGCGACGTCGGCCGCGGTCCACACCGCGTACACGCCGGGCAGCGCGCGCGCGGCTGACGTGTCGACCGATACGATCCGGCCATGCGCATGGGCCGAGCGCGCGATGCGCATCGACAGCTGATGCGGGAAGCTAATGTCGCCGGCAAACTCACCGCGGCCCGTGACCAGCGGCGGATCTTCCAGCCGCTCGACCGATTGGCCGATCCAGGCCTTTTGCCGCACGCTCATTTCGCCGCGCGTTCGAGCGCTCGGCGGGTCACCGCCAGCACGAGGTCGCGGCGGAAATCCGCGGTGTTGACGATATCTTCCATCGGATCGACCACGGCGGCCGCCGCCGCGGCCGCTGCGCGAAATGCCTTGTCGCCCGGTTCGGCGCCCGCAAGCGCGCGCTCGGCCTCGGCGATGCGGCGCGGACTGACCTCGACGCCGCCGAGCGCAACCCGCGGCTCGACGATCTTGCCGCCCTCGATCCGATAGGTGACGAGCGACGCGGCCAGCGCGAAATCGCCGGCGCGGCGACTGAACTCGTAAAAGCCGCAACGCGTGCCGGCGGCCAGCACCGGCAGGCGCGCTTCAGCGAGCAGTTCGTCGTCGCGCAACGCCGTCGTCATGATGCCCTGGAAGAAGTCGCGCGCCGCAATGACACGCTCGCCGCGCGCGCTTTTGGCCAAGACCTCACCGTCGAGCGCCGCCAGCACCAGCGCCCACTCGGACGCGGGGTCGGAGTGCGCGAGGCTGCCGCAGAACGTGCCGCGATTGCGAATCGGGAAATGCGCGATATGGCGCACGACCTCGCTCAGGAGCTTGCCGAGCGGACCGTCGCAGACCTGCCGATGGAATGCCGCATGGCGCACGCACGCGCCAATGACGAGTTTGCCGCCTTCCACCGCCAGCCGGTTGAGCGTCTCGACGCCGTTGATGTCGACGAGATGCGCAGGTCTCGCCAGCCGGAACGCCATTGTGGGTACCAGGCTCTGGCCGCCGGCGAGTATGCGGCCGTCCTGCGGCGCCAACTCGGCAAGCATCGCCACCGCCTCGTCGACGGTTTTCGGCGCGTGATAGCGGAACGCCGCTGGCTTCATTGGCTAGTACAGAGATTGGGATTGGTGTACGTTTTTGAACTGATGCACAGTTTTCGGTACAGAGTCAAAAGGCGAAAGCAAAGCAATCCGGCATGAAACCACCGCCCTTTTCCTATCACGATCCCCGCACGGTCGCCGATGCGGTCGGCCTGCTCGGCTCACTCGAAAACGCCAAGCTGTTGGCCGGTGGGCAGTCGCTCATGCCGATGCTCAACATGCGCTACGTGCTGCCCGACCACATCATCGATCTCAATCGGATTGAAGGCCTGAGCTATATCCGCGCCAATAATGGCGCACTCGAGATCGGCGCCATGACGCGGCAGCGCGAGATCGAGTTTTCCGATGCGGTGCGCGAGCGCAGCCCGCTGATGCACGAGGCGATCCGTCAGGTCGGTCATCGCCAGACCCGCAACCGCGGCACGCTCGGCGGCTCACTATGTCATCTCGATCCGGCCGCTGAACTGGTGACGCTCGCCGCGGCGTTCGATGCCAAAGTCACGGTGGCCGGCAAGGGCGGCACGCGCAGCATCGATTTTGCTTCGTTCCCGGTGGCCTATATGACGCCGGCGATCGAACTCGATGAACTTGTCACCGGCGCGAGCTTTCCGTGCTGGCCGAAAGGCCACGGCTACGCCTTCATCGAATTCTCGCGCCGGCACGGCGACTTCGCCATTGTGTCGGCGGCCGTGCTGATCGAGGAGGATAACAACGGCAAGGTGACGCGCGCCTCGGTGACGCTCGGCGGCATGGGGCCGGCGCCGGTGCGCGCGCGCGACGTCGAGAAGGCGCTGATCGGCGAGACGATCGAAGAAAAACGCATGCGCGAGATCTGCGAGAGTTTGCGCAAGTGCGAAGCCATCGAGGACATCCACGCGCCAGCCTCCTATCGCCAGCAACTGGCGACCGTGCTGCCGCGCCGCGCGCTTCTTAAGGCGCACGAACGCATCGCGGAAGGGAGGCGGGCATGAACGAGACGCGCCAGATCACGGTCACGGTCAACGGCACACGCTACGAAGAAACCGTGCCGGTGCGGGTGACGCTCGCCGACTTCATCCGCCATCAGCTCGGGCTGACTGGCACGCATCTCGGCTGCGAGCACGGCGTGTGCGGCGCCTGCACGATTTTGCTCGACGGCCATTCGGCGCGCTCCTGCCTGATGCTCGCCGTGCAGGCGGACGGTCACGAGATTCTCACCGTCGAAGGCATCGCGCCGAATGCCGACACGATGCACCCTTTGCAAGAGGCGTTCCGCGACAATCACGGCCTGCAATGCGGCTTCTGCACGCCAGGGATATTGACGACGCTGATCGAGTTGCTGCGCGACAATCCCGACCCGACCGAGGAGGAAGTGCGCATCGGCATTTCCGGCAATCTGTGCCGCTGTACCGGTTATCAGAACATCGTCATCGCCGCGCTGGATGCAGCGAAGCGATTGCAGAAATCACCTGTTCCTGCGCCGCGAGGAGCGGAGCTGCCGCGCCAAGCGAGTGGTGCTGCCGTGAGGTGAAGTAGCTATTCCCTCGTCACCACCGGCTTGATCCGGTGGTCCATGCTGATGTGCGGCGGATGAGGGCGTCAAACATGGCGCGTGCGAGCCGCATTCCGCATGGATTGCCGGGTCGAGCCGGGCAATGACGAAAAGGGTGTGTAGCTAAATGCCGCTGCGCTTCGACGACATAGGCAACCGGCTGAAAGCCTTTCGCCTTGGCTCTGGGCTGTCGGCCGAGGAGATCGCGCAAAAGCTCGGCATTTCGCGTACTGCGCTCTATCGCTTTGAAAAGGGCGAGGTCGCCAAGATCGAAACGCTGGAGAACCTCGCCGAGCTGCTGCAGGTCTCGGTGCCGACCCTGCTGGGCGTGGGCGTCGAATATATCGCCGCGGCGGTCAGCTATTTCGAACGTATGCGGCAGATCGAGGAAACCGCCGAGCACATCATCGTTCTGGCCGGCCCGATCTCCTATGTGCTTTCCTCCGATCCGTTCGAGTCAGCGCTCAGCGAGGTTCTGCGCGAATCGGTGCCGGACAGCGGCAAGAGCGAACACGCGCTGGCGCAGATTGGCGAACTGATGGAGGTGTTGCGCCAGCGCAAGGAAACGTACCGGCGCCGACAGCCGGCGATCGTCAATCTGATCTCGGCGTCCGAGATGGAGCGCTTTTTGCGCAACGGCCTGGTCGGCCGGCTCGACCTGCCGGAAAAACTGCGCCGCGAACGCCGGGCGCTGGCCCGCGCCGAGGCCGAGCACTTCATCGCGTTGATGGAGAACGAGCCGATCGGCGTGCAGATCGGCATCGTGCTCGACACGTTGCCGCACACGAGCTTTCAGATCTTCCGCCAGCCCGACCGGCAGATTCTGGCGTTGAGCCCGTTTCGCTTAGGGGAAGAGCCGAACATCCGGGTCGGCGTGGCGATGATCACCTCGGCACCGGAGGCGCTGGCGCTGCACGAGAAGATGGCGCGCGATCTGTGGACCAGCGCGCTCAAGGGCCCGGCCGCCGTGCGCTTCATGCGCGCGATGATGGAAAAGCTGACGTGACAGTGATTTTTGTCCCGGCGCTTCACACATTCAGCCGGTGCATCTGGCCCGCGGGGTAGCGAGTGCCGGCGGCGGCGCCGGATGGGACGATACGGTCGATCTCGGCAAGATCCTCGGCGGTGAGCGCGATCGCGGCGGCGCCGGCGTTTTCTTCAAGGTGCTTCCGCGATTTCGCCCCGGGGATCGGCACAATGAACGTGCCGGAGCGATCACCCTGCGCCATCGTCCAGGCGATCGCGAGCTGGGCGAGCGTTGCGCCTTTGTTGCGCGCCCGGGCTTCAAGTGCCGTCCGCAGCTGCATATTGGCGGCGATATTCTCGTCGTGAAAGCGCGGCAGGCGTTTGCGAATATCGTCGGCGGTCATGTCCGCCAGCCGCGGCGCCGCAGAACTCAGCATACCGCGCCCGACCACCCCATAGGCCATCATCGCCGTGCCGAGCTCCCGGCAGGCGGCGATCTGGCCCTGCTGCTCGGCGTCGCGCGAGAACAGCGAATATTCCATCTGCAGCGAAGCGAGCGGGTGAACGGCGCTGCCGCGCTTGAGCGATGCCGCGGAGCATTCCGACAGCGAGATGAAACGCGTCTTGCCCTCCTTGATGAACTCGGCCATCGCGCCGACGCTCTCCTCGACCGGAATGTGCGGATCGACGCGCGACATGCAGAACACGTCGAGCCGTTCGATCCCGAGATTCTTCAGGCTGTCGTCGAGGGTCTTGCGCAGATAGCGCGGATCGCCGCCGCCGCGCACGCCCTCGGGATTGCCGTCACGCGGGCTTCCGCTTTTCGAATGAATGACCACGTCTTGCCGCCGGCCGCGGATCGCCTCGCCGATCAGGCGGTGATTGTGGCCCTGCCCGTAGCTCGCCGACGTGTCGAGCAAATTGATGCCGAGCTCGAGCGCGCGGCGAATGGTGGCGATTGACTCGACATCGTCGGCCGGACCATAGACGCCCGACATGCCGTAGCAGCCGAGCCCGATGACGGACACCATAAGATCGGTATTGCCGAATTTGCGCCGTTGCATGGATGTCTTCTCCGCTCGCTGGCAAATTAGCAAAGATGGCGGCTAAATTGGAGGCCGCGAGGCTGAATAGTTGCCGACCGTCGCATGTTCGCAAGATGGAAACACCGCCATGAATTTTGAATTCACCGAAGAGCAGAAACTGTTTGCCGAACAGGTCCGCCGCTTCGCGCGGGAAAAGCTCGCCGCGGGCGCGTTGAAGCGCGCGCACGAAGCGGGCTTCCCGTTCGACGTGGCGCGGCTCATGGCGGAGCAAGGCCTCATGGGCATCACGCTGCCGGCCGAGGAGGGCGGGCAGGGCGGTACCCTGATGGACGCGGTGATCGCCATCGAGCAGATCGCCGCCGAATGCCCGCGCAGCGCCGACGTGGTGCAGTTCGGCAATTTCGGCCCGATCCGCACCTTCGCCGAGTACGGCACGCCAGAGCAGAAAAAGCGCTGGCTCGGCGATCTGCTCTCCGGCCGCCTGGTGATGAGCCTTGGCATGACCGAGCCGGATGCCGGCTCCGCCGTCACCGATCTGAAAACCAGCGCGCGGCAAGAGGGCGCGCATTACGTGGTCAACGGCGGCAAGGTGTTTTCCACCTTCAGCGCCGAGGCGCAGATTTTTCTGGTCTATCTGCGTTACGGCCCGGGCCTCAACGGCATCGGCTCGGTGCTGATCGAGCGCGGCACGCCGGGCTTCACTGTCGGAAAGCCGTCGGCCTTCATGAGCGGCGAGGAATGGTGCGAGTTGCATTTTGCCGACTGCCGCGTTCCCGCCGAGAATGTGCTGCTCGGGCCCGGCGGTTTCCGCAAACAGATGGCAGGCTTCAATGTCGAGCGGCTCGGCAACACGGCGCGCTCGCTCGCCTACGGCCGCTATGCCTTCAACGCCGCGCGTGACTATGCACTCACCCGCGAACAATTCGGCCGGCCGCTGTGCGAGTTCCAGGGCCTGCAATGGAAGTTTGCCGACATGGCGGTGAAGCTCGAAGGCGCGCAGCTTCTGTTGTATCGCGCGGCGGCGAGCGCGGACAAAGGCCTGCCGTCGGCCTATGAGACTGCGCTTGCCAAGGCGGCCTGCAATCAAGCCGGCTTCGAAGTGGCGAGCGACGCCCTGCAGGTCATGGGCGCGCTCGGCTACAGCCAGGAGTCGCTGGTGGAATACTGCATGCGGCGCACGCGCGGCTGGATGATCGCCGGCGGCTCGATCGAAATGCTGAAGAACCGCATCGCCGAACACGTGTTCGACCGCCGCTTTGACCAGCGCAAGCCGAAGGCGCCCGTGGCGGAGTAGTCAGCCCCGCCGGCGCGTGAAGCTGTAAAGCAGCCAGCCGACCAGCGCCGCGCCGCAGATAAGCGCAATGGCATTGACGATGAGACTGCCGGCCATCACGGTTGCGATCGCGAGCGCGCCAAGACCGAGGTTAATCGTGAAAACGCGCGCGACGATTTCGGTGGCGGAAAAGCCACGATCGGTTGCGCGCTGATAATAGTGCGTGCGATGCGCCTGCCAGACACGCTCGCCGTTCGACAGGCGGCGCAGCAGGGTCAGGGTCGCATCGGCGAGGTAGTAGAGCGGCAACAGCAGCGCTGCTGTCAGATGGCCGCTTCCGGCGAGCAGCACCAGGAGCCATCCGGTCAGCAGGCCGATCGGCAGGCTGCCGACGTCGCCAAGAAAAAGCTTGGCGGTCGGCCGGTTGAAATAGGCAAAACCGAGCATGGCGCCGCCGAGAGCCAGCGCCACGGCGATGCCGTCGCGAGGGAGCGCCCCGAGGCAGCCCAGCGAGACGAGGGCGGCGGAGATGGGGAGGATTTCGGCGGCGGTCATCCAGTCGATGCCGTCCATGAAGTTGACGAGATTGACGAACCACAGCCCGGCGATGATCAGAAGGAGCCGCTCAAGCCACGACGGCAGGAACCAGACGATGTGCAGGCCCTCGGGCAGCGCAAAAACCACGGCGGCGACGGCAAGCGTCTGGAGCACGAGCCGCGGCACCACGCCGAGCGGACGGATATCGTCCGCCGCGCCGACGCACGCCATAACCACCGCGGCGGCAAAAGTCGCGGCAAGCGGTGTCGCGAACGGGACCCCAAGACTGAACAGGCCAAAGGCGGTCGCCGCGATGGTCGCGGCGATCACCGCAATGCCCCCGCCTTGCGGAGTCGGCGTGCGATGCGAGGATCGCGCATTCGGTTTCGCCAGCGCATAGCGGTACAGCACCGGACGCAAGATGACGATCAGGACCACGCAAATCAGCGCAGCCAAGATCGCAATCGCTCCGCCGCGTGCCGCCCAGATGACTGGCGCCGTCACATCCATCGTCAGATTGTCGCTCGCCGCTTACCCAACGCGTTTTAGCGGATCGCACGCGCGCCGTCGCGCAGGAAATCGACGAACCGCTTCAAATCGCCGCCGTCTCAAGGGCTTAACCGCGCTGCGGTAGCCCGAGCGCGGCCCGATGCCCACGCCATCGATATTGCGTTTCGTTCCCCCCCGAGCCGGTCTATATGGTAGCGCCATGAGGGGATTTTTCAGCAATCCGCGCCGAGCGCTGATCGTCATCCACGATCTGGTGATGACGGCGGCCGCGATGCTGGCCGCGTTTTATTTCCGTTTCGAAGACATCGGGCTGGCGCAGCGCTTCCACTGGCTCCTGATCGTGCTTCCCGGTTATCTCGTCTATGCCGGCGTGGTCTATTGGATTTTCAAGCTTTACGCCGCCAAGTGGCGCTTTGCGTCATTGCCGGACCTCTGGAATATTTTTCGCGCCGTAACGGTGCTGGCGCTGTCGCTTCTGGTGCTCGATTACGTACTCGTCGCGCCGTATTTTTACGGCACGTTCTTCTTCGGCAAGATCACGATTCTGCTCTACTGGGTGTTGCAGATGTTTTTCCTCGGTGGGCCGCGTATTGCCTACCGGCTGTTCCGACATGCGCGCACGCAGCACCACGTCAGAGGATCAGACGCGGTCCCTACACTCATCGCCGGGCGCGCTGCGGATGCCGAAGTTCTGCTGCGCGCGATCGAGAGCGGCGCGGTCACCAAACTGCGGCCGGTCGGCATTCTGTCGCCGTCACGCGCCGACCAAGGCCAGGCGCTGCGCGGCGTTCCGGTGCGCGGCTATTTGTCGGATCTCGAAGTGACGGTTGCGTCGTTGGCGGAGCAGGGCATTCACGTCACACGGCTGGTACTGTCACCGGCCGCCCTGGCGCCCGACGTTCATCCCGAGACGATGCTGATGCTGGCGCGCCGGCTCGGGCTTGCCACCAACCGGTTGCCTGCGCTCGACGGCGGCGAAGATGCGTTGCGGCTGGCACCGGTTGACGTCGAGGATCTTTTGCTGCGGCCGAGCGTCACGATCGATTATCAGCGGCTGGAACAGTTCGTCAAAGGCAAAACCGTGGTGGTTACCGGCGGCGGCGGCTCGATCGGTTCCGAGATCTGCGATCGCGTGGTCACCTTCGGCGCTGGCCGGCTGCTGATCCTGGAAAACTCGGAATCGGCACTGCACGCCGTGCTGGAACGGCTCGCGGTCAAGTCGACTGGCACGATTGTCGAGGGCCGCATTGCCGACATTCGCGATCGCGAGCGGACATTTCGATTGATGGCCGGTGTCGAACCGAACCTCGTGTTCCATGCCGCGGCTCTCAAGCACGTGCCGCTGGTCGAGCGCGAATGGGACGAAGGCATCAGGACCAACGTGTTCGGCTCGATCAACGTAGCCGACGCCACGGTCGCGGCCGGCGCCGACGCCATGGTGATGATCTCGACCGACAAGGCGATCGAGCCCGTCTCGGTGCTCGGCGCCACCAAGCGGTTCGCCGAGATGTATTGCCAGGCGCTGGATGCGGCCGCCCGCATTACGAACGGCGGTAAGCCGCCGATCCGCATGATCGCGGTGCGCTTCGGCAATGTGCTCGCCTCGAATGGCTCCGTGGTACCGAAATTCAAGGCGCAAATCGAGGCCGGCGGGCCCGTCACCGTCACCCATCCCGATATGGTCCGGTATTTCATGACGATCCGCGAAGCCTGCGACCTCGTCGTTACTGCGGCAAGCCATGCGCTTGGCCCGACGCGCACCGGAGCGTCGGTCTACGTGCTCAACATGGGTCAGCCGATAAAGATCGTGGACCTCGCCGAACGCATGATCCGGTTGAGCGGACTCGAGCCGGGACGCGATGTCGACATCGTGTTTACCGGCATCCGGCCCGGTGAGCGGCTTAACGAGATTCTGTTTGCGCGTGAGGAGCCGAGCGCAGACGTCGGCATCGCCGGGGTCGTCGCGGCGACCCCGGTCTGTCCTCCGATCGAGGTGGTGCGCGAGTGGGTTGCGAAGCTCAAGGGCGGGCTCGATAACAGCGAGCGCGGCGCGATCGTCAGTCTGTTGCGCGAAGCCGTGCCGGATTTCCGCAATGAGGCGCGCTAGCAGCGTCGGGATTGCGCCTTAGGGCAAGACGCAAGGTGAGGAGCCTGATGACAAAGGCGGTTCTGGGCATCATCGGCGGCTCGGGTGTTTACGATCTTCCCGGCCTGGAAAACGTCCGCACCAAGAAAATTGCCAGCCCGTGGGGCGAGCCGTCGGCCGCTTTGCGCATCGGCGAAATGGCGGGCTTGCCGGTTGTGTTTCTGCCGCGCCACGACAAGGGGCATCGGCTTTCGCCGTCCGACATCAATTACCGCGCCAATATCGACGTGCTCAAACGCGCGGGCGTGACCGATCTGATTTCGCTGTCGGCGTGCGGCTCGTTCCGGGAGGATTTGCCGCCGGGCACCTTCGTACTGATCGATCAGTTCGTCGACCGCACCCACAAGCGCGAAAGTTCGTTTTTTGGCAAAG
>Ga0265339_10001383_pt1 | contig 18103 bp, 16 predicted proteins | sample 4CB219metaG_FD_202085 | JGI IMG/M metagenome (GOLD analysis project Ga0265339, IMG submission 202085) | Rhizosphere microbial communities from Carex aquatilis grown in University of Washington, Seatle, WA, United States - 4-CB2-19 metaG | ecosystem: Host-associated > Plants > Roots >... | reverse complement strand
AGAACGCGATGATGGCAATCAACGTGTGGCGGACGCGGCTGGAGCGTGACGGACGCCGGAGGATCGCGGCAACGATTGTCGCCGAGATCAGCGCGAGCGCCCTTGACCAGCTCAAGCGACCGCTTGGCGAAACGCCGAGCGATCCAGAGCGTGCGCTCGCCAGCCGGATGGACGGCGCCTTCAGCCCGCGCCGCGTGCGCCAGGCGATCGCTGCTCAGCTGCGGGCCTGGCGGCGGGAGCGGAGCGAGCGGGCCGCTGGTGCCCGTCTTGCAGGTCTCAAGCTCTAGTGCTGCAGCCGGTTGCGCCTGTCGTGGCCGCGGACAAGGCCGATGCGGCCAGTGGCGAGCCCGGGGGCGCGGAGCTGCGCCCTCTCCTCATCATTCCGTACACCTGGATCGGCGACTTTGTGCGCGGCCATACCGTGGTAGCGGTGGCACGCCAGCGCTGGCCAGGACGGCCGATAGACCTGTTGAGCTCGCGGCAGTGCGCGCCGCTTGCCGACTACATGCCGGGGGTGCGGCGCGCCCTTGTCCATGACATGCCGCGGGGGCGCATGGCGCTTGGCGAGCACCTGCGACTGGCGGCCTTGCTGCGCGGCGAGCATTACGGCGCGGCGCTCATCCTGTCGCGAAAATGGAAGGCGGCACTGGCGCCGGCACTGGCCGGCATCCCCGTGCGCACGGGGATGCTTGGCGAGGCGCGCTTCGGCCTTGTCAACGACGTGCGGCTGAACGAGCGCGCGTTGCCGCGCATGGTCGACCGCAGTGCGATCCTGGCCTTGCCGAAGGGCGCCAAGCCGCCGGCGGAATGGCCTGCGCCCCGGCTCGTCGCCCCTGCCGAAGAGATTGAGGCGTGGCGCCGCGATCATGAAGTGGCGGCCGATGCCCGACCCGTGGTCGCGCTTTGTCCGGGCGCGGTTGGACCCGGCAAGCAATGGCCGGAGGCGCGCTACACCGAGCTTGCGCGACGGCTTCGCGAAAAGGGCGTCGAAGTCTGGGTGCTCGGCGGCCCTGGCGAGGGCGAGGCCGCCCGGCGGATTGCCGCAAGCGCACGCGGGGCGCGCGACCTCACCGGCTCCGACCTGCGGCAGGCCATACGCGCGCTCGCCGCCGCGCGGGTGGCGGTCGCCAACGATTCCGGGCTGCTGCATGTGGCTGCCGCACTGGGCACGCCGGCTGTCGGGCTGTTTGGCCCTTCAGATCCAGCGCTGTGGGCGCCGCTCAACCCGCTGGCCGCCACAATAGTGGCACCAGCGTCAGGGGTTTCTGCCGCCGGGACGCCGGGCCCCCACGCGTCCGGGCGCGCCATAGGGGCCATCACGGTCGACGAGGTGCTTGGCGCCGTCGTGGCCGAGCTTGACCGGCGAGGTTGAGATCGGGGCGGCGAGGAGGCCCTCGACCGCGGCCATCACTTCATCCTCCGCCGCCGGGCGGTCCTTGCTCCCGGCGACCGCGATCGGCCCCTGCCCGATCGGTGCGGTCAACGCGGGGTCGCTCGCAACAAAAACCGCAACGGTGGGTACACCAAGCGCCGCCGCGAGGTGCACGAGGCCGGTATCGACGCCTACGACCAGCGATGCCCCCATAATGAGATCGACGGTGCGCTCCAGGGAGTGAATCGGCAGCGCCAGCGCGTGTGGCACCGCCTCGGCGATCGCCACCGAGCGCGCGCGCTCGGCTTCGGATCCGGCGGGAATGACGGCGCGAATGCCGCGTTCGGCCAGTCGCTCGCCCAGTCTGCACCAGGCCGCCTCAGGCCACGCCTTCCGCGGCTGCGCCGTCGCGTGAACCAGCAACGCGTAGGGGGTGCCGCGCGTTGGCAGTTGCCAGGCGGGCTTCAGGCCGTAGTGGAGTTCCTCGGGCACGGCATGGCCAAGCGCCAGTCCGGCGAGCCGGCGATTTCGCACAACCGCGGGCAGCGTCCGGCTAACGTCATGGCACACATCGTAAAGGGTGGCAGCGAGCGGCTCGCGTGCGCTTTTGGCGTCGTAGCCGTGACGAACACCCCGGGCCAGCCGCGCCATCATTCCGGAATGGACCAAGCCCTGAGTGTCGACGATCACATCATACCGGCGCCGGCGCAGGCGCACCCCGAAACGGTGCAGCTCGCGCCAGGCACCGGCCGCGTGCAGGCCCCGGCGCCAGCGTCGCCACGACACTTCGACGACCTCGTCGACAGCCGGCACCATGCGCACGAGCGGCGCATACATTTCGTCGACCAGCCAGGCAATATGCGCCTGAGGATGAGCGCGCCGCACGTCGGCAAGCGCGGGCATCATGTGCACGACATCGCCCAACGAGGACGTCTTAACAATCAGAATCGAGCCGTTCAACCCGGTGTTGGCGGCGAGCGCACTCACGTCAGCGGTTCCTGTCTCAAGCGGCGGCGCGATGGGAGGCCAATATCCAGACCGAATCACTACGCCTTCCACTTTAGTGGTCGCGCAATCACATTGATGGCATTCCGCCGGCGAAGTTTAAATTTCGTGTGTGCAAGTCGGCGCGCGCTGGACTTCCGCGTGTATTGGGTGGGTGCTGCATCCAGTAATCGCTGATCGAGGAGCGGCCTAGAGGAGCCGCAACCGGGCAATTGCGGCGGCAAGCCGCTCGCCCGGCGCCACGCCGCGGGCCTGCGCAGTTGCGTTGACGTGCGAGACGATCCCGTCCTCGCAGGTCGAGCGCGCGACGCCGATCTCGGCACTGTTCGCAGCGACGGTCGCGGCGATTATTCCGCGTCGGTCGAGATCCTCCAGGCGCGCGATCCCGGCATTGTCCAGACCGACACCGGCGTCGTTGAAAAACGCCGCGAAGAGATTAACCGAGATGACGTTGTCGGGCTGGCCGCGAAACAGCGCCGCATGCGAGCCGGTGACGGCAATTGCGCCAGCATCGCCGGGTGCCAGCAGCGGCGCCGCGTCCAGCCCCACCACAACCCGCTCACCGGGGTTGGCCGAGATGACGAAGCGATTGCCGCCGGCGATCGCGGGAGGCACCACGGTCAGCGCCGGCGCACGATCGAAGTGCGTCGCACACTCGAAGACATGCTGGCCGACAGCGGCACCAAGCGCCCGACCGCGTTCGTTCACGAAGCTGATCCGCCCGTGCTGCAGCATGTGCTCGCCGTCGCCGATGTGACATGTCTGGCAATCGGCGGTCGCGCCCGGCAGACCCAACTCATCAAGCCAGGCGAGGCCTGAAATTCCGGCTCCGTTCCTGCCCACGCCGGCGTCGTTGAGAATGACGGCCTTAGCGCCTTTGCGCACCGCGTTCCAGGCGTTGTAGATGCCGCCGTAAGAGCCGGAAACGAGGACGCGGCCTCGGGTTTCGTCGGGCGCGGTCGCGCTGCTCGGCGCGGTCACGATCACGCTCACGTTCCCTCCCCCACCGGTCCGCCATCCTTCCAGACGACGTTGGCGAGCGGCTCGCCGCGATGAAAGCGCGCCAGGTTGTCGGCGATCGCCTTGTAGCGCCGGTCCATCAGCGCTTCGGTCCACGCCGCCACGTGCGGCGTCGCGCGCACATTGGGCAGGGTCTCGAAGGCGAAACGAGAGGGCTTCGGATCTGGAGCGGCAGCGGTCGGGTAGCTGTACCAGGTGTCGAGCAATGCCGCCGCGATGGACTTCTCGCTCAGCGCCTGCCAAAGGGCTTCTTCATCGACGACCTCGCCGCGGGCGACATTGACGAGCACCGCCGACGGCCGCATCGCCGCGATCACACCGGCATCGATCAGCCCGCGCGTCTCCTCCGTCAGCGGGCATGCCAGAACGACGTAGTCTGCCTCGCCAACCGCCTCGCGAACGCGGTCGAAGCGCGAGGTGACATCCGCCTCTGCGGCCTGCCGCCCGGAGCGATTGACGGCGACGACACGCATGCCGAACGCTTTGGCGCGAACGGCCAGCGCGCGGCCGATCCGCCCGAAACCGACGATGCAAATCGTCTTTCCGGCGAGTTCGCCATGCGGAACGCGCGAGCGAAAGAGATTGCCCCAACCGGCCGACGCAAAGGTCGCCACGGCGCGCGCGAGACCAATCTCGTGCTCGAGCATGCCAGCGATTACGAACTCGGCAATCGGGATCTCGTGCTCATGCACGTTGCAGACGATCGTCTCCTTCGGCAGATGCTGCAGGGCGATCGCATCGACGCCGGCGCCAGAGCATTGCAGGAGTCGGCAGTGAACGGCGGCTATGTCCGCGTCGGTAAAACGAATGGAGACCGCGGCGTCCACCTCGAGCGGCGCGTTCCGTCCCGCGCGGGTATCGTCATCGCGCAGGACTTCGGCCGCAAAGGGCAGCAAGCCGCGCAGCAGCGCCGCACGCGGCTGCGTGTTTCCGAGCATGACGATCCGCATCAGCGCTTGCCTCGCACCAGCGCCTCGCCCTGCTCGATCAGCTTCGCCAGATCGACGCAATCGGCGTCGGCGAGGTCGAGCAACGGCGGACGCACGGGACCGGCATACTGCCCGGTGACCTTGAGGCCGGCCTTGATGATCGAAACGGCGTTGCCGGCACGGCGGCGGCGGATCGCGGAATACGGAATGTAGAAACGGTCGAGCAATTCGTCCCGCCGGGGCTGATCGTTCGTTGCCACAGCATCGTAGAAGGCCTGGGCTATGGCCGGCGCGAAAGAGAATACGGCAGAGCTGTATGCCGTGATGCCGATCGCAAACGTCTGGGCGGCGAGCATCTCGGCGGTCGGAGCACCGTTGATCAGAACGAGCCGGTCGGCGGTCCGTCGCGTCATCTCGATCATCAGATCGAGGTCGCCGGTGCCATCCTTCAGACCGATGACCGCCGGGCAGGCGTCGGCGAGCTTGCGGATGCCACCGACCTTGAAGACGCCGTTGTCGCGGCTGTAGACGATGAGCGGCAGCACCGTCACCTTCGCCACGGCGAGCACGAACGCGGCAAGTCCGTCGGCATCGGCATTGACGAGGTAAGGCGGCAGCACCAGCAAGGCCGAGGCGCCGGCGGCTTCGGCGTTGCGCGCCTGCCGTTGTACGGTGCCAATGCCACCGCCGACACCGGCGATGACCGGCAACCCCTCCGCCGCCGCGACGGTCGCCCTGACCACCTGGTCGTGCTCGTCGACATCCAGCGAGAACAGTTCCCCCGCGCCACCCGTGGGCACAAGAGCCACGGGCCGGTGACGGGCGATGAAGGCGACGTGACGCTCGAGCGCCGCAACGTCGAGCGCGCCGTCGTCCGAAAACGGCGTGGCGGGAAACGCGAGGATTCCGGTCCTGATCCGTTCGGCAAGAGGATGAAGCATGTCTACTCCGCTCGACTACTCGTCGTGGACGCGCGCGGCGTCGAGATATTGCTGCCGCGGCGGCATGAAAACGTCGAGCACGACCGTGTCGCGGCCATCGAGCGCGGTGGTCTTGCCGTGCATGGCTCCGCGGTCGATGCGAAGGACGTCCCCGGTCTCGAGGACGTAGGTCTTGCCGTCGACCGTCGTCTCCAGACGGCCATCCATCACGATCGTGATCTGTTCAAACTCAGCGTGGCTGTGCAGCGGCGTCGCGGGCTGATTGGCCTCGACCACCCAGCGCACCAGCGTTCCGTGTTCGGCCGGTATGACCGTCCCGAGCAAATCCGCCCGAATGCGCTGGCTTGGCCGCTCTGCAGCCCGGAACACAATCTGCCTCGGCACTCAAAATTCCCTGCATGAAAGGCTGCCGGCGGCGGAGCCGTTTTCGCCCACCGCCGGCAAGCGCATGATCAGTTCACGCCCCAGATTTTCTTGTACTGAGCCTGGTAACCGTTCTGGGGGTCATAACGGTTGTCCTTGCCGCCATCGAGATCGACGTTGTCCTTGGTGACGAGATGCACCTTGGTCACGTAGCCCGACGGGGGCTGCTTGTTGAATGCCCGGTTGAGCTCGTCGATGAGCTGCCAGCCATGCATATAAGCCGGCTCCGGAACGGTGGCGATCTGGAATTCGCCGTTGCGGATGCGCTGGTAGGCAGAGACGCTGCCGTCACCGGCCGAGATCAGGAACGGAGGGCTGCCCGGCTCAATGCCGGCCGACTTCAGCGTCGGGACGACGAAGTCGAAGTAGACGTCGTTGAAGGTCAGCATGTAGCCGAGGTTCTTGCCAAAGCGCTGGAGCAGCGAGTTGGTGAGCGATGGCGTACGCTGCGGCACCTCGCCGAAGGGCCCATTGTCCTCGGACAGAAGCTTGCACGTGTCGCACTCCTTGATCGCCTTCTCGATCGCGTCCGACTTGGTGACGACGATCTGGTACTGGCGGTCGGAGATGACCTCGGCCTGCGCGGTGCCGTTGCCGTGAACGACGGCGTATTCGCCGGCGAGGTAAGCGATCTTGTCCGGCGGCGTGGAGACGTTGACGAAGATGTGCGCGTCGGCAACCGGGCCGGGCGTGCTGGTCGAATGCCACGAGACCACCGTGATGCCGGCGGCAGCGGCCTGGTCGAGCGCGGCCTTGTTGGAGGCGGGGTCGATGGAGCCAAGGATGATGCCATCCGGCTTCAGGGCAATCGCCTGCTGCAGCGCGTTGGCGCTGTCGGTCGCATTACCCTTGCCGTCGATCACCGAGTAGTTCCAGCCAAGCGCCTTGGCGGCGTCGCCTGCGCCATGGCTGGCGTCGGCGTTGCCCGATGAATTCTGGGTGAGCGAGACGAACACCACCGTCTTGCCCTTGGCTGCCGTCGGGCCGCTGGTCGGTCCGTCCCAGGCGCCGCCACCGGGGGCGGTGGCCGCGGCGACGTCGGCCTTCATGCGATCAAGGAACCCGCTGTCGGCGGACGCGGGCGCTGCCGCGACTGCCGCCAGAGCCAGGCCGGCGGTGGCGAGCAGTGCGCGCCGCAGGCTGAACAGAGACTTTGCTTTCATTTGCATTTTCCTCCCTGGAGTAATGTCCGCTCGTCGTTCTCGGCGGGCGGAGTCTTTCAATTTCGCCTCAGGTTCTCCTGCGACGAGCTGCGTAACCGGCGAGGCCCACCGAGATGATGAGCGCCCCGCCCTGGAAAATCGGTTCGACGAAGAAGGAATTGCCGAGCTGCTGGAGACCGGCGATGCCGACGGCCAGCACCAGCACGGCGATGATCGTCCCGGCGGCATTGACGCGACCGGGATGCACGGTGGTCGCGCCGAGCAGCGCGCCGACGAACGCGGGCAGCAGGAACTCCGGCCCGACCGAGCTCTGCGCCACCTGCAGCCGCGCCGCGAGGATGACGCCGGCCAGCCCGACGATCAGGCCGCCGACGATGAAGCTGCCCATCACCAGGCGGCGACTGTTGACGCCGGTGAGTTCGGCCGCGCGCCGGTTGGCGCCGATGGCATAGAGCTGACGGCCTACCGGCAGATGCTCGAGCGTCAGCCACGCCAATACGGCGACGATGGCGACGATGAAGGTCGGCAGCGGCAGCCCGAGGAGGCGGCCGTCGTTGATCAGCGCGAAGGGCCGCGGGACCACGCCAACGACCTGCGTGCCGTTGGTGACGAACGTGCCGACGCCATAGAGGATCGTGCCGACGCCCAGCGTGGCGATGAACGAATCGATCTTGAAGAACTCAACCAGCGCGCCGTTGATCCAGCCGACCAGGCCGCCGGCCAGAATGGTCACCACGACGGCGACCGGCCAGGGCACGCCGACCCAGGCGATCAGGCTCATCGCGATGATGTGCATCAGCCCGATCGAATAGGCGATGGAGAGGTCGTAGTTGCCGCAGGCGATGACCAGCATCTCGGCCATCGCCAAAAGAGCGACCGTCGTGTTGTTGCCGAGGATCGCGCGGACCGTCTGCATGCCGGCGAAGGTGCCGGGCAGCAGGACAGCGAAGATGAGAACGAGCGCGAAGCCGAACAGCAGCAGCCCGTGATTGGCAAGAAGATGCAGCAGAACGCTCGCCACGCCGCTGCGCTGCGGCTCCTCGGGCGGCGTTGGGGGCGTCGTCACTTCCAGCTTGGCGCTCATGCCACCCTCCCCTGGCTCACGGCCTCGCCAATTCCGCCGACGGCCTGCGTCAACGCTTCCACGGTCAACTGCGCACGATCGAGCTCGGCGACGACGCGGCCGCGATGAAAGGCAAGCACGCGGTCGCAGACCTGCACCAGCTCGTCGAGATCGGACGAGACGACGACGATCGTGGTGCCGGCATCGGCATCCTCGGTCAGCGTGCGGTAGATCTGCGACTTGGCGCCGACATCGACGCCGATGGTGGGATCCTCCAGCACCAGCACGCGATATTTGCGCCCGGCCCAGCGCGCGAGCACCACCTTCTGCTGGTTGCCCCCGGACAGCGTGTTGATGTCGCGATCGGGATCGCGGGGGCGGACGTCGAACTTGTTTAGCGTCGCGGCGCAGGCGCGGCGCTCTTCGCTGCCAAGGCGATAGGTCCAGGCGCCGGCGCCGAAATTGCGCGGGTTGAGGTAGAGATTTTCGGCGACGGTCATGTTGGGCGCAAGCGCTTCCTCGGCCCGCTTGCCGGTGGCGAAACCGATGCCGGCGGCAATGGCCGCTGCCGGGGTCGGCAACCTTTCGACGCGGCCATCGACGGTGAGCGTGCCGCCGGTGCGCGGCAGGACGCCGGCGAGCGCGCGGCCGACCGCTTCGTGCCCCTGCCCGCGCAAGCCCGCCAGCCCGAGGATTTCACCCCTGGCGACATCAAAGCTGACCGGCCCGAACAGGCCGACGCGGAAATCCTTGACCGAAATGCAGGGCGGCCCGGCGAGGCGGGTGCGCGCGCGGGTGCGCGCCGCCGGCACGCTGCCGACGATTTCCCTGACGAGCTGCTCGGGCAAGATATCGAGCGGCCGGTGCACGGCGACGACCGCGCCGTCGCGGAATACGGTTACGGCGTCGGCGAGGCGGAACACCTCGTCGAGGCGATGGCTGACATAGACGATGCTGACGCCGCTCTGGCGCAGGCGCATCAGCATCCTGAACAGCCGACTGACGTCTGCTTCCGGCAAGCTGGCGGTCGGCTCGTCGAGGATGAGAAGATCCGCCTTGCGCGACAGGGCGCGGGCGATCGCGACGATCGATTTTTCGGCGCGCGACAGGTCGACGACGCGACGGTCGACGGGAAGCGGCGAATCCAGCGACTGAAGGGACGCCTCGGCGACCTTGGTTACCGCCCGCCAGTCGATGAGCGGGCCACGCCGCGGATAGCCGTAACCCATCGCCATGTTTTCGGCGATGCTGAGCGTCTCGGTCAGCCCGAGGTCCTGGTGGACAAAGGCGATGCGGTGGGCATTGCGATGGGTCAGCGGTTCGCCGCCGATCTCGATCGTGCCGGCGTCGGCGGTGTAGACGCCAGCGAGGATCTTGATGAGCGTCGACTTGCCGGCGCCGTTGGCGCCGAGGAGGGCATGGATCTCGCCCCGCCTGACAGAGAAGTCGACCGCCTTCAGCGCCTGCGTCCCGCCGAAGCGCTTGACCAGTCCGCGCACGTCGAGAACGACGTCGGCGGGGAGCACTGAAGAGACCGAGCTCATAGTCCTGCCGCCGCCATCGCCGCGGCCTCATTGCGAACCGGGTTGCGCAAGATGCCAATCCGCTCGATTTCGATTTCGACGACATCGCCGTCGCGCATCCACACCGGGGGCTTGCGCGCATGCCCGACGCCGGGCGGCGTGCCCATCGCAATCACGTCGCCGGGTTCCAGGGTCATGACTTCGGAGAGAATCTCGATCGTCTTCGGCACGCTGAAGATCATGTCGGACGTCGTCGACGACTGCATGACCTGGCCGTTCAGTCGCGACTCGATGTGCAGCCCGGCGGCGCCGGGCGGCAGCTCGTCGGGCGTGACCAGGAAGGGACCGAGCGCGCCGGTGCCGTCAAAGTTCTTGCCCGCGGTCCACTGTGCCGTGCGGCGCTGGTAGTCGCGCACCGAGGCATCGTTGAAAACCGTGTAGCCGGCGATGTAGTGCAGGGCGTCGGCTTCGCCGATGTGCCGCCCGCGCCGACCGATGACGACGGCAAGCTCGGCCTCGTAGTCGAGCTTCTCCGACGCCCGCGGGCGCACGATGGGGTCGCCGTCGGCGACGAGAGACGATGACGCCCGCATGAAGAGCGCGGGATAGGTCGGGATTTCGTGGCCACCTTCGCGGGCATGCTCGATGTAGTTGAGGCCGAGGCAAAGGATTTTGCCGGGCTGCTCAATCACCGGCACAAGCTTCACGCTATCCAGCGGAACGCCCTGCCCCTTGATGGCGAGGGCGCAGGCAGCCGCCGCATCCTTGCTCGACAACCCAATGAAGTGTCTGAGCGAAGGACGCTCCGGCGTCGCCAGATCGTGGACGCGCCCGCCATCGACAATGCCGTAGTGGCCGCGCCCGTCAGCCGTTCGGTAGCTTGCGAATTTCATCGTTCCTCCCACCCGCACAACAATCGATAAAACATCATATGTCAACCTATTGTCGATTTGATCGCCATATATCTTATGTTTGTCGATGATGGTATCCTTGGTAACGAAATTCAGGCGATTTTCGTGCAGAACAGCTCGTGTTGAAATAGCCGGGGCTTTTTCCGACGTGATTTGGGACTCGAGGCGAATTCTCAAATGACCGCGCAATTGATTGATATTGCTGTAGATTCTGATGACCCCGAGCAGTCGCTGACGATCCGCGCCTACACGCGGCTGCGCAGCTCGATCATCTCGGGAGAACTGGCGCCCGGGCAGAGACTCAAGGTTGAGTCCCTGCGCGACATCATCGCGGTCGGCGCGACGCCGATCCGCGAAGCGCTCAGCCTGCTGACCTCGGAACGTCTGGTCGAAAGAATCGACAAGCGCGGATTTCGCGTCACCGAGATCAGCCTGGCCGAGTATGAGGATCTCCACCGTACACGCTGCCTGCTCGAGGAGCACGCGCTACGAGAATCGATCGCCAGCGGCGACCAGGCCTGGGAAGATCGCATCGTGCTCGTTCACCACCGCTTCCGGCGCCTCCCGCGGACGGTCTCCGACGCCGCGCGCGGCGAGCGCTCGAATCCGGAATGGGAGCGGCTGCACAAGGCTTTCCACATGAGTCTGCTGGCGGCCAGCCCGTCCAAGACGGTGCTCCAGTTCTGCGACCAGCTGCACGATCGCATCAACCGCTACCGCAGCGTCGCGGCGGTCGGCTCGATGGGGCATCGCGACTGGAAGGCGGAGCACGACGCAATCACCGAGGCAACGCTCAATCGCGATGTCGAACTGGCGGTGAAAGAGCTGATGCAGCACTACTCGGCGACCAGCGACATTCTCCAGGGAACGCTGAACACCCAGGCCGCCCCGCGCACGCATCGCAAGCCCGGCGGAGCAGACAAGCAGCCGTTCACCCGCGAGCGCGGTCGCCCTTTGGATAATCGATAATTCTATCATCCTACAATTTTTCGCGATAAAACTGTTGCTGTTAGCATTTTATCGCGATAAGCCTTGCCGAAGTAGACAGCGGGCTTCGGGAGGACGTTTGTGAAGGGCCTGGCGCAGGATGCCGCCGGCGCATGGCGCCGGTTCGGCGATGACATTTTTTCCGGCGCCGCCCGGCAGCTCGGGCGCCGCTAATGGCGGGCCTCGGCGGGAATGCGCGCGTGCTCGTGTTCGAGCGGATGGATCCGACCGACCGCTCAATAGAGTGGCTGCGCGAAAAAGGCCTCGACCTCACCCTCGGCAAACGGATGTGGGACCCGGGCTTCCAGCGCTACAGCGAAGACCAGATCATTGCCGCCGCGAAGGGCTATGACGCCGCCATGGGTGCCAGCGGCGCCCAGTTCAGCCGCCGGGTGATCGAATCCCTGCCCGAGCTTCGGTTCATCTCGAAATTCGGCATGGGCTACGACAGCATCGACGTCGCGGCGGCAACCGAGCGCGGAATTCTCGTCAGCAACACGCCCGACGATTTCAACCTGCTGGCCGTCGCCGAGCACACGATCGCCTCCATGCTCGCGCTCAAGAAGCAGCTTCTCGTATGGACGCCGGGTTTCATGCGCAACGGCGGCTGGCGCGGCGACGTGTTCGCGCGCTATCTGGCGGGCAACACCGTCGGCATCATCGGTCTCGGGCGCATCGGCCGCGCAGTGGCGGAGCGCCTCGCCGGCTGGCGCGCCGAAATCATCGCCTACGATCCCTTCGTCGAGGACGCCCCGCCCAACGTATCCCTCGTGGATCTGCCGTCGCTGCTGGAGCGCTCCGACATCGTGACGCTGCACGCGACGCCGAGCGCCGGCAACCGTCACATCATCGACCGCGCCGCGCTCGCCCGCATGAAGCCCAGCGCGCTGCTCATCAATACCGGCCGGGCATCGCTGGTCGACTATGCCGCGCTCCGCGAGGTGCTGGCGACACGCCGTATCGGTGGCGCAGCGCTCGACGTCTACGAGACCGAGCCGCCCGATCCCGACGATCCGCTGTTCAGGGCGGAGAACGTGCTCGCCACGCCCCATTCGGCGGCGTGGACGTTCGAGACGCTGGAAAGCATGGGCTGGCACGGCGCCCGCAATCTGTGGGCGATGATCAGTGGCGAAGGCGCGGCCGACGTCGTCAATCCAGAGGCAAGATCACGCCGGTAACCCGGCATCCGGTTTCAGAGTGAAGGAGAAAGACGTGGGAGCGCAGGACATCAGGCCCGAGGCCGCACGCAACGTGGACTTCGTCGGCTACTCGGACCAGGGCGGCCGGCCCGACGGCGTGCAGGTCATGGTCAACAAGGGCCACGCTTACGTCTGCCACGCGTTCAGCACCGGGGCGAGCGTGCTCGACGTGCGCGACCCGCGCAATCCGAAGGCGGTCAACTTCCTGCCCGTGCATCCGGCGTCGTGGTCGCTGCACTGCCAGACGCACGGCGACCTGTTGCTGGTGATCGAGGAGTTCAACTTCTACTCCACCTTCAACAGCGAGAAGCTCTACTACGGCGGCTCGATCTCGGGCGTGCACAGTTCGCGTTTCGGCAAGCGCGGCGAAGACTATTCGGCCGGCCTGCGCATCTACGACATCAAGGACCCCGCCAATCCGCGCCCGATCGGCTTCCTGGAAGTCGAGGGCCTCGGCCTTCATCGCGTCTGGTGGGACGGCGGCCGCTACGTCCACGGCTCGGCCTTTCTCGACGGGTATACCGACCACATCCTGATGATCATCGATCTTGCCGACCCGACCAAGCCGCTGGAGGTCGGCCGCTGGTGGCTGCCGGGCATGTGGACGGCGGGCGGCGAGAAGGCGGACTTCGATGGCCGGGTCGCGCTTCACCACGCCGTCATCGCCGACGACGTCGCCTACGGCTGCTGGCGCGACGGCGGGCTCACCATCGTCGATGTCAAGGACAAGGCGAACCCGAAGCTGATCGCGCACCGCAACTGGCGCCCGCCATTCGCCGGCGGTACCCACAGCGCGCTGCCGCTCACCGACCGCAACCTGCTCATCGTCGCCGACGAGGCGGTGCAGAACATCGACGTGGAGCCGCTGAAGTACACCTGGGTGCTCGATATCCGCGCTCCTGAGAACCCGATCACGATCGCGACGATGCCGGTTCCCTCCGACCAGGATTACGTCGCCAAGGGCGGCCACTTCGGCCCGCATAATCTCTGGGAAAACCGCTCGGACGCCTATCGCAGCTCGCGCTACGTGCTGGCGACTTACCAGAACGCCGGGCTCAGGATCTTCGACATCCAGAATCCTTTCCGGCCGGAGGAAGTCGGCTACTTCGTTCCGCCGCTGCCGGCAAAGATGATGGACTCCCGCCCCGAGATCGTCCGCCAGCTTCACAGCGCCGACCTCTACGTTCAGCCGGACGGGCTCGTCTACATGACCGATTTCAACGGCGGGCTCTACATTATGCAGTGGAACGGGGCCTGAGACGTCCGCTCAAAGCGCCATGCCGACCAACCGCATGCTTTCCGACCTCCTCGACGCGATCGCTACGCGTGGCCGGGCGTTTGTCGAGCGCGCCGGCAAAAGCGGCGCGGCACACGCCGATGGCGGCGTAGCCGAGCTGCTTGAGCGGCTGCTCAGCGGTCGCGGCGAGGCGTCGGGTCTGGCCACCGCGGGCGTGGTGCTCGACCACTGGCGGTCGGCGGGGCCGGCGGCACGGGAGGCGTTTCTCGTCCTGCTTGGCGAGCGCTTTGGCACCGACGAGGCGAGATTGAACGCGGCGATCGAGGCGTACCGCCACCAGCCCACGGCGGAGAACGCCGCCGCCATTCACCACGCGGCCGAGCCGCGGCGGCAGGAAATCATCCGCCGCCTCAACATGGTCACCGGGGCGATGGAGGTGCTGCTCGAGATGCGCGCGGCGACGCTGACGCTGATGCGCAAGATACCGGCGCTGGCGCTGGTCGACGCCGACTTCGTCCATCTTCTGTCGTCCTGGTTCAACCGCGGTTTCCTCGTTCTGCGTCCGATCGACTGGTCGACATCCGCCAGCATTCTCGAACGCATCATCCGCTACGAGGCCGTGCACGCCATTCGTTCCTGGGAGGATCTGAGACTGCGGCTGGCGCCCTCCGACCGGCGCTGCTTTGCGTTCTTCCATCCGCGCCTGCCCGACGAACCCCTGATCTTCGTCGAGGTCGCGCTGACGCGGGCAATCCCGGTGCGCATCGAAGAGGTTCTGGCAAGCGACCGCGCGATCATCCCGGCCGCAGAGGCGACGACGGCGGTCTTCTATTCGATTTCGAACACGCAGGTCGGCCTGCGCGGCGTCTCGTTCGGCAACTTCCTGCTGAAGCAGGTCATCGAGACGCTGGGCGAGGAGCTGCCCAACATCGACACCTTTGTGACGCTGTCGCCGGTGCCGGGCTTCGCCGCGTGGCTGGCGAAGGAACCACCCTCGCCCGCGACGACGACACTCATGACACTCCTCGCCCGCCCGGGCTGGGCGGACGACGGCGAGGTAGCGGCCGAGATCGAAGGGCCGCTGGTTGCCGAAGCCGCCCGTTACCTTCTCAGGGCAAAGGGGGGCGACGGAACGGCACTCGATCCGGTCGCGCGTTTCCATCTCGGCAACGGCGCCCGTCTGGAGCGCATCAATTTCCTCGCCGACCGCTCGCCGAAAGGCATGCAGGAATCGTGGGGCGTTATGGTCAACTATCGCTACGAACTCAGCGATATCGAGAGGAACCATGAGCTGTTCACCGGCGCCGGCACGGTGGTTGCGGCCCGGGACGTCGAGAAACTGCTGCACGTCGCCGGCCCCGGGCGATCCCGCGCCGTGCGGCGGGTGGCCCACTCCACTTCGTCGTCCGGGTTCCACCGATGAACCACCTGTTCGACATTTTCCGGGCCGGCGGAATGGCTTCGCCCGCGCTGCCATTCATCCGGCCGCCGGACGGTTCTGCGATGAGTTACGGCGAAGTGCTCGAAGCATCCGGTGCGATGGCGAACGCGCTGGTCTCGCTCGGCGTCAAACCCGGCGATCGCATCGCGGTCCAGGTCGAGAAATGCGCCGAGGCGGTCATTCTCTATCTGGCGGCCGTGCGTGCCGGCGCGGTCTTTCTTCCGCTCAACACCGCCTACACGCTGGCTGAGCTCTCGTACTTCTTCGAGGACGCCGAACCGAAGCTCGTGGTCCGCGATCCGCGTCACCGCGACGCCATCGCCGCTGCCGTCCCGGGCACGACGGTCGAGACGCTCGACGGGACGGGCAACGGTTCGCTGACCCGTCTCGCGTCCACGATGCCCGGCGCGTTCGTCGACGTTCCGCGCGGCGCCGACGACCTTGCGGCAATTCTGTACACCTCGGGCACCACCGGTCGCTCGAAGGGAGCGATGCTGACGCACGACAACCTCGGCTCCAACGCAAATGCGCTGTCGGCACAGTGGCGGTTCACGCGCGCGGACGTGCTCATCCATGCGCTGCCGATTTTCCACACGCACGGCCTGTTCGTGGCGATCAACGTCACGCTGGTGTCGGGGGCGTCGATGATCTTTCTGCCGAAATTCGATCCGGCAGCGATCCTTTCGGCGATGCCGGGCGCGACCGTCATGATGGGCGTACCGACGTTTTACGTGCGTCTCCTCGAGGAGCGGCGGCTGACGCGCCATGCGGCAGCGGGCGTGCGGCTGTTCATCTCGGGCTCGGCACCGCTTCTGCCGGAAACGTTCAACGCCTGGCGCGAGCGCACCGGCCATACCATTCTCGAACGCTACGGCATGACCGAAACCAACATGAACACGTCGAACCCCTACGACGGCGAACGCATCGCCGGCACGGTCGGTCACGCGCTACCTGGCGTGGCCGTGCGCGTCACCGATCCGGACTCGGGCACGCCGCTTGCCGCCGGCGAAATCGGGATGATCGAGGTGAAGGGACCGAACGTCTTCAAGGGCTACTGGCGGCAGCCGGAAAAGACGGCCGCGGAATTCCGCGGCGACGGTTTCTTCATCACGGGCGACCTCGGCTCGATCGACGAACGCGGCTACGTGCGGATTCTCGGCCGCACCAAGGATCTTGTCATCACCGGCGGCTTCAACGTCTATCCGAAGGAAGTCGAGAGCGAGATCGACGAGATCGCCGGCGTCGCGGAAAGCGCCGTCATCGGGGTGCCACACCCCGATTTCGGCGAGGGCGTGACGGCGGTTGTCGTGCGCAAGGCCGGCTCGGCGCTCACCGAAAGCGATGTCCTTGCCGCGCTCGACGGCCGCCTGGCACGGTTCAAGCAGCCGAAGCGCGTACTCTTCGTCGACGAACTGCCGCGCAACACCATGGGCAAGGTGCAGAAGAACGTGCTGCGCGAACGCTTCAACGCGCTTTACGCCGCGGCTCCCGCCTGATCTGCGGCGCGCTCAGTCGTCGGGCGCGCGCAGACGGTAGCCGATCCCGGTCTCGGTCAGGATGAGTTGCGGGCGCTCGGGGTCGGCTTCGATCTTCTGGCGCAACTGACGAACGTAGACGCGCAGGTACTGCGCATCGGTCAGCGGATCCCACAGCTCGTTCAGCAGGTGGCGGTGGGTAAGCACCTTGCCGGCGTGCTGCACGAGAATGCGCAACAGGTCGTATTCCTTCGGCGAGAGCTTGACCTCGACACCGCGCACCTTGACGATGCGGCGCACGAGGTCGACCGACAGGTCGCCCGAGCGAAACAGCGGCCGCTCGCCCTGCGCCTGCAGTTGATGGCGAACCGCCGCGCGCATGCGGGCGAGGAGTTCATCCATGCCAAACGGTTTGGTGACGTAGTCGTCAGCGCCGAGGTCGAGCGCCTTCACCTTGCCGGACTCGTCGCTTCGGCTCGACAGCACCACGACCGGGACGCTCTCGCTGTGCTGGCGAATGCGCTGCAGCAGCTCCATACCCTCGATATCCGGCAGGCCGAGGTCGAGGATGATGATGTCGGGGTTTTCGGCGAGCAGGTCGAGCCCCGCCTTGCCGTTGGGCGCCTCGAGCGTTTCATAACCGTGCGCGCGCAGCCCGAGACGGAGCAGCTTCCGGATTGGCGGCTCATCATCGATGATCAGCACCTTCGCCGCCGGGCTGGTGCTCAAGCGGCCGCCTCCGCACGGTTCGGACGGAGCGACCGCGGCAGGCGGACCGTGAACAGCGCACCCGGTCGGTCGGTGCGGTTGGCGGCGGTCAGCGTTCCGTGCATCGCCTCAACAAAACCCCTCGAGATGGCGAGGCCGAGGCCAGTACCGGGACGGACATGATCGGCCTTCCGTGTACGGTAGAACTTACTGAAGATCTGCTCAACCTCCCCGGCAGCAATCCCCTCGCCTTCATCGAGCAACTGGAGGATGACGCCAGCGGGGTCACTCCCGGCGCGGACCGTGATCGTCGTGCCCGGCGGCGCGTACTTGGCGGCGTTGTCGAGGAGGTTGAACAGGACCTGCTCGAAAAGCACCGCGTCGATGTCGACCAGCGGCAGGTCGGCAGCCAGTTCGAGGTTGACGCTGTGACGGGCGAGAATTCTGTCGGCGCGACGCAAGACGGCGCCGAGAATGTCGCGAAGATCGTGCGGAAGGATGTTCGGCGAGATCGCGCCCGCCTCGAGCCGGGTCATGTCGAGCAGATTGGCGATGAAGCGGTTCAGCCGCTCGGCCTCCTCGACGATGGTGGCGACGAGGTCGGCCTTTTCGTCTTCGCCGAGCTTGGGCGAAAGGTCGCGGATGGCGCCGGCGGCGCCGAGGATGGAGGCCAGCGGCGTCCTCAGGTCGTGCGATAGCGACGTCA
>Ga0265339_10001373_pt1 | contig 18187 bp, 10 predicted proteins | sample 4CB219metaG_FD_202085 | JGI IMG/M metagenome (GOLD analysis project Ga0265339, IMG submission 202085) | Rhizosphere microbial communities from Carex aquatilis grown in University of Washington, Seatle, WA, United States - 4-CB2-19 metaG | ecosystem: Host-associated > Plants > Roots >... | reverse complement strand
GGGTGCTCGCCAGCGCGAGCGGAAACGCCGGAGATCTGAGCGTCCAGGCGCTGGTCTATCTCGAGCAGCGGCGATCGAGGGTGGGCCTCGCACTGACCCGGCCGCTGGGCGCGAGCGTCGTCGCCTATGCGGAGGGGACGCTCGGTTACGAGGCGGACCTGATCACGCGCGCGATCGAATACGGCCAGCAGACCGGGACGCTGCCGCCGGGCGCGCCGCCGCCGCTCCCCACCGACCCGTCGCTCGCCTGGCGCAGCGACGTGGCCGCCGGCGCGTCGTGGGCCGTCGCGGCGCGCTTGACCCTCAACTTCGAATATCACTTTCATCAGGGCGCGCTCGGCAGTGACGATTGGGCGCGCTGGTTCGCTGCCGGGCGCGCGAACCCACTGCTGGCGCCGGAGCTCTGGTACATCCGCGGCTACGCCGCAGACCAGCTGGAACCGGCGAGCCAGCACAACGCCTTCGCGCGCGTCGCCTGGCCGAACGCCGGTGTCGACAACCTCGAGGTCGACGGCTTCGCGTTCGTCAACCTGCGCGACGGCTCGACGCTGACCCAGATCACGGCGAGCTACGCGATGTCGGATCGGTGGACGTTCACACTCTCGCTGAGCGCAAACCTCGGGAGCGCGCAGTCCGAGCGCGGCAGCTTGCCGCAGAGCTCGAGCGCGATCGCCGAGCTCGCGTGCTACTTGTGACGGCGGGCGCTGCGGCTCGCAAGGCCTGCCCTCTCCCTAACCCTCCCCCGCGGACGGGGGAGGGGACCGGATCCCTCACGCTCAGTCCTTCTTGAGCTTGAATTCGGCGTGGCTGCCCGGGCCGCCCAGGCGCGGCGTCACGAGGAAGAGCCGGCTCGCGCCACCGGGTACGGTCTTCGCGAGCGCCGACTGCACCACGGTCGCACGGCGCAACGCCAGCGCTTTGAGGTCGTCGTCCTCGACGCGCGTGTTGGTGAGCATCAGATTTTCCATCTCCGCGGGCGTGAGCGTCTTTTCCATGCCGACGCTGTTCTTGGGCTTGGCGAACGTCTCCGCCTTGTACGCGGCCTCGAGCAGCGCCGTGCGCTCGCCCGGATCGATCGTCAGATCATCGACCGAGGCGACCGCGGCGCCCGCTTGCACCAGCGCGGCGAGCTTCTTGGCCTTGAGCTTACGCTCGTAGACCGCGCGGCGTAGACCCTCGCGATCCGCCTTGGGATCGGCGCCGCCCTCGATCTCGAACGAGATCCCGGGCCGCTCGCGCAGCGCCTTGCCGAGCGTGGCCAGGCGTTTCTGCGCGGTCCCGTCCAGCGCTGACGCGCCGGCGGCGAAGTCGATGCGCGACAGCTCGTCGCCGCCGCCAAACGCCGATGCGATCAGCGAGAACGGTGCGGTCACCGCCTTCACGACCAGGTTGCCCAGCACTTTCAGGACTGCGCCCCAGACCTTGAACTCCGGGTCGTCGAGCGAACCGGCGATCGGCAAGTCGATGTCGATCACGCCGCGCCGATCTTTGAGCAGCGCGACCGCCAGGCGCACCGGCAGCTTCACCGCGTCGGGGCTGTCGACCTTGTCGCCGAACGTGAACTGGTCCAGCACCAGCTTGTTCTGTGCCTCGAGCTTGCGGTTGGTGATCTTGTAGGCGAGCGCAAGATCGAGCTTGCCCTTGTCGATCACGTAGCCGGCGTACTTGCCGGTGTAGGGGCTCGCGGGCGGCAGCTCGATGTCCTTCAAGCTGACCTGGACGTCGAGCGCGATCTCCTTGGCCAGCGGGTTGACCTTGCCTGCGATCACCAACGCGCCCGAGCGGTTGATCGTACCGCGCACGTCGACGTCGGCGGTGGTGCCGGCGACCGACGACAGGCCGGTGATGCGCCCGCTGAGATCGCTGAGCTCCGCCGAATAGGCGGGCTGGATCGATCGATCGCTGAAGCTGACTTGTCCCCCCTGCAGGGTGAGCTTGCCGATCGCGATGGGCATCGGCGCGTGGGCGGGCGGCGCGGTTGCGGTCACCGCTGGTTTCGCCGGCGTCTTCGCGGGCCCGCCCGGCGCGGTGGTCTTCGCGCTCCCGGCGGCGGTTTTGGCGGGCGCGGTCGCGGCTCCCGGTGGCGCGAAGGCGGTCTGCAGATTGACGCCGCCGTCGGCCATCATCACCACGCGCGAGTGGAAATCAGTGAGCGCTACCTCGCCGATCGAGACCGCCATCGGCGGGGTCGCCACGTGCAGCGCGCCCACGTGGAACGAGCGCCAGCCGAGCAGCGGCTCGTTCTTGCTGCGATCGGCGGTGGCCAGATCGTTGACGTCGATGTCCGCGGTGACGTTCATCTGCGGCTGCGGCGTCGTGCCGATCTTCACGGCAGCCTGGCCCTTGATGCTGACCGTGCCGCCGGTGACCGTCAGGTTCACCTGGTCGTGGAAGTAGGGCTGGAAGGGGAGGATCTCCAGCGCGCGCAGATCGAAGCGCAGGTTGGCCGCGACCGGCGGCAAAGTCGACGTGCCGGTGATCTGGATCCGGCCGGTCTTGTTGACGCCGAGGCGCAGGTCCACGCCCAGCTTGGCGCCGGGCGCGGTCGACAGGTTCGTCAGGTGCAGCGCGATCGGATCGACGGTCAGCGTCGCCGCCGGCGTGACCGCCCGGTCGTCGAAACGCGCGCCCCACTTTTCGAGGTCGAGCTTCGCCACAGTGACGGTCCAGACGGGTGCGGGCTCCGATTTCGCCGTCAGCGTCGCGGGTGCCACCGGTTTCGCCGGCTGGCCGGTTGTGGGCGCCGGCGGTGGAACCAGCGTCGACAGATCGACCACCCCGTGCGCGTCGCGCGCCGCGCGCACGCGGGCGTCGTGGGTCACGACCTCGGCGATGTTGATGGTATGCGCGTCGAGATCCAGCGCCGCGCCGTGAACTCCGAACGCCGCGAGCTTGAAGAAGTCGTCGCGCGCGCCTCGCCGCCGCAGCGCCAGGTTCTCGAGATCGAGTCGCCCGTCGGAGACCCGCACGATTGCGCGCGTCTTCTCTTGCTCGAAGTGGTATTCGGCGCCGAGCTTCACGCGCCCCGACCCGACGTCGAACGCGACCAGATTCTGGTAATAGGGCGCGAAGCGGCCGAGCTCGACGTCGTCGACGGTGATCCGACCGCTGGCCGCGAGCGGCTCGAGGCGCAAGGTCCCGTGCTCGTTCACGACGCCGCCGGGCATCGCGCGCAGACCGGCCTCGACGGTCGCGGTCACGCCGGGCGCGTTCGACAGGCCGTGCACCGCGACGTGAATGTCGCGTACGTCACTCACGAACGCCGGTTCGACCGAGTCGTCGCGAAAGTGAACCGCGGTGTCTTGGAGTGTAAAGCGATCCACGGCAAACCGCGGCCCCGCTTCGGCCTCCTTGGCCTTCTTCGGGGACTTCGTTTCGGGTTTGGGCTTTGCCTCGGGCTTGGCCGCCTCACCGCCGCCGGGCGCCAAGTGTGCAACGTCTACCAGGTTCAACGTCCCGTCGCGCTCCTTGCGGACGTGCAAATCCAGTCCCGCGATCGTGACCTCGGCGACGTGGAACCGCTGCGCGGTCAGATCGCTGTCGCCGATCTTCACCGCGAATCGCTCCAGAGAGCACAAGGGCCTCGCCCCGCTCTTGTGCTTCTCCTTGACGTCGAGCTTCTCGAGCGCGATGTCGCCCTTGATGGTCAGCCTCGGCGCGCCCTCGCGCGGGCGGACGAATCCGACGTCGAGCGCGAGCGACAGCCGCGCCGACTCGACCGCGAACGGCAGCCGCATCGGTACGAAGGGCAGGTAGCGGGTGAGGTCCAGCGCCTGCAGCCGCAGCTCGAGCACGGTCTCCAGCGAATCCTGGAACGGTTTGGTCCGCCCCTGGATCGCGAACGGCGTGCCGTCGATCGCCACGCGCAGCCCGGGCTCGACGAACGAGTCCAGGAAGACCGGCAGCGTCGAGACGAACGGAACGCCGATCGCCAGGCCGGTCACCTCGTGGTGGTCGCCGGTCGGGCGGTCGTCGAAGGTCAGCGCGGCGTCGTCGATGTGGATGTTGTTCAGGGAGAACCGGGGCGGCGGCGCATTCGCCGGCGGAGGTGGTGGCTCAGGCGACTTCGGCATCGCCGCCAGGCGCGCCACGATGTCGGAGAAGTTGTAGGCGGCGCCGACGTCGGCCCAGGCGTCGGCGGTCGCCCGCGTGCGCACGACGTGCAGCCGCAGCGACTCGATCGCGATCTCCTGGATGACGGGCGCGCGCCGGAACACCGACGAGATCTGCGCGTTGACGTACAGCCGCGAAAATCCGAAGAACGGCGTGGATCCATCGGCCTCGAAGACCTGGAAGCCCTCGATCGCCAGCGACAGTGCAAAAGGGTTGATGCGGACGCGGGCGATCGCGACCCTGCGCCCCAAGAGCTCGCCGATCTGTTTCTCGGCGACGTGGCGCGCGATGGGCGGCGCGACCACGAACCCGAGCAGCGCGAAGAGCGCCACCGTGGCGACACTGCCCACCACGCTGCGACGTACCCAGCGATGTCGCTGGAGAATGCTGCCCGTATTGGCCATGAAGGGGACGACTCTAACTCAGTCGGGAAGAGGCGCGGAATCGGCGCCGCCGGCGCATCGGTCGGGCCCTCGAGCGTGTGCCGAGTCCCTAGAGCACGACCACGGAGAGGCGCTCGACGCCGATGCGAAGCTGGCGCGTTCGCGGCCGGCGCTCGACGATGTTGGCCGCGTCGACGATCCCCAGTGCGGCGAACTGCTTTCGGATCCGAAAGACGTCGATATTCAGCTGCGGGGGCGCCATCGCGGGATCGTGCGCGAGATCTTCCTGGTAGGTCCAGCCGCAGGAGGTCTCGGGCAAGCCCTCGGATTCGTCGGCCAGCCGGCGGCGCGCCAGCGTCAGAAGCAAGTAGTTGTGCGAGCGCGAGCCGACATCCACGGTCTTGTGTCCGATCGTGGCCTGGAGTTGCACGTGCTCCTCGTCGCGGGAGACCGAGAACAGCAACGTGACGTGACGCATCTCCACGTCGGTCGATGGGCTCGCCAGCGAAGTCTTCGCGATCGTCTGCGGGCAAGAGAAGCGGTAAGTGCGCCCCTCGATCTCGAAGGTCTGAAGGTTGGTGATGGGCGCCAACGATTCGGAATGCTCCAGCACCCAGACCCCGTCGCTGTTGCGATAGATGGTCGCGCGCGGATCCGCGGACGAGGGCAGCGCGAGCATCTCCCCGTCGACGAGGATCGCTTCGCCTCCGTCGAGCGGAACCGCCATGACGCCGGGACCGCTCTCGTCGATCAGCTCCCACTGCTGCTCGCTCTTTCCGAACCAGATCTTCGAGCCGACGTGAACGACTCTCTCCTCGCGATCCGTGAGGCGCGCGTTATCGAGGAACGTCCCGTTTCGGCTGTTCAGGTCGCGAAGCTCCCAGTTCTCTCCGTTGAAGCGGAGGATCGCATGCTGCGCCGAAACGTAGCGCTGGTTGATCGACAGCGTACATCCAGGCGCGCGCCCGATCAGATGTTCCGCCTCCAACCGGATCCGCCGTCCGGTTGCCGTCTCCTTGAGTGCCGCCATGGGATCAGGTTCCATCCGACAATTGCCGCGTGTAAAGGAGCTCTCGCAGCGCCTCGCGTTCGAGCGCGCGCCGATCGGGGAGCCCCGTGTCGATGACATAGGCGTCGACGTCGGCGGGGATCGAGCCGCCGAGCCGTTGTTCGAAGTACCAAACCAGAAGATCGCGTTCACTGATGCCGGCCTCGGCGCGGGTCGCGTTCTCCAGGCCGCGCTGAGACAAGACCTCCTGCTTCCGGTGCGCACGCTCGACCAGCGCAGCGTAGTCGCCGGTGGCGCGCGCGGCGTCCGCGACGTGCCGATCCAGATCCTCGCGATAGCGCTGTCGCAGCCATCCGAGCTCGTTCTCCTTGACGCCGGCTCGCCGCGCGAGCACGCCCGCCAAGACCCGGTTCAGAGCATCCGAGAGGATGGCACGGCCCGGCGAGCCCAGAAGCCGGACCTCCGATGCCAGGAGATCCGCGGGTACGGTGGCGCTCGTCGGCTCCAGCGGCGGCTGTGTCTCCGACCAATCGAGGACCTGGTCCCACGCCTCGGTGTGCGCGAAGTGGAACTTCGCCTGTGCGGCCGGCCGCCCCTCGTCGACGCAGAGTTGCATGTCCTTCAAGAGCGCCAGTGCGTCGTGGAGCTTCTGGTCGACCCGGTGTGTGATCACGAACGCGCGCAGCGCATCGACGGCGGCAACCGCCACGCCCTGCTCTGATGCGCGGGCGAAGACGTGAGGATAGGATCGCTCGGGATAGAAGAGCCCCTTCGCGATCGCCTCGACCTTTTCGATCGCCGCGCGGGGGGCCACCCCAGCTCGATCTGCTGCGCGGAGGGTCGACCGGATGTTCACCATCGCCTCCGAGCTTGGCCGGTAGCCCGAGGCCGCGTCGCCGTGCGCGACAGCGACCTCGTCATCGTCCTCGAGCTCGCCCGATCGAAAGGCGTCGAAGATGGCGCCGACGCCCTTCATGCCGAACGGATGCAGCTCGGCCGCGCGCAACGCACCCATGCTCGCCGCGCCGAACACGTGAATACCCTGCGAGAGCGCCCAGAGGATCTCTTTGTGCCACACCGCGGGAAGCCGTTCGAAGTAGCCGTCGACGATTCCGATTGCAAACGGGCGTTCCTTGGCGGCCCTCAGCACGTCACCCTGGGCAACCGGTGGTAGATACGTGGCGCCCGACAGCACGGCTCGAGCCTCGTCGTGAGCGAGCGTCGGCCCCAGGAAGACGAAGCACTTCATCGCTGCGCTCGCTCCTTCAGATTGTGGTCGGCGATTCGACGGGCGCGCGGGCCGGGTACGTAGCCCTGGACGTGGTGATAGGTCTCGAGGCCCGGCACGACGACGCGCACGACGGGAATCCCCAGCTCGGACTTCGTCAGGTCGACGGCGACCGCCTCCTCGATTCCGACGCTCGAGAGACGCGCGAGGATCCAGGCCAGGTCGTCCTCGAACGTATCGCCGGCGTGGGTTGGAACGTCGGTGAAACGCCGCGTTCCCGTTTCCTTCAATCGCACCCGCGCGCGGTCGGAGAGCTCCGTCTCTTGCGTGCGGCCGTATCGATCGCGGCCATTGTCGTCTCGCGATCCGGCGATGAGCGTCAGGCGCGCCTGCGCCGCTTCGGTGAGCGCGCGCAACAATGCCACCTCGCGCGTTGGGTGACAGCCCATTCCCTCGACTGGACCCAACGGGCGAAATGGGTTGGGCGTCTCGTCGACGATCACGCAGCGAAACGCGGGGACGCCGACGTCAGACGTCATGTCCCACACCCCAGTCGCGACGTCCGCAGCGGCAAAGCGATCGAGGATCGTGCGGCAGTCAGAGTGATCGACCGTGGTGAGATCGATCCGCGATTCTGCCTGGTGCAGGGCGGGGTGAAAGCGAAACAGAGCGCTGGCGTCGCGCTCGATCACCTCGCACAGCGCGTGGCTCACCGCTTCGAGGGGATGATTGCCTGACGCCAGCCCGTTCGAGCTCATGACGAAGCAGCCAGTTCCGCTGGGAAAGGGCAGCGTGTAGTTGGTGTGGACCAGCTCGTAAGGGAGCCAGCGCGGGCGCGACCCCAAGAGGTCCATCCCTTCGATCCACAGCAGCGGGCGGTCGGGGTGGAAGGCGCTCACCGAGATCAACGGCAGCTTCTCCACCGCGACGAGATCGTGCGAGAAGCGCAGCTCGTTCCAGGTCGCGAGCTTCAACGGACGCGTGACACGTTCGGCGTGATAGAGCTCGATCGACTCCATCACGCCGGACGCTTTCGCCGCATCCAGGTCGACGCCCTTGCCCTGCGACACGGCGAGCGAGCGGGCATTGGGACGGCAAACCATCACGACCGGGATGCCAATGCAGTCGAGGCCGGTTACATTGGCAACCCGGGTGATTCCCAGCGGACCGAACAGCTTGCGCGCGCGGGCCAGGGTCTCCGCGGGCGCAACGATCCGATGGGTCCCGTTGCGAAATAGTTTGCTGGTACCTTCGTGTGCCATCCGCCGTGGTCCGTTACTTGTGCCTGAATCACTGATTCTTCAGGATCGCCTTCAGATTGACCACGGTGCAGATTTCACCGATTCCGACCGCGAGCTCCGGCGGAATGTACGAAAGATAAGCTCCAAACGTGGTCAGCTGGTCGACGATTCCCTTTCCGGCGGCATCAGTCAACTCGTTGGGGGGGATTTCCCACTTCTCCTTGACTAGCCGGTAAACACCGGTGTCCGAGACGATGATGATCGTCTTCGTCGGATCTTCGTTGCCTGTCGTGTCGGGTGGCGTGTTTGGTGTGGTCGGTGTGTCGGTCCCCATCGTGCGTTCTCCTTTTGTTCAGGTCTATCCTCTCAACATCTGGCCGAGGTAATCGCGAACGGTTGTCATCCGCCCTGGCAGCGTGTCCACCATTGGCGGGGCCGCGACGACCAGGCCCCGCGCCATCGCGAGCATGATCGCGGCGTACGTCTCCTCGAGCGGATTCGGCGCTCCAGTGAACGCCTCCTCCAGGTCTTTTTCTTTGACGTGGGTGACGGTCACGGATCGGCCGGCCATCTCCTCGAACATCCTCACCACGTCGAGCGGGCTCAGGGCGTCTGGACCCCCGAGCGGGAGGACGCGTCCATCGAACGTGCCGTCGACGGCGGCTGCTGCGAAGCGAGCCACGTCGTGTACAGAAACCCAGCTCACCGGGTGTTCGCCGCTGCCGAACACCCGGACGGTACCTCTCATCGGATCGAAGCCGGCCCGCGGGCTGAGCCAGACTTCGCAGAAGCTCACCGGTTGCAGGATCGTGAACGAGAGCCGGCTCTCGCGCAGGCGCGCCTCGACCGCGCGTTTGGCTCGCTGGAGCTCGTAGTCGAGGCTGCGTGGCGGAAACGAAACGAACGTGAGTCGCTTCACTTGCGCGCGTTCCGCGGCGTCAATCAGCGCCAGTTGTCCTTCGCGATCGACGGTGAGGATCGAATCGCCGGGCTGCCGAGAGATCGTCGCGCTCGCCGTTGAGACGATCGCAGTCACGCCCCGACAGGCGCCGTCGAGAGACGACGGATCCTTCAGATCACCCGTCACGAGCTCGGCCCCAAGCGTCTCGAGCGCGGCCCGCTTGGCGGGCTCGGCGCTGGGACGGACCAGGGCGCGCACCGGTCTCCCCGCGTCCCTCAGCAGGCGCGTGATTCTCGCCCCCAGAAGGCCGGTCGCGCCCACGACCAATATCAATTCTCGTGCTTGCAAACTCTTCCTCGCAATCTATGGAAAGTAGGGGGTCGGGACGTAAAGCTCGCGAACTTCCGCCTGCACCAGGTTTAGGTAGTCACTGACGACCTGCTCCTTGAATTTCGGGGCGACGTCATTGAACACCTGGAGCATGGTTCCGAGCTTCTCGTCGTCGGGCACCTGCCAGAACTCGGTCACGGTGTTGAGCTCGCTGGTGACATTTTGGAAATGACCGAGGGTCCGATAGTGCTTTTTGGCCAGCAACGGAAAGAGCATGCCGACCTTGAAGAGGTACTTGCCGAGATCGCTGGAACGGAAGTGGCGGACGGCGCGCACGAATCGCCCCTTGCCGGCATCCATGGTCGGTTGGCCACTGAGAAACTGCACGCGCAGCACCAGGTTCTGCGTCTCGCGAACCACCTGCGAGTCGATCTCGGCGTAAAGGACGTCGTCGGCGGAGCGAGTCATGACGCGGGCGATGTCGAGTTGGGACAGCGAGTTGAGCCGCCACAGGTGAACGTAGCGGAACACGCTCTCCATTCCCTTTCGGTGATCGAACATCTCGAACTGTCCTTTCACCGATTGAAAGGACTCGTAGCCACTGAACTGGAATGCGTCGGGCGTCTTGAGCGCCATGACGAGCTCGATGTCGAAGCTGGGGTCGAAGAATTTGAAGGGCTTGGATCTTTCGAAGCCCGCTGTCTTGCCGCGGTCGAGGAACTCTTTCACCTTCGCTTCGAACGTCGCGACGTTCGCTTGCGGCACAATCAACTCGACGTGCAAAAAATACTCCGCCATCACCGTCTCCTTTGGTTTCAGTCAGCGATATCCAGTGGGTTCCAAATACCTCAATGCCAGTGTCAAAGCCGCGGCGGCGCCGTCTCGATCCTCGCGCGCCCAGCGGCGGCACGCGCTGGCGAGTGCGTCGCTGGCCGAGCCCGGCAGCGACTGCTGGTTCGGCTCGAGGATCGCCTGCGCGCAGGAGATCGCCTCCGCGATCTCGGCCCGCTGCAGCGTCGCCTCCATTAGGGGAAGCGCGGCGGTCCAGTGCAGCGGGAAGACCAGCGACATCTGGCGCCACGTCTCCCGCACCTCGCGCGCCACGGTGATCGCGGCGTCGGCGTTCCCCTCGCGCAGCAGCAGCCAAGCGTGGTTCGCGCGCGCAGCGGCGGCGTACTCCCTCATGCCCGCCGCGAGCGAAACCTCGGCGCTCCGGTCGGTCAGCGTGCGGGTCTCCTCGCGCAACCCGCGCATTCGCGCGGCCAGGGACAAATACGACAGGCAACGTGCCTGGCGGGCGATGTCGCCGCCCTCCTCGGCCATCGAGAGCGCGACCTGGATCTCGGCCGCCGCGCGTTCGAGTTGCTGATGGAATAGCAGGACGAACCCGCTTGCGAACTGGTCGGCCAGGATCTGGGCCTGGTCGCCGCTCTCCTTGCTGGCGTCCAGGGCCGATCGCGCCAGGCGCACCGTCTCCTCACGGGCGACATACCGATCGCGTCGGAGGTTGCGCATCCAGAGCGTGCGCAGAAAGCGCGAGCGCTGAAGCGGCGACGCGTGACTCTGGATCACCGGCTCCAGCTCATCGCAGAGCGCATCCATCTCCGAGACGCGGTTCATCCAGTAGTAGACCCAGAGCTCGTCGATGCGGACCTGGATCCACTCGTCACGGGCCTCCGCCGGGTTCTGGTCCGCGGCCGCGGTAGCCTCGTCACGTGCCCGTTCGTAGTAGCGAAGCGCTTCTTCGTGAGAATGCTGGGTCTCCCAGGTCTTGCCGATCTTCCGGAACAGGCGCGCGCGCTGCGCGCGGCGATTCTCCTGGGTGCGCGCGAGCGCCTCGTCGTACGCCCCGCGCGCCTCGACGCGCTGGCCACCCAGGCCGAGGACGTCGGCCAGCCCTTCGTGGAGCGTGATCAGGGTGTCGTGCGATGCGCCCGCATCGCCAACCAGTTCCAGCATCAACTGGCTCACCTGTTTGATTGCCTCGCGATAGAGCTGGATTGCCTCGCCGTTCGCGTATGTGGCGCGGGCGTGGTCGGCGGCCAGCTTGAGGTAGCGCGCTGCCGATTCCGGCTGTTTGGCGGCCGCGAAGTGGTGTCCGAGCGCGGCCCAGGTCCGGTTGGCCTCTGGGCCGGCTCCGATGCGCGCTTCGAGGGCCAGCGCCGCGCGGCCGTGGACCTCCTCGAGCCGTTCGTTCCCCCCGTCGGCGTAGGTGACCTCGCGCAGCTTGTCGTGAACGAAGCGCATGTGCCCGGGCCTGGATTGCTCCAGCACCTGGCGTCGGAGCAGCTCGTCGATGGCGCCAACCGCGGCTTCGTCCGAGAGGGAGGCGACCTCACGGATCAACTCGACGTCGGATTCGCGTCCGAGCACCGCCGCGGCCAAGCTCGCGTGTCGGGCAGCGGGGCTGAGACGCCGGAGCCGCTGCTCGATCAGCTCGCGCAGCGAACGCGGCAGCATCAACGCCCGGTACTCTTCGGGAGACGGTCCGCCTTGTCCGAGCATCTGCCAGGTGTGGTGCTCGTCGCGATAGAGCAGGCGCTCCGCCACCGCGGTCCGCAGGTATTCCCCGACGAAGAAGGGATTCCCCTCCGCCTGCTGCGTGACGAACGAAACGAAGCCAGTGGGCGGATCGGGCAAGGCCAGCATGTCACCGACCATCGATTGCACGGCGTGTTGATCGAGGCGCGGCAGCGTGATGTGCGTCGTGTGAGACAGGCGCGCGATTGCCGCGACCGCGTCGTTGGGCTCCTCGGTGCGGTACGTGCATAAGATGAAGATCGGCGTGGCTTCGAGGTACTCGCGGCTCAGCGACTGGAGAAAAGCGATCGACAGCTCGTCGGCTCGGCCGACGTCGTCCAGCACCCAGAAGAGAGGCTGCTCGCTGGCGAACTGCGCCAGCGTCTCCGACAGGTACTTGAACAGACGCTGGCGCGACGCTTCGACGTCGAGGAGCAACGCCGGTGGGGAGCTCCCGCGCGACGGGACCTGCGCCAGGAGCGCCTCGTACAGCGCCAGCACCGGCCTACGATCGCCGAGTAGCCGCTCGGTGACGTCGGGACCGCCCTCCTGGCAGCGGTCGGCGACCGCTTGCAGGAATGGCCGCAGCGAGTGAAGCGGCGCGGCCCCGACGGTGGCGGTGTCGTGTGGCGACAGAGTGAACGACTCGCTGGTCACCATCTGGACGCGCGCGCCTGGAGCCACGCGCGTGAGCTCCATCGCCACCCGCGTCTTGCCGGCCCCGCTCTCGCCAGCCAGCATCACCAGCGTGCCGCGCCCGGCGAGGGCCCGATCGCGGAGCTCTCCCAGTTCGGCGACGAGCTCCTCTCGGCCGACGAACCGCGGGCGATAGAGATAGGAACGCGCGGGCGGGAAGTTCGGTAAGTGGCGGACGTCCTCGGCCAGCTCGCCGAGCTCTGCCGCGACCTCATCGGCGTGGCCGAAGCGATCGGCCTGGTTCTTCGACAGCAGCTTGAGGATCAGGCGCTCGAGGCTCTCGGGCACCCCGCTCACGAGCTCGGACGGGGGAACCGGCTCAGCGACCAGGTGCTGCGCCAGCACGACGCGCGGAGGCCCCACGAAGGGCGGCTGGCCAGTCACCAGCTCGTAGAGCAAGCAGCCGACCGAATAGAGATCGCTGCGCGCATCGAGGAATTCGCCGCGAATCTGCTCCGGCGACATATAAGGAATCGTTCCCACACCACCGCGTTGCGCTTCGAGCGCTTCGCGGCCCGAGCCGCCCGGATGGTGCGCGATCAGGCCGAAATCGATGATTACCGGTCGGCCCTCGACGAGCTGTACGTTCTCGGGCTTGAGATCGCAGTTGACGAAGCCTTCGCCGTGCAGAAACGCCAGGGTTGCGCAGACCCGGCGGATGATCTTGACGACCGTCGCGAGCTCCTCGGCAGCAGCCGGAAGCATCTCGTTGGGACCGCGGCTGCGCAGCGCGGGTTTCGACTCTACCGACTCCGCTTCGGGCCTGATCGCGTCGGTTCCGACGGCGTCGGTTTCGCTGAGCCCCTCGGTCTTGCTGACCCCGACCCAGGGCAAACGGTAGCGGCTCCAGATCCGCTCGCCGAATCGCCGCAGGTTCTCGCCTTCGAGAAGATCCATCGCGTACCACGGACGCCCGCGGTGGACGCCGTTGTCGACAATCCGGACCACGCCGGGATGGCGAATCCGCGTGAGGGCGTGGATCTCGCGCCGGATGCTCTCGAGCAACCGCGGGGAAGGGACCCGGACGGTTTTGAGCGCAACCGCGCGCTCCGAGCCCATATGGCGCGCCCGATACACGACCCCCATCGCACCCTGTCCAAGCGGCTCGAGTATTCGGTACGGGCCGATGCAGTCGTCGTCCATCCAGGCTTCCCCAGATCGGGTCGCAGGGAGCGAAGTCTCGGCCTCCGGAGGCAACCGGTCAAGAGCAAAGGGCGAACGGTTTCGCGGGCTTCGGGATTGGTCGAGCGCACTAGGCCCCGGGCCAGCCGAATCGTCGGTCTCGGCTCGTATCGAAATCGTGTTCTTGGGCGCCTGCACTGCCCCAGATCAACGGGCAACGCCGCCGATCTTGTCGCGGTAATCGCCTGCAATCGACGGTTGAGCTGCAATTTCCTATATCGGGGGTGCAGTCAACGACGAATTGGAGGCGGCAAGATGCTGAGCACCATTAACAGGCAGGGCGTTGGCCGAGATCGCCTTGGGCGATCCGGCGGCGCCCAGGTAGATCACGGCTCGGATCCGACGGAGGTGGACCTCTTCGAAACGCTGGCGGAGGACCATGGACTGGCGCTCTACCGACTGGCTCTGAACAAGAGTCATAATCCAGCGGATTCGTGGGATCTGGTACAGGAGGCATTTGCCAGGGCGTTGCGAAGGCGACCGGCGATCCACAACCGCAGGGACCTGCGCGCCTGGCTGGCCCGGGTGATGAACAACCTGTTCATCGACCGGTGTCGGGGCGCCGATCAGCGGATCGCGGCCTTTGACCTCGACACGCTGCCTGCCCCGCAGGAAGAGGCGCCGCAGGCCTGGCGCACCGTGAGCATCGACAGGGTGGAGGCCTTGATGCCAGAGCTCAATGTGACCTTACGCAACGTTTTTGCGTTGAGCCTCGCGGGGCGGTCGGTCTCCGGAATCGCCAAAGATCTCGGAATCTCGGTCCAGCAGGTGAGCGCGCGCCTGTTTCGAGCGCGCAAGCGTGTGCGGGCGCTGCTGCTCGAGGAGCGTTCGACACCAGAGATCACTTCCGCGGCCGGCTAGGGCGCGACGGCGTTCGGTTGAACGCCCGTTGCGCCGGTCGCTTCAATGCGGTCCGAAATCGCATTGCCGCAGCCGGCGCGCGCTGAACCAATCCGCGACCATCAGCGCGAACCTCGAATAGACCCCCGCGCCCCTGACCTGGCCGGCGACGTGCGGCGCCGCGAGCGGGCCGTTCAGCGTGCAGCGCAGGCCGACAGTTACCGCTGGAAGGTGGGATACCTTGGCCTTGACTGCGTCGTGCGGACCGACGATCTGGACGTTGTCGGCCCAGATGCGGTCGAGCGCGCTCGGGTGGTGCGCGGCTGGTGACTTCGAAGGCGACTTCGACTTCGTTCCGTCGTGGCTACCGCCCCCCAGGTGATAGACGGTGTAGCCGACGTTCACCGACCCGGTGAGCCGCAACGTGTGCGCGTGCGGATCCCGCGGATGCAGGGCCAGCGCCAGCGTCAGGCCGTGCAGGCTGACGCCGGCGATCGCGTGGCGCGTGGTGAGGCCCGAGCCGCGCACGAGCAGGTCGACGTTCGAGATCGGCAGCGGCGATCGATCGAGCGCCAGGTCGACGCGGCCCGCGCCGTGCGCGCCGGCGATCATGATCCAGCCGCCGCTCGCCAGGCGCGCGAGCAGGGGGCCGATCACCAGCTGCGGTCCGGCGCCCGTGCCGCCGACGGGACCATCGATCGTCAGCGGTCCGTCGAGGCGAATCGCGCCCACCGGCGAACCCGGCCAGTCGACGGTGAGCGCCTGAAAGCGCCCCTGGCCAAGCAGGCGCAGTGCGCGCAGCGACCCTGACAGCGTCGCGCTCAGGTCGGCCGTGCCGCTGCTGGTGATGTGGCTTTTCGCGCCGAGCGACGCTCCGAGCTGGGAGCCGTCGGCGGCGACGTCGAGCGTGGCGTCGATGGAGCTCGCGCCCGCGTCGGCGCGATTGATGCGCATCCGGCCCGCGAGCGTGGCCTGTACGCCGGCGGCGCGCGCGACCAGGCCGGTGAGCGTGAGCTGATCGTCGTGCAGTGCGATCCGGGCCGGCTGGATCTCGATCGCGACCGGCAGGCGGACCGGCCAGATCGACAACGGTTGTGCCCAGGACACACTCGCGTCGGCCCGAGACGCCGCATCCGCGCCGCCACCGGGCACCTCGATGTCGGCGGCGATCGTGCCGGTGGCGCTTCTCACGGGCAACGCCCGCAGCGCTCGCTGCAGCTGCGCCAGCGCCAGGCGCGCGTGCAGGCTCGCGCCGTCGCTTTTCGTGACCCTCCCGTGGAGGTCAACGCCACTCATCAAGCGTCCCTCGAAGCGCGTGCCGCTTTCGACCGCGGCGAACCGGATCGCGCCGTCGCCGAGCGGCTGGCGATCCCAGCGCAGGTCATTGAACGCCACCTGCCCCGCCAGCGACGGCGAGCGAGTCGTACCCCCAAGAGTGAGATCAGCGTCGAGCGCGCCGCCCAGGAGTCGTCCGAGCGGCGCGGTCCGTCCCGGGACGTGCGCCCGCGCGACGCCCGGCAGATGCGCCAGGGGGTAGCGCGTCGCGGTCGCGCGCAGCTCGAGCGGACCGTCGTGGCGGATGGATCCGGCCAACCCGAGGGTGCCGCCGGCGACGTTCGCGATGGTGAACGGCGCGATCGTCACGTCGTGGTGCGCATTGCTGTCGATGTCGAGCCCGGGCGGCAACCGGAAGATCTCGCCGCGAAAGGTCGCGCGCGAATCGGGCGCGAAGCGGGCGCGCAACCAACTGGCCTTCGCGACGCCGCCGCGAAGGCTGGCGACGATCGCCACGCCGGCGGCGTGCACGAGAACCGGATTGACGACGATCTCGTCGCCCTGGAGCACGACCGTGCCCAGCGCCACGCGGACCTCGCCGTCGCCCGACGACCGCGCCGGCGACGAGTCCGGACGGATGTGCTCAACCACCCAGCGCCGCGGGATCCCGTCGCCTGCCGGCTCGCGTTGGAGTACGAGCGCGATCGCGTCGAGCGTGATCGACCGGTCCTTCGTCGCAGGGCCGAGCCGCGCGGTGACGGCGAAATGGCCGTCGAGCCACCCGCCCAGCGAGCTGCGCTGCGCGCGGGCGAGCAACGGCCGCGTGTCCAGTGCGCGGAAGTTGGCCTCCAGCGTGTACCGATGATGAGCGAGAAGGCGCGCGCGCAGAGATAGTCCCCTGCCGTCGACATCGGCCGACCCAGTGAGCGCTTCGAATGGCCCGCGCAGCGACGTGCGCACACCCGCGTGCAGCAGCGCGAGCCGCCGCCCGACATCGGCCCAGGACGGATTGCGCGCCAGCACCTGGCCCAGCTCGGACCAGCGCGCCGACAGGATCATCCCCGCCGCGCGGCCGGTCGATTTGGGCGCGAAGACATCGATGAACGTCGCCTCGCCGGTCAGGCGCGCCTCGCGCGTGCGCGCCTCGGCGACGGATAGTCGAAGATCATAGGGCGCGGCGTCGGTCACCGCGACGCGCGGAATGTCGACGTCATCGAAGGGGACCTCGAACTTTCGGGGTCCCGCCGGCCCGATGCGCAGCAATCCGTGCTGGCGCGTGCGCACGTCGCGCGCGTCGAACAGGAACTGGACGCCGTCGGGCGTGCCGCGGGCCTCCAGCGCACCGTGCGCGTCGAGCGCGTCGAGCGTGACCGCCCACCCCGGGAACGACAGCGCCAGCGAGATGTCTTGCAAGGTCACCGCTTCGACGCGGACCAACGAGCCGATCGGCGGCGGCTTCTCGGGCATGATCGATGGCGCGCGGCAAGCGCCGCGCCCCGCGGCGGGGAGGCTTTTGAGCGCGGCGGTCACTTCCTGCCCCTCGCTCCGATTCACGAGCCGCCAGGCTCCGTGGACGACGCGCGCGCTTTCGATGACGACACGCCAAGGCTTGCGCTGCACGGCGAGTCGCAGGCGAACCGTGCGCGCGCTGAAGAGGTCATCGCCCTCCGGTTCGCGAATACGCACACCATCGAGCGCGACGTCGAACGGGCGCTGGCGGATCAGCGCGACCACTGCGCTCGCGCCCAGGTGGCCACCGGCAATCTCGACCGTTCCGCACAAGCTCTTCGATTGCTGTCGCACCATTGCGCGCAGCACCGGTCCGCGCAACGCGAGCGGCAAGCCGAACAGCGCCATCACGACCAGCAACCCGAGCCCGCCCGCGACCGCCGCGATCATGCGCCCGCGACGCCGCGATCTCCTGCGCCGCCGCTCGAAACCCGAGTGGCCTCGTCCGTCACCAACCACCGCCATGTCTTCTAAGCTGTTCCCGATGGCCTCGGGTACAAGCTGCCAGCGATTGGTTTCGCGGGGACGTCTCCTTAGATTGAGCCCAGGGGACGAAAGGAGGGTCGCGGAATGTCATTGTGGCGGCGATCGATTGCAGAGGTGTGTGGAACGTTCTGGTTGGTGCTCGGCGGTTGCGGGAGCGCCGTCCTGGCGGCGGCTTTCCCCGGCCTGGGCATCGGCTTTGCGGGCGTCGCGCTGGCGTTCGGTCTCGCCGTGCTCACCATGGCTTACGCTCTCGGACCCGTCTCGGGCGCGCACTTCAATCCCGCGGTCACCGTCGGGCTCTGGCTGGGAGGTCGGTTCTCTGGCAGAGATGTGCCGGCGTACGTCGCGGCTCAGGTGGCGGGTGCGCTGCTGGCGGGGCTGATCCTGTACGGCATTGCCTCCGGCGCGCCCGGGTTCAGCCTGGCGGCGGGGTTTGCCGCCAACGGCTACGGCGCGCACTCGCCGGGCGGATAT
>Ga0265339_10001372_pt1 | contig 18190 bp, 16 predicted proteins | sample 4CB219metaG_FD_202085 | JGI IMG/M metagenome (GOLD analysis project Ga0265339, IMG submission 202085) | Rhizosphere microbial communities from Carex aquatilis grown in University of Washington, Seatle, WA, United States - 4-CB2-19 metaG | ecosystem: Host-associated > Plants > Roots >... | reverse complement strand
TGGTCTCAAAGTGACAGCCTCCAGGCAATGATCTCCGGGCTATCCCGGCCCTGCAAATTCATGGGTGCAACGCAGCGTGGAAAACGCCAAGCAGCAGGCATTGCTGTGCGAATTGTGCCGCATTTTTGCTATGTCTTGCGCGTCAAACAAAAAAATCGGGAGGATGCGTTATGCGACATCACTTCAGCGCACTCGCGGCGGGGCTTCTGGCCGGCGCCGCGGCATTCGGATATGCCAGCATTGCGTCCGGCCAGAGCGAAGGCTGGATCACACTGCTCGACAGCGGCAACAGGGGTGATTGGGCCGAGGTCGGCAAGGCCAACTGGGACATGAAGGATGGCGCGCTCACGGCCGACAAACTCGACGGCAAGGATCTCGCCTATCTCGTCTCCAGGAATTCGTACAAGGATTTCCAGATCAGGGCCGAGTTCTGGGTCGACGGGGAAGCCAACAGCGGCATCTTCATCCGCTGCGACCGCGCGGACAAGATCGATTCCAAGGTTTGCTACGAGGTCAACATCTTCGACAAGCGTCCGGACCCCACCTACGGAACGGGCGCGATCGTCGATGTCGCCAAGGTCGATCCGATGCCGAAGGCCGCCGGCAAATGGAACGTCTACGAGATCACCGCGAAGGGGCCGCATCTTACGGTCGTGCTGAACGGGCAGAAGACGGCGGATGTCGAAGACTCCAAGCACCTGAGCGGACCGTTCGGGCTGCAATACGGCTCGGGCGTGGTCAAGTTCCGCAAGGTGCAGATCCGGCCTCTGTAGCTCGCGCGTGCCTGATCTCTGACAGGCTCACCGATGCTTCAGCGGGTGAGCCTTTTGGTGCCAGGCCCAGGCGGTGCGGACGATGGTTGGAAGGTCGGAATGCGCAGGGCTGAACTTGAGCACCTCGCGCGCCGCAGAGGGATCTGCGACCAGATAGGCCGGATCGCCGGCCCGTCGCGGTTTGACCAAATGAGGGACCGCGCGGCCGGTCTCGGCTGCGATGGCTGCGAGGATTTTGCGGACCGAAAAGCCCGTACCGGTGCCCAGATTGAAGGCTCCGCCAGAATGTCCCTGCATCAATAGCTTCAGCGCCGCCACGTGCGCAATGCCGAGGTCGTTGACGTGGATGTAATCGCGAATTGCGGTGCCGTCCGGCGTGTCGTAATCGTCGCCGAATATCGCGAATTCCTCCAGATGTCCCTGCAGCGCCATCATGGCGCGCGGAATGAGGTGGGTTTCGTTCTGGCGCAATTCGCCGATACCGCCCGCCGGATCGGCGCCGCTCGCATTGAAATAGCGCAGGCAGAATGCCCCGAACCCGTAGGCGCTGCGATAGTCGGAAAGGATCCGCTCGATCATCCATTTCGAAGCGCCGTAAGGGTTGATCGGCGCACAAGGATAGGTTTCGGGCAGCGCCTTGCTGTCGGCGTGGCCGTAGACCGCACCGGTGGAGGAAAACACGATCCGGCTGCATCCTGCTTCGCGCATTGCCACCAGCAGTGAAAGCGTCCCCGTCACATTGTTGACGTAATATTTCTGCGGATCGACCATGGACTCGCCGACCAGGCTGGCTGCGGCAAAATGCATCACCGCCGCGACGTCATGCTGGGCGAACGCCTGCGCAAGCGTCGCCCTGTCCAGGAGATCGCCAACGACCAACTCGCCGGTCGCGAAACTGCGATGGCCAGTGGAGAGATTGTCATAAATCACCGGGCGATAGCCGGCCTCGGAAAGCGCGCGGCAGGCGTGCGATCCGATATAGCCGGCGCCTCCCGTCACCAGAATGGTCGGCCGATCGTTCATGCCCGGCGGCGTTTTCGACCGGCACCAGAGGACCGGCTTTTGTTGAACAGGAGGTAGAGCGCGCGGGGGTTCGTCGTGAAGTAACGCCAGAACAGCCGGCGCGGCTCAAGCCAGATGCGCCAGACCCATTCCAGGCCGACATCCTGCATCCACAGCGGCGCTCGCGGTCGGCTTCCAGACAGGAAGTTGAACAATCCGCCCGCGGTCTTGATGATCCCCACGTTGGAAAGCATAGGCGCAAATTCGTCGACGAAAGCCTGCTCGTAGGGAACGCCGAGCGCGACCCAAAGATAGTCCGGCGCAAGCCGATTGATTTCATCGACCTTCGCGCGGAGCGCCATGCCCCTGAGATAGCCATGGCAATGGCCGACGATTTGCAAGTCCGGGTACATTCTTTGCACGTTCGCGACCGCCTGGGCGTTTTCCGATTCATCCGCGCCGAACATATAGAATGTCAATCCGGCAGCGGCCGCCTTGCGGGCGACGACATGAAACAGATCGGTGGTCGCAACCCGCTCCGGCAGCGGGGTCCTTGACTTCAGTCGCGACACCGTGACCAGCGGCTGGCCGTCGGCATTGATGAGGTCGGCAGTGCGGAACAGTTGGTCGGTGACCGGCTCGGTCGAGCAGCGTGCCAGCACTTCGCCATTGGCGGACGTCAGGTAAAGCGGACGGCCGACGCGGCGATGTGGAAAGGCCATCTCGATCATGAAATTGGCGGTTTGCTCGATATCGAGCACGGCGAGCCTCAGGCCTCCCAGCGTGATCCTGGGAACGCGGGCGGTGACGGCCCTGCCGATCGGATTTTGGCGGCGCTCAAGCATATTGTCGCTCCGGCTGCCGCGCGACGGATGGCGCGCTGAGTTCATTGACGATGACGCCGATCAGCTTGCGGTGCGCGACGCCGAGCGCGGCGATGATGTCTTCCATGCTTTCGTTGATGTCGAGGCTGGCCGGCAGGATTGCCACCACCCCGTCGGCGTCGTCGAGCAGCTTGCGATCAGCCGCGGCCCAGGGCAATGGCGGACCGTCCAGGATCACGAGATCACAGCCGCCCGTCGAGCGGGCCTGCACCAGCGTTTCACGGATCGCCTCGCTCCCTCCATGGCCGGAGGGCAGCAGCGAAATTCCGTTTGCCATCGGAATTGCAGGCGGGGCCATGCCGCCGATCGACAGCCGGCCGAGACGGCCGGGCTCGCTCTTGCCGACCCGTTTCACTTTGTTCGAAAGCTTGTGCGCGCGGTGATCGGCATCGATCAGCAGCACCCGCTCGCCATCGCGTGCCGCTGCCAGCGCAAAGTTCAGCGAGGCTATGCTGCGGTCCTCACCGGCGGCGGGGCCGATCACGGCGACGACCGGAATGGTATCGGCCGGCAAACGTCTGGTCATGCCCGCGCGCATATCGCCCAAGGCAGCGAGCAAGGTCGTCCGTGAAGATCCCGGCCGCAACGTCGGCCAGCCGAACCGTGTCACGTCCGCCTGTCCGCCGGTGTCGAGGATCGCGCTCAGCGTCCGGATCACGTCGGATTCCTGCAAGCGCGCGATCGGCGGCTTTTCGATCGGATGCTCCGGAGCAAGCTGGGGGGAGGGGTCCTTGGCCACCTGAGTTGGTGGCGGCCCTGGCGGCTCGGTTTCGGAGCCTGCCCGTTCGGGCCGGCTGGCTTCGGGCCGCAGGCGATCGATGGCAACGATCCAGCCCGCAGCCCCAAGCGCGCCGATGACGAAGCCAAGCATCGCGAGCCAGCTCATGGCGGGAGGGAAAGTGCGGTGCTGTGGCACCGTGGCTTCGCCGATGATGCGCGCGGCGGAGGTGTTCAGGCTTTCCTGTTCCTCGGTTTCGCGCGAGCGCTTGAGAAAGGCCTGGTAGATGTCGCGACTCGCGTCGACCTCGCGTTCGAGTTCGCGCAAGCGGACCGAGGCCTGGCTGAGCTTGACGCTCTGGTTCTTTTGCGCCTCGAGCGCCCTGTTCAAGGAAGCCTCGTAATCGCGGGCCCGGGCGAGATCGTTCTTTGCCGATTGCGCGTAGCGATCGACTTCCTCGTTGATGGTCCGGCGCAGGTCCTCGACCTGCTTCTCCATTTGATGCAGCGAGGGATGCAGCGGTCCAAGTTCGGCCGCGAGTTCCGCGTAGCGCTTGCGGGCTTCGGCATATTGCGCGCGCAAATTGGCGACGGTCGGCGATTGCAGCGCTTCGGGAATTGCGCCGAGATCGCTGGCGGCGCGGCGGCCGGCCTCGATCTGGTCGTATCTGGCCTGCGCATCGAGGGTGAGCGCATGCGCCGCGGCGAGCCGCTGGTTGGAGGCGGACAGTTGCTGGTCGCTGAGCAGCGTATCCTGAGGGCCGACGAAATTGTTCTGCGCCTTGTAGGCGGCGAGCGCGGTTTCGGCGTTGCGCAGCCGTTCCTGCAACTCCTTCAGCCGACCGGAGAGATCGCCGGTCGCCCGACGCGCGGCGCTCGCCTGCGAGTTTCTTGATTCCTTGAGGTAAGCGTCGGCGAGCGCATTGGCGATCATCGCCGCTTTTGCGGGGTCATGCGACCAGATGTCGATGTCGACGACGAAGCTGCGATCGGTCTTCCTGATCGTAATGTGACGGTTAAGTGCGTCCAGCGTGGCTGTTGGTACCCCGTTGGCCTCGCCAGTATGGCGCTGATCCAGTCCGAGCAGGCCGAGCAGCGATGACAACGCGCCGTTAGACGCGCCGCCGAACTCCGGATCCTTGTCCAGGCCGGTATCGCGGATCACCTGCAGCAGCACGCTGTTCGAGGTGATCAGCCGGGCCTGGCTTTCCACCACCATCGCGAGCCCGGACACGTCCTGCGCGCGCGGCGTCAGCTCGCGGTCGACCAGCTGCAATTCCCGGGGATCGACATAGAGTTCGGCCGTGGCCGAATATTTCGGCGTCAGGCTCTTGCCGATCATCACCGCGATACAGGCGCAGATCAGCGCAGCCATCGCGATGGTGGCCTTGCGCTGCCACAGCATGCGCGACAGCTCGAACAGGTTCAGGCCGTCGGAAGGCTGCGAAGCCGGCTGGCTGTACGGGGCGGCCTGATTTATCGGCTGATCATAGACGAGCATGATCCCCAGCTTTTGTTCGAACGGCCGCACGCATCGGCTGAGGGGTTACTCTTTGGGTCACGCTACGCGCCTGCTCCAGCGTCGAACCGACGCAACAGGAAAAATTAACCATACTCATTGAGGGACTATTCACTGAAATCGCAAAGAAAGCGTTTAAGCGCTGGCCTGTTTCGGCACTTGCGCGTTCGAAATTGGGATTGATGCGGCTGGATGCCTCCTTAGAGATAGAACTCGCACGCGCCGCCTTGTGGTCCAGGACAAGCCTTGGTTCCAAAATTCGGTACGAAATCCGTACAAATTCAGGACGCGAGGCCTCTAGCCTCCTGTTTTCGGTGCACGCACGTCTCATGGCCCGCCAGACCCAGCAATAACAATGCCGGGCCGGGCGGGGCGAGGCCGGCGGGTTTGGTTCCGACGTCAGCTTGGTTAATTCGGAGAGCGTTAACTGTTTGAGACGAGGCTTTGTTGCTGGTCCGTTGCGGCCGGCAACAGTCAGCGTGCTGCTTTCCGGTTCATCTCCAAATACGGGCGCCGATTGCCCGGGAACGGCGCGTCTGGTGGTGGCCGGCAGCGAACCGAAACCCACGAGGCTTCAAACTTCCGGTGTTGAGCCAGCTTCTCGCCACGTCTGAAGGCCGCTCACTGCTCGGCACCATTCGCCGCCAGCAGGTGATCGATTTGGTGCGCGCCGCGATTTTCATCGGTGCGCTGCTGGTGGCGTGGATTTCGCTGCGGCCGTTTATCGACCTCGGCAATCCCGAGTCCGCGAACAGTTCGGTCGGCAATGATACGCCGACCTATGTGGTGTTTGGCGGTCTGGCTGTCCTGGCTTTGCTCCTGACGATGCGGGAAGACCTGAAGGGTCTCGCGACACTGTTGTCGCCCCTCTATGTGACGTTCGGCTGCTGGATTGTTGCGAGCGTCGTGCTGTCGACCGATCCTGCGACCTCGGTCAAGCGCTTCGCGTTGACGGCGAGCGCCGCGGCGGTCGCAGCGATGCTGTTCCTGCTGCCGAAATCGCAGTCGGAAATGGCTCGATGGCTTGGCGTCGCGGTGCTGGGGCTGCTGGCGACCTGCTACATGGGAGTCGCGCTGGCGCCGAACCTGTCGATCCACCTCGCGACGGACGTGCAGGAACCGTTGCTTGCGGGAGACTGGCGCGGCTCGTTCGGGCACAAGAACGTGGCGGCCGCCATGATGGCGATGATGCTGTTTCTCGGCATCTACATTGCCCGCTCCGGCCTTTATCTCGCCGGGATTGCGAGCGCGACGATGGCCGCAGTATTCCTTGTCCAGACCGGCGGCAAGAGCGCGTCGGTGCTATGTCTTGCGGTCCTCGCGCTGAGCTCTCTGACCGCAATTGTCAGGTCTCTCTGGCTGCGCGCGGTATTGTTGTTGCTGCCGCTGCTGCTCCTCAACATGCTGAGCGTCGGGACCGTCATGAGCGAGCGGCTTGCCGCGATCGCCGAGCTGTTGCCCCTGGATGCAAGCTTTACCGGTCGTACCGAAATCTGGATTTTTGCTCTTCAGTCGCTGCAACGGCGCATGGCGTTCGGCTACGGCTTTGCAGCCTTCTGGGGCTCGGGTGCGGTCACAGGAATGCCTCCGGGTTTCGAGTGGGTGGCAACGGTCGCCCACAGCCATAACGGCTATCTCGATACCGCGCTCGCCATGGGCCTGCCGGGTCTCGGGCTTCTGATCGCGGTGCTGGTGATCGCTCCCTTGCGGAATTTCCAGGTTGCCGATCGCAGCGGAAACAATGGGCCGCTGACGATGGCGCTTCTGCGTATCTGGCTGTTTGGGCTCTATTTGTCCGCGTTCGAAAGTTTTTTCCTCGATCGCGCCGATCCGATCTGGTTCACCTTCCTGATCGCCGTGTTTGGCCTGCACTATCTGGCACGGTTTCGAACGACGGAATAACCGGATTTGCCGCCTTATAAGGAGTGGGCGCCAGACCCATCGCGGCCAGATTGCGACCGATGGAAAGACAGACAGGATGGGACGCCGGAAGCCAGTGTCCGGTATCTAGCAGCGCCCTCCCGGCACGAAAAGGTGCAACTCCGAGCGAGATAAGGTTCTTCAGGATCAACCAGGCGGCGCCCAGACGGCTCCGATGTCGTTTGTGGTCTATGGTATAGTTGATCACGCCGGTGGTGATCGATCGTCCGAGCACCCACGCGGTCTTCATGCGCTGCGGCGGCACTGTCTCGAAGACCTTTGCGTTCTCGTTCCAATAAGACCTGTAGCCGGCGGCTCGGCAGCGCGTGAAGAAGTCCATGTCTCCGCCGCCAAGGAAGTTGAATCGGGGATCGAGGCTCGGCTCCCCGAGTACCTCAAGCACCCCTCTTCGAATGAGGCAATTTCCGGTCCCGTGCAAGGAGGTCACCTCGCCGGTCCCCGTGATGGTCGAATGAAACAGCGGATGCTTCTGCAAACCCCGATGTGCCTCAACTGCAAAGCGGCGCACGACCGGTCCGCCGACCAGGTCGGCCCCGCTGGAGCGCGCTGCTCCGACCATTCCCGCGAGCCATGTCGGGGAAGCCACCTCGTCGTCATCGATCATCAGCAGGAACTCGGCGGTCGGAAAACACTGCAGGGCAGTCCTGAAGGCCGTATTGATCGCGCTGCAATTGCCTTGATCGCGTTCGACGACGCAGAAGCCGGAGAGTACTCTTGACGCAAATATCGCGTCTGCGACGTGTTTTCCCTCGAGCCGCTGCGCATCGTTCTCGACGACGACCACGGCAAAATTGTCCGCCCCAACCTGTGCGGCCAGCGACTCCATGGTTTTCCTCAGGCCTGCGGGCCGGCGGAAAGTCGGTATGCAAACAACGGCGTCAAGTCTTGTCACGTCGCTCATCTCGACCTTGTTTTGATCAAAGTCCTGCCAACGCGCCAAACGCGTGAACCAGCGTCTTTGGTGTCTGCGACGGGACGAGGGCGATCACCTTCGCCGTCTGCTTCATCGCGCGACCGTAGGCTCGGGCGCGGATAGCCTGGCAGGCAAGATAGGTCCGCAGGTGCGCCTCTGCCTTTTGGTGCAATCGTACGAGTTCCGTACCATTGACCTTGCTGACCACCGTCGGGTCCATGAATACGCGCTCGAGTGCCGCCCGATAGTGGCCGAAATTGACCCGACCGCTCATCATGGCGCTGCTATCGTGGACACGATATTCCAGCACAGTCGTCCGAGGACGCCAAATAATTCGTCCCATCCCGGCGAGCCGGCAAAACAGGTGCCAATCCTCGCAATACCGAAGCGTTTCATCAAAACCGCCGGCGCGCCCGAAGTGTTCGTGGCGGATCAGCATGACGCCGCCATTGACGATGAAATTTCCGCCGAGCAGATCGCGCAAGATCTCGCCGCTCGGCTTGCCGCGCCGGCGCAGGAGACCGCGCCGTCCGATCCGGCGTCCATCAGGGCCGATCCGCTCATAATCTCCGTAAACGGCAACGCAATCAGCCTCGGCGCCTTCTAGAAGCTTCCGCGTCGCGCCCGGAACGAGGCGATCGTCGGCATCGAGAAACATGACCCAGGCGTCGTCATTCTGCCCCGCCGCGTTTCGCCGCTCGGCCTCCGCGAAGCCAAGGTTGCGTGCGGCCGAAACGCCCTTTTCCGCTCCCTGGATCAGGGTCACCCGATCATCGCGGATGCGACCGACAACGTCAGCAGAGCTGTCTGTCGATCCGTCGTCGACGACGATCACTCTCGTGACGTCGCCTTGGCTTAGCGCGCTGTCGATTGCATCGCCCACAAATCGGGCGCCATTTCTAACCGGGATGACCACGTTGACCGACATACCGACCTGCATGTGCCATTCGCGCGTCGAGATGTGCCAGAGCTGGACGCTTGGAGACAGTTTGGCTCATCTCCGCAATCTTCGTGCCAGGTGGAGAATCCTCGATAGATCATGTTGTCTACGGCACTCACAACGAGCGTGCGGTTTCAATTTGAATTAACGTAACCATGTGAAATTTGAGGTGCCGCTGTAGCCGCTTTGATATCCAGCAATTGAATGTCATGGGCGCAGCGCTTTGACGAAGATTAACAGACGAGAGCTTATTGTCGGCGGGGTGGCCATGGCGGCTGCCGGCGCTGCCTGTTCCACGTCGCTCGCAGCGGAAGCTCAGGGCCGCCGCGCAGGCTACGGAGCGGCGGTCACGTTGGCGGACTTGCAGGCCGACACCCGGCTGAGAACCGCAGTGCTCCAGTATTGCACCCAGATCACGCCCGTCTACGAGCTTAAATGGCCGACGGTTCGGCCCGATGCGCACACGTTTGCTTTCGAGAAGGCCGACGCATTGCTTGATTTTGCTCGCCAGAACGGGTTGACGATGCGGGGCCACAACCTGGTTTGGTACGCGGACCTGCCGGATTGGACAAAGCAGATCAGGGACGCGCCGACTGCGGAACGCACGCTGATCGATCATATCTCGACCGTCGTCGCCTATTACCGAGGCAAGCTGACCTCCTGGGACGTCGTCAACGAGGCCATCCCCGACTTTCCGCGACGGCCGACAGACCGGCGGGATTCGCTGTGGTTGAGCTGCCTGGGACCCAGCTACATTGAAAAGGCATTTCGCGCGGCTGCTGCTGCCGCGCCCGACGTCCAACTCACCTTGAACGAGTACGACATCGAGTCCGTCGGTGAGCGTTTTGCCGCAAAACGCGCCGCGCTGCGGAATCTTGTTGCCGAGCTGCTCGACGCAAGCGCGCCGATTCATGCCGTCGGCCTGCAGTGTCACCTACACGGTGAGACGGAGATCGACGCCGAAGGCCTCGCAAAGTTCGTCGCCGAAATTCGCTCGTGGGGCCTCGACGTCATCGTGACGGAGCTCGACGTCGACGATCGAAAACTCCCGGCTTCGACGGCGGAGAGGGACGCTATTGTCGCGAAACGCGTCAACGACGTCCTGGCTTCGATTTCATCGGAAATCCCGCTTCGTTCGATTGTCACCTGGGGGATTTCGGATCGATACAGCTGGATCAGCCAGATGTTTCCGCGAAGCGACCGGCTGCCCAATCGTCCTCTGCCGCTCGATGCGGATTTCCAGCCGAAGCCGTTCATGGACACAATTACGAAGTTCGCCCGTGCGTCCACTTAGCGTGACCAACGAATGGGAATGCGGGGCGAGAGTTTCAGTTAGCGGGTTGGCTTGAACGATGCTCGTTCGACACGCCTCACAATATATGATCGCGAGCGTAATCGCGGCGGTGTTCGGCTTTCTCAGCGCCGCTGCGTTCACTCGCCTTCTGTCGCCGGGCGATTACGGCATCTACGTCGTGGGTGTCGGAATAGCCGGGTTCGTGTCGTCGATCCTCTTTACGTGGGTCCGCTTCTCGGTGATGCGCCTTCAGGCGGAAGGAGTTCAGCGAGACCTCCGCCGGACCGCGCTGGCCGGGTACGGGATCTCGGCTGCCACCGCTCCTCTCGTGTTCCTGGTGATCGAGCACGTCTCTCATCGTGCCTGGCGGGAGACCGTTTGCGCGGTCGTGCTGGCGCTGGGTGTCGGCCTGTTCGAAATGGGACAGGAAATCATGCGGGCGCGGTTCCAGGTAAGGGAATTCGTCGTTGGCGCTGCGCTGCGTGCCGTCCTGTCCTTTGCGTTTTGCATTGCTGCAATTGAATTAGGACTCGGGGGAGTCGGGCTGATTGCAGGAGCCGCACTCGCGTATTACGCGACGGCCGCGATTTCCGCTCGATCCATTTGGCGCGCGCCTCTCGCGCGAGCCGACGCGAACGAACTGATCCTGTTTTTCCGCCTCGGGTTTGTTTTCACCCTGACGGGATTCATCTACACCTTCCAGGGCTCGCTCGATCGGTTGTTCCTGGCGTGGCATTCAAACGAGGCTTTCTCCGGGCTCTATGGAGCCTCGGCGGACCTTACGCGCCAGATCATTCAGATGCCCGCCGGCAGTATCGCCGCGGCCGCCTTTCCGATTGCCGTAAGCAGCCTTGTGAAGTCCGGCGCATCCGAAGCGCGCAAGCAATTGAAGAGCTTCGGAGAAGTTCTTCTCGCGGTGTCGCTGCCGTCAGCGGTCGGCCTTGCGGTGACCATTCCCTATCTTGCTTCCTTTCTTCTTGGGCCCGCGTTTCGCGAGACGGCGGCTTCGATCGTGCCAATTCTCGCAGCCGGCTGGCTGTTTCAATGCCTCACGCAATATTACGTTCACGTCAGCTTCCACCTGGCCAAGCGCCCGGAGTTGTCTCTGCTTCAGGGCCTGACAAGTGTCGTCGTCAACGTCGCCTGTATCCTGCCGCTGACGAATAGTTGGGGAATGGCGGGGACCGCCTGGTCCTTCCTGATTTCGGAAGCCTGCGGCGTCGGGATCGGTCTCGCGCTCACCCGCTTTTCGTATCCGCTGCCAACTCTGTGGGGTCCGCTGGCGCGGACGCTGCTGGCCTGCGGCGTGATGGCTGGCGTGGTCGTGGCGCTTGAGCGCTTGTTGCCCGTGCCGAGCGTGGGAGCATTTTGCGTCCTGACAGCCAGCGGGGTGTTCGTCTATTCGTTGGCGGCGATCGCATTGAACCTCTGCGAGGCCAGAACGCTGCTGCGCGCGGCCGGGATCCGAATCTTGTCAGTTCCGCAGCGCAGCTGTTGAGCCCGTCGCTCCAGGCTAGGCAGGCGTCGCCTGTTCAAGCCCGCTCGCCAAGACTTCTCGAATATCACGGCTCGACGTCAAGGAATACGATTGGATGCAAAGCGCGACCTGCTCGGGTGAGGCGGCGTGCATCATCGCTTCGATCGACGATTTGTCGAGGCGGCTTTCATCCCAGTGCGCCAAAGCGAGGCTCCGCTCCACGATTTGGTGAACTGCGAGAAGCGACGGCGAACTGGCGACGAAACGACCATAGAGCAGGTATTCCGAGAATGGACGCGTGCGGCACAGCGCCAGCGCCCAGCTCAATTTCATTGCGGACTGTACCGCCTCGGTCATGGCCCGGACAGTCGCCTTGTCCCAGACAAGCACATTTCCGACAAAGTCGTCGGCAGGGAACGACGTCTGCGGCAATCCGAGCAAGTGGTCGCAGTTGCGCAGCCAGGTTGCATGCAGGGGAGCGTCGGCCTGGATCGCGTTGCGGTCGACATAGAGGGGCGTCTTTTCTGCGCCGGCATATCGGCCGATATCGAACTTGCGGAAGAAGAGATTGTCCGAATCGAGGATGCAGACGCGCTGTTCGGGCGCGGCAAGAACTCCTGCGATCTTGAGGATCTGCTGAACATGCCAGCCGTGCACCGGGTAGGACAATAGCGAGACCCATATGCGTCGACGGCTGCGCAATAGCCCCGACGGCACCGCCCAAAGCCATCTCGGCAGATAGCGCGAGGCCGGAATGACGACGCGCTGTTGAGACCGATATTTTTCGAACAGGGGAACGTCGTCGTCATTCACGATGACGTAGTGCCTGACGTAGCCGGTGAGGCAAGAATCGATGCTGTCGCAAAGCAGAGCGAAACGCTCGAGGTCCTTGCTGTGACTAGGAGTTAATAAGGCAACGGAATGCATGGCGAGCGTACTTGTCCGGAATGGCGCTATGGTAAGTGCCGGCGGCTAAAGCATTGGTGAACTTGCGCCCGCCCGTCCCCGCGGAGCATTCCGACGGGAATTTGATGCCTGACACAATCTCACGAGCAGTATTCGGGCCAATCGTAGCTAAGCAAATGTTAACGGCGCATCGGGCCTTCACCGGCGCTGCATTTTTTCCAATGTTCCGCGCATTAGCCTTAACCTCGCCGGCGTGGGTTTCCGGCAAGCGGCTCCGCCTCATGCGGCACCGATCTTGCCAGAGGTTAAGGGTAAGAAATGACGGCGTCTCGTATCGGGACAGGAATCGGATGCGACTGGAAGATGTCATGCAGCGGCAAGCTGCGCCAAAAGTAATGGCTCTGGAATTTCCGCCGCTGGACACAAGGGCAACGTCGGTGTCCGGGCTTGCCAAATTCCGTGTCGAACTGGTTTCCAACTGGAAGCTTGCGGCGGCGCGCTGGAACGTCAGCGGTTCGGGCACGAGCTTCCAGCACAGGCATTGGCTCGACGCCTGGTACGGCGCATTCACATCCGTGTCTCCGCTGATCGCCATTATCTCGGATGCCGTGACCGACCGGAAGATCGCGCTGGTGCCGCTCATCCGCCGCGTCCAGAACGGGATTGGTGTCGTCGAATTTCCAGATCTCAACCTGACCGACTACAACGCGCCGATCCTGACGGCGGCCGCTCCTTCCGACGCGGTCGGAGCGCGGGCGCTGTGCCACGCGCTGCTGAACGCGCTGCGCGCGTGTCCCGAGCGGGCCGATCTCCTGCGCATGCAGAAGATGCCGGCTCAGATCGGCGGCCGGCCAAATCCGTTCATGCTGCTCGGGCGTGTGGGGTCGTGCTCGCTGAACGGCAACCTGATCGAGGTTGGCGAGGATTTTGCGGCCTACCGGGCCACGATCAAGAGAATGCAGTTGCCGCGGAGCTGGCGCGTCTTCAGTCGCTATCCCGGCGCGAACTTCCGCATCGTCACCGACGCCGATGAAGCCTTGAAACTGCTCGACATCATGGACGGCCAGCAACGCGCGCGCATGCAGGCCCTTGGTCTGGAATTCAATCTGAACGATGCGAGCCGCGGCAGGTTTTACCGCGATCTCGTCGGGCGCGGGATTGCGGACGGTTTTGCCGTGGTGTCGGCATTGACGTGTGACGACGCAGTCGTGGCGACCGTCCTCGGTATCCGCCAGGGCAGGAATTTCATCTTCCTGCGCATCAGCAACGCCGGACGGCGCTGGTCGCACTGCTCGCCAAGCCGGCTCGTCATCGAGCGGACGATGGAAGCCCTGCATCGGGACGGTGTCCGGCAATTCGATCTGAGTGTCGGCAATTACGCCTTCAAGCGCCGGTTCGGCGCGGTATCGCTGCCGCTCACCGATGTGAGCATCGCGCTTGGCTGGCGCGGCATTGCGCATGTGCTGCGGGATCGCACTGCGCAGCGGCTGCGGCGTTATCCGCGGCTCGCCGCTTGTGTGTTGCGTCTGCTCGGCAGGCCGTCCGCGCGCGACAATCTCTAAACCTGCCGCACCACGCCCGGTCGGCCGAATCGACATTCGAGCGCGTCGCGATCCCACTTCGCGGCGACGGCCGCGGCCTCATAGCTGCTTTGCAGGAAATCGAGCAGTGCCTGGTCGGGATCGCCCGAGGTCCGCACGGCGTCATAAGGCAGGATGAACTCGCCCAGAGCGTTGCTGAAGAAAGCAGCATCGGGCCTGACTTTGGCGGCGCGAAAACCCGCGGGCTCCGGATACGCATAGGAATAGAATGCGGGATAGTCGATCGCGCCGCTGCCCGGCCAGAAACCGGCGCTGCTCACTTCGTGCGAATAGGCTTCGCAGGCAACGGCATCGGGTAGATGCGGCACGCCGCCAGGGTGGCGCGGCGCACGCCGGCCGGAAAAGCGCGTGACCGCGAGATCAAAACTGCCCCAGAAGAAATGCACCGGGCTCGCCTTGCCGAGAAAGCCGGTGCGGAACTGCTTGAACACGCGATCGGCGTTGACCAGGATTTGAAAGAAGCGCCGCGCCGCGTCGGCGTCGTAGGAGGCATGGCCCGTGTCCTGCGGAAACCGGATCGGATCGGGAATTTCGTTCGGCATATCGTCGATCGCGACGCGAATACCGATCTCGCCGAGGGCGTCCAGGATCGTGGCGTAGAAGCTCGCGACCGAATGCCCGGCGAGCGCGAACTGCCTTGTGTCGCCGTCGCTCGTCCAAATCCGCAAGGCGTGATCGATGAAGTCGAACTCGATCTCGAAATTTCTCGCGCTGTCCGGAATCGGCGAGGTCGAGAGGCCGCGCGCGGTGACGTAAAGCGTCACGTGCCAGGAATGGTTCAGCCAGGGCGATCGGACCAGACGAATCTTGCCGACGATCTGGGTCCAGAGCTGCAACGTGGCACAGGTCTCGCGCCACGCTGACGTCGGCAATTCCGGCCAGACGGGTTGCGGCACATCGCCCATGAAACACCCTCAAACCGGCTTCGCCGAAAGATGACAAGGCCGGGCGGATCGGCCCGGCCTCTTATATGCGAAATATGCGAAGCCGGCACGTCCGGCGGCGCACCTATTTCTTCTTCGCGGGCTTCTTGCCAAAAGCCTCGTCGACTTCGTCTTCCTTGATGCGGGCGTCTGGGTTTCCCGGCTCTCCGAGATTTTGCTCCTCGGTCTCGTCGCCCATCATTCCGGGATGGGATACACCGGGCTTTTGCTTGGGATGCTTGGGATCGGATTTGCTGGTCATTTGCAGGTCTCCGGGCGATAGGTGCGCTCCCCAAAACTCGGGTCGTTGCTTCGCCTGACAAGATCAGATCACGAATTCGTGCATTCCGCGCAATGTCGCCGGCCGCGCGTGGCGCGGAACAGGCCACGGCAATACCAGCGGCGGGCCACCGCCTGCATCGGATTGCGCATCAACTGAGCCATAAAGAGAATTTCGAGCATCGCGGTATCCTTCGCCCCACGCACAACGAGATGGGGCGGCACTGCTGCGAAGTGAATGCCGCCCCAAAATGGATCAGCCATGCAGTTTCTTCGCGGTCTCCGCGATCACGCGTCCTTGATAGCGCGCGCCCGCAAGCTCGTTGGCGCTCGGCTGCCGGCTGCCGTCGCCGCCGGTGATGGTGGTTGCTCCGTAAGGAGAGCCGCCGGTGATTTCATCAAGCTTCATCTGGCCGGCAAAGCCGTAATTCAGGCCGACCACCGTCATGCCGAAGTGCAGGAGGTTGGTGATGATGGAAAATAGCGTGGTCTCCTGTCCGCCGTGCTGGGTCGCCGTCGAAGAGAAGGCGCCGCCGACCTTGCCGTGCAGTGCGCCCTTGGCCCAGAGGCCGCCGGCCTGATCGAGGAAGTTGGCCATCTGCGAGGACATGCGGCCAAACCGGGTGCCGGTGCCGACGATGATGGCGTCGTAGTTGGCGAGTTCCTCGATCTTCGCGATCGGCGCGACCTGATCGAGCTTGTAGTGAGCGGCTTTCGCGACCTCCGCCGGCACCAGCTCCGGCACGCGCTTGATGTCGACGGCGGCGCCTGTTTCGCGGGCGCCCTCGGCGACCGCATTCGCCATCGCTTCGATGTGGCCGTAGGCGGAATAATAGAGGACAAGAACTTTGGCCATGGGTGGTCTCCGTTGGGTTTCGGTTTCGGGATGTGCGGATGAATTCGGCTGTCATGGTCAGACCTGTTCCGGCCATTGACCGTTGGCAGAAGCTCGCCGGGTATGACGAGTGTGTTGGCAAATGCTTCGGTGTTACGCCGCGTCCACCAGCACCAGTTCAGAATCCTCCAGCGCGGTGATCGCGAGCTTGTCCTCCCCCGTGACCGCAGCGCCGTCGCGCGCGTTTACGCGCACGCCGTTGACCTCGACCGCGCCCGCGGCCGGCACGAGATAGAGGTGGCGCGACGTCTGCGGCGTGTAATCGGTCTGCTCTCCCGCCTTCAGCGTAGCTGCGAGCACCCGCGCATTCGTGCGGATCGGCAGCGCGTCCGCATCCCCGTTCAATCCGCTGGCGATGGTGATGAGCTTGCCGGAACGGTCGGCCTTCGGGAACGGCTTTGAGCCCCAGGTCGGCTGTCCGCCCTGCCGCGAGGGCTGGATCCAGATCTGGAAAATCCTGGTGGTGGCCGGCTCGAGATTGTATTCGGAATGGCGAATGCCGGTTCCCGCGCTCATCACCTGCACGTCGCCCGCCTCGGTGCGGCCCTTGTTGCCGAGACTGTCCTGATGGGTGATGGCGCCCTCGCGGACATAGGTGATGATTTCCATGTTGGCATGCGGATGGGCGGGAAAGCCGGTGTTGGGCGCGATCTCGTCGTCGTTCCACACCCGCAACGCCCCATGGCCCATCTTGGCCGGATCGTAGTAGTCGGCGAACGAGAAGTGGTGCCTGGCTTTCAGCCAGCCGTGATCGGCGGTGCCGAGCTTCGCAAAGGGTCGAACTTCAATCATGGCGATATTCCCCGGATTTCGGTTTTCGTTGGTCTCTGGATATGCATTTCCATCTGGTGCATAAATAGAAACTATCGAAACACATCGTTTCTATATCTGATATCTGAGAAATCGAGATGGCAAAACTCCCCGACTTCGAGGCGCTGGCGATCTTCGCGAAGGTCGTGGAGTTGCGCTCCTTTGCGGCGGCGGCGAGCGAGCTTGCGCTGTCGAAGGCCACCGTGTCCAAGGCGGTCAGCCGGCTGGAGGAGCGGCTGGGGGCGCGGCTGTTCAACCGCACCTCGCGCCGGCTTGCGCTCACCGACGCCGGGCATAGCTTGTCGGAGCGCGCCGCGCGGCTGCTTGCCGACGGCGAGGCGGCCGAGAGCGAGGCTCTCGCGCAATCCACGGCGCCGCGCGGGCTGGTGCGGCTCGCCGTGCCGATGACCTTCGGAGTGAGGAAGGTTGCGCCGCTGCTGCCGGAGTTTTTGGCCAAATATCCCGACGTCTCGATCGATCTGCATCTGAATGACGCCATCGTCGATCTGATCGGTGATGGCTTTGACGTGGGGCTCAGAATCGCGCGGTTGCCGGATTCCTCGCTGATCGCGCGACGGCTGTGCGCGATGCCCCGCTACACGGTGGCGGCGCCGTCCTACCTGAAGCGCCATGGCCGGCCGACCCATCCGATGCATCTCGCCCAGCACAAGTGCTTCGGCTATGCCTATCTCTCCACGCCCAACGCCTGGCATTACACCAACGCGAACGGCGAGCAGGCGAGCGTGCGCCCGGCGGGGCAATTGCGCGTCAATAACGGCGAAGCCCTACTGCCCGCCGTCGTCGCCGGTCTCGGCATCGCCGATCTGCCGGACTTCATCGTTGGCGACGCCATCGCCTCGGGCGAAGTCGAGGTGATCCTCAAAGGCTGGAAGCAGCCCGAAGGCGCGGTGCACCTGGTGCTGCCGCCGGGCGGCCCGCGGCCCGCGCGGGTCGAGGTGCTGGCGGAATTCTTGACGAAGCAGTTCGCGAAGGGGAAGAAGCGATAAGGGCGGCGCAGCAGGTGTTGGGCAAAGCGAAGCGTGCCCACCACCGCCACAACGCGATTCCCGTCGTTGCGAGGAGCGTTAGCGACGAAGCAATCTAGTGGTCCGATCCTGACATTCGCATCCCATCCGGGAGCCACGTTTGCGAACGTCAGGATCAAAGGACCACCAGCAAGTCATTGTTGCTAGCCTAACAAGGGAGGCCCCCCGGCTCTGCCGGGGAGGCAGCAGAAGTTTGACATTTCAGGCAGTCGCCCACCGACGAAACTGACGGCTCGTGAGCCACCACGCGCACGAGAAGGAGTTTCGCGA
>Ga0265339_10001367_pt1 | contig 18224 bp, 14 predicted proteins | sample 4CB219metaG_FD_202085 | JGI IMG/M metagenome (GOLD analysis project Ga0265339, IMG submission 202085) | Rhizosphere microbial communities from Carex aquatilis grown in University of Washington, Seatle, WA, United States - 4-CB2-19 metaG | ecosystem: Host-associated > Plants > Roots >... | reverse complement strand
AGAGTGCGCTGCGGCGCGCGCATCAGGATTCGATTGTTCCCGGCGCGACTGATTCGCAGTGCCTTGCGAGGGTGCGCACGGTGGCGGGGAGAATGGGCGGGCGCACGCTGTCGCTTTCCCAGCCGAACAGGAAGGCTGTGGCTGGAGCGCAGACGCGGCCCTGGCAGGGACCCATGCCGCAGCGGGTGTGCAGTTTGGCTGCGCGCACGCAGTGCGCGTCTTGCAGGCTGGAAAAGCGCACGTCCTCGCAGCGGCAGATGATTGTTTGTGGGCCGGGGAGAGTGCGGAGTTCCGCGCGGAGATCAAAAGCGCGGTCGAGATTGCGGGCGAACTGAAGAGCGCGGTTGCGGCGGCGAGCGAGATGCGCGGTGGAACGGCCGGCGGCGGCGAGGCCGGCGATTTCGCCTTCGACCAGTGCCTTGTCGAGGCCGCCGATTCCGGTGAGCTCCCCGGCGCAGTAAACATGGCTGACTGAGGATTGCTGCGCGGAGTCGACGCGCACGAAGCCATCCTGAATGGCGCAGCCAATGAGCCGCGGCAGTTCGAGATTGGGCACGAGATGAAAGCCGCAGCCGAGGTAATCGCAGGCGATTTCGCGGGCGCCGCTGCCGGAGTGCACGGTGACGGATTGAAGGCAGTCTTCTCCGTGCGCGCGGGTCACCCACGCACTTGCGCGCCACGGCGTGGAGATGACCTGGAGGCGGTAGCGCGCGCCTTCAAGCAGCTTGCCAGGTTGCGCAACGAGGCTGGCTGCGAAGCGCAGAATGAGCGGAAGCGACGCCTGCTCAAAGATGCCGGCGATGCGTGCGCCGTGGCGATGGAGGTTGGCCGCAACGGCGAGCAGCAGCGGGCCGCTGCCCGAGAGCACCACGCGCTTGCCTGCGATGGGCAGGCCGGCTTTGACCATTGCCTGCAGGCCGCCCGCGCCCATTACGCCGGGAAGCGTCCAGCCAGGGAACGGCAGGAAGCGCTCGCGCGCGCCGGTGGCGAGGACCAGGCGATCAAAGCAAATGTCGGCCGAACCGGATTCACTTTCTACGCGAAGTACGCCTTGATGAGGCCGGTCAATGACACGCGTGGCGGAGAGGAGCTGAACTCGCGCGGCGATGAGACTCTGTGCCCACTTTGTGTATGGAGCCGAATGCGGTTGGCCGGCTCCGGCACTCCCGGCGTGGCCTCGCCAGATCTGGCCGCCGGGCGCAGGGTTGTCGTCAATGAGGAGGACGCGCCGACCTGCCTCGGCAGCAGTGGCGGCCGCGGCGATGCCGGCAGGGCCAGCGCCGACGACGAGTACATCGCAATGCGTCATCCCGTCACCACCGTCATGCCGCTGCGCGCCGCCAACTGGCAGGTGCGCACGTGCGGTGTGCCATCCACGGTGGCGCGGCACTCCATGCAGATGCCCATTCCGCATAACGGGGCACGCGGCTCACCGGAGACGGAGATGCGGCACGGCACTCCTGCGGACACGATGGCCACGGCCACACTTGCACCTGCGCGCACCCGCGCCTCACGGCCATTGACCGTGAGTGCGATGGTGTCCTGGTCTGCGCGCGTTGCGGCTTGTCTGCTCATCATCAAGCGACTCCGATTGTATCGAACTGTATACTTCGCATGAAGAGCGCGAGAGGGATGTGCGGCGCCAATCCATTTATGAACGCAGACTGCTCCTCTTTCACCAACATCACGGTTGTTGATTCGCATACGGCGGGCGAGCCGACGCGGTGCGTGCTTGCGGGCGGACCGGACCTGGGCGCGGGCTCGCTGGCGGAACGGCTGGAGATTTTGCGCGGCCGGCACGATGATTTGCGCCGCGCCATTCTATGTGAACCGCGCGGTTCAGACGTTGTGGTGGGCGCGTGGATTCTGCCGCCTGACGATCCGGAGTGCGCTGCCGCCGTTATCTTTTTCAACAATGCGGGATACCTGGGGATGTGCGGCCACGGGAGCATCGGGGTTGCGGTGACGCTGGCGCACCTGGGCCGGATAGCGCCTGGCCCGCACCGGCTGCAGACGCCGGTGGGCACGGTGACGATCAATCTGGAATCGAGGCACACGGCATCGATTGAGAACGTGCCCGCGTATCGCCATGCTGCCGATGTTCGCGTGCACGTGCCCGGGCACGGCGAACTGAGGGGCGACGTGGCCTGGGGCGGCAACTGGTTTTTCCTGATGAAGGATCATCCGTTCGATCTGCGCCTGGAGCACGCGGAGGAGCTGACGCAGTTTAGCTGGGCGGTGCGCCAGGCGCTGAACGCGGCGGGCATCACCGGCGCGGACGGCGCGGAGATCGACCACATTGAGCTGTTCAGCGATGCGCATGACTCCGCCAACCACAGCCGCAATTTTGTGCTGTGCCCCGGCAAGGCCTACGACCGCTCTCCATGCGGGACGGGCACGAGCGCAAAGATGGCGTGCCTGGTGGCCGATGGCAAGCTGGCGCCGGGTGCGGTGTGGCGGCAGGAAGGGATCCTGGGCACGGTATTCGATGGGCGGGTGCGGGTGGAGAACGGAGTTGTGATCCCCAGCATTACAGGTTCGGCGTACGTGACCGCGGAGTCAAAGCTGCTCTACGATGCTGCCGACCCGTTTTGCGGCGGGATCGGCAATTAGAGGGCGCATGTACGCGGCATTCGATGCGATCATTGCCGGCGGAGGCATTGTGGGCGCGGCCTGCGCGGAGGCGTGCGCCGGCGCCGGGATGCGTGTAGCGCTGGTGGAACGCGATGTGCTGGGCAGCGGAGCGACGGCCGCGGGGATGGGCCACATTGTGGTGATGGACGATTCAGAGGCGCAGTTTGCGCTCACGCGCCGCTCGCAGGTGCTGTGGGGGGAGCTTGCCGGCCGGCTTCCGGACTCCGCCGAATACGAGACAACGGGGACACTGTGGATTGCCGCGGACGAGGAAGAGATGGCGGAAGCCGCGCGCAAGCGAGCGTTCTACGCGGAGCGCGGTGTTCCGGCGCGCATCTTGAGCGCGAGCGAACTTGCGGGATTGGAGCCTAATCTGCGGCCCGGCCTGGCGGGCGCGCTGCTGGTTCCAGAGGATGCGGTCGTGTATCCGCCCGCGGCGGCGCTGTATTTGGCGCGCGAAGCGGAGCGGCATGGCGCAACGCTGATTGCAGGGCGGTCAATTACAAAGATGGGGCGCGGAGAAGCCGTGCTGGACGATGGGACACGGCTTGCAGCTCCGCGGCTGATCAACGCGATGGGCGCCTGGTCGCCGCAAATGGATGCGCAGATACCGGTAAGAAAACGCAAGGGACACCTGGTTATCACCGATCGTTATCCCGGGTATGTGCGGCATCAACTTGTGGAGCTGGGATACCTCAAGAGCGCGCACTCAGTGGGCACGGACTCGGTGGCTTTCAACGTGCAGCCGCGCAAGACCGGACAGATTCTCATCGGGTCTTCGCGGCAATATGGAAATGAATCGCTTGCGGTGGATCAGCACATGCTTGCTGCAATGCTGCAGCGAGCGGAGCTTTACATGCCGGGGATCGCGCGGCTCCAGGCAATTCGGGTATGGACCGGCTTCCGCGCCGCCACGCCGGACAAGCTGCCGTTGATTGGACCGTGGCGGGGAGACGAGACTCTGTGGCTGGCGACGGGGCATGAGGGGCTGGGCATCACGACCGCGCTGGCCACGGCGGAGCTGATTGCCGCTGCCTTCACAGGCGCCGTGCCGCCGATTGCTCCGGAACCATACCTGCCCGCCCGTTACGTGCGACAGAATGCGCACCCAGATAAGGAGTCGTTATGCAATGGAAAGGTGTAATGCCAGCAATCACTACGCCGTTCAACGAGGATCTGACGGTCGACCACGAATTTCTGGCGCGCCACGTGCGCTGGCTGTGCGCGAACGGCTGTGCGGGAGTTGTTTGCCTTGGTTCGCTGGGCGAAGCAGCGACGCTTGCTTTTGAAGAGAAGATTGCGATTATCCGCACGGCCGTGGCGGCGGTGGCGGAGGGAGCGCCGGTGGTGGCGGCCATATCTGCGCTGTACCCGTCAGAGGCCGTTGCGCTGGCACAGGCCGCTCGAAAAGAAGGCGCGCAGGGATTGATGATTTTGCCGCCCTACGTGTACAAAGGCGACTGGCGCGAGATGAAGGCGCATGTTGCGGCGATCCTGAAGGCCACGCCGCTTCCGGCCATGCTCTACAACAACCCGGTGGCCTATGGAACCGATTTTCTGCCCGAACAGGTCGACGAACTGGCGCGCGAGTTTGCCAACCTTGCCGCGGTCAAGGAGTCTTCAACGGATGTGCGCCGCGTGACCGCAATTGGCGCACTGACAGGCCAGCGGCTGGCGACTTTTGTCGGCGTGGACGATGCGATTGTGGAAGGGATCGAGGCCGGCGCGGTGGGATGGATTGCAGGGCTGGTGAATGCATTTCCGCGCGAGTCAGTGGACCTGTTTGAGTTGGCGACTGCCGGCCGAAAGCATGAGGCGAAGGAGCTTTACCGCTGGTTCCTGCCGCTGCTGCGCATGGACACGGTGCCGAAGTTTGTGCAACTGATCAAGCAGATGCAGCAGGAGGCAGGAGTTGGATCGGCTCGCGTTCGTCCGCCAAGGCTTGCGCTTGAGGGAGAGGAGCTGGCCGCGGCACGAGCGATTTACGCGCGGGCAGCCGCGAACCGGCCGGCAGCAGCCCGCGTGAGCGCAGCCTTTCCAAAATAGCCGCGTGTCAGAAGGGGATGTCGTCGTCGGAGATCTCAGCGGATTGAGCGATGTCATCCTGTCCTGCGGGAGGCCGCTGGTCGAAGTTGGCGGATGCGCCTTGCTGGCGCGAGTAACCTCCGGCGCCCGCGCCGCCATCTTCGCGTGCGGTGAGCAGCGAGAGGTCGCTGGCGATTATTTCGGTGCGGTAGTGCTTGATGCCGGGGTGTTCTTTGTCATCCCAGTTGCGCGTGGTGATGCGCCCCTCGATGAACAGCTTGTGCCCCTTCTTGACGTATTTCTCGACAATGTCTGCCAGCTTGTCGTAGGCAACGACATAGTGCCACTCGGTGCGCTCCTGCCAGTTGCCTTGTGGATCCTTCTGGTTGAAGCTGGTGGCCATGCTGAAGTTAGCCACCTTGATGCCGCTGCCCGTGGAACGGATCTCCGGATCCTTGCCCACGTTCCCGAGAAGAATTACCTTGTTGACGCTCTTTGCCATGCTCGTACTCCCTGTTGTCTTCGCGGCAGAAGAGGAGTTTTCAGCCCGGCCAATTAACCGGTCACGGACGCGCCTCTTCTTGAAAGCCTCGCGGTCTGCGGCAAGTATAAACGGTTTGGCAAAGGGAGTGGCGGGATGCTGGCGCAGGCCAGGAACTCTCCTCGAATGGGCTTATCGATTTGCTTTCAATAACCTTCCAGGCAAGGCACCGGGGGCGGCAGGAAACGTAACAATCGCCGTGAACAAATTCGGGGGCAAATACGTCTTAAGACTATATTCCGGATCGAATTCAACGCCGTACGTTTCAGGCGTTTCGCGCGTTTCCGTCGACAGAGTGGTCGAAGAAAGGGATTCTCAGATGAGAACCAGAGTGGGCCAGTGCAAGTTGGGCAAGGGGTGGTGGAGCGGACTCAAACCGGCGTGCGCGGCGGGCTGGGCGCTGCTCATCATCTTTCTCGCGGTAAACGGACAGGCGACGTTCGGGCAGGGTGCCGCTCCCGCATCAACGGCCGCGGCGCCCAATCCGGCGCAAGCCGCGGCTGTGCCGGCCGCATCGGCAAAGGACATTGTGGGCGTGTGGCAAGGGACGCTGCACATTGCCCAGGTAAACCGCGACCTGAGGACGGTGGTGAAGATTGCGAAAACGAGTAGCGGAGAGCTTCAGGCGACCTTCTACAGCATTGACCAGGGCGGGCAACAGATCACGGCGAACAAGACAACGTTCGAAGGCGGAGTGCTGAAGTATTCGATTCTGGCGGGGGCTGCCACCTACGAAGGCAAAATGTCGGACGACGGCAACACGATTACGGGCACGTTTGCGCAAGGGCCGGCGACGTTGCCGTTGATACTGGCGCGGACGACGCCGGACACGGCCTGGCCGATTCCGGAGCCGGCAAAGACGATGGCCGCCGATGCCAACCCCAGCCTGGAGGTGGCCACCATTAAGCCCGGTGATCCAAGCCGGCCGGGCAAGGGAGTCACGCTCCGCGGTACGCATTTCATAACGATCAACACCAACATGAACGACCTGATTGCGTTTGCGTATGGGCTGCATGCGAAGCAGATCATCGGCGCGCCAGACTGGTTCGGCACCGATGCGTTTGACGTCGACGGCGTTCCGGACACTCCCGGCCGGCCAAGCGTGAAGCAGATGCAGACGATGATGCAGAAGCTGCTGACCGACCGGTGCGCGCTCAAGTTCCACCACGAACAGAAGGAACTCGCCGTGTATGCGGTGCGCCTGGGCAGCGGCGGCGCGAAGCTGAGCAAGACCACAGCGGGGGCGAACGACCTGGGCGGATTCGGCTTCAGGGGATTGGGCGATTTGATTGTTCGCGATCTGAGCCTGGCCGAGTTTGCGACATGGATGCAGGCAACGGTGATGGATCGGCCCGTTGTGGACCAGACCGGATTGACGGACAAGTACGATTTCACGCTGAAGTGGACGCCGGACGACTCGCAGTTTGCGCAGATGCGCAGCGCGGTGGCGGCCTTACCCAAGCCTGCCGGAGATAATCCCGACGCGCCGCCAAGCCTCTACACCGCGGTGCAGGAGCAGCTGGGGCTGAAGATTGAGGCCACCAAGGCGCCTGACGATGTGATTGTGATTGACCACGTGGAGAAGCCGTCGCCGAATTAGAGCGGCGATGGTGTGAACCGCGCCGGGAAACGGGTTCTTGACATTCGACTATGCGTGTAGTAGATACTACTACATGCATAGGAGGGCGCATTGGCCACACCGAGATTGTCGCAACTTGAGTACCGGATCATGGAGGTGCTGTGGGGCGGAGGTGAATTGTCCATCCGCGAGATTGTGGACGGGCTGCCGGGAAAGCGGAGGCCGGCGTACACGACCATCCAGACAACGGTGTACCGGATGGAAGCGAAGGGAGTGATCCGGCGGCAAAAGAAGGTGGGAAACTTTCACATTTTTGCGGCGGCGGTCACGCGCGACGCTGCGCAGCGGCGGCTGATTGACGAGCTGCTGGCCGTGTTTGGCGGGCGATCGCAGCCAGTGATGGCGCACCTGATTGAAACCGGCAAGTTGACTCTCAATGACGTGAAGGAAGCCGAACGGACATTGCGCAAGCTCTCAGGAAAGGAGCACGAGTCGTGAATCTTCCCCTCTTCTGGAACGAAAGCTTTACGGCGGCGCTGGTAAATCATGTGTGGCAGTCGACCGTGGTGGCCGGCATCGCGGGGCTGCTGGCGCTGGCGCTCAGCAAGAATCATGCACGGGTTCGGTACTGGGTGTGGTTTGCAGCGTCGGTCAAGTTTTTGCTGCCCTTCTCGCTGCTGATTGCAGCCGGCAAATGGATGCGATCGCTGATTGCGATTTCGATTGTTCACAAGCCGGTTGTCGCGGCCGCGATTGCGCAGATTGCCCAGCCGTTTGCGCCGACGGAGGTCTTTGACTCGGGCGCCGCGCGTGTTGCAGCGCAGCACGCCAGCTGGCTGCTGTTTGCAATACCGGCAGTGTGGATGTGCGGCGCTTTGCTGGTGGCGGCCCGGATGGGCCGTGCCTGGCGGAGAGCAAATGCGGCCAGGCTTGCGGCCACTCCGCTGGCGATTGCGGCGGACGTTCCGGTCTTGTGCACGCCCGCGCAGATGGAGCCCGGGATCTTCGGCATCTTCCGCCCGGTGCTGCTGCTTCCGGAAGGAATCGTGGAACGGCTGTCCGCCGGGCAGATGCGCGCGATCATTGCGCACGAGATGTGCCATGTGCGCAGGCGCGACAATCTGACATTTGCCGTGCACCAGTTGGTGAGCGCGCTGTTCTGGTTTCACCCGGCGGCGTGGTGGATTGGGACACGGCTTATTGAAGAGCGGGAGCGCGCCTGCGATGAAGCGGTGGTGCGGGCGAACTGCGCGGCGGAGACCTATGCGGAAGGCATTCTCAACGTATGCAAGTTCTATTTGGAGTCGCCGGCCTGCGTTGCGGGAGTGACGGGCGCGGATCTGAAGGAGCGCATTGTGCGGATCATGAATGGGCAGATGGCGCGGAATCTTGGCACGGGCAGAAAGCTGCTGCTGGCTGGTTTTTGCGCGATGGTTGTGGGCGTGCCGGTGGTGGCTGGACTGGCGTGGGCCAAGCAACAGCCGGCGCAACAGCAGGCAGCAGACATGACGCAACTGCCTCAATTCGAAGTGGTGGCGATCAAGCCGCATAAAGACGAAGGCATGAACATGCGGTTCGGGATGCGATTTTCTCCGGATGGATTCACGGCGGATGGAGCGCACCTCGATGAACTTCTTCGCAACGCGTTTGATGTTTCCCGCGACCGCATCTTTAATGAGCCGGAGTGGGCGAAGTCAGGCAGGTACGATATCGAGGCCAAGGTGGCACCGGAGGACGCGCCCAAGCTGAAGGACCTCGGCTTTGCGCGGCGGTGGGCCATGCTGATTCCGGTGTTTCAAGACCGCTTTGGACTCAAGTTTCACCACGAGACCAAGGAGATGGAAGTGTACACGCTTGTGGTGGCCAAGGGAGGTCCAAAGCTGAAGGAAGCATCGCCAGATGAACCGGGAACGAATGCATCGCCGTCTTCGCCGGGCGGCCCGGCAGGGGTTGGCGGCCCGAGAAAGGGCCAGATGATGATGAGCATGGCTCCGCAAGGAATGAAACTGGAGACACACGCTTCGACGATGGCCATTCTGGTGCGCATGCTTTCACAACAGATAGGAAGCACAGTGGTGGACAAGACTGGCCTGACCGGAAACTACGACTACACGCTCACGTTCACGCCGGATCAGGGGAGCGGGCCGATGGGAATGGCGCCGGGAGGTCACGGGCCGGATGGTCACGGGCCGGATGGGGCCGAGCAATCGCAGGAACCGCCGGCGCCGCTGATCTTTACCGCGCTGCAGGAGCAGCTTGGGCTGAAGCTGGTGGCGCAGAAGCAGCAGGTCGACGTGATTGTGATCGATCACATCGAGCAGCCATCTGCGAACTAGGACTGAAGTAAGTCGGGATTGACGGCCGGGACGCAGAGTCAGCGGGGGCGTTTCTGCCGGCACCAATCAGGCGGGGGTCAGATGGGTCGAGTTCGACAATTGGTGTGGACCCTGGCCTGGCTCGCGTCTTCCGCGTTCTCCGCGGCTGCGCCCTATCGCGGCGTGGTGACGTTTGGCGGACTGCCGTTGCCCGGCGCGACCATCACGGCCACGCAGGGAACAAAGACACTGGCCGCAGTTTCCGACGAGAGCGGCGCATTCGCGTTCGACGATCTGGCGGACGGCAAGTGGACCATCAGAATTGCGATGCAGTGTTTTGAACCGGTCCAAGCAGAGGTAACAGTTTCTGCAAATCTGGCGGCGGCGGCTTGGGATTTAAAGCTGCTTCCGCAAGAACAGATCATGGCGCGCGCGCAGACTGAGATGCCGGCGATTGAGCTTCCATCGGCGGTGTCTGCGGCGCAGGCGCAGGAGACCGCGCAGCCACCACAACAGAATGGCGCGCAGGAGATGCCCAAACCGCCCCAGGAGAATGAGCAGAGCGCGGACGGTTTTCTGGTACAGGGCAGCGTGAACAATGCGGCCACTTCGATCTACTCCACGAATCCGGCGTTTGGGAACACGCGCTCAGGAAGCAAGGCTCTCTATACCGGAGGGCTTGCGGCGTTTGAAGGCAATGCTGCTCTGAACGCGCGGCCGTATTCGTTGAGCGGCGTTCAGGCCGCAAAGCCCGCCTTCAACGACTTTACCGGGGCTGCTGCGCTTCAGGGACCGATCAAGATTCCGCACCTGCTCCCGCGCGGTCCGAACTTCTTTGTGTCCTATCAGTGGACGCGCGATAACAGTTCTCAAATTCTCACCGGCATTGTGCCTACTGAAGATGAGCAGAATGGCAAACTGGCGGGCTTGACCAATGCGCTGGGCCAGCCGGTGACGATCTACGATCCGGCCACCGGCGCGCCGTACGCGGATAATCAGGTTCCCGTCAGCCAGCAGGCGGCGGCGCTGCTGAAACTTTATCCGCTGCCCAACATTGCCAACACATCGAGCTACAACTATCAAGCGCCGGTGCTGACGGAATCGCATCAGGACGCGCTGCAATCGCGCCTGGACAAGAATCTCGGGCGAAAGGACCAGCTTTACGGAGGGTTCGCATTTGAGAGCACGCGATCCAACAATCTAAACCTGTTCGGGTTTGTCGACCAGTCCGGCACACTCGGCATCAACGGCAACATCCACTGGTCGCACCGCGTGAAGCCGAGTCTGTTCCTCTTCACCGGGTACACCTTCAGCCGTTTGCGTACTGAGGTCACGCCCAACTTTGAGCGCCGCGTGAATGTGTCAGCGGACGCGGGGATTTCCGGGAACGATCAGGACCCCGCGAATTGGGGTCCACCGTCGCTGAGTTTTTCCAGCGGCTTTGCAGGCCTGGACGATGCCAACAGCGCGTTCAATCGCAACCGAAGTGGCGATGTTACGGCATCCGCCCTCATCTATCGCGGCAAGCACGACATCACATTCGGCGGCGAATTCCGCAAGCAGGAGTACAACGAGTTTTTCCAGCAGAACCCTCGCGGCACATTTACGTTTACCGGCGCGGCGACACAAGGAGAAGCAAGCGGCCCGGCGCGCGGCTCCGATCTCGCCGATTTCCTTATTGGCATTCCAGACGCGAGCAGCATTGCGTACGGAAATGCGGACAAGTACTTTCGCGAGCCGGTGTACGCGGCCTACTTCAACGACGACTGGCGCGTGCTGCCGATCCTGACCATCAATGCAGGGTTGCGCTGGGACTACGGCGCGCCGATGACAGAGCTGTTTGGCCGGCTGGTGAACCTGGATGTGGCGGACGGATTCACGGCCGTGGCTCCGGTGGTGGGCAGCGATCCGGCAGGCCCGATTACCGGCCAGCGTTATCCGAGGTCGCTGATACAGCCAGACCGCGCCATGATCCAGCCGCGCATCGGGCTGAGTTGGCGGCCAATTCCCGCGTCCACCATTGTCATTCGCACTGGCTACGGCATCTATCCCGATACTTCTGTGTATCAGAACGTGGTTTTGCAAATGGCACAACAGGCGCCGCTCTCAACCAGCCAGAATGTGCAAAACAGCGCGGCGTGCCCGTTGACGCTGGCCGTTGGATTTGCGCCGTGCGCCGCCGTAACCAGCGAAACGTTTGGCATCGATCCGAACTTCCGCATCGGGTACGCCCAGCAATGGCAATTGCAGGTCCAGCGCGATCTGCCTTTCGCCATGCAGATGCAGGTCACCTATCTGGGCACGAAGGGCACGCATGGGGCACAGGAGATTCTGCCCAACAGCTATCCGCTGGGCGAAGGAAATCCGTGCCCGAGTTGTCCTTCAGGTTTTGTGTACGAGACATCGGGCGGCAATTCGATCCGCCATGCGGGCCAGCTTCAGCTTCGGCGCCGGCTGCGCAGCGGATTGGCCGCCTCCCTTGCATACACATATGCGAAGTCGATTGACGACGATGCCTATCTTGGCGGACAGGGGCACTCACTCGCGGGCAGCGGCCAGGCACAGTCGGCGAACCTCGCCATGCCGGCAGCGTCCGTTGCGCAAGACTGGCTCGATCCCCGCGCGGAGCGTTCTCTCTCTTCGTTCGATCAGCGGCATCTGCTCACTCTGCAGGCGCAATACACCAGCGGTCAGGGACTGGAGGGCGGTACGCTGCTCGGCGGCTGGAGGGGACGCATGCTGAAAGAGTGGACAGTCCTTGGAAATCTCACCTTGGGAAGCGGACTTCCGGAAACGCCGCTCTATCCGGCCGTAGTTCCTGGCACAGGATTCACCAATGTGATCCGGCCCAGCCTGACGGGCGCGCCGATTTATGGCGGCCAATCGGACAAGCACCTGAACGCCGCGGCATTCAGCGCGCCGGCTGCCGGGCAATGGGGCACGGTGGGCAGAGATTCGATCACTGGGCCAAACCAGTTTTCTCTCAACAGCTCACTGGCGCGGACCTTTCGCCCGCATGGAAAGAGCTACCTCGACTTCGCAATCATTTCAACCAACATTTTCAACCATGCAACTTTCTCAAGCTGGAACAATGCCGTGACCAGCACGCAATTTGGCTTGCCCGTTGCGCCCAGTACGATGCGCAGCCTCCAGATCACCGCTCACCTGAGGTTCCAATGACGCGCGGCCTCTTTGTTTCCGCTCTCATTTTTGCGGCTGCCGCGGTGTTGCGGCCGCAGCAGGTGGGCCAGAATGCGAATCCGGGTGAGACGCAGAGTTTCACGCTGACCGTAAATTCGAACCTGGTTGTGGAAGCCGTCACGGTGAAAGACAAGCAGGGCAACTTCATTCACGGGCTAACCGCGAACGACTTTGTGCTCACCGAGAATGGGGCGCCGCAGACGATCCGCTACTGCGAGCACCAGGATCTGTTGCAATCGGCAAAGCTGCTGCCGGCGTCGACTCCCAAGAACGAAGACACCACCATCTACGACCGTCTCGTGCGTTCGCAGATTGCGTCCGAATCGATTGACAAGGAGCGCTACAAGAATCGCCGGCTCCTCGCACTTTATTTCGACATGACGGCGCTGCCGCCGTCCGACCAGATGCGCTCGCTATCCGCCGCGGAGCAGTTCATTCGCACGCAAATGACCACCGCGGATATGATCGCGATCCTGCGCTATCAAGGCGGATCGGTGGACATCCTGCAGGATTTTACCGAGGATCGCATTCGGCTGCTCAGCATCCTGGAGACCATGGTTGTTGGGGAAGGACAAGGCTCCGCCGCCAACGTCGACGACTCCAGTACCGGCGATACGGGCGCGGCGTTTGGCCAGGACGATTCCCAGTTCAACGTCTTCAACACGGACCGCCAACTCTCCGCGCTGGAGACTGCGGCGCGAATGCTGGGGCGCGTGAACGAGAAGAAATCGCTACTCTACTTTGCCAGCGGTCTGCGCCTGAATGGAATCGACAACCAGGCGCAACTGCACGCCACTGTGGACATGGCCATCAAGTCCGGCGTCTCCATCTGGACCATTGATGCGCGCGGCCTGGTGGCGCAGGCGCCGTTGGGCGATGCAACGCAAGGCTCGCCGGGTGGGCAGGAAATGTACACGGGCGCATCCGCGCTGGCCGTGACAACGGGCTTGCAACAATCGCAGGACACGCTCTATGCCCTCGCTTCCGATACGGGCGGCAAGGCTTACCTCGATAACAACGACTTGACGCGCGGCATTGTGCAGGCGCAGCAGGCCATCTCTGACTATTACCTGCTGGGCTACTACACCAGCAATGCCGAACGCGATGGAAAGTTCAGGCGCATCCGCATTTCGCTCAAGCAAGACCAGGAAGCAAAGCTCGATTTCCGCCAGGGATATTACGCGGAGAAGGAGTTCCACAAGTTCAACGACGTGGACCGCGAGCGCCAGCTTGAAGACGCGCTCATGCTCGACGATCCGATCACCGATCTCACCATCGCCATGGAGGTTGACTATTTTCAGCTCAACCGCGCCGAGTATTTTGTTCCGATCGTTGTGAAGATTCCGGGGCGCGAGCTGGCGTTGGCCAAGCGCGGTGGCGCGGAGTATACGCGCATTGATTTCGTAGGCGAGATCAAGGACCTGATCGGCGGCACCACGGTGAGCAACGTGCGCGACAATGTGAACATCAAGTTGTCTGATGCAACCGCGCTGGAGCTGGCCAAGCGCCCGATTGAATACGACACCGGCTTCACGCTGCTGCCCGGAAAATACTCCATCAAGTTTCTGGCGCGCGATGACGAAACCGGCAGAATCGGCACCTATCAGGCCAACTTTGTGGTTCCCAATCTGAACAAAGAGCTCAAGCGCATACCGATCAGCGCCGTGGTCCTCAGCAGCCAGCGTGTCGATCTGAAAGACGCCATCTACGACGCCGCAAAGACCAAGGAGCGCGCCAAAGAGGAGGCCGCCAATCCGCTTGTTGAGGACGGGAAAAAGCTCATTCCCAGCGTGACGCGAGTTTTCAGTACCGGCCACCAGGTCTTCGTTTATTTCCAGGCGTACAAGCAAAAGCCGCAGGATTTAACGGCGCAGCCGGCCTCAGCCGCTACACCGCAGTCGCCGCTCTTCGCGTTCGTAACTTTGTACCAGGATGGGAAGAAGCTGTTCGAGACGCCCCCCAGAACACTTGTTCCCAATCCCGCAAGCCGGCTGGGCACCATGCCGCTCAGCTTCAACCTGGGTGTGGACACTCTTCCGCGCGGCCGCTACGACTGCCAGATCACGGTCCTCGATCCAGCGGCCAGGAAGGCTGCCTTTTGGCGCGCACCGATCATGCTGGTGCAGTAGAGCAGATTGACATATCTTCTTGACTCCTGTTTCCATGGACCTCGTTCCCGTGTTGAGAATTTCCCCATCGAGAGATCCAGGATGATGCGAATCTTGACGGTTCATTCCGGCCACCAATATACGGCCGAGCCGATGCGATGCCGTGTTAGCGGATCGTACAGCTCGGCGCATTGGCCACGCGCGATTTACGCACTCACGTTGCTCCTCGCATTGCTGGCGCCGTGCGCTCAGGGGCAGTCTGCTCCTTTGTCAAAGTCTCAGGCGCCCAGGCCCTGGGGCCAGAGTCAGAATGGCATGCACATTTACATATGGACCGGGCTCAAGACTCACTTTGCCGGTCAGCACGACTATCCCCAATTCTTGGCGGATTGGAGCAAATTGCTAACGGAACATGGCGCTGTGGTCGACGGCGCGTTACATGCGCCTTCTGCGGCCGATCTTGCGCATACCGACGTCGTGATCATCTACAAAGGCGACGCCGGCTACCTGAGCGATGAGGAGAAGGCGGCACTCGAAGCCTTTATCAAGCGTGGCGGAGGGCTGGTGAGCCTTCACGATTCGCTGTGCGGCCCTGATCCTGTGTACTTGGCCAATCTTTTCGGTGGCGCAAAGAAACATGGTGACGTTAACTACACACTCGGAGCGCCGATCGCGTACACCGTGGTGGATTCTGCCGATCCCATCATGAAAGGCATGTCGAATTTCACCATCTTTGACGAAGCCTTTTATGGCATGACCTGGGCTCACGATCCCAGCGTCCACGTGCTTGCGACGACGATAATTCCCGGCACTCCCAGCGCGGGCGCGCACAAAGGAGAAGTGGTTCCGCAGATCTGGACTTATGAACACACGCTTGACGGCGGGCAGCCCGCTCGCGCGTTTGTGTGGATGCAGGGACACGAGTACGCCAATTTTGCCAATTACCAGATTCAGCAGATGCTGCTGCGGGGCATCGCGTGGGCCGCGCACAAGCCCGTCGATTCCCCGGTCGATTATGTGCCGCCGCCTTCGCCGCATCCTGCTCCTACCGGCGCGCCGCGATAATGCGCTTCTCGAGTTGCGTCAGGACCTCGCAGTATCGGGGCTCGTTTCGTCGCGCGAGCCTTGCTACTTCGCCGTCCATCCGCCGTCGATCAGGATATCTGTTCCCGTGATGAAGCCAGCCGCCTCTGAGCACAGATAACAGGCAAGAGCGCCAATCTCTTCAACTTTGCCCCATCGCCCCAGCGGAATATTCGCCACGAATTGAGCATTCAGCTCCGGGTTGTTCATCAGTGAAAGATTCATGTCCGTTGCAATCGGACCGGGGCTGATTCCGTTCACGGTGATTCCATCCGCAGCCAGTTCCAGCGCCAACGCTCTCGTGAGGCCCAGCAGCGCGGCCTTGGCTGCGCTATAGGCAGTGCGCCCGGGAAGCGAAACGTGGCTCATGATCGACGTCATGTTAAGTATGCGACCGTATTCCGTGCCCTTCATTCCCGGCACAAACGCGCGGCACATCAAGAACGTTGCGATCAGACTTGTATCCAGTACGCTGCGAAACTCTTCCAGCGTGAAATCCACCAGGTTCTTGCGCACATTGATTCCGGCATTGTTGATGACGATTTGCGGACTTCCGAAGCGCGCTCCGATCGCCTCGGCAAGCTTTGCCACCTCATCCTCGCGGGTCACGTCGGCAACAAAAACCGCGGCGGTACCTCCGCGCGCTTCAATGTCATCCCGCACCTGATCCAGTCGCGTGCGGTCGCGCGCCACCAGTGCAATCTGCGCACCCGCGCCGGCCATCGCCTTCGCCATCGCCTCGCCCAGGCCTCGGCTTGCGCCCGTAATCACCGCGGTACGGCCCTTCAGATCGATTTCCATTTGCAGTTTCTCCGCTCTTCTGATTTTCGTTCCGCCGATTATCTCAAAGCCCAACTGAGTCCGGACTTATCGCTGACGCGGCATTCAGCATTCGCTCGCGTTCCCGCTGCGCTGCCTCCGGATCGAGATAAAGCCAGCACGCGGCAGAAACCGCCGCCGCCCCCACCATTGTGTCGAGCAGCAAATTCCATCCGCGAGTCCCGGAGTGGATGTGCTCAAGAATCATTCCGCCGATCACTGGCGCAACAAATCCGCCCAGGTTCCCCAGCATGTTCATTGCAGCGGCCACGGTCGCGGTATAGGCTCCGCCAATTTCTACGCACATGTCCCATGAAATCGGCATGGTCAAGTCGCTTGAAAAACTCGCCAGGCCCATCACCACCATCGCCGCTCCCACCGCCTGAATCCGCATGAATGCGAACAGCAGAATCGCGGTGGCAAGAAAGCCACTGAACGCGATCGCCCGGCGGGGCAGCCGCCGCGAGAGAATCCCGGCCGCCAGCGAACCGAACCCACCGAACAGAAGCGGCAGCACGGCAAACGCGGCCGCGCGCTCCGGCGACTGTCCCCGCCCTTCTCGCAGATAAGTGGGCAGCCAGGTAATGTAGAAGTACCACACGTATGAAAAGCAGAAGTATTGCAGTCCAAGGGCCGCGACCTGTTTGGTCAGCAGCAGCTTTACCCAGCCTCGGCCGGCCCCATGGGTCGTAAGCGCGCGAGACCCGCGGAGCATCTCCCGCTCCGCATCATTCACCGCGAGATGCTTTGCCGGATCATCCTTGAACCACGCCAGGAACACGAGGCACCACGCCACCCCCAGCAGCGCAAAACCCACAAAGGCGCGCCGCCAGCCGAACCACGTGATGCACAGCAGCGTCAACGGAGGCGTGAGCGCGCCTCCCCATCGCGTGCAGGCCCACATCAATGCCTGAGCGGTCACGCGCTCGCGCGCAGTCAACCACGCGCTCAGCATGCGCGTCAGGTTAGGAAAGCATCCCGCCTCACCCGCGCCAAACACAAACCGGATAGCGATCAGCGATGTCACGTTCCATGCCGCGCCCGTCAGCGCCGTGAATGCCGACCACGCCAGCACAATCTGCGCCAGCGCGCGCCTCACTCCAACCCGGTCGCCCATCAGCCCCATGGGAATTTCAAACAGCGCATAAGACAATCCAAACGCGCCAAAGACCAGCCCCATCTGCTCTTTCGAGAGGTGCAGGTCGCGAGAGATGGGCCCCGCCGCACCCGAGATCGCCACCCGTTGCACATAGGACAACATAGCAAGCCCGATCGCCAGCACCACAACGCCATAGCGCGTGCGGCTCGCCCTCATTGGCCCAGGCTCCATGCCCACATGCTGTCTCCCGCGCCGAACACAATGTATTGCTTGCCGTCCAGCAGGTAACTGACGATGCCGCCCGATTCATTGGCATTGAGTTCGTGATGCCACAGGATCTTCCCTTGGTCGGCGCTGAAGATGACCAGGTTCTTCTGGTCGTCGGCGGTGATGAGCAGATTGCTTGAGGTGGTCAGAATGCTGGGGCCCACCGTAACGGGCGCATCGTTCAAGTTCGGATACGAGTGCGTCCACACGGCATTCCCTGTGAGCGGATCAATGGCTTGCAGCACTCTCACCAGTCGCCCGATGCCCACCCCCGTGCCGCCATAGCCTGACGGCTTGTCGCTGTCGTCGGTCAGGTAGTAGATGGCCTTGCCCTCTACCGAATTCACATACACCAGCCCGGTCTTCGGGCTATAGGAAGGCGCCGGCCAGTTCGACGCGTTCACAATGTTGATGGAGCCGCCCACCGACGGATCCTTGTCGGGAATCGGAATCGGCTCGCCCTCCGGCGACAGTCCCGACGAATAATCCAGCGGAACGTACGGCTTCACCACCAGGTACTTGCCCGTTACGCGGTCCAGGGTTACAAAGAATC
>Ga0265339_10001366_pt1 | contig 18230 bp, 17 predicted proteins | sample 4CB219metaG_FD_202085 | JGI IMG/M metagenome (GOLD analysis project Ga0265339, IMG submission 202085) | Rhizosphere microbial communities from Carex aquatilis grown in University of Washington, Seatle, WA, United States - 4-CB2-19 metaG | ecosystem: Host-associated > Plants > Roots >... | reverse complement strand
GCACTACGATTCGAACGGTCGCGCGCGGAGTTCGCGCTGCGAGGTGCCGAGTGAGCGCGCTTGCCAGCGAAACCCGAGGTCGGCGATGATGCGGTACAGCACCTCCGGGAGCTGCGGGTGGAGGAGCGCTTCCAGCGCAGAGGCGGGCACCGGTTCGCCGCTCGTGAGGGCCTCCGCTGCGAGCGAGATACCGCGAACGACATGGGTCAACGGTGGGCGCTCCTCGTCGAGCGAACTCTCCGGGGTGACGACCCCGCCCGCACCGAGTGGAAGCCCGCCGCCGAAGCGATAGCCGGCCGCGCGCGCGAAGTGGCGCGCGATCCGGAGCGCCGTGCGAGTGTGCTCGGCCTCCGGGAAGCCGCAATTGACGAACGGCACGAAGATGCCTTCCGCCGCCTCGGTGCGGCGCGCCGCGGCGACCATTTCGAGTGCATGCGTTGCGAGCGCGGGCAACGAGTCGACGTAGAGTGGAGTGGCCAACAAGAAGAGGTCGGCTCGCGCGATTGCACGCGCCGAAGCGAGAGCCTGGACGCCGTCGTGAACGAACTCGGTCGCGTAGTGGAGTTGGCACTCGATGCCCTGGGCGGCGAACCTGCGCTCGAAAGCGCTTGCGATGCAGGCCGAAGCACTCGTTCCCCTTGGCTTGGCGCTACCGACGAGGAGCGCGGCGGTCTTGGGGGGCGAATACTGGCCGAACGCGTCGGGCTTCGCCGCATCGATGAGCTCGCGGCGGAGCGCTCCCCGGTCGGGTAGCGTTACGCCAGGCTCGATCGCGGTTTCGAACATGCGCCGGAGTCCCTCACCCTGAAGTTCGGGGTGTTCGCCGTCGAGCACGACCGCGCCACGCAGGGGGCGAACGGGTTGAGCGCGTTCGCATCGTTCAGCGCGTCGAACGTGGCTTGCTGGGCGGGGTCGCGCTCGGGTAGCCTGCTCGGCGGTTTGGTAGCCCGCTCGCGCGAGCTCACCTTCCAGAACCTCGGCGATGGTGGCGAGGGCAGGGTGTCCGCTCGGCACGTAGGAAACGACTACGGCTTTCATGCCATTGCCCGAGCAAGAGCCAAGCCAGAGGCGGAGCGGAGGCCGAGGCGCGGCGCGAAGATGCGGGACGAGCGCCGCTTCAGCCCAGCTCGGCGCTCCAAGGCGCGGTCCATGTGGCAATCGTTGCGCCCGTAACAAATCCAGACGCAATAGTTGCGCCGATTCTCGGGCGCCTGTTCCCTCGTGGTTGTTAACCGCGCTTTGCGGCCGCGCGGGGAGCCGCGTTACGAGTGGAATCATGCAGGCACGCGTTTTGCGTGGGTTGCGGGTCATGAGTCCCCACGAACTGACGCTCGCGGATACCGCCGCTCAAGAAACCAGAAGTCCGCCACTTTACGTGCGCGATCTCATGACGAAGGACGTCTTCACTCTCGAGCGAAACGAGAAGCTTTCGGTTGCCGACGATGTCATGCGGCTCGGACGCGTGCGGCACCTGCCCATCGTCGATGCCGATGGGGCGTTGGCAGGCATCGTGAGTCAGCGCGATCTGTTCCACAGCGGTCTGATGAAGGCGCTTGGCTACGGAACCCACGCTCAGCGTCAATCGCTCGACCTGCTCGTTGCAAAGGAAGCGATGAGGACGGACGTCGTGACGACGACACCAGACACAACTCTTCGCGACGCGGCGAAGGTCATGCTCGACAAGAAGATCGGCTGCCTCGTCGTCCTCGATGCAGCCAAGATTGTCGGCATTCTCACGGAAAGCGACTTCGTGAAGCTCTGCGCCGGGGCCTAGCGCCCAATCGGTCGCCCGCTGAGCGTGTGACGCGCAGAGGCTCTCGTTGATCAGTCGTCGAGGTCGATGGCTGCTGGCATGCATGTTCACATTGAGCCTGTCGCCACGAGCGTTGGCGGAAACTCAGGTCGATAGCCCACCGGTCTATCGGAATACCGTGCAGCGCCCCTACCTCGGGAGTTACTCGTCGTACTTCGGCGACGACATCCGTCTTCTGCAGGCGGCCACTCCGGCGACTGTAGAGCTCGGCCGCCACCAGCGCACCATCCGGTTGAATGCGCCCGCACGAAAGCTCGGATTCGCATGCTCAGCGCGTCAAGATCTGCCACTTGATTAGCCACCGTCCCCTGCGGCTCAGGGTGTCTTGCAGAGCCCCTGATTCGGCCCTGGCTGAGTGTCACATACCTGCGCTCCTGTGCAGACGCCGATCGGGCCCCAGGTCTGACCATCGCAGAGAACCTGAATCTTCGGATCCGCGATGTTGCAGTCGAGGTCTCCGAGCGTCGAACAGCTCGTGTAGAGCACGACGCCCGTTCCCGTCGGATCCTCCCCTGAAGGCGGTGGCGGCGTTCCGCCGTCGGAGCCGGTGCATTGCCCGTGGTGGGGGCCCGGTCGCGTGTCGCACACAAGCGACCCCGTGCAGACCGCGAACGGGTTCCAGGTCATCCCGTCGCACAACAGACGGACCCTCGGATCCTGAGAGCTGCAATCGAGAGCTCCCAGAGTCGAACAGCTCCTCGAGGCAATCAAAGAGCATCAGCTCTCGCCGATCGTGATGGAAGGGGACCAGGAGTCCCCGCACGGGAAGGCTTTCACGAAGGAGCGCTTCTGCGGTACCTGCGCGGCACTCCTGCGTTCGGGCTATCCCGTTCTATGTCTGCGACGGATGTCGCGGATGCACGGGCGCCCAGGGTCTTCATTTCGTATTTCCGAACGGTTTTCGCTGCGCAAGTGCTCGACATTGTGCGACTGCTATGCCCTAGCCACATGCCGGGGCGCCTACACCGATTCGCCTCTCAGTTGAACCGCACGCTCGCATCCACGGCGTCGGCGAGGTCAACACTTGCGTCGGTAGCACCGAGAAGGACGCGCACCGAGGGTAGCGGCGACAGCGCAGGCCCTTTGAGCACCGCGCCGTCCGGGCCGAACTCGCTACCGTGACACGGGCAGAGGAACGCAGGGCCACTCACTGGCAGCATGCCCTTCAGCGCGACGGCACAATCGTTCGGCGTCGGTGTCGTCCTGCCGCACGCCTCACCGCCGCAGAGCGAAACCGTGCAGCATGCATGGGGGCAAGTCGCCGACAGCGCGAAATAGCCTTGGGCATCGCGCGCGAGGATCGCGGCGCTGTTGTCGTCGACGCCGCGCAAGAGCACCTCACCGGGCATGAGCTCGCGGGCGTTCGGGAAGGTGATACTCAGAGCTCCGACGAGGCAATACGGAAGCCCGGCGCCGCTCGAGGGGGTAGCGCAGGAGCGATCGCCGGGTGGCGAGCCCGCGCCCGGGGCGCAAGCTTCCGGCGCGATCGCGCAGAATCCGAGCAGGAGGCGTCGACGAACGACGTTCACGGCGTGCAGCGTCCGGAAGCGACGTCACACCGAAGCGGGTTTTGACAATCCGCGTCGCGTGTGCACGCGAACGCACAAGCGTGGTCGCTCGGACCGAAGCCGATCGGTGGCGCCGTGACGAAAAGCTGGCACACATAGCCGTCGGCTTCGCGGCAATCCGCGTCGCTCGCGCACGTCGCGAGACAGCTTGGCGTCTCACCGCCGAGCGCGACGCAGGTACCACCCGGCGGACACGTCTGCACGTCGTCGCACGGCTCGAGCGAGCAATATCCGTTCGGGTAGTTGTCGCCGGCTTCGGTGTTGCACGCTGCTCGTTCATAGGAGCCGCAATCGACGGTGCTCGTGCACGGCGTTCCGACCTTGGCCGTGGCGGGATCGGGAGCACAGCGACCACCGGCGTTGGCGGCGTCACACACGGAGCCGGCACCGCAGTCGGCGTCGGCGCTGCATGTCGAGCCGAGCCCGCTCGCCGGGACCGCGGAGCCTGGCGGGCAATCGAACAAAAGCTCGAGCGTGTCGATTTCCGTCGCGCCGTTTTCGGTCTCTTGTTCGGCGCTCCCGAAGTCGCCCGATGAGAGCGCGGCGTCGATGACGGCCAGCGACTGATCGATATCGCCGCTCACTGTTGCCGTGCCGCCGACCCGCACACACGTCGGCACGCGCGCCGCGACCCTATCACGCAATGCGCTCCAAGCGCTCTGAAGGGTCGTGAGGCTCTGCTGGAGCGACGAAGCGTGCCCGAAGTGCGCGTCGAGTCCGACCTGACGGAAGACCGCGTCCATGCGGACGACCTCGATCGGCGAATCGGGATGGTAGTGCGCGAAGAGCTCGGGCACCGCGAGCCCGACCGCGTTCGAAGCGTACGCGGCCTGCTCCTGATCGCTCCCCATGGCTGCGTCGATGGCACTGACCGCCCGATCGACGGACGAAACGGCGCCGGCTGGCAGGTCGGGTGCTGCGGTCTTGCTGCGTGCCCATACCTGCTCGAGGAGTGTAAGCACGGAGCTCGCGCGAGCCCAATCCGGTTGTCGATCCGGGTACGCGCCGAAGGTCGTTACCACCAAGCCTTCGCCGTCACGTTCGACGTCGCGCATGTCGGCCGGGACGACGTGCGGCTCGTTCGGCGACGCACGGTTCGAATGCCCCGAGCCGCAGCCGCAGATGAGCGCAATCAGTGCCATCCGCGCGAACAAAGGCTTCATGGCTCGTGACCTCCCGGGCAAAAGGCGGCGTCGAAATCACCGCTCAAAGTATCGGCGCCCAACTCGAGCGAGAAGCTGCCCTGCGCCGCTTGCGACGCGATGAGCGTACCGAGCTCCACGGTACCGCCGGACGCACTCTGCTCATTGGGATTACCGCTCGAAACGAAGGTCGTATTGACGGAAGCTTCTCCTGGCGCCGGCGTGGCGGTCGTCACTACTGTGAACGAGCCGGGTGCGGTTCCGAACAACTTCAATTCGACGATCTGGTTCTGATCTTGAACGCGCGCGTCCCAGCCGGTCGAACACAGGTCGGCGCAAGCCGTCGGCTGCGAGAAGAGGTAGACGACCGTGGTGTCGCCGCTGTCCGGTGACCCGATCCAACGGGCCGACGCGACCGCATCGAAGGTGTGACCCTCTGCGGCACCGCTGACGGTTCCGGACCCGGATTGTCGATCGCCATTACCTGGACACGACCCCGAAGCCGTGCCTCCGCCGGTGCCGTTAGGGCTGTCGGGCGCGTCGGCCGCGTCACTCTTGGAATTGGAACACCCCGACGCTGCGACGAGCAGGGCAAACAGAAGGGGGGGCCACCATGGCAGCTCCGTCGTGGTCGGTCCGGTCCGGAGAGTCGCTCGCATTTCCGACGATCATTCCCCTCCAATGCGCTAAATCTTCATTCCACGTTTGAATGAAGGTTTGGGCCCGACGCGGGGAAGCGCCAATACGCGCCGCGTTGGCCGCACGCGGCGTTCAGTGAGGCGAGGTTTCCCTGAACTCTGCCACCGTAGTTCGTCTTGCGCATCGCGGCGTTGCAAACGTTCGGATGGGCGGTAGCGTCAGAAGTCACAATGTACACGCGGATTCATCGAGCAAAGTCTGTCGTTGCATGGCTTTCCGTCGGTCTGCTTCTCGGCGGGACGGGCCATCGCGCGGCCGCCGCGGAGCGTACGGTCGACCGCGCTCAGGTTCCAGTCGCCGTCTTGAGAGCAGTCGCCGAGAGGTATCCCCAGGGTCAAATGAGTCACTTCGTCCAGGAGGTCGAGCACTCCAAAACCGTATACGAAATCCAGGTCGACTCCGGGCCGAACCATGCGGACGTGACCGTGAGCCCGGACGGCAAGATCCAGACGGAAGAGCGGACCATCAGCATCGACGAAATACCGGCCGCCGTGCGATCGCAGTTCGCGAAATCGCGCTTCCGCAAGGGCAAGATCGTCCGAGCCGAGCAAGTCACGAGGACGAGTGCGTCCATCGCCACGTACGAGCTCGTCGTAGCGCTCTCGGGCGCGAAATATGAGCTCGCCTATAAGGAGAATGGGCGTCCAATCTCTGAAGAGCGCGTCCGCGACGAGGACTAAGGCTCGGCGCCAATCACTCGGCAATCAGTCCCCGCGACGGGTTCAGTGCGCCGCGTGTCTGGAACCGCCGAGCGGCGAAATCGCAGACGTCGAAGCTGGCACTTGGCGGCACTAAGTATTCGATACTTAGGGTTCCTCACCAAGTTGCACCATGAACATGGTGCGGCGGCCGCACCATGGGCGGCGCGCACGGTTACGCCGTCCCTTCTGGCACCAGCGAACGTCGAGCGGACCGTCGCGGTCCGCGTGCCGTACTTCGAGAGCGCCCTGAGGATCGTAGCCGAGACCGACTACATCGCCACGATCCCCGCTGCGCTCGGCAACCCGGCCTGCTCGGGCACCGGGAGCCGCCGTCGGCCGGCGCTGGTGTATCTCGAGCCGCCGGTGGCCATTCCCCGTTTCGTGCTTCAGGCGGTCTGGCATTGCCGACACGACGACGATCCTCTCCAACGCTGGCTCCGGGACCTGCTCGAGTCGATCCTCGACAAATAGGTCTCTCCTCCAGGTTTGGGTGGGTCGTTCAGGCGTGAGGAGGCCGCAGTCGGAGGCCGCTGCAACAGAGTGTGATCTCATCGCGATGAAGTTCATGCGTCGTGAAGCCGAGCGTCTCCTCCCATGAGAACCAACGCCGCACCGCGGCCCGCAGCCCGTCGGGACTCACACGGGCGACATCCGCAGCTCCTATCAAGACGTCCCAGCTGACCGATGACTGCACACCCAGCCCTGAGCGTGCGAGGTGGTCGTCGAGCACGCCAAGCTGCGCGCCATGGATCGCCACCTTCGACGGTAGCTCCAGGAAAAGGTGACCTGTTAGCAATCGGTGCGTGCGTTTCATCGGTACTCGCACCGCAGCCTACGTCGGTGCAAGCGAACATCCGGGCCGATACCAGGCTGCAAAGATGTCGGGCCGATGAGCCGTCGGGTGCCATGGGGGAGTCGCAAACCATGCGCACTGAAGGCCCGGACAGTCGACCCAAAGGGAGTCCGACGGCACGCACGCGTTGCCGATGGCCTGGTTGAAGTGCAGTGCATGCACTATATGTTCCTGCTTCTTCAGTGCGGTTACTGCGATCGCAGCCGGAAGGTTCGCCGCCCCTCGCACCGCGAACTTGCTCTTCCACTTCTCGAACACCACGCGCGAGAGGTACGCGTTCAAATCGAAGCGGTCCGACTCGGGGGCGATCGAGATGCAGTCGACCCAGAGCGGAACTGTGCCAGTTGAGACGTAGAAATCGCTGTTCCCATGACTGTTAGGAAGGAGTCGTTCTTCTTCCAGGTTGCCGTACCGATCGTGAAGCCACAGGCCCCACGAGCACTCGGCAACGGTGTCGAGCATTTCCGATCCAGGAGGAGCTGCCCGTGGTTTCCTGGGTGCACAGAGTTTCTTCTTCACGAACTGCTGCTGGTCCTTAAGAACCCCGAGGCCAACGTATGACTCGAGCGTCGCGATGTATCCGTGCGTCTGCTCGGCGAATCCTGCGAGCAGGTTGCCCGCCTTGATGTACGTCCGACCACCCCTGGCGTCGGCCAAGAGCCGCTCCAGATCAAAGTACTCGTAGTCTTGCGCCGGCGCCCGATCCGCGAGCCCCTCCAAGCCGATGCCAAGCACGGTAGAGACGAGCTCGCTGAGCTTCGGGTAGTCCTCGTCAAGGCTGCCCATGTTGAAGCGATCGCTACCCCCGTCACCGGACTGGTTCACGCGCTTTCGGACCACGAGGGCGCGGAATTCGACGGCTTGGTGCTCGTCCGCTGCTTCGGCGATCCCCCCAACCCAGACGAACCGGACGCTCAGGATGTCGGCGTGGAGGGTCCCCCCGAGATGATTAGCGCGCCCGAAGGGATTCGAACCCCTGACCAGTGGATTAGAAACTTTGGCCGGACCGTCAGCACCGGTTAGCAAGCAGTCGCAAACAGGCAGAAGGATTCGAGATGGAACGGCGGGCCGAGTCCATGGGTCCCATCGGTTTGCTACCCGTCGCGAAGTTCTTGTTACCCGGTTGCTACCGGCACTTGTGTTTGGAGAATCGGGCAACAAACGCAGAACGCTATCCACTGGTCTGGGGTCTCCGCGACCCACCCCGTTCGGCACGTTCGCGGAGGGCACCGTGCTGCTCACCGTGAAGGAGACGGCGAAGCTGCTCGGGGTGTGCTTGGCGACCGTGTACGCGATGGTCGAGCGAGGGGAGATCGAGCACGTGAGGGTGAGCAACATGATTCGGATCGTGGTCCACGGGGCGCAGGCGGCTCGTTAGCCTGCTTGCTCGGCGCGCTGTCGCGAGCCGGGACCTTCGGGCGCCGAAACGGGGGTCGCGTTTCTCTCGCTGTCGCGAGGTCAACGGCAGCTGCCTCGCGGACAAATGACCTCACCTCGACAACGATATGAAGAGCGTGACGCCGTCTCGATAAACAAGCAGCAAGGCGCGTCGGTCGCCCTCCTTCGCGGCCTTACGGAATGCCTCCACCGTGGGTGTCTCGGTGCGATTGACCTCGATGATCACGTCGCCCGTACGGAGACCCAGGCTGGCCACGCGGCTGCCGGACTCCACCTGGCTGACGAGCACGCCTCGAATGCCTGGCGCAATCCGCATCCTGCTTCGCGTGACCGCGTCGAGCTCTTGAATGCTCATTCCCGCGAACAACCCGGCCTCCTCAGTTTGCAATGGCGAAGAGCTCGGCGCAGTGCCGTCCACCGGCAACTCCCCTAGCGTCACGTCGAACGATTTGTCCCTGCCGTCGCGCCTCAACTCGACTCGGATTTTCTTCCCCTTGCCGGCTAGCGCCACGAGGTTTCGCAGGTGGGCCGAGTCGTTCGTTTTCACGCCGTCTATCGCGGTGATGACATCGCCACGCTTAATACCAGCCTTGCCGGCTGGGCTCTCCGGCGGCACGTCCGAGACCAGCACGCCGACCCTTGCGGTCACCTCCAGCGATTTGGCAAGCTCCTCACTGAGATCCTGAATCGCAACTCCCAGCCAGCCGCGCACGACCTTCCCATCCCGAAGAATGGCGTCCTTCACTTGCATCGCCATCTCACTGGGAATCGCAAACCCGACTCCCTGGTATCCACCCGTTCGCGACACGATGGCGGTGTTGATGCCGACCAGGTGGCCGTCCATGGTCACGAGCGCTCCACCCGAATTCCCGGGGTTGATTGCGGCATCGGTCTGGATGAAGTCCTCGTAGTCGGTGATGCCCATGTTGGCGCGTCCGACGGCGCTGATGATGCCCATGGTGACGGTCTGGCCCAGGCCGAATGGGTTGCCTATCGCCAGCACCAGCTCGCCGATGCGGATCTTGGACGAGTCCGCCATTGGAATCGCCGGCAGGTCTTTGGCGTCGACGCGCAGCACGGCCACGTCGCTCTTGGGATCGGCTCCCACGAGCTTGGCTTCCATTTCGCGTCCGTCCTTCAACACCACCCGGATCTTTTCCGCCTGTGAGACGACGTGATTGTTGGTGACGATCACGCCATCTGCCGAGACGATGACCCCGGAGCCTAGGCTTTGCTCGCGCTTGTTCCACGGCTCACGTGGCCCGCGTCCCGGCTGATCGAAGAAGAAACGGAAGAATGGATCCGAGAAGAAAGGCGATTGAGTTGGCCCCGGGCTTTGCCTCGCCGTCTTCTCCGTGAAGACGTTCACCACGCTGGGCGTCACCTTAGCAGCGACATCGGCTATCGACTGTCCGCCAGGTTGCAGCAGCGCGGCGTGCGGGTCAGTGAGCCCGCTCGATTGCTGAGGCGCCACACCTTGCGCCGAGGCTTTCGGCGGCCGCGCACAGGAGGGCGTCGCAGCCAGGGCCAGGCTCAGGCCTAGCGCGAAGACAATTCTCCTCGGGAACAGGTTCGGTTGCCTCATTGGATTTCCTTGCCTCTCCTTCCGCGACTACGGCGCAGTCCGTGCGGATGCCTGCGTCTCGTGGTCCGCGAGAACGTCAACCAACAGCGCACCACTGCAACACTCGAGCATGGGTGCCTCTTCCCTTGTGGTGCTCGGCTGAGCGGCTGAGCGGAACAGCACTGTCGCCACGCCGCCCCCGGGCCGCGCCGGGACCCACGAACGCATCGAACAAAAAAAGGACGGGGCGACACCGCTGTTCGCTGTCGCCCCGTTGGCGGAGGTTCCGCCTTACTGGGTATTACCCCACTGTCTTCGACTAGACTGTCCTGAAGTTCGCGGGCTTTGCCGAGCGCCAACGGCGAACGTTGCTAGACCTCCGTTGTTTGTTCGCCCGCTACCGCATTACCTCTCGCCCGCGCAACGAGAATCGATCCGCTACTCCTTCAGCTGCTTGGTGTCGGAGCCCACGGAGATTTGAATCTTTCGCGGCTGCGCCTTCGGCAGCTTCGGGATCCGAACGGTGAGCACGCCGTCGGCCAGCTCGGCCGCGAGCTTCTCTTCGTCTAGCGCCTCCGGGAGCGTATATGAGCGACTAAAGGAACCGTACGTGCGGCCCAGCAGGACCTGCCGGCTCTCGCTGCTATCGAAGCGGCGCGTGCCCTTGATGGTGAGCAGGCGGTTCGCGAGCGTGATCTCGAGATCCTCCTGCCTGACGCCGGGAACGTCGCAAACGAGGGCGATCTCGGTGTCGCTGGCGCGCACGTCGATGGCCGGATTGAAAGTCAGATTGCTTGTCGCCGTGCCGAACGCCGATCCCATGACATCATCGAACATGCGATCCAACGTCGAAACGGCACTCCACGCGCTCAACATGACAATACCTCCTTGGGTTGGGTTTGAAACGGGTTTGGGTCTCAGTGTGAGGGAGTCAAGGGGCCCAATCAGCGATCGGTCCCCCAAAGCGTCAGGCGGCGTGCGGCCGTGTCGGTCGCAGCGTCGGCTCATTGGTGCTCGCCTGGTTGTGCCACCGAGTGTGCGCAAGTGTGTCAGTCCGCTCGAGCAACGACCGAAGGCCGAGCTCTTCTTCGGGCGGCGCTGGCGTCAAGTGCTGGCGTATCTCGGGCATCGCCTTGAGCATCTCGACGAATTCGTCGACGTCCTCATCCAGGAACCACGGGTCATCATGTCGCAACATGAACTCCTCCCTGGGGCCCGCCGGTGTACCGGGAGCCGCTCATGGTGCCGACTGCATCCGTGCGGGTTTCGGCCCGCCGTAGGTGCTGTCGAGGCACCTGCAAATGGGTGATTTTGCCGTAAACATGCGGTCCTGGGGCGTCAAGTCTTCTGCCGGCGAAAATCTCCGCCCCTCCATTTTTTGCGTAGCGCTCCTTGAAAAGGCCGGCGCCGATGATTCTTCGTGAAGCGAGGCACGTTCGCTGCCCTTGAAACACTACCAAGGAGGGTGACATGAACAAACCTGCAGGCACCCGCCAGTCCGACCGACCGACTACGACATCCGACCCAGGGCTGGGCCTCAGCCATCTGCGCCGCGAGGCTAGGACCGCGCTCGAGCTCGCAGTGGTCGCGCTGGCGCCGTCGCAGCTCATCGACCAACTGGCGAGCGTCGCGGGACTACTGGAGGCGCTGATTGAGCTGCCCGCCAACAGCCCGCCGGCCCTCGCGCTTGTACCAGGGGTCGTGGAACGCACGCGGCGAGCGCTCGAGGACTGGCAGACCTGGCGCCGCGAGAATCTCGAAAAGAAGATGCCGCAAGGCTGACCGTCAGGCGACCACGAGCAGTCCGCGGCGTCCCGCTCCTAGTTCCTGGTCGTTCAGGCCGACGCGCCTAGTCCGCGACACGAATGACCACTTTTCCGACGGCGCGGCCGGATTCCACGTAAGAGATCGCGTCAGTCGCAGCTTCCACAGGAAAGGTCTTGTCCAGAACTGGATTGATGACTCCCTGGTCGACGAGCGCGCCTATTTTTTCCAGCTGCTCGCCGCTCGCGTGCATGAACAGGTACTCGAAACGCACGCTCTTTTGCCGAGCCAGGCGATCGACCTTGCGATTCAGAAACCCGAGGATCCAGACGAGTGGCAGGCTCAAGCCCCAGGCGCGCGCGAACTTGCCGTCGGGCCGGCCGCCGACCGTTACAACGACGCCGCCCGGTTTGACCGCCTCGAACGAGCGGAACAGCGTGTCGCCCGCCTGCGTGTCGAGAACCACGTCTTGATCGTTGGCCACCTCTTCGAAGCGGGTCGTCTTGTAGTCGATGGCCACATCTGCGCCGAGCGACTTCACCAACGCGTGGTTCTTTGCGCTGGCAGTAGTAGTGACATGCGCGCCGAGGTGTTTGGCCAGCTGGATCGCGAACGTGCCGACGCCCCCCGAGCCGGCGTGGATCAGTACCTTCTGTCCCGCGTGCAACTCTGCGAGATCGATGAGGGCCTGCCAGGCGGTGAGCCCCACAAGCGGAAGCGACGCCGCCTGCACATAGTCGAGGCGCTCGGGTTTCTTCGCCGCAGCACTTTCGTGCACCAGGGCATACTCGGCGATGGCGCCGATGCGATCTTTGTCGAGTCTCGAATAGATCGCGTCGCCGACCTTGAATTTGGTGGCGCCGGGGCCAATCGCTTCCACGTCGCCCGCGAGGTCATTGCCAAGGATCAACGGGAACGAGTAAGGGATCAGCACCTTCACGGCGCCGTCGCGGATCTTGTAGTCAATAGGGTTGACGCTGGCGGCGCGTGTCCGCACGAGTAGATCGCCCGGGCCCGGCTCGGGCCGCGGCACATCCATCATTTCCGTCGGGGCCCTGTAACGACGAATGGCCAACGCTTTCATGTGGGCACCGTGCCGCAATTGCTTCGGGCTGTGCAAGTGGTAGCACCGACGGTATCGGCAGCGGCTTGCGGGCCGCCTGCTCGACCAGGGAGTAAGCTTCAGGCAATGGTCACGTCGTTCGCAGAAGGCGTTTGGTACGATACGGGGCCTGTCCGCATCGTGGGGATGCGACTGACGGCGACGATGACGGTCCTTGACCTCGGTGACGGCGGGCTGCTGTTGCACTCGCCGCTCCCGCTGACGCCGGAACGGCGAGCGGCGGTGCTGGCGCTCGGGAAGGTGACGGAGCTCTACGCGCCGAACACGTTCCACCACGCCTGGCTCGGCGAGTGGAGTCAGGCGTTTCCCGAGGCACGCGTGCACGCGCCAGCGGCGTTGGCGGGCAAGCGACCCGACCTACGGATTGATCGCTTTCACGATCAAGAACAAAAGGTCAGTTTCAGCGATTTGGTTCGGGAGATCCCCATCGCCGGTTTTCGGCTTGCAGAGACGGTGCTCGTCTATCGCCCCAGCGACACGGCTGTGATCACCGACTTGGTGCACAACATCGGTCGCCCTGCCGATCCTTGGACCAAGCTCTACAGCCGAGCGATGGGATTCTACGGTCGCGTGGCACTGAGCCGCGCCATTCGCTGGACTGCCTTTTCTGACCGAAGGGCGGCCCGCCGCAGCATCGACGTGCTGCTCGGCCAGCGCTTCGAAGGGCTGATCGTCGGTCATGGCGCGCCCATCCCCGAGTTCGGACGCGAAGCGCTCGCAGGCGCACTCGCTTTCTTACCGAGCGCCGCGCCCTCGCTGCTCAAGGCGCGCGGTCGGCAACCGCCGTTTTTTTCGACGAAACCGTGCGGGTAGCGCTGCGAGACCCTGCAGGAAGCCGAAGCGCGTCCGAAGGGATTCAAGCCGTCGGCCGATCGGCAAACCTCGTTCGAATCGTGGTGCGGAGACCAAGTTGAGCAAGCTCCCGTTGGGACGTCCCTGGAGCGCTCAGCTAGTCCCGGCCGTGGCGCGGGGTCGCGTATCGGTGGGGCCGATGCCGATGCGACCTCCGGCCCTGACCAAGGTCTGACCAACGTCGCGACAGAGCCTACGCTGGGCACGCAAACGGCGTCGTTGACCGACGACCAGTGGACTTGCAGTGCACGGCAGAAGGTCAGCAAGGAGTAGCAAGGCCTTCGCGCGCGACGTCGTGTCAGCGAGCTTCGAGTGTGACACCGGAGCGCCGCGGGCGGCTGAAATCGTGCTCACTCGGCGCTCGTGAGCGGCATCTCCTCGGCCACGTCTCCGTGGGCGTCAGCGTATGGAACGTGCGCGTGCGCAGCAGCCGAGTAACAAGACGCGTGCAACAGGTTGCGACCGCGTGCAACGGTTTGGACGATGGCGCCTCATCTCGAAAAACGAGGGCACTCGCCAAGCGGCTGATGTCACTGGCGAATTTCTTGCGCGCCCGAAGGGATTCGAACCCCTGACCAGCGGATTAGAAATCCACGGCTCTTCCAGCTGAGCTACGGGCGCAAATACTTGAAGTTACGCGAGATCTGGCACGTTTCGGGGTGGCACACAAGGCGGGCGGGAAGGGCGTTGCCCGTCCGTTGCCCTGGATGCCGGCCTTCTGCGCTTTCACGAACGCGCGAGCGACCGCGTCGGGCGACGACGTGTAGCGGATCCGGGCGAGATTGCAGAACGCGTCGAGCCCGTGTGCACGGGAGGGGCATGCCAGGCGGAGGCAAACTCCACCGCTCCAAGGGCCGACGCGCCGACCGCTTCGCTCACGCTCGATGCCCGCGGCCTCCACGCTTGCCTTCCAGGCAACGCCCCGGCAGGCGCAGCATGACGGACCGGAGCCGCTAGCAGAACCACGGTGGCGTCGCATCGCGCGGGGTGATGCGCACATCGACCGAGCCCTTGAGAAACTACTACATGACGGCCCTTCCAAATCCGCGAGGGGTACGGTATGGACGCGGATCGTAACGATGTCCTTGGTGCAGCCATCCGCGTAGTCGCACGTGTGGGGGGACAGGGGCTTCCGTGGTGGGGGTCATGGCTCTCTTAGCCGCGCAACTGGCTCGGCCGCTGGCCGAATGGAGCGGTCATGAACGTCCGAAGTGCGCGTCTCGCGTTGGTTCCTTGGGTCGTGCTGTTCGCAGCGTGCAGCGGCGATCGAGTCTCCGAAAACCTCGCGAAAGTTGAAGAAGCTCTAACTTCCAACGATCGGATCCTCGGTTTCGAGGGTACGATCTCAGGGGCAGCGGGCTCGGATTGGCGGCCGGTCGTAGGCACCGCGAGCTCGAGCACGACGCACAGTGAGGGATCCCACTCCATAGCGCTCGGCGGCAACCAGAACCCGAGCGCCATCAGCGCGGCCCTAACGGCGCTCGGCACGCTGAGCGCGCCACCGTCCGTCGACGTGATGTTTCAGACTGGCTACCAGCCGCAGGGCGTCTACTACGGTCAGGCGGGGCTCTACTTCACGTGCGGCACTACCATTAACAATCAGTATCTCGGCAACGTGCAACTGCACGGACCGACCGGCTCCTTCAACCACTACACCTTTCCATCGCTACCGCAGAACGTCGCGACTGCGCTCTCCACGACAAACGGCTGCACGATCAAGGTGGAGCTCAACTTGTCGAATATCGGGACTGTGCCGGTCTTGGTCGACAAGCTCTCCTTCGGGCAAGCGACCGGAAGTGGCGGAACGGGAGGCAGCAGCGGTGGCGCGGGAGGCGGTGGAGCCGCGGGGAGCAGCGGGGCGGGAGGGAAAGCTGGAGGCGGATCCGGCGCAGGAGGCAAAGCAGGAGCAGGCGGTACAAGCGGGGGAGGCACCGGCGGCAATTCGGGTGCGGGTGGGTCTGGCGGTGCCGGAGCTGGTGGCAAATCTGGTGGCGGCGGCGCGAGCGGCTCTGGCGCCGGAACTGGGGGCAAGTCGGGTGGTGGCGGCGCCAGCGGCGCCGGTGCGAGCGGAATGTCCGGCTCGGGAGGCGCAGGTGCGGGCGCTGCAGGCCGGAGCGGAGCAGGTGCCGGCGGAGCCGGCGCTGGCGGTACCGGAGCCGGAGCTGGCGGCGCAGGCGGAACGACCGGCGGGACTGGCGTTGAGTTCTACATCGATCTACCGGTGCATGTCCCGCGCACGAGCGTCGCGCTCGGCACGAGTGGCGGGCCGCTCGTGCTGAGCGACTACGTCCGCATCCTCGCGTCACCGAGCGGCTTCTCGTCAATCTCAAGCGTCAAGACCACGACCGAGACAAACCTAGGCGTTTCGGCTGAGACGTTGAACCTCTGGTCCGAAGCGAACGTCGTTGTGCTCCGCGACGGCGCTTACGTTCACGGCAACCTCACGACCGAGGGTACGGTCAACACGCAGAACAACGTTCATGTCACTGGGACCGAGACGGTCAACGGCACTCTCACGCCAATTCAGCACCAGTCGTGGATCGTGCAGTTCCCTTCGACGAACGGTGGCCCAGTCAATCTTGACGTGTCGCAGGTGCGCACAATCGCACCCGGTGCCTACGGCACCAGCACCGTTCAACGCAACGCGGTGCTCACGTTGGCGGGTTCTGGCCGGTACACGTTCGACGGCCTCTTGGACCTCGAGCCGAGCTCGACGCTCAGCGTCGACAACACGCAGGGTCCTGTCCAAATCTACGCGAGCGGTGGCTTCACGTTCCGCGGGACTATCTCTCCGCGCGACCCGACGAAGAACAACATCCTCATCGGTATCGCCGGAACCGGCCCGATCCCGATGGACGCGTCGTTCAACGCGATCCTTATCGCGCCGCACGGCGACGTGACCCTTGGCAGCATCAGTGCTGGGCACTTTGGAGCGATTTACGCACAGAGTGTGAATGTCGGCGCGCACACAGACTTCCATCACCGTCCGTTTGCGCCAAGTGACGTGTGCTTGCCGGGGGCGGCGTGCGACGGGCTCTGCCAATGCGACCCGGGCGGGGCGTGCATTGGTTCCAGCGATTGCGCTACCGACCTCTGCTGTGGGCAGGGCGAATGCGGCGGCCCCACGTGCGGTTGCACGAGCGCGAGCCAGTGCGGTCCCGGTCTCGACTGCACCGGGGGAAATTGCCAGAATCATTGCGCGCTCAATCCCCATGCGCCGGAATGCCTGCCCTCGCATTGCAGCAACGGCGCGAAGGATGGCGATGAGACGGGCAAGGATTGCGGCGGTTCGTGCGCGCCGTGCACGCACCCGGGCACCGACGGTTGCAACACGGCGGCGGATTGCGGCACGGGTCTCACCTGCACCCCGCACAACGGCGGCTGCTTCGGTGCTTCGCGCTCGCAAAACGTGTGCTGGCCGACCCAATGTGCCGACGGTGTGGATTCGACCGAGTGCGGCAGTCCCGACAGCCCCTGCGGTCCGAACTGCGCGTGCGTGCCCACCTGCGACACGGAAGACCCGACAAGCACGTGCCCGGCGGGCGACGTGTGCAGGCGCGGCCTCGGCGTGCTCTTCAATGCCCCGTCGCGGGACGTGTGCATTCCCGGCGGCGTTACCTGCCCCTCGAACGATCCTGCGCTCTGCGGGACACCGGGCTCTCTCTGCGGTGAATCGTGTATTTGCACGCCCGACTGCTCGCACGCGACCTGCGACAACCCGAGCGACGGTTGCGCAGGCCTTTGCCCGGGCGTCTGCCCGCCCGGTGGCGCCGGCGGCAGCAGCGGCGCGGGTGGAACGGCGGGAGGCGGAACGGGTGGCACTGCAGGAGGCGGAACAGGTGGCACTGCCGGCGCGCCCGGCGGCGGTCAATGCATCGACGATATCGAGTGCCCTTCTGGCTACTCGTGCTTGCTCGGTGCGGACGGCAAGCGCTTCTGCAGGTCGACCGAGATTTGCGTCATGAAGCCGTTGGTACCCCCGCGCTGCGGGAGCCCGGGCGCTCCCTGCGGTGACGCTTGTCCGGCTTGCACGCCGAAATGCGATGGTCGCTCGTGCGGTCCCGACCCCTCGGGTTGCGGCGCAAGCTGCGGTAGCTGCAACGGCGGTACCTTTTGCGACGCTGGCGGGCAGTGCGTGGCGCCCTCGAGCGATCCGGTGCCGACCGTCCCGACGCCGGGTGGTGGCACCCATTCGCTGTCCCCGCTTCCGGAGGCTCCGACTACACCGGTGGGTGCGGTCCACGGCGGCTTCAGCGTCTCGCCGCAAGGTACGGCCGCGTACGACATTCCGATCGAGGTGCCGCCAGGTCGTGCCGGCCTTGAGCCCAAGCTGAGCCTCCACTACACCGGCGCCAATCGTTACAGCGATCAAGGTGTCGGCTGGACCCTCGAGGGTCTCTCCAAGATCACTCGCTGCCCGCGCACGCAAGCGCTCGACGGCTATGCTGCGCCGATCAGAAACAATACGGACGACAAGTTCTGCCTCGACGGCCAGCGGCTCACCGCGGTCCCGAGCGCGAGCACGGGGACGGTCGGCGTCTACGGAGATGAAGGGACCGAATACCGCACGCTCCCCGACACCTTCTCCAAGGTGATCTCACACAAGGACGACGGGGACGGTTTGCAGCTCGACCCGTTCGCGAATGTCCAACGCGTACAGCGCCCGCTGCAGGGTCCCGACTGGTTCGAGGTGAGGACGCGTGACGGACGGATCCTCACCTTTGGTCGCACAGAGGATTCGCTCGGCATGGGG
>Ga0265339_10001364_pt1 | contig 18241 bp, 13 predicted proteins | sample 4CB219metaG_FD_202085 | JGI IMG/M metagenome (GOLD analysis project Ga0265339, IMG submission 202085) | Rhizosphere microbial communities from Carex aquatilis grown in University of Washington, Seatle, WA, United States - 4-CB2-19 metaG | ecosystem: Host-associated > Plants > Roots >... | reverse complement strand
TCTGGGCCCAACAGCGGTGGATAGGCAAACCCTCCGTGAGGCGGGTCGCCTGAAACGGTAAGTCCACCGGGGGCGATGGGGAGTAAACCTAGAAACACCGCGCGCGGGACGCCTTTGGTCTGGCGGACTTGCGGTTACCACCGGTCTCGACAAGCCTCGATGTCGCGAGGCGTCGGGGCCCGCGGGTCCGTCTGGACCCATCGGCGTCCCGCGCGCCCTTCTTCTCGCGCGCGGCAGAATTGGACGACGGCGTACCCGGCGCCGCAAAGAATACGGGCGGCGGAGCGTTGGCTTAGTGCTGTCGGTCGCGCTCGACGACGACCACGTCGCGCTTCTTGCCGACGAGATAAAGCAGGCAGCCGATGACGATCATGGCGACGCCGATATGTGCGCCGATGATCGTCAGGCAGAAGATGAAGCCCAGCACGACGAGCAAAATGCCAAGCCAGCGGAACAGAAACATCAGACGGCTCCTTGCGGCGAACTTTCCACGGCTCGCCGCACATCTCAAGTAGCTATCGCGAGAGCCTTGCGCAAAACAAAAATGGCCGGGACGAATCCCGGCCATTTGTCATTCTTGTCCGCCAGCGACTAGTGCAGCGCCGCTTGAGCCGCTTCCGGCTGCTCCATGGCGGCGATGCGGTTCTTCACCGCCTTCTGCACCTTCTCGAAGGCGCGCACCTCGATCTGGCGCACGCGCTCGCGCGATACGCCGAACTCGGAGGCGAGATCCTCGAGCGTGACCGGATCGTCGGCGAGGCGGCGCGCCTCGAAGATGCGCCGCTCGCGATCGTTGAGCACGTCGAGCGCGCCGATCAGCGCCTTGTGGCGGTTGTCGCTCTCCTCGCTGTCGGCAAGGATGCGCTCCTGGCTCGGTGCGTTGTCGACCAGCCAGTCCATCCATTCGCCCGACTCGCCGTCGTCGCGGATCGGCGCGTTGAGCGAGGCGTCGCCGCCGAGACGGCGGTTCATGTCGACCACGTCCTGCTCGGTGACGCCGAGACGCTTGGCGATGATCTGCACCTGATCGGGGCGCAAATCGCCTTCGTCGAGTGCGGAGATCTTGCTCTTCGCCTTGCGCAGGTTGAAGAACAGCTTCTTCTGATTGGCGGTGGTGCCCATCTTCACCAGCGACCACGAGCGCAGGATGTATTCCTGGATCGCCGCCTTGATCCACCACATCGCGTAGGTGGCCAGGCGGAAACCCTTCTCCGGCTCGAAGCGCTTGACCGCCTGCATCAGGCCGACATTGCCTTCCGAGATCACCTCGGAGATCGGCAAGCCGTAGCCGCGATAGCCCATGGCGATCTTGGCGACCAGACGCAGATGGCTGGTGACGAGCTTATGCGCGGCTTGGGTATCGCCGTGCTCACGCCAGCTTCGCGCCAGCATGTATTCCTGTTGCGGTTCCAGCATCGGGAACCGGCGGATTTCATCGAGATAGTGCGAAAGGCCAGATTCGCCTTTCAATGCCGGCAGTGCGGCAGAACGGGCCATGACAGCGCCCTCCTTAATAAGCCCCCGATTGTTCGGCAGGCGATCGACATCGCCGCTCCCCGAGCCGGCAATGCCTCGGATGTTGCGACTGCGAAGACAGATCGCACTTGCAACATACCGAAGCGGGCGGGTGAAAGATAGAGTTCCACCCGTCACGTCGGCGTGACCTGATCAAGTCCGAACGGCCTCGCCAAACTATTGGCTTTGCTGAGCAATTCGGGTCGATAAGCCCGGTTTTCACGGGCCCGATCGAGGATACATGGGGAAACGACGCAAGACGCCCGGCGTTCCATCTGGAATGCCAGGAATCGTGCGTTTAACGGTGTCTTCGATGGTCGGTAAATGGGGAGGCCGGGCGGGGTCCGCAAGAGGCGTCAGCCGTGAAGCGCCTCGCGCAGGCGGCGCATGTCGGCCGGCAGCTCGGAGCGGAATTCCATCGTTTCCCCAGTGGTCGGGTGCTCGAGCGTCAGGCGGTAAGCGTGCAGCGCCTGGCGCCCGAGCGCGTCGAGCGCGGCGCGCGCCGGTGGGGGGAGCAGGGCGGCCTTTGTCTTGAAGCCGCCGGAGTAGGTCGCGTCGCCCAAAATTGGATGCCCGATATGGGCGAGATGCACGCGGATCTGGTGGGTGCGGCCGGTGTCGAGCGCACAGGCCATGAGGCTGGCGACCGGCTTGCCGTCGGTGCCGGTGTAGCGCTCGAGCACCTGCCAATGCGTGACCGCCTCGCGGCCGCCTTCGCGCACCGCGCGCTTGTCGCGCGCTACCGGATGGCGGTCGAGCGGCGCGTCGACGGTGCCTTTCGGCCGGTCGGGCGCGCCCCAGGCGAGCGCCAGGTAGCCGCGCTCCAACCCGCTCTCTTGCTTGTTGGCGAACTGCTCGCTCAGCGCGCGATGGGCGTGGTCGTTCTTGGCGACCACCATCAGGCCCGAGGTGTCCTTGTCGAGCCGGTGCACGATGCCGGGCCGCTTGACGCCGCCGATGCCGGACAGGCTGTCGCCGCAGTGAGCGATCAGCGCGTTGACCAAGGTGCCGGCGGCATGGCCCGCGGCGGGATGCACGACCAGCCCCGCGGGCTTGTCGATCACGATCAAGTCGTCGTCCTCATAGACAATGGTGAGCGGGATTTCTTCGCCCTGCGGCGTGGCCGGCTCGGGCTCGGGCAGCGTCACGCTGACGGTGTCGCCGGAATTGACGAGGCTGGCCGGATCACGGATGGTGCGCGCCGCGACCGTCACTTGCCCGTCGAGGATCAGCGCCTTCAGGCGCGAGCGCGACAGCGCCGGAATGCGGCGGCTAAGCACGCGGTCGAGGCGGCCGCCGGCGTCCTCGGCGGAGATGGTCACGGTCTCGACGGTCGTCATGGCATTGTCCGACGAAAAGCCCCTCAGTCCGGAAGCCGAGCGCGCCATCGCCAAGGTGCGGTGGCTGATGCTGCTCGGCAGCGTCACCACCTTCGTGGCGATCGGCGCCGTGCTGATGGTCATCGGCTATCGCGTTTTCCGCGCCGGGGGAAGTGCGCCGCCGGCCACCCCCGCCGACGTGACGTTGCCGGCCGGCGCGAAGGTCATGTCCACCGCGATCGGCGACGGCCGCATCGCCGTGACCGTCGACCTCAACGGCAAGACGCAGGTGCTGCTGTTTGACCTGGCGACGCTCAAGCCCGCCGGGACGATCAAAGCGCCCTGATCTTGTCGAGCACCGGCAGCAGATAATCGACGAACTTCGGCGGATTCTCGCTCATCGGGAAGTGGCCGAGGTCCTTCATGATGGTCGCTGGCGCGCCGATCTTCTCGGCGACGGCGAGCGTGCCCTCGGCGGTGCAGGAATAATCGTATTCGCCGGTGAGGAAGAACATCGGGCAGCGTCTGATGTCGATCTCGCCGACCTTTGGCCGAATGTCGCCGTCGATCATGTAAAAATGCAGGTCGCCTTTGAACACGCCGGGCCCGCTCTGCATGTAGTGCCATAGCGTTTCCCAGCGCTCGGCGGCGGGCGCGGTCGGTGCGATCAGGCCCGAGACGATGCCGGCGCTGACCATGCCACCGTGCACGTCGGGACGGTTGAGCCAGCTGAGATCGTAATAGGGCTCGGTGAAGGCGGCGGTCTCCAGCCCGATCAGCGCGCGGAAGCGCTCGGGCTTTTCGTGCGCGAGATGCAGCACGATGCGGCCGCCGATCGAGCAGCCCATGGCGACCGGCCTGTCGAGGTCCAGCGCATCGGCGACCTCGACGATCATGCGCACATAGTCGCGCGAGGTGAGCTGATAGTCGGCGTCCTGCCAGCCGGCGGGCGGCGACGACTTGCCGTGCCACGGCATGTCGAAGGCGATGACGCGAAAATTCTTCGTCACGCGCGCATCGTTCAGCACGCCACGATATTGCCGGGTATCGGCGCCGGCGGTGTGCAGGCACAGCAGCGGAATGCCGCTGCCCGCTTCCTCGACATAGAGTCGGTGTGGCTTGCCGAGCAGTTCGAGGTTGAGATAGCGGCCGGTTACCGGCTCGAAGCGCGGGCTCATTGCGCGGCCTCCTTGCGCGGCGCGGCGAGCACGTCCTTGAAGTAGAGCAGGTTGCTCATGAACGGATGCAGGTCGCCCTCGACCCGCATCAGCTTCTGCTTCACCAGTGCGAAGATGTCGGTGAAGCCGAGCGGTGGCTTGGGCTGCCAGAATTTCTCCCAGACCTCGCGGGAGGCGCGCAGCGCGAAGTTGTAGTCAGGGGTGATGAAGGGACCGGGCGTGACCTTGGCGACGCGGCCCTGCTCGATCGCGATTACATAATATGTGTCGTCGATGGCGATCAGGAACCGCGTGGTTACGAAGCGCCCGCGGGCAACGAGCCGCGCGTCGGCATTCACGAAGCTGGCGATGCTGTCGATCATGGCTCGCGGAGGTTAGCCTTGCGCGTTCCGGATATCGAGGCTATCTCGGAGGCCTTGGCCCAAGCTCCCTTCGTCTAGCGGCCCAGGACGTCGCCCTCTCACGGCGAAAACAGGGGTTCGAGTCCCCTAGGGAGCGCCATCCCTTTTACCCCAGAGAGCATATGTAACGCGGATGGCCGCGCTCACGCCGTCGCGGGCTGGCTGCGGGCGGCGAGCAACTCTTCCATGTGATGGATGTTGTGCAACAGCCGGTTGCTGGTGAGCTTGAGCAGGTAGAAACCGAAGCTCGGGTCCTGCAGGCACAACTCGCGCACCTTGTCGTAGGTGATCATCAGCAGATCGCCGTCCTCGGTGCACTCGACCGACTGCGTGCGGCGGTGCTCGGGGTTGAGAAAGCCGAGCTCGCCGACGATCTGGCCGGGCGCGAGCGGCAGATTGAGCTCCTTGACGCGGCAGGCGCCGCTGACGATCAGGAACATCTCGTCGGCTTCGTCGCCCTTGCGAAACAGTACGTCGCCCTTGCGGTAGGCCTTCTTGTGCATGAACGGCTTGAGCCATTCCATCGACAGGTCGCCGGATGAAGCGACGCGCACTTTCTTCAACGCCTGCGTCATCTCGTAGAGGCGCAGGCTATTGATGATGATGAGAATGCCGTAGAGCGTGAAGGTCGGATAGGACGGATACATGATGCCGTAGCCGACGAAGAGGACGTTGCTGCCGATCTCGCAGATGCGCAGCGGGATCATCGTCTTCAGGTAGTGGCTGGCGATGTAGAGTGCCCCGGCAACGAACCCCAGAGCGATCGTGAACTCGTGCATTGCGGTCTCCTTTGCGCGCCAGATCCACTGGCGCGCGACGCGGGTGTTGCCGGCAGGCTTGGAAATTACAGGTCGATGATCTGGCCTTCGCGCGCGGTGATCGTGCCCGGGCGGGCGTCGTTCGCCTCGGCCGCAAGCGCGTCCATGAAATCGTCGTCGTGCGAAGGATCGTGGTGAAACACGCACAGCTGCTTCACGTTGGCCTTGTCGGCGAGCTTGATGCCGCGCGCGTAGGTCGAATGGCCCCAGCCGGCGCGCGAGACGATTTCCTGTTCGGTGAAGGTGCCGTCATAGACGATGAGGTCGGCGTTCCTGGCGAGCGCGACCAGCTCGTCGTCGTGGCGGCCGGGGAAGCCTTCGGTGTCGCTGATCAACGCGAAGACGTGGCCGTTGTACTCGAGGCGGTAGCCGGTGGCGCCGTCGGGATGGTCGAGCCTTGCGGTCTGGATCACGACGTCGGGGCAGGGGCGCAGAACGTCGCCAGAGCGGAAATCGTTGTATTCGATCTTGGACTTGAAGATCTCGACCTCCACCGGAAACAGCGGCGAACTCATGATCTTGCGCATCACCCATTCGATCTTGTCGTCGGGCAACAGATTGCCGGCCCAGATGCGCACGCGATAGCCGTCGAGGAAGAACGGCGCGAAGAACGGCAGCCCGATGACGTGATCGAGGTGGCAGTGCGTGAGGAAGATGTTGATGTCGCGGACCTCCGGATGCTTGAGCAGCGACGCGCCGAGCGCGCGCAAGCCGGTGCCGGCGTCGAAGATCAGCAAGTGATCGCCGCAGTGGACCTCGATGCAGGGCGTGTTGCCGCCGTACCGAATTGTCTCTGGCCCCGGACAGGCGATGCTTCCGCGCACGCCCCAGAACCGAATTCGCATCGAAGGATGGCGCATGGTTGTCTCTCAATATTAACCCGGGTCAATCGGCAAGGCTTAGCTTAGTCCGGCAGCAAGCAACAGGCTCTCATTCATAGTATTCGTAGTCGTAGCCGCGATTATCGGCGAGACGCGCGGCCGGCCTTGATCCGTCTGGATCCACTTCGGCGCTGACATTGGCGCGGCGCGCGGATTCTTTTTCAAGCGCGGTGGCAAGCTCAGGGTGATGTGCGACGAAGTCGCGGAAGTCGGCGACTTCGAGCATCAGCAATGTCGCAGGCGAGGTCGTCACCACAGTTGCGGTGCGCGTGGTTTCCTTGAGCAAGGCGATCTCGCCAAAGAAGGCGCCGGCGCCGAGCCGAATCGTTTTCGGCTCGACCTTCACTTCGACTTCGCCGGATGCAATGAAGTACATGCAGTCGCCGGGCTGTCCGCGGCGCACCACGATGGTTTTCGGTGCAAGATCGACCGGACGCAGCATGCGCGTCAGCGCGATCAACGCCGGCGGGTCGAGATTGCGGAGGAACGGAACGCGCGTCACCAAATCCCAGTTGCGGATGAAATCGCGGCGGCGGTGCTCGGCCGCAAAACCGTTGGCGAGGATACCGGCCCACAGGCCGAACACGCCGAGCCCGCTGATCATCACCATGCCGGCGATCAGGCGGCCGAGGAAGCTCTGCGGCACCGAGTCGCCGTAACCGGTCGTCGTCAATGTCGTCACGGCCCACCACAGCGCCAAAGGCAAGCTGCCGAAGCGCTGCGGCTGGATGGCGCGCTCAAGGATGAAGACCGCAGTGGCGGCGAGCAGCAGCACGATCAGGAAGATCACGAGCACGCTGCCGAGCGGCCGCGCTTCGAGCGCGATCACGCGGCCAAGCAATGAAAATCCCGGCACCATCGCCGTGAGCTTGAGCAGCCACAACGATGCAAGCAGCCATGCGGTGTCCGCCGGAACGCCGGCGAGAAGCGCGACCGGAATCGGCACCACGCCCAGGACGTCAATCGCACCGGAGACGGTGAGTAAATGATTCGGCTCGCCGGCTTGGGTCGAACCGGGCCACGCGTTGAGCACGAGCTCGGCGGCGAACAGGATGAGGCAGACCCACAGCGTGATCGAGAGCCACGACTGCACGTCCGGACGCAGGCCCGGGACCGTCATGACGGTCATTGCCAGCAGCCCGACCGCCATAGCCGCAAACTGCAGCACCCGATGGGCGCTCGCCCGGAATGGGCCGAACTGGACGTGAAAGTGATCGATGTAGCGGTGCGCCATGGCCCGACGGTTGAACTTCTCGAATTAGTGATAACAGCCCCGGGACAGTCTCGGTGATCCCCGGCGTCCACTCAACCCTTAACGGACACCGATTCTCGTCGATATTCCAAGCGGTTCCAATCTCGACATGATGAATAAGGGTTTGAACCAATTGCCTTGTCCGCGCCACTCATGTGACGGGGAACGGGTGCAAGAACCGCCCACTCCGTTGCGGAAAGCCCAAATTTGACATAAATTTGGCGGTTAAGGATCAGTTAACGCGCGAATCTTTCGAAGCATTTGTTCTGCGGGGGGCTCCCCGAGACGAGAGCCTATCGTCTGGAGACGAACATGTTTGGCGCAGACGGGTCGACAGCGGTCGACCTTAACCCGGTAGTGGGTTCGGGCGGCTTGGCTAATGGCGCGGCGTACACGGTCCCAGCCGAAATTCTGTTTCACGGCGACTACAAGCGCGCCGGCAGCGACCTCAAGATCACCGGCCAGGACGGCAGCGCGTTTGTCGTCCACGACTACTTCAAGTCGGACCACCTTCACACATTGTATGCGCCGGATGGCGCCGCGCTGACCGGCGACATCGTCGCCGCGCTCGCCGGTCCGCTCGCGCCCGGCCAATACGCGCAGGCGACCGCACCGCAAGGTGCCGGCGAAGCGATCGGCCGGGTCGCGACCCTACAGGGTGGCGCGGTTGCAGTGCGCAACGGCGTCGCGGTGACGCTCAACGTCGGCGACGCCGTGATGAAGGGCGATGTCGTGCAGACGCAGGGCAATTCGGCGGTCGGCGTCATCTTCGCCGACGGCAGCACGTTCGATCTCGGCGCCAACGCACGCATGGTGCTTAACGAGTTCGTCTACGATCCGTCAGCCACCTCCGGCAATTCGTCGGTCATCAACCTGGTGCAGGGGTCGATCACCTTCATCGCCGGCCAGGTCGCGCACACCGGCGACATGAAGGTCGGTACTCCGGTCGCGACCATGGGCATCCGCGGCACCGCGGTGCACGTCGACATCGACGTCAACCTTGGCACGACGCAGGTGTCTTTGCTGTTCGAGCCCGCGCTCAACCGCGCCGGCTCCTTCGAAATGTACTCGCTGAGCGGAAAGTTGATCGCGAACGTCATCGACGTCAACGGCAAGTGGACCGTCACGCCGACCGCGCCGCTCGACGCCATCGCGACCGAAGCGCTAAAGACGCCGACCGAAATGGCGCAGGCTTTGACCGCGGTTCAGGTCGCCTTCAACACGCAGCAACTCGGTCAGACGCTCCTCAACGCCCAGCCGCTGCCTGGCCAACCGTCCGCGCCGCAGGGCCCCCAAGGCCCGCAACAGCAGCAGCCGCAAAATCTGCAAGGCCCGGACAATCAGACGCCGCAGCATCCGACGCAGACGACACCGAAGACGCAGATCGCCTCGACCGATACTTCGCAGACCAAGGTCACGGTCAACGCGACGGAAGATAACAGCGGCACGACGACGCAGGTCGTCGTCAATAACCAGTCGAGCGGAACCAACGATGCCGCGCCGCCTCCGCCTCCGCCGCCGCCGCAGGTTTACCAGCCGCCGCCGCCGCCAGCCAATCTGCCGCCGTTCTTCGAGGCTGCGCCGACAACGCTCGTTCGCGTTGAGGCGTCGGATCATGACGGCCAGCCCATCAATGCCATCGGGCCGCAGGCCAGCGCTGATGGGCGCTATATCGCTTTTGTCGGCGCCGACACCTTGCCGACCGTCAACAATCAAGGCGCCGACGGCTTCCAGGACGTTTTCCTCTACGACCGCCTGACCGGCAACGCCAAATCACTGACCGATGTGCTGGTCGGCACGGCGCTGCACGCGGGAGAGACATTCACCTCGCTGCCGTCGATCAGCGGCGACGGTCATTACGTCGTGTTCGACGGCAAGTATCAGGCGACACAGACGGTCGACGGCCAGACCGTCACCTACGAGGCCAAAGAGACTTTCATCTACGATGGCCATACCGGCATTACGACCCTGCTCACTGCCAATGGCGGCCAACCGTCGATCAGCGGCAACGGCGATTACGTGGCCGTGGTGGCAACGCAATTCGCGACGGTGCCCGCCGGCGAAGGCACTGCGACCATTCCGATCAACGTCGTCGAGATTTTCGACCGGGCGAGCGGCCAGATTCTCGACCAGATCGCCGTCGGCGCCGCCGAGCAGCAGGCTAACAGCGGGCAAACCGATCCGGGCATTCGTGCGCCCTCGATCAGCGCCGACGGGCATTATCTCACCTTCGAGACGACCGCCTCGTCGGTCGATATCGGCTACGACCTGAACACGGCCACCGAGCATTTCGATCTGGGCGGCAATGGCCAGGCACAGATCTACATCTTCGACCTGACCCACCCGACGGTCGCCCCGCAGCTCGTGTCCTTCGCAACCGGCGGCGGTGGCGCTAACGGCAACAGCGGCAATATCGGCGTCGACCAGACCTGGCCGGCCTCGATGAGCGCCGACGGCAAATTCGTCGTGTTCGAAAGCGACGCGACCAATCTCGTCGCCGGCGGCACGGCCGCAGGGCAGACCAACGTTTATCTGCTCGACGTCGCCAACCATCACATCTCGCTGATTTCGGCTGAGCCGACCGGCGCCGACAGCAACGGCGACAGTTTGCGCCCGCAGATCAGCTCAGACGGCCGCTTCATTACTTACGTCAGCACGTCGTCCGATTTGATCGCCAACGGCGCCGACACCAACCATCAGACCGACGTCTTCCTCTACGACACGCATACCGGTTCGACGACACTGATCACCAATGGCTACGACGGTGACAGCGAGTGGGGGACCTCGATCAGTTCGCTCACCGGTGGCATCGTCGTCGGCTTCGGCAGCCAGGCCGACAATGCGGTGACGCCGGACACCAACAACAAGGCCGACATCTTTGTCCTGGACAATACCGCGCAGAACACCGGCACGATTGTCGACGATGCGGCGCAGCCGACGCTCACGACCACGGGCGTTTTGAAGTTCACCGACGAAGCGAACGACCATCATACGGTGACGCTCGATCAGGGCCAGCACTATGGCGCACTGAGCTTCAGCATTCAGGATACCGGGCCGGGCGATGAGGGCGTCCTTACGTGGACCTATACCGTCGACCAGTCGGTCGCCGCGCAGCTCGGCCAAAACAATACGCTCACCGACAATTTCACCGTCACCCTGACGGATAGCGCGAACAATGTCGCCACGGCGATCATCACCGTGAACATCGTCGGCGGTAATGGCGAGCTCACCGGCGACAGCAGTGGCGCGGTTATCACCGATTTTGGTGCAGGCGAGTTTGGAGCAACGACCTCCGGTCACCTGGTAGCCGCGACAAGCTTTGCGGCAGGCGATTCGATCGTCTGGTCTGCTACCAGCGGCAACAACGGCCCGCCCGGCGCGCCTCAGGGTGTTGTCATTGACACTTACGTGACGCCCCAGACTCTGGCCTATGGTCACTACGGCTATCTGCAGGTCGATCAGTCCGGCAACTGGACATACCAGCTCTTTAACGATCTGCCGCAAGTCGGATCGCTCGCCGTTGGTCAGGTCGCCACCGAAACCTTCGCCATCGAAGCGACGAACAGCACAGGCGGGATCGAAACCAAGATCATCACGGTTGATGTCACGGGCGGCGCCAATCAGCCGGCCGTGATCCACGGCACCATTGCCGGCGGCGTGACCGAAGCTGGTGGGGTCAACAACAGCATCCTCAACGCACCGACCGCGACCGGGACGCTCACCGACGCCGACATCGACAACCAGGCCAATACGTTCCTGGCGGTGGCCGCAGGCGCGGCGAGTGACCATCACTACGGCACCTATGCGATGAGCGCGGGCGGGACGTGGACCTACACACTCGACAACAGCAATCCGACGGTGCAGGCGCTTAACGCCGGCAGCGCGCCGCTGACCGACAGCTTCACGGTGCTGGCGCAGGACGGCACGGCGCAGCAGGTCACCATCACCATCAACGGCGCCAACGACGCCGCTGTCGTGTCGGGCACTGCGGCCGGTTCGGTGACGGAAGCCGGCGGCGTCAACAACACGACGCCCGGCACGCCGACCGCGACCGGGACGCTGACCGACCTCGATCCGGACAATACGGCCAATACGTTCCAGGCGGTGGCCGCGGGCACGGCGAGCGACAATCACTACGGCACCTATGCGATGACCGCGGACGGGACGTGGACCTACACCCTCGACAACAGCAATCCCACGGTGCAGGCGCTGAACACCAACAGCGCGCCGCTGACCGACACCTTCACCGTGCTGACGCAGGACGGCACGGCGCAGCAGGTCACCATCACGATCAACGGCGCCAACGACGCGGTGCTGGTAGCAGCCGCAGATGCGTTCTCGACGACTGAGGCGCAAATCGAACAGGCTCAGGCCGCTTCAAAGCTGGTCGTTGGCAATGTCCTCGATAATGACAGTGCCGCCCTCGCCGTGACCGCGGTTGGTGTCCCGATCGTCACTGGCGGGCCTGCCGGGCTGCAGATCCTCGGCATCCATTCCGAGACCGCGAGTTCCGGCGAAGCCGCGCAATACGGCATCACCACCAATTACGGCGAGGCACATCTCGCAGTCGGCAACGATGGCCAGGTTTATCTGTGGTCGAGCAGCGGCGACGATCCGTTCCGGCCGCTGGGCTCGAACGACGCCGCCACGATCAACTTCAGCTACACCATCGGCGACGGCCACGGTGGCAGCGACACCTCGACCGTCGCGATCACGGTCGACGGCACCAACGACCCGGCCTTCGTGTTCGGCACCAAGACCGGCTCGGTCACCGAAACGGGCGTCAACAGTAACGTGACCCCCGACAAGGCGACGGGCACGCTGAGCGACACCGACTTCGACAACCCGTTCAATACCTTCCAGCCCGTCACCGCGGCGACGGCGAGCGCCAATGGCTTCGGCGCGTTCACCATCGATGCCTCCGGCCACTGGGCCTATCTGCTCGACAACACCAACGCGGCCGTGCAGGCCCTCACCAACGGCCAGACATTGAGCGACAATTTCACCGTCCACACGCAGGATGGCACCGCGCAGAAGGTGACTGTCACCATCCACGGCCCCGGAAATGTCCAGCAGCAGCAGGACGTCGCCGACGGTACGCTCACCAATGCGGCATCGACCGACCATGTCACGATCACGCCGTGGCAGGACGGCGGTTACAACGGCACCAGCGTGACAGGCGCCTCCAACGGCCATGGCGGCTTCGATTGGCACTTCAACGCCAGCATCAGTGAACTCACTCAGCAGGCCGGCGTGACGCAAACCTACAGCATCACCGACACAACGCATCCTTCGGCGGCGACGACGTTGAGCGTGTCGATCGGCGGGCCGGGCGGCGATCAATTCAATTTCAGCCCCTCGACCGGCGCGCACATGCTGGTGAATTTCACGACCACGGTGGACAGCTCCGGACACTACATTGGGGATTCCGTCAACCTGCAAGGCTTTACCAGTGGCAACGATCAGCATGCGCTTGTACTTGCTGACGTGCTCGCCGACCTGACGACCGACAGCCATGGCAACGCGGTCGTCAACCTGGGTGCAGAAGGCAGCTTGACGTTCGCTCACGTCAGCCAAACTACGGTCCAGCAGCAGGCCGAGCACATCTTCAAGCTCGCCGGCGGTGGCGTGGTCTGACCTAGGGCAAGCGTCTCAGCGGGCGCCTCTGGCCGCCAGCTTGCGCGACGGATTCCAGATATGGCTCAGCCAGTCAGCGGCTTGAGGCGCGCGCGGTTGATGTTGTGGGCGACGGCCGGCGAGTTTCTGCGAACTGCGGGAATGCTGGACAAGCCGCCGGCATTCGGCGGCATACCGGAACGACTCCTCGCTTGAAAATGCGCTGTGCCACGTCGCCATGGTCATGTTCCCACTCCGACGGGATAACCGCCTGACGCTCGAACCGGTTCCTCGTCGCCGTGAAATGAGTAGAACACAAAGCCGCGAACAGGCTTTGAAGACGGCCGCTAAATACTACCGTCGCGCGGGAAGGTGCCGTTTACCCTCGGCATTCGCGGCGGCTGGCGCACAAAATTCGCTGCACGCGGGCGCAACATCGCCGCGGGCGCGGGCCGCTCAGGATCAATCAACGCCCGCAAATACCCTCCGTTTCGTTTACCAAAATTCGAATCGACGGCGCCGGCAGCTCAGAATCCTCTGCCCATTTTTGGATCGCCGTGCGACATAAACCGTTGTTTCCGATGAGAAATTATAGTCGAGCCAAAGCGGCGATGGTGCTAACAACACCTGATAGAATGAATTGGGCGCTCGCGCGGCAGCGGTTGCCGGCAACCACCCGTTAAGGACGCGGAACCGATGCGACTGGGCAATCGTTCTCAGGGCCAGCAACCCTCCGAGCTCGCGATTGCGCTCGCTGCGTGCCGCGACGCAATCGTCGCCATCGCGCTGATGAGCGGCATGAGCAACATCCTCATGCTGACCGGCGCGATCTTCATGCTGGAAGTCTACGATCGCGTGCTGCCGAGCCGCAGCGTGCCGACTCTGGTTGGACTCGTGATTTTGGCGGGCGGTCTTTTCACTGCGCAGGCGCTGATCGATCTGATACGCGGCCGCATCCTCGTCCGCATCGGCGGTGCGCTCGACGAAGCGCTGAGTGGCCGCGTCTATGAAACTATCGTGCAGTTGCCGCTCAAGATCGGCGACCGCACCGACGGCATGCAGCCGCTGCGCGATCTCGACAGCGTGCGCTCGTTCCTCTCCGGGCTCGGCCCCATCGCGCTGTTCGACCTGCCGTGGCTGCCGATCTATCTTGCGGTCTGTTTCGCGTTTCATCCCTTCATCGGCATCGCGGCCTTGGTCGGCGCCATCATCCTCGGCGTCATCACCTATATGACGGAGACGATGACGCGCGAGCCTATGCGCGCCGCGACCACCCACGCCACCACGCGCAACACGCTCGCCGAAACCAGCCGCCGCAATTCCGAGGCGATCACGGCAATGGGCATGACCAGCCGCATGGCGGCGCTGTGGGGCGATGCCAACCAGAAATACATGACGAGCCAACGCCGTGCGAGCGACGTCGCCGGCGGCTTCGGCTCGGTCTCCAAGGCGCTGCGCATGCTGCTGCAGTCGGCCGTGCTCGCGGTCGGCGCCTGGCTGGTGATCCACCAGGAGGCGACCGCCGGCATCATCATCGCCGGCTCGATCCTGAGCGCCCGTGCGCTGGCGCCGGTCGATCTCGCCATCGCCAACTGGAAGGGTTTCGTCGGCGCGCGGCAAAGCTGGCAGCGCCTGTCGAAGCTGCTCGCCCTGATGCCCGCGCAGGGGACGCTGATGCCGTTGCAGCCGCCGCGCAAGAGCGTGACGGTCGAAGGCATCGCCGGCGTTCCGCCCGGCACCAACCGGCTCGTGGTGCAGGACATCAACCTCAATCTGCAGAGCGGCAATGGCCTGGGCATCATTGGGCCGAGCGGCTCCGGCAAGTCCTCGTTGGCGCGCATGCTGGTTGGCGTCTGGCAGCCGGTGCGCGGCCGCATCCGCCTCGACGGTGCGGCGTTCGACCAATGGTCGTCCGAGGCGCTTGGCCGGCACGTCGGCTACCTGCCGCAGGACGTGGAGCTGTTCGCCGGGTCCGTGGCGCAGAATATTTCGCGCTTTGCGCCGTCGCCCGATCCGGATGCCGTGATTGCGGCGGCCAACGCCGCCAATGTGCACGACCTGATCGTGGGCCTGGCTGACGGCTACAACACCCAGATCGGGGAGGGCGGCCACGCCTTGTCCGCCGGGCAGGCGCAGCGCATCGCGCTGGCGCGCGCTCTCTACGGCGACCCGTTTTTGGTCGTGCTCGACGAGCCCAATTCCAACCTCGACGCCGACGGTGACGAGGCGCTGAGCAAGGCCATCATGGGCGTGCGCGCCCGCGGCGGCATCGTCGTCGTGATCGCCCACCGGCCGAGCGCGATTGCCAGCGTCGATCTGCTGCTGATCATGAATGGCGGCCGCGCCCAGGCCTTCGGGCCCAAGGATGAAGTGCTGTCGCGGGCGATGCCGCGCGAAACCGCGCCGCCGCGGCCGCTCAAGGTCGTGCCGGATACCGGGACGGCAAAATCATGACGTACCTGCACAAACTGATGGACCTCGTCCGCCGCCTGTTCGAGCCGTTGCGCACCGAGGCGGGCGGCTCGCGGCTGTCGATCCGCCATCACATGATCGCGGGGCTGGTGATCGTCATCGTGCTGTTTTTCGGCGTCGGTGGGTGGGCCGGCACCATGAAGCTGTCGGGCGCGATCATCGCGCCGGGCTCGATCGTGGTCGATTCCAACGTCAAGAAAGTCCAGCACCCGACCGGCGGCATCGTCGGCCAGCTGCTGGTGCACGATGGCGACCGCGTCAAGGTCGGCCAGGTGCTGGTGCGGCTCGATGACACCGTCACGCGCGCCAACCTCGCCATCGTCACCAAGGGCCTGAGCGAACTCGGGGCGCGCAAGGCCCGTCTCGAAGCCGAGCGCGACGGCGCCGACAGCGTGAAATTTCCGCCGGACCTGCTGGCGCAGCAGAGCAATCCCGACGTCGCCGCCATCATCGATGGCGAGCGCAAGCTGTTCGAGTTGCGGCGCACCTCGCGCATCGGCCAGAAGGAGCAGCTCCGCCAGCGTATCGATCAGCTCAAGGAAGAAATCCGCGGCTTCCAGGCGCAGAAGGATTCGAAGGAAAAGCAGACCGCGCTGATCAGCCGCGAGGCCGCCGGCGTCGAGGATCTGTGGAAGAACAAGCTTGTGCCGCTCTCCAAGGTGACCGAGCTGCAGCGCGAGGCGGCGCGCCTCGAAGGTGAAGCCGGGCAGCTTGTGGCCCAGATGGCGGAGGCCGCCGGCAAGATCACCGAAACCGAATTGCAGATCATCCAGATCGACCGCGACCTCGGCAGCGAAGTCGCCAAGGAAACGCGGGAGATCGACGGCAAAATCGGCGAATTCATAGAGCGCAAGGTCACCGCCGAGGACCAGCTCAAGCGCGTCGACATCCGTGCGCCCCAGGACGGCATGGTGTTCCAGTCGGCGGTGCACACCGTTGGCGGCGTCGTCACCGCCGGCGATGTCCTGATGCTGATCGTGCCCGACGCCGACCAGCTCTCGGTCGAGTCCCGGGTCAATCCGCAGGACATCGATCAGATCCAGATCGGCCAGGGCGCGCTGCTGCGGCTATCGGCGCTCAACCAGCGCTCGACGCCCGAGCTCAACGGCAGGGTCACGCGCATCGCCGCCGACGCCACCACCGACCAGCGCACCGGGCAGAGCTACTACCTCATCCGCATCGCCATGCCGCCCGAAGAAGTCGTACGGCTGGGCGAGATCCGACTGCTGCCGGGCATGCCGGTTGAAGCCTTCGTGCAGACCGGCGAGCGCACCATGATTTCGTACCTGACCAAGCCGCTGAGCGATCAGCTAATGCGCATGTTCCGCGAGTAAGAGCGGCAGCTCCGAGAGACGCGTAGACCCGGTTTGTTCGACATGAAGTGGCTTGCCCAGCTCGCTCGGCGGTTCGGACTGGCGCGGACGGTGTGCCTCATTCTGCTCGTTGCGCTTGTTTTCGTCCGCATTGCCGATCCGTCGCCGGTCGACGAGCTGCGCCTCAAGGCCTTCGACTTCTTCCAGGCCGTCTCGCCGCGGGTCGCCGAGCAGCGGCCGGTGGTGATCGTCGACATCGACGAGAAAAGCCTCAAGGCGTTGGGCCAGTGGCCGTGGCCGCGCACCCGCATCGCCGACCTCATCTCGCGGCTGACAAAGCTTGGCGCTCTGGTCATCGGCTTCGACGTCATCTTCCCGGAGCCCGACCGGACCTCGCCGCAGGTCGCGGCCGACAATTTCCGCGACCTTGACGACGCCACCCGGCAGAAGCTGTTGTCGCTGCCGAACAACGATCAGGTGATGGCCGATGCGATGCGGAAATCGCGCGTCGTGCTCGGCGAAACCGGCCTGCCGGAGCCCATGGCCGGTAGTCCGGGCGCGCAGACCGCTGGCATCGCGATGCTGGGCGGCAATGCCAAGCCCTACCTCTATGAATTCCCCGGCCATCTCCGCAACATTCCGACGCTCGAGCAGGCGGCCGCCGGGCGCGGCCTGTTCACCATCCGCACCGAGCGCGACGGCATCGTCCGCCGTGTGCCGATGGTGCTGCAGGCGCAGGGCGAGGTGCTGCCGTCGCTGACCTTCGAGATGCTGCGGGTGGCGACCGGCGCGAGCACCATCCTGATCCGCAGCGATGCGGCCGGCATCAAGAGCGTCGCCATCCCCGGCTTCGAGGTGCCGACCGACCGCAACGGACTGCTCTGGATGCATTTCGCGCCGCGCGACGCCGCGCGCTATGTCTCCGCGGTCGATGTGCTGGAGGGACGCGTCCCGGCCGACCGCTTTGCCCGCCGGCTGGCGATCGTCGGCACGTCCGCGGCGGGCCTTCTCGACATCAAGACCACGCCGGTCGATTCCGCGATTCCCGGCGTTGAGATCAACGCGCAGATCCTCGAAAGCGTGCTGACGCAGTCGATGCTGTCGTCGCCAAGCTACGCCGTCGTGGTTGAACTCGCCTCAGCGATTGTTCTCGGCATCGTCATCATCTGGCTTGCGCCCATGCTGGGTCCGTCGTTGCTGCTTGCGATGGGCGCGCTGATCGTCACGCTATTCGCCGGCACGTCTTGGTACTTCTTCTCGCAGCACAGACTGCTGCTCGATTTCACCTATCCGCTGGGATCGAGCATGGTTATTTATCTCACCTTGATCTTCGCCAATTTCGTCAGCGAACAGGCCAAACGCCGGCAAATCCGCTCGGCGTTCGGCCAATACTTGTCGCCCACGCTCGTAGAACAGCTGGCGCAGGCGCCCGAGAAGCTCGTCCTCGGCGGCGAGCAGCGCAACATGACCATCATG
>Ga0265339_10001363_pt1 | contig 18243 bp, 11 predicted proteins | sample 4CB219metaG_FD_202085 | JGI IMG/M metagenome (GOLD analysis project Ga0265339, IMG submission 202085) | Rhizosphere microbial communities from Carex aquatilis grown in University of Washington, Seatle, WA, United States - 4-CB2-19 metaG | ecosystem: Host-associated > Plants > Roots >... | reverse complement strand
CTACGACAAGCTGCTGGCGGTCGACGATCGCATGAAGTACCTGCAGCGAAGCTACATCGACGCATCCACCTCGCCGCCGCACGCCCTGCCTCTGGCTATGCAGCGTATACTCACCGCCCAGGGCCTGGACGAACTCCGCTTGCACATGGGGGTCGCGCCGGCCATCGCCGTAGCGCCCGGGCATGTGTGGGACACTGTTACCTGCCAGGCTCTCAAGGCTGAGGGCATCGATTACCTGGAAACCGTGCCGCTGCCTGTGCTGGCCCCCGACAGCGATGGGCTATTGGTGCCCACCGGCGAGACGGCAGGCTATTTCAGCCATCCCGGCCAGATTAACATCGTCGTGCGGACCGACGGCTACGAGCCGGCCTGGCAGAAGGCGCCGGTGAGCGTGAACAAGCATCTCTGGGCACTGCGGCAGAGTTTGGCCTGCGGCGTGCCGGCGGTTGTCTCGCTGCACAAGGCCAGTTTCGTCGGCCCCGATGAAGCCGCCAAGGCGCAGGCCCGCTCCGACCTCCGCGATCTGCTGACCATGGCCCGCCAGGAGTTCCCGGACCTGGTCTTCCTCAGCGCCTCCGACCTGGGCCGATACATGTACGGCCATGGCGACCAGGCCAACCGCAAAGTCGACTTCGCCCGCGCCGACCTCAACGGCCCGGAGCAATTGACCGTCACCATCAAGGCGCTATGGCTGTGCCACGCCAAGTTTCGCGTCTTTGTCTACGTCTTTTGCGCGTCCCTTACATGGGCGACGGTCGTCAGTTTCATGTCGATCCGAAGAAAAAAGCTTGACGTAGAAACGGATAAGGCGTAACCATCCCACAGTAGATGCGGAATGCGGAGTGCGGAATGTGGAATCTCGCACCTCGCGCCTGGACACAGATCGGGCTATGCCTTTTTGCTCCGTTCTTCACCAGCGAAAAAAGCAAAAAGGCAAAGCCACTTCGATTATTGGGCTGCCTCCTTTGAAATTTGCTGTTTGGGTCATTGCGGAATTGTTGCTGCCTGCCGACAGGCAAGAACGACAGCCACAGAGAACGCCGAGAACTCTGAGAAAGTTGCCGACAACTCGACAGATGTCTCTTCTCTGAACTCTCAGTGTCCTCTGTGGCCGTCGTTGGGCATGCGAACGGGATGCTTGGCATATTAGTAAGGACTGATAATGGCCTCTGTAGTCTTTTATTTTCAGGTACATCAGCCGTTCCGGCTTCGCAAGTACACGATTTTTGACACGGACCTGAATTACTTCGACGACTGGCGCAACGAGCAGGTCTGCCGCAAGGTCGCCAACAAGTGCTACATCCCCTCCAACAAGCTCATGCTGGAGTTGATAAAGAAGCACAAGGGCGAGTTCCGCATCTCGTACAGCCTCACCGGGCCCATCATCGAACAGTTCAACCGATGGGTGCCCGAGGCGATGGACACCTTCAAGGCCCTGGCCGACACCGGGTGCGTGGAGTTCATCTGCGAGACGTACTACCACAGCCTGGCGTTCCTGTATAACCGCCCGGAGTTCATCGAGCAGACGCGGATCCACAGCGAGTTCATGGCCAAGACGTTCGGCCAAAAGCCGCGAGTCTTCCGCAATACCGAACTGACGTACAACAACGACGTGGCCAAGGTTGTCGAGGACATGGGATTCGACGCCATCCTCACCGAGGGCACCGACCACGTGCTGGGCTACCGTAGCCCGAATTTCGTCTACAGCCCGCCAAACTGCCAGCGGCTGAAGATGCTCATGAAGAACTTCCGCCTGAGCGACGATATCGCATTCCGCTTCGGCAATCGCTCGTGGAGCGAATGGCCGCTGACATCGGAGCGGTTCGCGCAGTGGATCGACGACATCAACGGCAACGGGTACGTCTGCAACCTGTTCATGGACTACGAGACGTTCGGCGAGCACCAGTGGGCCGACACCGGGATCTTCGAGTTCATGCGGACGCTGCCGGGGCTGGTGCTGGGCAAGGGAAAGAACGATTTCCTTACCGTCAGCCAGGCCATCGACCGCTACCCCTCCGTCGGCGAGGTCGACGTGCCGCACATGATCTCCTGGGCCGACACGGAGCGGGACATCTCCGCATGGCTAGGTAACTCCATGCAGGCCAACGCTCTGCACGATGTGTATGCCTTGGCCGACGAGGTCTTGGGCAGCGGCGACCCGCAGCTCATCGACGACTGGCGCAAGATGCAGACATCCGATCACTTCTACTACATGTGCACCAAGTGGTTCGCCGACGGTGACGTACACAAGTACTTCAACCCCTACGACAGCCCCTACGACGCGTACATCAACTACATGAACATCCTGGACAACGTCCGCAGCCGAGTAGGGGCGGTTAAGTAATTGCGGATTGAGAATTGCGAATTGAGAATTGTCTGTCACGCAGATCGTCCGGCCTAGCACAGATCGGATGTTTCCCAGTGCTCTTGGACAAGGAAATCCGCAATCCGCAATTCTCAATCCGCAATTGAGGCCCTTCCACGCCATGAATTCCCGTATTCTCTGTGGCTGTCGTTTGTTTTAGCCAAAAATACTATTGACGCCCCCCCGGCCGAAACAAGATACTGATAGTGCTCGGGCTTGGTGAGATTGCTGCTGGGCGGGCAAATTGGATTCATCCATCGTCCCGCGTCGGAGTATGCCCACGCCCCTCGAACATTAACTATTGAGGAGTAACGAATGGCACGCGTAGTTCAGCGACGCAGCACCCCCCCATACCTCCTGATCGTCTTTGTCTTCCTGTTCCTGGTAGCCACCGTCGTGGCCGTCATGATGTACCTGGACAGGGACAAGCTCGGCCAGCAAGTCGTCAGCATGAAGTCTACCAATGAGCAGATCTTCAGGAGCCAGGAAGAGTTGACCCGGGCAATGGCCGACAAGACTGCCGCCGGCGCCAAGGGCGACAGCCTGATCAAGTTCCTCCAGGACGAGGTATCCGTCCTGACTGAGCTGCTTGACATGAAGACCAATTCGATCCCCAATGACGCCCCTGTCCGCATGGCCCTCCGCGCCAGGTATCCTCAACTCGCCAAGTACCAGGCCGACCTGGCCCGCGGCCTGTTCAAGTTCGTCGAAGACAAGAACCTGGCGATGAACACCCAGAAGGCCCAGATCGACTCGCTGACTGACGATCTCAAGGCCGCCAAGGAAAGCCGCGACAACGCCGACAAGGCGCTGCAGGCCGTCAACGCCCAGCTCGACGCGCACAAGGAAGAGATCGAGAAGAAGAACGCCGAGATCGCCAAGCTCGTCGATACCATCAAGTCCTCCAACGACACCAGTTGGGCAGAGCTCCTCAAGAAGAATGCAGAGGAACTGGCCCAGATGGCCAAGGACAACGAGAACGCCAAGAAGGAAATGGCCAAGCTCGCCACGGCCAAGGGCAAGATCGACGCCGAGATGGCAAGGCTGCTGGCGGAGATCGCCGCCGTCAAGCCCAAGATGGACGTTAGCCGAATGGCCAAGCAGCCTGATGCCACGATCCTCCGCGTCGATGACGGCACGACTGTCTACGTCGACCTCGGCAAGAACGAAAAGGTTCAGCCGGGCATGACCTTCTCCGTCTACCCCACCGGTGAGACCACCGACGAGACCAAGCTCAAGGGCACGCTGGAGGTCCTGCACGTCGGCGAGAGCACCACCGAGTGCCGCATTACCAACAAGTACGGCCAGAACGCCATTGCAGTCGGCGATATCATCAGCAACCCTGCCTTCGCCCGCAACCAGATCTACACGTTCGTAGTCAAGGGCATCTTCGATATGTCCGGCACGGGCAAGGCCAACACTGACGGCGCGTCCCAGGTCAAGGAGATGATCACGCACTCCGGCGGCAAGCTGTCGGACCATGTGAGCGTCGGCACCGACTTCGTGGTGATCGGCGAAGCGCCGACCATCCCAGCCAAGCCCGGCGACGACGCCACCGAGCATGACCTCGAGGTCTACGAGCAGCAGATGAAGGTCATGAAGGATTACGATGACGCCAAGACCGAGGCCGGCAAGTACGGCATCCAGATCCTCAACCTCAACCGCTTCCTGGTCCTCATCGGCTACCAGCCCGGCAAGGTGGAACTGAATAAGCTGGTCCAGCGGTAAGAGCAGTCCCCCAGTACAATCAGTGCAATAGAACAGAGGGCGGTCAGGCAACTGGCCGCCCTCTGACTTTTTGGACCGGGATACGGCGAAGAAGCGGGATTCCAGACGCCGCGGCTGGATGCGGACATGGCTTGCCTGTCGGCGCTGTTCGATCGCGTAAATGCGAGATCAGTCCCTCGGCGCCGATCGAAACACGCACGGGGCGATGGCCGACAGGTCCTGCAACCGCTCGCCAAGGGCGGATGCAACAATCTGCGTGTGGCCGCCGTTGATTGGCAATACTTCGCGGGCGAACTCCTCGCGAACGATCGCCAGCCACCACTGGCCGAAATACCGCGCCAGGCTGCCAAGCACGATCACCTGGGGCGCCATCAGGTCGGCCAGCATCGCACATACCTGGCCGGTGCGCCTGGCGGACTCCTCCAGCACGGCCCGCGCCTGGACGTCCCCCTGCTGCGTAAGTTCCATCAATTGCCGCGTTGATACGCTGCTTACACCGCCCTGGCCAAACCGCTCGGGGAACATGAAACCCGCCAGCTTGCCGATGCCCTCGCCGCTGCAGAAGCTCTCGCTGCACCCGACCTTGCCGAACATCACCGGCCCGTCGCGGTCGATCCGCACGTGCCCGATCTCCGGCGACTGACCCGAGGGACCACGCAGGATCCGCCCGTCGATCATCACGCCCGCCCCGAACCCCGTGCCGCACGTGAAATACGCACAATGCGTCGTATCGCGGGCCGCACCCCATAGCCACTCCGCCTCCAGGCAAGCGGCCGCGTCGTGCTCCACCACGGCCGGCAGGCCCAACTCGCGGTGGAGGATCTCCGCCAGCGGCACGTTGTCCCACCCTGGCAGGTGTGGCGGCGATAGAACCACGCCGGTCAGCGTATTGAGCGGCCCGCCGATACTCACGCCCACCCGCCCCACGCCAGCGTGCCCCACGCCCGCGTGCCGCGCCAGCATGGCCCGCGCGTGCACGAGAAAGTCCGCCAGCATCTTGGCCCAACCAAGATGGGCATCGCTGTCCCACTGCCGACGTTCCAACACCTCCCCCGCCGCCGTGCCAATCACGGCCGCCGACTTTGTCCCGCCGACATCCCAGCCCAATATGAGGTCACCCGCCATCACGTGCGTCCTACTCGTCGTGCGAACTCCGCCTCGTCGATTGTCTCGACGCCCAATTGCTGGGCCTTGGTGAGCTTACTGCCGGCGTCGGCGCCGACGACCACGAAGCTGGTGGTCTTACTCACGCTGGAGGTAACTCGCCCGCCGGCGGCGGCGATCGCGTCCTCCGCCTGCTTGCGTGAGAAGTGCTCAAGCGTGCCGGTAACCACCACGGTCTTTCCGGCCAGTGCACCGTCGCCGGTGGGCCTGGCGGCCTGCAGCGACTTTGTGTTCACGCCCACGTCCTTGAGGCGTTGCACCGTTTCCAGCCCGGCCTGGCTGTGAAAGAAATCGTACAGGCTTTGGGCGATAACCGGCCCGATCTCGCCGACCTCCTGCAGCTCTTCCACGCTGGCAGCGGCGATCTTGTCGATATCACCAAAGTGCCCTGCCAGCACGGTGCTGGCCCGCCCGCCGACGTGCCGAATCCCAAGGGCTGCCAGCACTCGCGGCAGGTCGCGAGTCTTGCTGGCCTCGATGGCCTCCAGAATGTTCGTCGCCGACTTGACGCCCATCCGCTCCAGCTGCGTCATCTCCGGCAGCGTCAGCTTGTACAGGTCGGCAAAGTGGTGCACCAATTCACGCGTCACCAGTTGGTCGATCACTGCAGGCCCGAGGTTCTCGATGTCCATCTGGTCGCGCCCGGCGAAGAACTCCAGCCGCTGGCGGATCTGGGCGGGACATTCGGGGTTGTTGCATCGCAGGTACACGCCGCCTTCGTCCCGCTGCGTGGGCTGGCTGCACGAGGGGCACTGGGTCGGCGGCGTGATCCGCCGGGCGTCCGCCGGCCGCTTGCCAAAGACCACCTGAACCACCTGCGGGATAATCTCGCCGGCCTTCTCCACGAGGATCGTGTCCAGTTCGTGGGCGTCGAGCCGCTCGACCTGGTCATAGTTGTGCATGGACGCCTGCACCACCGTCGTGCCGGCCAGGTGGACCGGATCGAACTGGGCGATGGGGGTGACCGTGCCCAGCCGCCCCACGCTGTGCAGGCACACGCGGAGCACGGTGGCGGCCTGCTCGGCGGCGTATTTGTACGCGATGCACCACCGCGGGAACTTGGTTGTCTGGCCCAGTTCCTCGCGAATTCCGAGCTCGTCCACCTTCACGACCATGCCGTCGGTCTCATAGTCGGCCTCGGCTTTTTGGCTGGCCCATGCGTCGATCGCCGCCAGCACCTCCTGCACATCCTTGCACATCACCATGTGCGGCTGCACGGGCAGGCCCCACGTCTTGAGGCGGGCCATGATCTCACTGGCCCGCTCGCCCAGGCGGCTGGACATCTCGCCGAATCCGTGCACCATGAACGCCAGCCCGCGCTCGGCGGCGACCTTGGGATCGAGTTGCTTCAGCGTGCCGGCAGCGCCGTTGCGGGGGTTGGCGAATGTCTCCAGGCCGGCCGCCTTGCGCGAAGCGTTGTACGCGGCAAACGCCTTCCGCGGCCAATAGATCTCTCCGCGAACCTCCAGCACGTCCGGCACGCCGCTGCCATGCAGCCGCAACGGGATGCTCTTGATCGTGCGGGCGTTGGTGGTGACGTCGTCGCCGCGGACGCCGTCGCCGCGCGTGGCCGCCAGCACCAGGACGCCCTTTTCATACCGCAGCGAGGCTGCCACGCCGTCGATCTTGGGGTCGGCAACATATTGGAAGCGGCGGTGCCCCAGCGCCCGGTGGACGCGGTCGTCAAACGCGCGGACCTCGTCGGCGTTATAGGTATTGTCGATGCTCAGCATGGGCGCGCTGTGCGTGACCTGAACAAACCCCTCGATGGGCTGCCCGCCGACGCGCTGGGTCGGGGAGTCCGCGGTGACAAGCTCCGGGTACTTGGCCTCGAGGGCCTTGAGCTCGGACATCAGTTCATCGTATTGGCGGTCGGAAATCTCAGGCGCCGCCGACACGTAGTATAGGTAATCATGGTGGCGGATCTCCGACCGCAACTGCTCGATCCGTTCCTCGTCCTGGATGTCGCTCATTTCAAAATCCTCTTAGCAGGATGAAACGGATGAAACGGATGAAGCCTGCTAAATGCTCTATTACCTATCAATGCTCAACATTCCAATATCAGTCCGCCCCGTATTGACCATCTGCACACTGCATTGATGATCGTTTCTCTGGCCCTGTCCTTTTCATCCCTTTCGTCCTGCTACAAGAACTTTCCGTCGGCCTGGGCATATATCCACGGGCCGGTGGCTTGGTCGTACGCTACCAGCTCCGCCGGAGCGAAGAATAACGGTATCTCGCGTGCGGCAGATTCTTCGCTGTCGCTGGCGTGGACGATGTTGAAGCGGCGCGAGACGCCGAAGTCGCCGCGGATCGTGCCGCCCGGGGCGTCCGGCCCAAACGTCGGGCCAATCATGCTCCGCACCACCGCGATCGCCTCCAGGCCGTCGAGCACCATCGCGATCACGGGCCCGGTCGTCATGAACTCCACCAGCCCCGCGTAAAACGGCTTGCCCGCGTGCACACTGTACATCTGCTGGGCCAGCGGCAGGGATATCCGCAGCATCTTCATGCCGACGATCTTGAGGCCCTTGTCCTCAAACCGCGACAATATCCGCCCGGCCAGTTGCCGCTGAATCGCGTCAGGTTTCAGAATCACCAGCGTTTGCTGCATTGTGTTTCTCCAATAACGCCCTTTGACTCACGCCCAGTGGCTTCGATCACAAACAAGCCAGCGAAGGGGCTCTGCCTTTTTGCTCCTTTTCTTCGCCAGCGGCAAAGAGCAAAAGGCCGAGCCACCTTTCAAGACGCGACCCATGCGATAGTCAGCCTTTCGTTCAGCAACCCAACGTTTTCACCAGCTTCGCGTACTGCTGCAATTTCCGCGGGTCCATCGTCACGCCCAGGCCGGGGCCTTTCAGCGGCTTCAATCGCCCGCCGTACCCGAAGCGCGGCGAACGGGTCGTCAGGTCGTCCTTCAGCAGCAGGCGGCCGTAGTTGCCCTCGACGCTCATTACGTCGCCATGCATAAACGCCGCCTGCAGCAGGCGACGCTGGGCGGCCGACAACAGGCCAGACTCCCCCACCATCGCCCCGACGACGACCGGGACGCCGCGTTCCTGGGCCAGACGAATAATCTCCCTCGCCCTGGTAATGCCGCCATTCTTACTGATGCGGACGTTGAACCAGATATTTCGACTCGCCGCCATGATGCGAGCATCCGCCGGCGTCAGGAGCGACTCGTCCGCCATCAGCGGCAGGCGACACCGCCCGGCAAGTTCCACCAACTGCTGGGCCCCGCAGTACACGGGCTGCTCGACCACCTTCACGTTATGCGCCGCCATCTCGGCAACGCGGTCCGGAGTCTCGTCCATGGTCCAGCCGCCGTTAACGTCCACGCGGAGCACGGCCTTGCCTGCCATCAGCGGTCGACGCAAGTACTGGTGCACCAGGCGGAGGTTCTCGTGGTCGACAGCGGTCCCCATGCCCAGCTTGAGCTTGAACTGACGCAGGCCGAACCACCACATCAGGCGAAGGCGTCTGAGCGTCTTGGCGGGGTTGGCCGACCCCAGCACGCCGCAGACTCGCCCGCGGACGGCTTGGCCGCTGACGTCACCGCCAGTGCCGTCGGCGCCGGCGTCGATGGTGGCCAGTTCCACCGCGCACGCAGCCGAGTTGATGCACCGCCCCGCCGCCTGCCGCGGAATGGCTGCCAGGCCTGCGGGCCCGCCGAGATCAAGCCCGCCCAGTGCCGGCCAAAGCACCTGCTCCAGGTCCACCACCACGCCGTCGAGCGTCTCTCCGGTAACGTAAGGCCGAGGAAGGCACTCGCCCCACCCTTCGCGACCGGTGTCAAACACCGCGTGCACGACGACGGCCTCGGCCAAGTCGCGCGAGGCAGCCGCGTGCTCGAAACTCCGCATCGGTACAGCAGATCGATAGATGTCCAGTCGCGTCAGCTTCATTGGGTGTGAGTGTAGTCGCCCCGGGTGGTTGGGGCAAGGGGCGGCGTCTGGGTGGCACGGCTGCGGCGTATGCAGCCGTGGGGAGGACGGACCGTAGCTGCTGTTTTGGCGCATGGCCACTGTGCGAAATGGCAAGCCCAAACAGGGGTCTGTCCAAGGGGCTGTCCGCGAGGGCTAATTCCTTGCAGAGGATGCGGTAGCTGGGTATACCAGATGCGTAAGCCCCGCACGGGGCTTTCAACTTTTAGGAGAGATCATGGCACAAAAGCGTGCAATTGTAGTTGGCGTCGGCAGCATTTCTGCTGCGTGGTTCCCACCGTTAATAGCCGAAGGCGTCGAGATACCCGCCGTCGTTGACCTCCGCCCGGATTTGGCCAAGGAGCGGCTGGCCAAGTATCCTGAACTGGCCAAAACCAAGGTCAGCGACAAGCTCAAGGCCACGCTCAGGAAGTACAAGCCCGACTTCGTAATTGACCTGACCATCCCCGACGCCCACTGTGCCGTCACCTGCACGGCCTTGAGGGCAGGCTACCACGTCGTGGGCGAAAAGCCGATGGCCGGCAGCATGGCTGCTGCCCGCAAGATGGTAAAGACGGCCGAAGAAACCGGCAAGATGTACATGGTCAGCCAGTCGCGGCGATGGGACGTCAATGACGACACCGTTCGTGCGACCATCGCCAGCGGCGCTATTGGCGATCTGACCACCTTCAACTGCGATTTCTACGTCGGCGCCCACTTCGGCGGCTTCCGCGATGAGATGCCCAGCCCGCTCATCCTGGACATGGCGATCCACCACTTCGACTTGGCACGCTTCATGTCCGGCAAGGACCCCGTCGCCGTCTACGCACTCGAGTTCAACCCCAAGGGCTCGTGGTACAAGGGCGACGTGGCCGCCAGTTGCATCTTCGAGATGAGCGATGGCGTTGTGTTCACCTACCGGGGCAGTTGGTGCGCCGAGGGATGCCACACCAGTTGGAACGGCGACTGGAGGTACATTGGCAATCAAGGCACGCTGCTCTATGCCGGCGACAAGACGCCGCACGGGCAGGTCGTAGAAAAGCAGACTGCTGCCCTCACTTGGCCGCTGAAGGACCTTCAGATCAGCCCCAGCCCGGTGCAGCACTTTGGCATGCACGGCGCACTCTGCGAGATGCTGACGTTCCTCGACGGCGGCCCTGTGCCGCAGACCGAGTGCCACGACAACATCAAGTCGCTTGCCATGGTCTTCTCGGTCATCGAGTCGTCCAAGAAGGGCCGCCGCGTGCCGGTCCGGGCGTGAGGATTTCTTAACCACAGAGGCACGGAGATCACAGAGGAAGTAAGGCCTTTTTCGTTATTCCCTGTGATCTCTAGGCATCCGTGGTAATGCCCATACCTTTTCCCCTCCATATTCGGCATTTGGTCGTGTTCGCGACCCGCCGCTTCCGCTCCGGGCTCGTTTGACGGACCCGCTTCCCGTCTGTCGCCTGGATTGAAATCTCATCTGCGAGCGGCCTAACATGGCACACCGGGCATTCGTGCGGCTGCGGGGTCGAAATGCGCGCTGTCAGCCGGCATGCACATCACGGCGAAAGGGAGACTGACATGGCAGGGGCAGGAAGGTTTCTAGTGCATCACGGCTATCTGGCGGGGTATGCCGTGCTGCTGGCGGTGACGATCACACTGGCCATGGCCTTCGCAGGGCCGACTGTCTTTGGCGACTCGCCGCCGGGCCAGTCGGGCAATGGCTCACAGCCGGAGAGACTTAAGGACCAGCGGGACGCCATTCGCAACAACATGCTGGCCCAGGCCATGCCTGACAAGCCGGCCCCGACAACAGGCGGGACGGCGGGCAAGAAGCCTAACATCATCGTCATAATGGGCGATGACGTGGGCTGGTTCAACGTCGGCGCCTACCATCGCGGCATCATGTCTGGCAAGACACCCAACCTCGACAAACTGGCCGCCGAGGGCATGATGTTCACCGACTACTATGCCGAGGCCAGTTGCACAGCGGGCCGAGCCAACTTCATCACCGGCGAACTGCCCATCCGCACCGGGCTGACGACCGTCGGTCAGGCGGGCGCCGACGTTGGACTGCCGGCCCAGGCCTGCACGCTCGCCACGGCGCTGAAGGCGCAGGGCTATACGACGGGCCAGTTCGGCAAGAACCACCTCGGAGACCTGAACAAGTACCTGCCGACGGTGCACGGATTCGACGAGTTCTTCGGTTATTTGTACCACCTCGATGCTATGTCCGACCCGTACTGGTTCGACTATCCACAGGACTGGATCGACACGTACGGCCCGCGCGACCTGGTGCATTGCTATGCAACCGATACCGATGACGCAACCGACATGCCCCGCTGGGGCAAGGTAGGCAAACAGAAGATCGTCGACGAGGGACCTCTGGCGCCGTTCCCGGAGATGGCCGGCCGCCAGTGTTGGCAGGAAGGCCGCAAGGCTAAGTACAACATGGAGACCTTCGACGAAGTGCTTGTCCAACAGTCCAACGCCTTCATGGATAAGGCTAAGAAGGATGGCAAGCCGTTCTTCCTCTGGCATAACACGACGCGCATGCATGTCTTCACGTTCATCCCGCCGAAGTACCAGACCATGATGAACTTCAAGACCAACTATGGTCTGGAAGAGGCCGGCATGGCGCAGATGGACGACAGCATCGGCGCCCTGCTGCAGCATCTGGAAGACATCGGCGAGGCTGATAACACCATCGTGATATTCACCACCGACAACGGGGCGGAGGTCTTCACCTGGCCAGACGGGGGCATGACGCCATTCAAGGCCACCAAGGGCACCGTCTTCGAGGGCGGCTTCCGCGTGCCGTGCATCATCCGCTGGCCGGGCAAGATCAAGCCCGGCCAGGTCGAGAACGGCTTGTTCTCGGGCCTGGACTGGTTCCCGACCCTGGTGGCGGCCGCTGGCAATCCGGACATCACCGAACAGTTGGTCAAGGGCGTCAAACTCGGTGACCGCGAGTACAAGAACCACCTCGACGGCTACAACCAGATGGACCTGATACTGGGCAAGGGGCCCTCCAAACGCCACGAATTGTTCTACTTCGGAGGCCCGCAACTGGGCGCGATCCGTATCGATGATTTCAAGTTCCAGTTCTTCCAGCAGCCGCAGGGCTGGCCCGGCCCGAAGGTCACGACGGACATGCCCAGCATCGTTAACATCCGTCAGGACCCGTTCGAGCGGACCCCTTCGACCGGCGGGCAGAGCCTCAATGATCTCGGCGGCGGGTACATGAACGATTTCTATGCCCGCGAATTCTGGCGTTTCGTCCTGGTCCAGAAACAAGTTGGGGAACTGGCGAAGACCGCCATCGACTTCCCGCCGATGCAGGCGCCGGCATCCTTCAATCTGGAAGCGGTGAAGCGACAGATTGACGAGACGATTAAGCAGCATCAAGGCGATTAAACAAGCTGCCAACCCAGCGGGCGGTCCGGATGGGCCGCTCGCTCGGGTGAGTTAACGCTGAGGTATCAGAGGCAACTGAGGGAACACATAAGAGCCTTTCTTCTGTCACGCGCATCTTTTCTTACCTCTGCTTCCTCTGCTACCTCAACGTTTTTTGAAATGCATCCCATAGGATGAAATACCTGCACATCGTAACGGCAGTGCTTGAGGCGGGAGCCGGCGTGGCGCTGGTGTGCTTTCCGTCGGCCGCGGTGGCGTTAATGCTTGGGACTGGACTCGATTCGTCCGCGGCGGTGGCGCTGGGTCGGGTGGCCGGGACTGCGCTGCTTGCGCTGGCAGTCGCGTGTTGGCTGGCTCATTACGACACACAGAGCCGCGCCGCCAGGGGACTGATCGCCGGGATGACGCTGTATAACCTCGGCGTGGTGGCCATCCTCGGTGCCGCAGGCGCCTGGTCCAGGCCGGCCGGCATCCTTCTTTGGCCGGTCGTCGTGTTGCACGCTGTGATGACCGTTTGGTGCATCTTCAGCCTCAGAAAACCAGTGCCCAACACGGGGACGACGAGGCACAACTCAAGGGGATAACGCAAAGGAGCACAAGTGAAACGCGCTATACGAAACATGAAGCGTCGCGGTTACCTGGTGGGTTATGCCATCATGCTGGCGATCACGGTTACGCTAGCCATGGCGCTTGTCGGGCCTTCGGTGTTTTCGGATTTCCTGCCCGGCGCCAAGGCCCAGAGCAGTGAGCAGACAAACGCCAAGGGCCAACGCAACGCCATCCGCGACGGCATGCTGGGCCAGGTCGGCGTTAACGTTGGCGCTGCCGATGGCACTATCACCATCGACGGCAGATACCTGCCGGCGACGCCCCTGCCGTTTGGCGGCGAGATCAACCTCAACGCCAACCAATCCAAACCCTGGTGGCCGCCCCGTGTCGTACCGCCAAAGGGCGCTCCCAACATTCTCCTTATCATGACCGACGACGTGGGCTTTGGGGCTCCAAGCACCTTCGGCGGCGTCATTCCGACGCCAGCCCTGGACCGTATTGCCAAGATGGGCCTGCGATATACCCAGTTCCATTCCACCGCCCTGTGCTCGCCCACGCGGGCGGCACTGATCACCGGGCGAAACCACCACTCGGTCGGCTTCGGCGTCGTCTCCGAGCAGTCCACGGGCTACCCCGGATACAACAGCGTCATCACCAGGGATACGGTGACGATCGGCAAGATCCTCAAGGATAACGGCTATTCTACGTCGTGGTTTGGCAAGGACCATAACACTCCCACATTTGAGGCCAGCCAGATCGGGCCCTTCGATCAGTGGCCAATTGGCATGGGATTTGAATACTTCTACGGTTTCGTCGGCGGCGATACCAGCCAGTGGCAGCCCAACCTGTTCCGCAACACCACGCCAATCTACCCGTACATGGGCAAGCCCGACTGGAACCTCACCACGGCCATGGCCGATGACGCCATTGGCTGGATGAAGCAACTTAACTCCATCGCGCCAGACAAGCCGTTCTTCCTGTACTACGTGCCCGGCGGCACGCACGCACCGCACCATCCAACGCCCGAATGGATCGAGAAGTTCAAGGGCAAGTTCGACGGTGGATGGAACAAGCTGCGCGAGGAAATCTTCGCCAACCAGAAAAAGCTCGGAGTTATTCCGCAAGACGCCCAAATGACCCCCTGGCCCAAGGACTTGCTCCCCGAGTGGGATAGCCTGAGCGCCGACCAGAAGAAGATGTATGCCCGACAGGCGGAGGTGTACGCAGCATATCTGGCCTACACCGACCACGAGATAGGCCGAGTGATACAGGCCGTCGAGGACGCGGGCAAGCTGGACAACACGCTGATCATTTACATCAGCGGCGATAACGGCGCCAGCGCCGAGGGCACGCCGGATGGAACGCCCAACGAGGTTGCGTGTTTCAACGGCGTGAATGTGCCGGTAGACGTGCAGCTAAAGGATTTCTACAACGTATGGGGATCGGACCTGACCTACCCGCACATGAGCGTGGGTTGGACCTGGGCCTTTGATACGCCGTTCAAGTGGACCAAGCAGGTGGCGTCGCACTTTGGCGGCACCAGGCAGGGCATGTGCATCGCATGGAAGGGCCACATCGCCGACGCCGGCGGGATTCGCAACCAGTTCCACCACGTCATCGATATCACGCCGACGATCCTTGAAGTCACGGGCATCCCGGCCCCGGTGTCTGTTGACGGTATCGACCAGAAGCCGATGGATGGCGTGAGCATGGTGTACACGTTCGACAAGGCCAATGCCAACGTCCCATCGCGGCGGCACACACAGTACTTCGAGATGATGGGCATGCGAGCGATCTACCACGACGGATGGATCGCATGTACCACTCCGCTGCGGGCGCCGTGGGACCTCACAGGCCCCACCACCAACGATCCCGCTAATGCGTTCAAGTGGGAACTCTACGACCTCACCAAGGACTGGACAGAGAACAACGACCTGGCCGCCAGCAATCCGCAGAAGCTCAAGGAACTCCAGGAGCTTTTCTGGGTGGAGGCCGCCAAGTATAACGTCCTGCCGCTGGATGCGTCGGTGGCACAGCGCCTGATGTCGCCCAGGCCCAACATCACCGCTGGCAAGAGCGTGTTCACGTATTCCGGCGAGTTGTCGGGAATTCCGCATGGCGACGCCCCGAGCATCCTCGATAAGTCCTACACGCTTACCGCCGAAGTGGACATCCCACAGGGCGGGGCCGAGGGCATGCTGCTGACCGAGGGCGGGAGATTCGGCGGCTACGGGCTGTACCTGCTGAAGGGCAAGCCGGTTTTCACATGGGACATGCTGGATCTCAAGCGAATCCGCTGGGAGGGCGCCGATGCCATCACGCCCGGCAAGCACACGGTGGTCTTTGACTTCAAGTATGACGGTGGCGGCCTGGGCAAGGGCGGCACCGGCACGCTGATGGTGGACGGCAAGGAGGTCGCAAAACAGAAGATGGAACACACCATTCCGCTCATATTACAGTGGGACGAGACGTTCGACGTAGGCGTGGATACCGGGACGCCGGTGGACGACAAGGACTACAAGACGCCCTTCCGATTTACTGGCAAGCTGACCAAGTTGACGGTGAAGCTCGAGGAGCCAAAGCTCAGCCCCGAGGACAAGAAGACCTTGGAGGAAAAGGGGCAACGCAACAACTCGGCGAGTGAGTAGAACAAGAATTCCAATGTTCAATGACCAACGCTCAATCGACGGCCAATAAACCAATGTTCAATGTGATACTGCGCCGCTATGTGATCCCTATTGAACATTTGGTATTGAGCATTGATTGAGCGTTGGAAATTGAGCATTGGACATTCTGAGCGTGGTACACACCGCGTCATATCCGCTGTCGGGCTACTATTCACCATGACCAAAACACATCATCGAATCATTCTTGCGGCCTGGGCGGTGATCCTCATCACATGCGTGGTCATCTTCTGGGGCCGGCTGTTTCCCAGCCGTGGTGAGGGACCTGGCCCTGCTTCCGCGGGCAACGGGCCCCCGCCGGTAGCGGTTGCAGACCAACTCGGTTCACCACCTACCGCCTCGGCGCAGGAGCGGCTCGAGCAGGCGATCAAGGCCTGCAACCCCGTGTACAACGGCGGCGGGCAGTTTGTCGAACGAGATGGCAAGATTCTCATCGCCGTGCTCTCCAACGCCGGTGTGACGGACCTGACGCCGCTGGCAGGCCTGCAGTTGGAGGCCCTGGACGTCAGCGATAACCCGCTGACGGACCTCTCACCGCTGAAGGGCCTGCCCCTGCATCGGCTGGGACTGGAAGGCACCAAGGTGGCTGACCTCACGCCCCTTGCCGGCATGCCGCTGGCCGAACTGTACATGAACCGCACGCCCGTCCGCGACCTGTCGCCGCTGAAGGGCATGCCGTTGCAGGTGCTCAACCTGCTGGGGACCGGCGTCCAGGACCTGTCGCCACTGGCAGGTATGCCGCTACAGTCATTGTGGCTCAACGGCACGGGAGTGAAGGACATCTCCCCCCTGCGAGGCTGTCCCCTGGTGAGCCTGACGCTTGAACGCACAAATGTAGCCGATCTCGCCCCTCTGGCGGGCAGCAAGTTGGAGCGACTGCACATCGGCCAGACGCCCGTGACGGACCTGACCCCGCTGGCCGGCCTGCCGCTGACCCGCCTGATCTTCACTCCGGCCAAGATCACCCGCGGCCTGGAGGTCGTGCAGCACATGACATCCATCCACGAACTTGGCACATCTCTGGCAGATCGCATGCCACCAACGGTGTTTTGGCGGTTATACTCCAAGGCACAACAATGAAATCCAAGACCACCAATCCCAAGAAGCTTCGTCGGCAGGCCCGGGCCGATGGCCCAAGCCCGCGGAACTCGCCTGTCCAGTTCTCCCTGATGGCCAAGCCCATCGGGCCGGCGTGCAACCTGCGCTGCCGGTACTGCTTCTACCTGGAAAAGAACGCCCTGTTCGCTGACGGCGAAGACTATCGCATGTCGCCGCAGGTGCTGGAGGCGATGGTCCGCAAATATATCGAGTCCGAGCCCGCCAACGAGGTCACATTCCATTGGCAAGGCGGCGAGCCGACGCTCATGGGGGTCGAGTTCTTCCGCAAGGCCATGCAACTGCAACGCCACTACGCCAACGGCAAACGCATCCACAATACGCTGCAGACCAACGCCACGCTCCTGGACGACGAGTGGGGCCGCATGCTGCACGAGAACCACTGGCTGGTCGGCGCAAGCCTGGACGGCCCCGAGGATGTGCACAACGCCTACCGCCTCACCGCCGACGGGCGCGGCGCGTTCGACGCCGCCCGGCGAGGCCTGGACATACTGCTTAAGCACCAGGTGGAGTTCAATGTGCTGGCCAGCATCACGCCCGTCAGCACTGCCGACCCCTTGCGAGTCTTTCGCTTCTTCCGTGATGCCGGCGTGAAATTCATCCAGTTCACACCAGTCGTCGAACGCGTCGCGGATGACGCCGCGGCGGCACTGGGCCTGCAACTGGCCGTCGGAATCCGCCAGGCACAGGCCCACGGAAAGCTTTCCGTGGGCGTTGACGGTGGGATCCGCCAGGGGGAGACTGTTGCCGCACCGGACACGGTTGCCGCACGGGGCAAGGTTGCCGCACCAGAGGTAACGCCATGGAGCGTGCGTCCCGACGGGTACGGCGAGTTCCTTTGTCGCATCTTTGACGACTGGATAAGCCACGACGTCGGTTCGATGTTCGTGATGAATTTCGAATGGGCGTTCGCGGGGTACCTGGGCCTGCCGCCCCGCGTCTGCCAGTTCATGCCGGTTTGCGGACGTTCGCCGATCATCGAGCACAACGGCGATATCTACGCCTGCGACCACTACGTTTACCCCGAGTACCGGCTGGGCAACATCCTCACCGACGACCTGCAGGATATGGTCCAGTCGCGCGCACAGTGCGCGTTTGGGATGGCCAAGCACGAGTCGCTACCGGCCTGTTGCCAGGAGTGTCCGGTCCTGCCGGCCTGCCAGGGCGAGTGTCCCAAGCGGCGTTTCCTAAAGGCACCCGACGGCTCGGCGGGCCTGAACTACCTCTGCGCCGCGTACAAGCGATTCCTGACGCACGCCGCCCCGTACTTCGAGGCCATTGACCGTCTCAGACGCGCCGGGCGCCCCGCATC
>Ga0265339_10001359_pt1 | contig 18276 bp, 15 predicted proteins | sample 4CB219metaG_FD_202085 | JGI IMG/M metagenome (GOLD analysis project Ga0265339, IMG submission 202085) | Rhizosphere microbial communities from Carex aquatilis grown in University of Washington, Seatle, WA, United States - 4-CB2-19 metaG | ecosystem: Host-associated > Plants > Roots >... | reverse complement strand
ACATTGCCGCGCTCCAATCCCCACTCCACAAGCTGCTTCAGCTGGGTCCCGCGAAACTCCTCGCCAAACACCACCAGCAGTTGCTCCTCCGCCATCACCGCACGCGCAAAGTCGCCAGCCTGCTTGTCCAGGAGCGCGGTCAAATCTTTGTATCCGTTCGGCGGCACGCCCTGGGTTGCCTTCGCCTGCCGCTCCAGCTTGATTGTCCGATGATTCACAACGTAGAGCCGCGCCTTATTCAGCCGCACATTCGTGCGCAACTGCCACGCCAGCAGCGGATGCTCTTCCGTCGGATTCCCGCCCACCAGCAGAATCGCCGGAGACGTCCCCGCATCGCGCAGACTCGCCGCCTTGTTTGTGCGCCCCGCCATCGCCTGCGCAAACGCGGCAAAATCCGCCGTCCGCCGGTGATCGATGTTATTCGTCCTCAGCACCGTCCGCGCAAACTTCTGCAGCAGGTAGTTCTCCTCGTTGGTCGTCCGGTTTGACCCTATCACCCCAATCGCCGCGCTGCTCGAACCTCCAGCTTGCCCATCGCGGATTTCTCGCAGCCGCGCGCCCGCAGTCCGCAGCGCGTTCTCCCACGTGGTGGGCTCCAGTTCGCCCTCAGCGTTCCGCACCAGCGGCTTGGTCAGCCGCTGCTCGCTGGCCACAAAGTCAAACCCGAACCGCCCTTTCGCGCAAAGAAAATCGCCGTTGATGCCGCTCTTGTCGCGATTGTCCGCGCGAATAATCTCCGTGCCTTCATCCACCGCGCGCACGCCCAGCGTCACCTTGCATCCATCGCCGCAGTGCGTGCACACCGTGGAAACGTGCTTCATCTCCCACGGCCGCGTCTTGTAGCGGTAGCTGCCGCTGGTCAGCGCGCCCACCGGGCAAATATCGATGCACATTCCGCACTGTTCGCAGTCCAGATGGTCGCCGCCGTTGGGCGCAATTACTGATGAGACTCCGCGGTTCTGTACCCCCAGCGCCCACACGTCCATGCCTTCGCCGCACACGCGCACGCATCTGTAACAGAGGATGCACCGCGGCCTGTCGAAGTACACCGCCGGCGACCACTGCTGCTCGTCGCGATGCTGCTTGGCCTCCTCGTAAAGGCTCACGCCCGCGCCGTACTTGAACGTCATGTCCTGCAGCTCGCACTCGCCGCCCGCGTCGCACACCGGGCAATCCAGCGGGTGGTTTCCCAGCAGCAATTCAATCGTCGCCTTGCGCGCCTGCGCAGTCTCCGGCGATTCGGTCGTGAACACCTGCCCCTCGGCCACCGTGGTCGTGCACGCCGTCTGCAGCTTCGGCACCTTCTCCTGCCGCACCACGCACATGCGGCACGCCGCCTGCAGGCTCAACCCCGGGTAATAGCAGAACGCGGGAATCTCGATGCCCGCCTTGCGGCAAGCCTCAATCAGCAGCGTCCCCGCAGGCGCCGTCAGCTTCTTCCCATCCACCGTGAATGTAACGTCAGCCATTCATTTCCTTACGCAGCCTGCGTCTCTGATACGGGCTGCGGCATCCGAATCGAGAGCCACTCAACTACATAGTGCTTCGTTTCGCGTTGGGGATCGAATTCGTCAAAGTCCACGCTCTTTGCAGCAGGAACGGGAAACTCTTCGCCGGCTTTCGCAGTTTCCCGCATATAGAGTTCCATCGCCGCGCGCATATCCTCGCGAACTTCATCGAGAGTATCGCCTAAAGATCCGCATCCCGGCACATCTGGAGAGAATCCGCTCCAGTTGCCTACGCCTTTCTCGAAGACCACCATGTATTCCCGCGTCATTTCAGTCCTGCCTTCTTGAGAATACTGTGCAGCAAGCCCTTTCCAATCTCCGTACCGCGATGTATTGGAACGACAATGAGCCCCGGCTTCACGGGATGTCGGAAATGCCGATGGCTTCCTTCTTGCCCTGTGCAATACCATCCATCAGCTTCCAGGATTCGTATCAGTTCCTGCGGTCTCACTCTGCAAACTCGATCTCGCTCACCTACACCACCGTCAGCACCGCGCCTTCCTTAGCAAACGGGCACGGCTTCCCATTCAAATGGTCCTCAAACTCTTTGCGGAACTTCTTCACAAATCCCAGCGTCGGCATCGCCGCCGCATCGCCAAGCGGGCAGAACGTCCGCCCCATCATGTTCTCTGCCAGGTACCGGATATTGTCGATGTCTTTCTCCTGCCCGAACCCCGCATGAAACCGCGTCAGCGACTTCTTCAGCCAGTCCGTTCCCTCGCGGCACGGAATGCACCATCCGCAACTTTCGTGCTGATAGAAACTGATGGTGCGCAGCGCAAACTCCACCATGCAGGTCTGGTCGTCAATCACCACCACGCCGCCCGACCCCAGCATCGATCCCGCCTTGCCCACCTGGTCGAAATCCATTCCCAGGTTCTCAATCTCTTCCGGCAGCAGCACTGGCGTCGACGATCCGCCCGGCACCACGGCCTTCAACTTGCGCCCGCCGCGGATTCCGCCACCGACTTCGTAGATCATCTTCTTCAGGTTGTAGCCCATGGGCAGCTCGTACACGCCCGGCCGCTGCACGTGCCCGCTCAGGCAGAACAGCCGCGTCCCGCCGTTGCGCTCCGTGCCCACGCCCGCGTATGCGGCAGCGCCCATCGCAATCACATGCGGCACCGTCGCAATCGTCTCCGCGTTGTTGATCACGGTCGGTCCGCCGTACAAGCCCACCACGGCAGGGAAGGGAGGCTTGATCCGCGGCACGCCCCGCTTTCCCTCCAGCGACTCCATCAGCGCCGACTCTTCGCCCACCTCGTACGCGCCCGCGCCCGTCTGCGTCACCACCTGGAATTCGTACTCGCTGCCAAAAACATTCTTGCCCAGAAAGCCTTTGGCATACGCGTCCGCAACCGCCTTCTCCATAATCTCCAGCAGGTAGCGGTACTCGCCGCGCAGGTAAATGAACCCCATCTTCGCGCCGATCGCCAGGCCCGCAATAATCGTCCCCTCAATCACCGCATGCGGATCGTGCAAAAAGATCAGGTGGTCCTTGCACGTGCCCGGCTCGCTCTCGTCGCCGTTCACCAGAACGTACTTCGGCTTCGTGCTCTGCTTGGGCACAAAGCTCCACTTCAGCCCCGTCGGAAATCCCGCGCCTCCGCGTCCGCGCAGATTCGAAGCCTTCATCTCGTTGATGATCCACTCCGGCCCTTGCGCCATGCATTTCTTCGCCGCCTCGTAGCCGCCCAGCTCCATGTATCGGTCGATGTTCGTCGCGCCCGCGCCAAACCGGCGCGTCACAATCTTCACTTCGTCGGGATGCGATACCAGCCTCGGCATCAGCGGCCTCCCTTCGCGTTGGCCTGCCCGCGATATCCCGAAAGAATTCCCGGCACGTGATCCGGCGTCAGCTCGTCGTGGAAGTCGTAGTTCACCTGGATGGCCGGCGCCCAGCTGCACGCGCCAATGCATTCCACTTCTTCGAGCGAAAACACTCCATCCTTCGTGACCCCTTTGTTGCCCACCCCCAGTTCGCGCTCAAACCTCTCCAGCACGTCGTATGCGCCGCGCAGCATGCAACTGATGTTGGTGCACACCTGGATGTTGAACTTGCCCGCCGGCTTGAACCGCAGCATCGAGTAGTAGCTGGCCACATTGCGAACTTCCAGCGCCGTCAGCCCCAGCCGGTCGGCAATCTCCGCAATCGCCGCGTCGCTCACGTAGCCGATCTCGTCCTGCGCATACAGAAGCATGGGCACCAGCGCCGACCGCTTCACCGGATACTTCTCCACCAGCGCGTCGAACCGCGCCGCCAGCCTCGGTGAAAACACGCTCATGGTCTCCGCGCTCACGCCATCAACTCCTGCGCCCAATCATTCGCCAACAGATCCATCTCTTCCTCGCGGTCACCTGACCTCAACTGTCCCCGCTCCGTCAACTCCATCCGCCCCTCGCGTCCATCATCCCAGCGCCACATCACCACGGCGCCGTCGCGCTTCAGGTCCAGCCACTTGTTTCCGTGCCGCACCGTAGTTCTCGCCTCACCCAACTCCACCGTCGCCTGCCGGTCGCCGTTCAGCCCGTGCATTGAGGTGTAACTGCGCAGCAGCGAAGCCAGTGACACCCACAGCTCCACGTAGAGCTGAGCGTCCGTGCTACTCAATACTCCCCCGCACAATCGCCACAATCAGAAACTCCGCCAGTTGATCGGGCGTCAGTCCCGCTATCCTTTCCTCCGCCTCCTCCGCTATTTCCCGGAATGCCAGCGCATCGCTTCCCTCAAACCCAATGCTGAAACTGGCCACGTCATTCACCGCAAGCCCAACCTGGCCTTCAATCTCTTCCAGCGAAACGTCCACGCTATAGTCCTCGGTAGAGAACGTCACGTTGCAGAAACGGTTCGCTCCAAACTGAATCCTGATCGCTTTTTCCGTCTGACCGGACTCCATCGTCACTCCGCCTGCCAGCGCTCCCGTTAGCAATCCTCGCTGTTCCAGCTCCGGGTTGGCTTTTCCGATCTCTTTCCTCAGACTCTCCCGCACGGCATCAACGAATGCTTTTGCTGACTGTTGCTGACTTACGGCAACACCTGCAGCTCCCGCAGTTTCCTCCTGCTGCAGCTTCACTTCCTCGGCCAGTTCCCCGTAATCGGCCATCGCATCTTCCCCCTGGCGGGCTTGCTGAATGCTGACCCGCTGACTTGCTACCGGTCAATCTCCCCCAGCACAATATCAATCGACCCGATCACAGCCACCACATCCGCCAGCATCCGCCCCTGGCACATCGTCTCCAGCGCCTGCAAATCCGCAAACGACGGATACCGCATGTGCACCCGATACGGCTTCGCCGTCCCGTCTGAAACCACGTAGTACCCCATCTGCCCGTGCCCCGACTCAATCTGCTGATACACCTCGCCGGCCGGCACCGCAAACCCTTCCGTAACAATCTTGAAGTGATGGATCAGCGCTTCCATCTGCGTCTTCATCGCTTCGCGATCCGGCAGCACAATCTTCGGCGCATCCGCCTTGATCCGTCCTTCCGGCATCCCGTCCAGCGCCTGCTGGCAAATCTTCGTGCTCTCCCGCATCTCCTCCAGGCGGCACAAATAGCGCGCCCACACATCGCAACCCTGGCTTACCGGCACCTTGAACTGGAATTTCTCGTAGCTCGAGTACGGCATGTCCCGCCGCGTGTCGAAATCAATCCCCGAGGCGCGCATCACCGGCCCCGTCACCGCCAGCGCAATCGCGTCATCGGCAGACAGGTGCCCCACGCCCTTCAGCCGGTTCATGAAGATCGGATTTCCCGTCAACAAATTCGAGTACTCGTCGATCTTCTCCGGAAAGGTCGTAATGAACGCCTGCACCCGCTCCAGCCATCCCAGCGGCGGCTCCATCGCCAGCCCGCCTATGCGGATGTAGCTCGTCATCATCCGCTGCCCGCTCACCGCTTCAAAAATTCGCAGCAGGTCCTCGCGCTCGCGAAACGTGTACAGGAACACCGTCAGCGCGCCAATATCCATGGCGTGCGTACCCAGCCAGATCAGGTGCGAATTCAGCCGCGTCAGCTCAGCCAGAAGCACCCGCATCCACTGCGCCTTGTCCGGAATCGGCAGCTCCAGCAGCTTCTCCACCGCCAGCGCGTAGCACAGGTTGTTGGCCATCGGTCCCAGGTAGTCCACCCGGTCTGTCAGTGGAACCACCTGCTGATAAAACTTCGCCTCGCAGGTCTTCTCGATTCCCGTGTGCAGGTACCCGATCTCCGGATACACCCGCACCACAATCTCCCCATCGATCTCCATCACCAGGCGAAGCACCCCGTGCGTCGCCGGATGCTGCGGACCCATGTTCAGCACCATGTGCTGGTCGCGCGCGCCCTCCGCTACCGGCGCCTCCAGGATCGGCGTCCCTACATCAGGATTCAAACCAACCTCCTACGCGCCAATCCGGCAACAACCCGGAGGTAGCAGGGGCCTTCAGGCCCCTGAATCCAAGCCCAATCCGCGCGGGCTTTAGCCCCGGGCTCTTTCCACACCAAAACCATCACCGGTATCCCTCCACCGGGTAATCCTTCCGCAACGGGTGCCCCACCCAATCCTCCGGCATCAAAATCCGTCTCAAATTCGGATGCCCCTCGAACCGGATCCCGAACAAGTCAAACACCTCGCGCTCGTAATAGTTCGCCCCAGCCCACACCGGCGTGACAGACGCAATCGCCGCGTCCGCCTCATCCACCAGCGCCGCCAGCCGCAGCATCTCCTTATAGGAGTGGGAAAGAATCTGGTACACCACCTGGAACCGCGGCGCCGCAGGATACCAGTCCACCGCCGTCACCGTCTGGAATGCGTTGTACCCGGCCGCCTTCACCGCTTCGCATGCCTGCCGGATCAGTTCCCTCTGAATCGTCAGTGTCAGCTCGCCCCGGTCAAACTTCGCGTTCGTCAGCGCCTCCGCATTCCACGCCAGAATCGCCTTAACCGCCGGGTGCTCCGCCATCTGCTCCAGCACCGCGGCCTTGGTCAGCAGAGTCGCCATCAAAGATCCGCCTTGTCCAGGCTCCAGTCCAGGATGCCCTTGCGCACAATGTAGTACAGGCCCACCGCCACAAACCCCAGGTACACCAGCATCTCCCAGAACCCAAACAGCCGCGATCCCGTAATTGCAGGCAGTTTGCGGTAAATCACCGCCCACGGCATCATGAACACCGCTTCCACATCGAACAGAATGAACAACATGGCCACCATGTAGAAACGCACGCTGAACCGCCCCCGCGCGTCTCCCACCGGCATAATCCCGCATTCGTACGCTGAAAGCTTCGTCTTGGTATTGCGGTGCCGCCCGATAAACCAGGACCCGGCCACCATCGCCATCCCCAGCCCGAACGCAACCACAATCTGCATCAACAACGGTACATACTGCCAGACGTAGGGAATCATGGAGTCAGCCCCGTGAAATCGTTACGGCCCCTCGTATTGCGGCCTTAAATCACTGCAAATCGTGTCAATCCGCACCGGCACAAACAATCCACCCGCTGCGTCGTTGCCGCTGGTTTGAGCTTAGGTTCTTGAACCGCCAACGTCAAGGCGCCCGTCCCGAACCCGGAAGCGCATAAGGAAATGGATAACCTTGCTTTAACTCGCGCATCCAATGAACAGATGACCAGAAGCGGTGAGGAATTACGAGTGACCCTCATCACTTCAATTCTCGAAATGGAACAGCATAATTGTCTCGTTTCAGATCGGGCTCCGGTACGTCGGTCATCTGTAGTTTTCCCGCGCCTGGGCCGAGGAACAGAGTGAGGATATCAAGCATGACCGCTTCCATCTCTCAGTTCGCTCATCCCTGGGCTGTGCCCAGCACCCCGGCAGTCCGCCGCCGCATTACTCCAATGGCGGGACACGCCCTCGAAAAACTCGGCCACGCCATCGAGTACCTCTCCGATGAGTACATGTTCTGCCCTGAGGACTCCAGGGGCCGCGTTGAAGCCATCCTGCTGCTCATGGAAGTCAACCGCCAGATCTACGCCGAATGTCCTGAGATTCCCAGCCTCAGCCAGCGCCTCAGTCACTTGTTTCGCCGCCTCGCCTGACCACCAGGCCTTTATCTGACAACTTTCCGGCTACCCCTTGTCCCTCGCTTTTGGGGACAAGGGAAGCCTTACCCGCTCCTCAATACGGCCGCGCGTCCTGCGTCTTCTCCGCCCAGTCGTCCGTCCGGAACGGCGCCGCCGGAAGTCCCGCCCCATTGAACAGCGTCGCCAGCGGGTTTGACTGCCACGCGTACCGTACCGCCACCGGCTTCGCCACCTGCGGCGACGAAACCACCACCGACTTGCCCTCAATCTTCGCCTCAGCCCAGTACCACTTATTGTCCGCACCGGCAATTGAGAACTCGCCCAGCTTGTCGCCCTTTACCACCAGCCCGCCGTCTGTGTGATCGAAGCTGAGCTTCATCTTGTCCTTTTCCACCTTCGACTTCTTCAGTGTCGGTCCCTGATACACCACCTTCTCGCCGTAGTGTTTCGCCAGCGCACACAGCGCCAGCCGGTCGCCCACCGGCTTCTTTTCCTTGGGATGGATGTTGTCCGCCTCGCCCGTATCAATCGTCACCGCCAGGCACGAGTTCTTCACCGTCGCCGCCGCAATCGCCTGCGAATCCCGCGTCTCCGCCCACTCGTCCCCGTCCACCGGCGTGGCGCTGCGCTTCGTAAACGCCGGCAGGCTCACAATGTAGAACGGAAAATCTCCCTGCCCAAACGCCTGCCGCCAGTCCGCAATCATCACCGGCATAATCCTGCGGTACTGGTACCCGCGCGGCGAGTTCTGCTCGCCCTGGTACCACAGCGCCCCCGTAATCGCCAGCGGCGCCACCGGCGCCAGCATGCCGTTGTAAAGCACCGCCGGCATCACCGGCCAGTTCTCGTAGGCCAGCGGCAGCGTTTGCGGCGGCCGCGCATCCACGCTCAGCTTCGCCTTCCACTCCCCGGCCAGCGGAATCGCTGTCCCCGGCGCCCCCGCAGGCTGCGGTGGCCCAAACGGAAACGGCGAGTGATCTCCGATCATCAGGTGCAGCGCGTCGGCCGAGCTCATGAAGCCGCCATCCGGCTTAGTCTTCAGCAATCTGATCGCAATCACGTTCTTTCCCGGCTTCAGCACCCCCGGCCGCAAAAAGTACACCCGCGGATTCTCCACCCACGAGCTCGCGCCCACTTCCGTTCCATTCACGTAGACCGTGTCCATGCGCTCAATCTCGCCCAGAAAAACCAGATTCCGCCCCTCCGGCAGCGGATCGGGCAGCGTCACGTCCTTGCGGAACCACACCACCGCCGGTTGAGCCCCCACCCCCAGCTCCACAAACCCGCCCGGCTTGGGAAGCGTCACCGTCTTCCAGTCCGCGTCGTTATACTCCGGAGCTTCCCAGTGTTCCTTGTGCCCCGTGTCGAACTCGTCGTACCAGCTCATGATGTAATTGCCATACTCGGGAGCGCCCGCCGCCGTCAGCCGCGCCAGCTCCGCCAGCGGCGCGTCAAAGTCGCCCATCGGCTTCAGCGCCTCCGCGCTCGTCCAAGCCTCCGCCGGAGTCCCTCCCACCGCATCCACCACCAGCCCAATCGGTACGTGAATATCCTGCTGAACCCGCCGCGCAAAGTAGTACGCCACCGACGAAATCCGCCCCGCGGTCTCCGGCGACACCACGCTCCACTGCCCCCCAACCACCTTCCTCGGGTGGTAGGCCGCGCCGCCAAAAACCTCAAAGAACCGTATCTCCGGATAGTTCGCCGCCTTCACCTCATCGGGGCCGTTCAGGGCCATGCGCAGGCTCACCTGCATGTTTGACTGGCCCCCGCACAGCCACACATCCCCCACCAGCACGTTCTTTAGCTCCACCGCCTGCTTTGCGCCCGCGATCTTCACCGTGTAAGGGCCGCCCGCCGCCGGCGGATCAATCTTCGCCTCCCAACGCCCATCCGCGCCCGCCACGCCGCTCGCGCTCTTATCGGCCACCTGCACCGTGATCTTGTCGCCCGCCTCTGACCATCCCCAGATCGTGTTCGCCTTGCCCCGCTGCAGCACCATGTTGTCGCCAAAAATAGTGCTCACAAACGGCAACGGCTTGTTCGCCTGCGCTTCCGCAGCCCGCGCGCCCGGCGTCGGCTGCCCCCATGCACCGGCTCCCGCTCCCAACACCAACCCCATCACAACCGCAAGTAAACCGAATTTCCTCATCACGTTTTCAAACCCTCGATAGTCAAAAATCCCACGCGCTCCATCATACGCGCGGACGATAGTGAGGCCACTTTTGCCCTTGGTTTGCGTTCTGTCTTTCAATTCCCGTTGTCATCCTGAGCACCGCGAAGGATCAGCGGTTGCCTTTCGCCAGTCCTGCCAAGACAAACGGGGGCCGCGGAGTTTGCTCTGTTCTCGTATATGAAATCGGGCCAAACTGCTCCCGGAGGGAGCCATGGTTTTTAGCCCAGGACCTTGGTCCTGGGTCAGGCGCCCGTTGGATCGTCGAAGCCCCGTCGGGGCGATGGAATCTCGGCGCGACCGCATGATCGTCGATGGCGCAACTCTCCCTCACGCCGCATGAATCTCCTCCAGCTCCGGCAGAAGCACCACGCTCTCCTGCTCGTTAGGATCAGTCCGCGCAATCACCGCCACCACAGGCTCCGTCGCACTCGGGTTGTAGGGCAGGTGCGGCATATCCGCCGGAATGTAAAGGAAGTCCCCGGGTTCCACCACGGCGTGGTGCTCCAGCCTCTCGCCGTACCACATGCAGGATGTGCCCTTGAGCGCGTAGAGCGCCGTCTCATGCGTGGCATGCTTGTGCGCGCGGGCGCGTCCCCCCGGCGGAATGGTCACAAGCTGCATGTGAATCGCGCGCGCGCCGGCCGTTTCGGCTGAAATGGCCACGTTATATTGCAGCCCCTGTTTGCCCGTATATGCGGCGCCGGCTTTCAGTTGGCAGCAGTCGCGGAGCGCTGAAAATTCAAGGGAATCGGGCATGGGCAAGCCTCACTCGGAAAAGACTGAGTTCTCAAAAAAGTACTATATCCCCACCCACGCGTACAGCTTCGCGAATCCGCCTCTGGCGCCAACAATTACACTGAACCTTCCCATCGAACTCACCCAATCCGCGATACTCAACAAAGCACCATGCATCCAGTCATTCAAGTTTCCTCAGTCCGCAAAACCTACGGCAAGACCGTGGCCGTCGACGAGGCCTCGTTCGAAGTCAACCAGGGGGAAATCTTTGGGCTGATCGGGCCCAACGGAGCCGGCAAAACCACCACAATGGAATGCATCGAAGGGATCCGCAAGCCCGACCGCGGCACCATCAAAGTGCTCGGACTCGACCCTTTTAGCCAGGTGTACCTGCTGCAGGACCGCATCGGAGTTCAGCTGCAGCAGGCCCAGTTGCAGAAGCGAATCAAGGTGTGGGAGGCAGTGGATCTCTGGGCGTCGCTCTACGGGAAGAAAGCCATCGATGCAACGCGGCTACTGGACCAGCTCAGCCTTACCGACAAGCGGAACGCGTGGTTCATGAATCTCTCCGGAGGCCAGAAACAGAGACTGTTTATCGCTCTTGCGTTGATCAACGATCCGGAAGTGGTCTTCCTCGACGAACTCACCACTGGCCTCGACCCACAGGCGCGCCACGCAATCTGGGGTCTGGTGCGCGGCATTCGCGAGCGCGGCAAGACCGTGTTCTTGACCACTCACCTGATGGAAGAGGCCGAGCGCTTATGTGACCGCGTAGCCATCATGGAGCACGGACGAATCATCGACATCGACACGCCGGAGAGCCTCGTCCGCCGCCACTGCCCGGAGCGCACCGTCGTTCTAGATGCGAACAACCCCGCCGCCGGCAGCCACTTTCAGGCGATCCCCGGAGTCGAGTCCGTAACCTGCGAAAACATGCGATTCACCATTTGCGGACGGGGCGACGACCTGGTCACCGAGGTGATTCATTGCCTTTCCGAGAATCGCATCCGGGTCACGGATTTCCGCACCGTTCTTCCCAACCTTGAGGACGTCTTTCTCAAGCTCACTGGCCGCTCCATTCGCGAATAGGACGGGACAATGATGCTGCGCGGGCTTCTCAAACTCACTTGGATCGAGACCAAGATCTTCATGCGCGAGCCGCTCGGCGCCATCGGCACCATCGTTGTGCCCGTCCTGCTCTACATCGTGCTGGGGCGCGTATTCACTTCCAATCCAGCATCGCCTCCTTTTTCCGCCGGCGGCTTTTCCCTGGCTCATATTCCCGTTCTCGTCGCCCTGCTCATCTCCATCAACACCGTGCTCTCGCTGGTTACCATCATCTCCATCTATCGCGAGGGCGGCATCCTAAAGCGCCTCCGCGCCACGCCCCTGCGCCCGCAAACCATCCTCGCCGCCCACGTAATCGTCAAGCTGCTGCTCACCGCCGCCACACTGGTCTTGATGTTCCTTGCCGGCAAACGCTACTTCTCTCCCGGCGATCATGTCCCATGGTTCTCTTTCAGCATCGCGCTGCTCATCAGCACCTGGAGCATTCTTTCCATCGGCTTTCTCATCGCCAGCATCGTTCCCACGGCGCGCTTTGCCCAACCCATCGGCGCCATCATCCTCTACCCCATGGTCGCTCTCTCGGGACTCTTCGTTCCCGTTGCATTTCTTCCGCCGCTGTTGCGCACCGTGTCCCGCGCGTTGCCCCTCACCTACGCAGTAAGCCTGCTCACGGGAATCTGGAACGGTGACGGATGGTTCGCTCACCTCGGCGACGTAGCAGCATTGACAGCGTTGTTTCTACTCTTCACAGCGATTTCGGCAAAGGTATTTCGCTGGGAATAGAACTGGAGAATCCATGAAACCAGCGTCCTCCAAAAGCTGCCAGCGCAGCGTCCGGCGATTTGCCTCCCTGCTGTTCTTGCTTCTTGTCCTTCTTTGGAATCTCCCGCGTATCGCTGCGCAACCTCACCCGGCGCATCAATCCCCAGGCGCTCCCCGGCAGCGCCTGATCGTCCTCACCGATATCGGCGCTGAAGTGGACGACACTGAGAGCATGGTCCGCCTGGTTCTCTATTCCGACACCATTGATATTGAAGGCCTCATCGCCACCACTTCCACATGGAAGAGAACCTCCGTCTCTCCCGATCTGATTCAAGACGTGGTCACAGCGTACGGCAAGGTCTACAGCAATCTGCTCAAGCATGACCCCGCCTATCCCGCCCCCGCAAACCTCCTCGCGGTTATAAAACGCGGCCGCCCGGAATACGGCATGACCGGAGTCGGCAGCGGCAAGGATTCAGAGGGTTCCAACTGGATCATTCGCGCGCTCCAGAAAAATGACGATCGTCCTCTTTGGATATCCGTTTGGGGAGGAGCCAACACCCTGGCGCAGGCGCTCTACACCCTGCGAGCCACCATGCCAGCCGAACAACTTGACCGAATGGTATCGAAACTGCGGGTCTACACCATCTCTGACCAGGACGACAGCGGGGTGTGGATTCGCAAGAACTTTCCCAGGCTCTTCTATATCGTCTCTCCGGGTGGCAATTACACCCAGGCCACGTGGACAGGAATCAACACCGCCATCTCAGGCATCGACAACACCACCATCGGCAACAAATGGCTAGCCCAGCATATTCAGCAGGGACACGGCCCGCTTGGCGCGGCATATCCTGACGTCGCTTACGGAATGGAGGGCGACACTCCCTCCTGGCTCGCGCTCATTCCCAACGGCCTCGGCGATCCGGAACATCCCGAGTGGGGCGGCTGGGGCGGCCGCTACGAACTATATCTCCCCGGGAAACCCGTTATCGATCCAAGCATGAACTTCGGCGGCGTACCCATCGAGGCAGAGACGCGTCCCATCTGGACCAATGCGGTGGACGACTGCGCGCCTTTTGTCTCCGGCGAGAACGGCCGCGCCACGCGCTTGAGCGAGCGGTCGTTCCGCGACTTCAAGGCCACCATCTGGCGATGGAGAGACGATTTCCAGAACGATTTTGCCGCGCGCATGGACTGGACCACCAAGTCCTATAAGGAAGCCAACCATCCTCCCAACCCGGTCCTCGATGTTCCGGCAACGTTCACCGTGCGCTCCGGTCAAGCCATCGATCTCAAGGCCCACGCCACCGACCCCGATGGCGACAGCGTAAGTCTCCTCTGGTTTCAATATGTCGAGGCAGGTTCTTACAAAGAGAAAATCCCGTTCACCGTCGCGGAGAACATGCCCCACGTGGTGTTGGTAGCCCCCACGGTCGATCGGCCCCAGACCGTCCACTTCATCCTCAGGGTCACCGACAAGGGAACCCCGCCAATCTCCCGCTACCGCCGCATCATCGTCACAATCACGCCGTGAACTTCGCGGTTGTGGGCTTGCTGAATCGCCGGGTGCCCCCGGTCCCTCGCACTCGGGGACCGGGGACGTCGCACAGCATCCGACCGCGGGCGCGCCGTAGGCGCAGCATTCGTTAGCTCAGCGTCTCAACGCAGGGAAAGCCTCATCATTTGTACCGCCGGCCTCCAGGCCGGCTGTAGCGGGAGCCTCCCGGCCCCCGCTGCGCATCCGCCATGCTTCCCAATCGCAAATCCGAAGGCGACTCTAGCTTCAGAAGTGCAGCGTGACCTTGGCGGTAAGCGCGCGCGGGGTCACGTAATGCGTGCCGCTGAAAGTAGAGAGGAAATTGTACAGCGCGTACTTGTTGGCAACATTGATGGCGGTCACGTCGAGGTCGACCTTGTAACGATCGGCGTGGAAAACGTTGTCCTTTCCCACGGTGGCGTCGAACAGGTTGCGGGGAGCGATGCGGGGCGGTCGCTTGTCGTCATCCTCGGTTCCCGGAGGCGGGATGTTGACGAGGCTGGAGGAATAACCAGCAGCGTCGCAGGAGGTGAATCCACCATTGGCCAGCGTCGCCTTGACGCCGTCGCAGGTGAGGCCGGCCTCAAATTGCTGGTCGGCGGTAAGCCCGCTGAGGTCGACGCCGGGCTGGCCGTTGGGAAGCGTGATGGATGTGCCGCCGCAGCCGCTGTTGGGATTGGTGACGTTGTAACAGGGCAAAGAGCCGGCAACCAGTCCGGAGTCATAGCGCCAGTTGAAGCCGCCCCAGAGGCCGCTAAGGACCTTGCCGCGGGACAGGGTGTACTGAACGTGGGCGTTCTGGTTGAAGTTTTCGTCGTGGTCGATGCGGAAGGGGAGGCCGGTCTGGCCCACGGTGGCTCCGGCGCCGGCCACCTGGGGCGGGAAGAAACGCGCCTGCACGGAAGACATGACGCTGTAGGCGCTGATGCCGTGCCATTGCGGCATCTCGAAGTGCAGGGCGTATCCCGGAATCTTGGAGTTGTGCCAGTCAACGGGGAAGAAGATGGGCGTATTCCCAAGGATGGAAAAATCGAAGGCGTTGTGGGTGTACTTCCAGATGTACTCGCCGCTGGCGACGAAGTGCTTGCCCACCGCCTGCTGGATAGAGGCATGGAACTCATTGCGGAAGCCTGGCTGGAGGGTTCCGGAGACGCCGGGCGTGCAGGCAAGCAGCGGCGAGAGGACAGGATCGCCGCAACCCTGGCTGGAGAGGACCAGGTTCTCATTGAAGGGCGTCTCCAGGGTGCGGGCGTAAGAGATGCTGAGCACGGTAGAGGATGGCTTGACGTTGTAGGAGAGGCCGAGGCGCGGCTCCGGCTGGCGGGTTACGGTGAGGCCATTGTAGAGATCGCCGCGGATACCCAGGTTGGCGGTCCAGTTGCCGAACTTGAGCTGGTCCTGGAGGTAGAGGCCGATCACCTTCACGTCGGCGTGGCCGAAGTAGCGGTAGTCACTGCCGCCGCGGGTCAGGTCGTAGGGCGCGAGCGCAGGAACGTAGCTGGGATTGGGCATGTTGGCGCCGGTGCATTGCGACGGATCGGAGTAGCCGGGCAGGGGATTGCCGTTCGAGTCCACGCAGGGAGCACTGAAGGAGTAGGTGGGGTAGACGACCCCGAGGTCATCGTGCTCGCGCAGGAAGGTGGAGTCGTACTCGGCGCCGATCTTGACGTTGTGATGGCCATGGGTAAAGGTGACGTTGGCCGTTGAACCCGCGTTCAAAAGGGTGCGGTACTGCGAGATAGAGGAGGTCTGCAGGTTGGGCGGGCCCTGGTCGGCAAGCGGGTTACCACTGGGGTAGTAGTGATAGCCGTCGCGGCGGACGTAGCTGGTAAGGTTCAAGACCGTCTCGTTGTTGATCACGTGGGTCCAGGTGGGCGCGATGTTGAAGGTCTGGATCTGGGAGCGCTGGTCGGTGTTGCCCACGTTGGCGAAGACGGGGCTGGCGCCTGATCCGCCCGCGACCACGTTCTGAATGTTCAGATTGTCGTAGGAATTCGGGTTCTGGAACCACGAACGGCTGTAGTTGAAGTCGACATGGACGGAGTCGGACTGGGAGATGGTGTAGTCAACGCGATCGAACGAGTTCTCCTCATTGCCCTTGTCGTGGAAGACCTGGAACTCGGGGGGATCGAGGAAGCGGCCGGTGTTAAGGCCGTCGAGTTCCACGAAGTTGCCCCAGCTCTTCTTGCCAAAGGCTAGTTCCAGGCCCGCGGTGGCGGAGCCGAATGACCCGTAGGAGCTGGAGAGGCTGCCGGTGGGCCTGGTAACGCCCTGTCCGGAGCGGGTGGTGGCCACGATGACCAGGCTGGTTTTGCCGCCGTACTCGGCCGGAGGCGCGCCGTCAATCACTTCAATGGACTGCACGGCGTTGGAGGGAAGCTGGTTGGAGAAGATCTTGCTTTGCTGATCAGTGATCTCCTGGCCGTCAATGGAGAAGGAGTTCGAGGCGTGGTCGCCCAGGCCGTGGAAGAGTCCGTTGGAGTCGGCGGCGACACCAGGGCTGGTTTCCGTAACCAGTGAACTGAGCGTGGACGACTGGCTCTCCATGGGAACCTTGATGAACAGATCGCGGTCCACGTCGGTGTGGAAGGTGGGATCGTCTTCCACCAGATCGGCAGCCTGGGCTTCGACAGTCACCGTGGAGACGGCGGTGAGAACGGGAAGGACGACCTTGAGGCTGACGGCGACGGCCGAACGCACATCGACCTTCTGGTTGGACGGCTGGAATCCTTGCGCCTGGACGGAAAGGGCGTAGGTATTGAAGGGGATATTGGCAACGTCGAACTGGCCCGTGCTGTCTGTAGTGACGGAGTGCCGGTAGCCGCTGACCTGGTCAGTAAGATGGACGGTTGCGCCGGGGATGACGGCGCCGGTGGGATCGGTGACGGTTCCGTGGATGGCGCCGGCCTGAGCCAGCAGTGTGATGGGCGAGAGAAATGCAAAAGCAATTAGCGCCGCGCGGACGGCCGCGCGCGAGGAGAAGCGTTTCACTGTATGCCTCCGGATATTTGGCTGAAGGTTCGCTGAACCCTCCCCGCACAAGCAGGGGGGAAGAGAGCGAAATCCGCGCCCCGAAGAGGCTCCGAACCGGCTTGAATTGAGATGTGCCGCGCCACCCGAAGGCTGGAGATAGACCACGGGAGCAGCGTTACCGATCAGGAGTTCAGGGGCGGGTCAGCAGGAGGCTGGCGGCGGGCGCGTGTACTGAGTGCGATGCCAGGGGTGGAAAACCGGACGGATTTTCTGGACCGGAACGGCGCTGCGCAACGGAACCAGGACGATGACGGCGGGCGCCACCACCGCAATGGGTGCGGCAGAGTGCAGAACGATACAGAGAGAACAGTGGTCAGCGTCTGCGCTGCTGGAATGGATGTGCGCGACCTGGCCGAAGGCCAGCACCAGAAGCAGGAACAGAGTCAGCACCGTAGTGGCGACCACAAAGGTTCGCGACCCGGGCGAACTGTTCCGACTTGGCTGGAGTGCAATCAAACGTCCGTGCCCCTTCTACTGAGAATACACAAAATTTAGATGCCGGCGCAGTGTTAGACGCAATCCGCGGAGGGCAGGTAACACGATCGGCCAATCCGCCGCAGGTGCGCGTTCATCGCGGGCAGGTGGCCCACCTTTCGATTCCCCAAGTCGAGACTCAGGTACTTCGGAGTTTTCCCCCTTTACCGTTGAGTTCTCCTCCGTTCATCGCTCCTGAGCAGAGCGAAGGATCCGCGCGATGAGCCGGCCTTCGTCTGCCTGAGCGGATCAGTCCGCTCGCACCCCCAGAAGGTGTCATCCTGAGCAACGCGAAGGATCTGCGGTTGCTCTTCGCCGGGTGCCCCATCGCTTGCCCTGCCCTTGTCGAAGGGTCCCTCGCACCTGGGGACATGGGATAGCTGCTGCTCAACCACGAGTGTGCTGACGGCTGATGGCTGAAGGCTGAAAGCTGCTTTCTCATCTACACTCATCCCATGCCCCAACCCCTCGCCGGCCGCCGCATTCTCGTCACGCGCGCCGCGCACCAGTCCGGCAAACTCGTCGACGCCCTCCGCGCCCTCGGCGCCGAGCCGGTAGAAGTCCCCCTCCTCGAAATCCAGCCGCCACTCACCTTCGACCCCCTAGACCGCGCCCTCCGCAATCTGGCCGCCTATCACTGGATCCTCTTCACCAGCGCCAACACCGTCCGCGCCGTCGCCAACCGGGCAAGGGAACTGGCCATCCCGCTCGCCACGTACCGCCGGTCTCCAGACCGGCTGTCGCGGGAGTCTCCAGACTCCCGCCAAGCCCGCATCGCCGCCGTAGGCGCAGCCACCGCGGACGCTCTAACTCAAGAAGGCCTCACCGTCGACCTCGTCCCCCAGCGCTACGTAGCAGAAAGCCTGATTGAATCCCTCTCAGCCCAATCCCAGCTAACCGGCCAGCGCATCCTCCTCGCCCGCGCCCAGGTAGCCCGCGACATCATCCCCGATTCGCTCCGC